>JABAOF010007022.1_pt1 | contig 81804 bp, 57 predicted proteins | sample 7062171 | NCBI WGS metagenome assembly JABAOF01 (sample SAMN14538628, study PRJNA623070) | marine sediment metagenome | biome: marine biome [ENVO:00000428]; feature: marine pelagic biome [ENVO:01000023]; material: deep marine sediment [ENVO:00002113] | place: India: Gulf of Khambhat ...
CTTCGCGTTTATTCTACCTAATCCTATTAATTTAAATAAAAAATAATTTTATATTTTAATAAATTTAAAATTTATTTTATTATTTTTTAATGAAAAAAAACGGTTTTTTTTGATGAATTTTTGATAAAACTATTAATTTACAGTCATTTACACATATTGTTAATATTATTAATTATTTTTTTAAAAAAAAGTCCTGTTCATTCGCAAGGAATCAACAGGACTTTTTCAATTAGTATCCGTTAAGTTAAATCAACATTCTAAGCGGTTCTTCCAATAAACTTTTTAGTGTTTGTAAAAAGGCAGCACCGGTTGCTCCATCTACAACCCGGTGGTCGCAACTAAGGGTAACCTTCATTACATTGCCGGGTACAATTTGTCCGTTTTTCACAACAGGTTCCTGCGATATTCCACCAACGGCTAAAATACAAGCATCCGGCGGATTGATAATGGCTGTAAACTGGTCAATACCAAACATGCCCAAATTAGAAATGGTGAAAGTACTTCCTTCCCAATCGGCCGGTTGTAATTTTTTATCTTTTGCTTTTTGTGCGTATTCTTTTACCTGAACAGCAATCTGGCTTAAACTCAAACTATCTGCAAAACGCACTACGGGTACTAATAAACCTTCATCTACGGCTACTGCAACACCAATATTGATATGCTGGTTATACCGAATAAAATCGCCCATCCAACTACTATTTACTTTAGGGTGCTGTTTTAAAGCTATAGCCGTAGCTTTCAGTACCAAATCATTAAAACTGATTTTAACTTTGGCATTTTCATTCAATTTGGTTCTGGCGGCAACAGCAGCATCCATATTAATAGCCATAGTTAAATAAAAATGCGGCGCTGTAAATAAACTTTCGCTCAGGCGACGTGCAATAGTTTTGCGCATTTGCGAAACAGGAACATCTTCGTACCTAACCTGGCCTGCCGGTAATGCCTGTACAGTTGGCGCAGAAGCTGCAGTTGCAGAGGCGGCTGTAGTAGCCGGCACATAATTATCGATATCAGCTTTTATAATTCTGCCATTGTCGCCGCTACCTTTTACATATCGTAAATCTATACCTTTTTCTTCTGCCAATTTCTTGGCTAATGGAGAAACAAAAATTCTTCCTTCATTAACGATAACAGGCGCAGGAGCAGCAGCTGGTGTAGCAGGTGCAGACGGTGAAGCAGGCGCAGCGGGTGTTGGTACAGTAGCTGCAGGAGTGCCTTGTTGATTGGTATGTTTTACGGCAGCTACAATGCCATTAATATCTAATCCATCTTTGCCAATAATACAAAGCAAATCATTCACTTGAATTTTTTCGCCGGCTTTAGCCCCTTGATAAAGTAAAATGCCATCTTTATAACTTTCTAACTCCATGGTAGCTTTATCGGTTTCAATATCCGCTAATACTTCCCCTTTTTTAACGGTATCACCAATATTTTTATGCCAGGCTGCAATAACCCCTTCGGTCATGGTATCACTTAATCGCGGCATTAATACCACTTCTTCCATCTTGCTAATATCCATTGCCGGTGCTGGTGCATTTGCAGCAGGTTGATTAGGCGGAGTTGCCGGTGCAGCTTTTGCTGGTTTTACCGCAGGCTGTGCCCCGGAATTGGGTGCATGCTGTGCCAGTAAACCACTAATATCTTCGCCGGGCTGTCCTAAAATAGCCAATAAATCATTTACTTGTAATTTACCGCCTACTGGGGCGCCGGTGTGCAATAAAACCCCATTTTGATAGCTATCCAGCTCCATAGTGGCTTTATCGGTTTCAATTTCGGCTAATAATTCGCCCTTTTTAACAGTGTCTCCCACTTTTTTGTGCCAGGCAGCAATTACCCCTTCCGTCATGGTATCGCTTAAGCGTGGCATTAATATCGCTTCTGCCATAGTTCAATTGCTCTTTAAAATGAGCCGTGAAATTAAGTTAAAAATGAGAACAGAAAAGGTAAACCTTTAAAAAATGACTGTTTCTTCATTTAAATTCAATTGAACGGGTCACTTATTGTTATTTTAATTGGTTATGTATTTACTTATTGCCCCTGTGCCAATGAGTAGGCTTTTTTGTTACCCAACATTAACAGCAATTCTGATGAGCATATTTTAAAATTGCCACTCATACTTACATATAATCCCAGCACATCCATTTGGTTTAAAGGCATATCATCAATACTCTCAAAGCGAACATTGTATTGGTTCACTAAATTAGTATACACCGATCCGGTAGGCCAAACCTGTGTACCACGATTGCTGATATTCACTAATTTAAATTTTACACCTGCATGGCGCATACATTTATTGGCAATAGCAATGGGTTGTTCATTGCTTTCAATAAAAAAATCAACCCCAACAATATGCTCTTTTTCTGTTTCAATAGATTCGAGCATGGGGTTTTTATCTAATTTAAAATGGGTTTGTGTAGTAGGCATGTTAGGTAATGCCGGCTTAGCGCCCAATTCGGGTATTTTCCCAAAATTTTGAATAATGGCCTCTGCAAATGCAGTGGTAGAAAGGGCCGGTATGCTTTTATCGCCAAAATCGCCGGTATGAATACCTTGTTCTAAGGTATATAATAAGGCATTTTCAATGAGTGCTGCTGTTTGCATTAATCCCAAATGGTGCAGCATACCAATACCGCTTAACAACAAAGCAGTCGGATTGGCTAAATTTTTACCGGCAATATCCGGAGCTGTTCCATGAACTGCTTCAAAAATGCAAATATGATCACCAATATTGGCAGAGGGTGCAAAGCCTAAGCCGCCAATCAGTCCGGCACATAAATCACTTACAATATCGCCCTGTAAATTGGTTAATACCACCACATCAAATAAATCGGGCCGTGTTACCAGTTTCATACACAAATCATCTACAATTACATCATCGGCTTTTAATTCCGGGTAATCTTTGGCCACTTCATAAAATATCTGCAAAAACAAACCATCTGTAATTTTCATGATATTGGCTTTATGGCTGCAGGTAATTCTTTTCGCACCTTTTTTCTTGGCCATTTCAAAGGCATATTTTATTAACTGCAAGCTGCCGGGGCGGGTAATAAAACGGCGGCTAAGCGCTACATCGTGTGTAAGCATGTGTTCAATACCACCATAGGTATCTTCAATATTTTCTCTTACCACTGTAATATCGATAGGAATACCTGCTTTGCTAAAAACGGTATCTACCCCATGCAAAGTTTGAAAAGTTCTTTTATTGGCATAGGTATTCCAGGTTTTACGGGCAGTAACATTTACACTTTTTACCCCCTTTCCTTTTGGTGTTTCCATAGGGCCCTTAAACAAAATACCCAATGCTTCTATGGTTTGTTGCGCATCGGGTGTCATTCCATTACTGAATCCTTTATCAAAAACCCATTTTCCCATTTCTACAAATTCGTATTGCAGCGGCACTTTCGCTGCGGAAAAAATAGTTAAAACAGCCTCCATAATTTCCGGGCCTATTCCATCACCTTTTGCCACTGCTATTTTATTCATACTTTAAATTTTAGATTGCAAAAGTAAGCTTTCATAGAATTGTTTCTGTAGTAAACAGGCCGGAATAGTGTATTACTGCTTTAAAATTGAATGAACAAATACTATTAACACTGATTTTCTTATCTTTATGCTTACAGATTACACAGCATATGGTTTCAAAAATTTCTGCAGGCATTCAAATTAGCGTGGAAACATTTTATCAGCCGGATTACAGCAATCCTTTAACCCATGAATTCATGTTTGCCTATCGTATTACCATCGAAAACCTCAATGATTTTACCGTTCAGTTGCTCAACAGGCATTGGTTTATTTTTGACAGTAATGGTGAAAACAGGGAGGTAGATGGTGAAGGCGTGGTTGGGGTACAACCTGTTATTCTTCCCGGTGAAAGTTACCAGTATGTAAGTGGTTGTAATTTTAAAACAGAAGTGGGAAAAATGAGCGGTTATTATACTATGGAAAATCAAAATACAAAAACCCATTTTACTGTAAATATTCCCCCATTTGAAATGATTGTGCCCGCCAAACTGAATTAATCAGGGTTGGTATTTTGCTTCGTCAAAAATTTGCTTTGAAGGGGTTTCTAATAATTGTTCCGGACTGGTTCCCGGATGTTTTTTCATCCATTGTTTTACAATTTGCCAGCCGGTAAACAGGCCTATATTTCCGGGAGCTGCAGGGCCCAATTCAGGTGTTCCGGGGCCATCATTCACGTAAGGGGCAATTTGGGTAGGTTCTGTTTCATACAGCAGATTATTTTGTATGAAGAAACTCCATATATTTTTTTCGTGGGCATAACAGCCGGAAAGCTGGGTTTGCGTGTAACCGGTTTTAATACTATCGGCTACATTTGGTAAACAGGCATCTAAAACATACATGCGCTTTCCACTTTCTATGATTTGTTCTATCAAGGGCATTCCTGCTTTTTTTTCCGGGTAATAATCACTTAAAATATTACGCATACAATTTACCGTAATGTATTCTGGTTCAAACCGTCTTGTTTCATAATCGGGATATACTTCCCTAATGTATTGTGTATGATAGGTCGGAAACTGATGCCCCAGATATGCCTGCAAGCCAATGGCCAATCCGGATGAAGTTAAGGCACTGCCTATTCCTTCAATGGGACCAATATAAGTAATAATGTTGTGTGGCAAATTGTATTTGGGAAAATAATAATGAAAATATCGAAAAGCAGTGGCAATTTGTTCCGTATACTTTTTAACATTTGAAAATTGCTGTTGAACGGCACTATCAATCGGCGCATAGGTTCTTCTGAAGAGCAGTACATCTTTCAATACGCTATCTGGTTGTGGATACGCTGCTAAAATATTATACAAATAATCTTTAATAAAAACAGGATATTTTTTTTGCAGACTGTCTAATCCATGCGAAACATGCATGGTATCCATTGCAAAAAAATCCCGGTCAAAACGTTGCAAGGTCAAAGGCATGGGTATATTGGAAACATCAGGTAATTTTTTTTTGGGAGAGCAGGCTGCCAAAAAAATCACTACTGCTATCCAACCTGTTCTACGCATCAATCTGACCATTCCTAAATAATTTACTGCAAAATAAATACAATGTGTTGAGTATTGCCATTTGTTTTGTTAAGATTGGGCTGATAGCTTTGGTCTAAAATATAGAACTTTGCATTTTTAAACGACAATAATTGATGTACTATTCCTGTTTCATTTAGGTCTATTTGTAAGCACACTTAAAAAAAATTACATGAAGATTTTTTTAGCACAACAAAATTATCATATCGGCAATTTTGATTTCAATACACAAAAAATTATTGCGGCCATAGAAACAGCAAAGCAGGCCGGTGGCGATTTAATTGTATTTAGTGAAATGAGTATTTGCGGATACCCTGCAAGAGATTTTGTTGAGTTCAACGATTTTATTGCCAAATGTTATGCTGCTATTAACGTTATTAAAGCGCATACCCAAAATATTGGGGTATTGGTAGGTGCACCTGCAAACAATAATAGCGGAAAAGGAAAGGAACTTTTTAATGCAGCATTTTTTTTATACAATGGCGAAGTGATTGCAGAATTACATAAAACCCTTTTACCTACTTATGATGTGTTTGATGAATACCGCTATTTTGAACCTGCTTTTGATTGGCATGTAGTACCATTTAAAGGAAAGAAAATTGCCGTAACCATTTGTGAAGATATTTGGAACTTAGGCAACAACCCATTGTACAGAACCTGCCCAATGGATGAATTGATGAAAGATGCACCGGATATGATGGTTAATTTAAGCGCTTCACCATTTGATTATACTCATGTTGAAGATAGAAAAGCTGTGATTAAAGCCAATGTATTGAAATACAAATTACCCATGATTTATTGCAATGCAATTGGCAGTCAGACAGAAATTGTATTTGATGGCTCCTCATTGGTTTTTGATAAAGATGCAAACCTGTGCAAAGCATTACCCTTGTTTAAAGAGGCAATAGAATCAGTGCATTTGGATGAAGATGGCTATTTTAAAGAACCGGTAATTGAAGCAGCAGCTTATGTACCCGATGCATTATTGGACCCTGCAACTTTACAGGAATCATTGAATATCGATCAAATTTATGATGCGCTTGTTTTAGGAATTCGGGATTATTTTTCGAAAATGGGCTTTACCAAAGCTATTATTGGCTCATCCGGCGGAATAGACTCGGCAGTTACTTTGGCCATTGCCTGCGCTGCTTTAGGTGCCGAAAATGTGCGTGCTGTATTAATGCCATCACCCTATTCTACATCACATTCTGTGGATGATGCAGTTGCACTCAGTAAAAATCTCGGTAACCCTTACGATATTATTTCCATTAACCATATTTACGAATCATTTTTAAACACCTTAGCTCCTCAATTTAACGGTATGCCATTTTCGTTGGCTGAAGAAAATATGCAAAGCAGAATAAGAGGTAATTTATTAATGGCATTAGCAAATAAATTTGGCTACATTTTATTAAACACATCTAATAAAAGCGAGTTGGCTACCGGTTATGGTACTTTGTATGGCGATATGGCTGGTGGCCTCGGTGTTTTAGGCGACTGCTATAAATTACAGGTATATGAGCTGGCCCGTTTCATTAATAAAAATAAAATGATTATTCCTGAAAACATCATTCAGAAAGCCCCCAGTGCCGAGCTGAGACCAAACCAAAAAGACAGTGACAGCCTTCCTGACTATACCATTTTAGACAAAATTTTATACCAATATATTGAGCAACGGATGGGGCCTGCCGAAATAAAAGCAATGGGCTATGATGCCGACTTAGTCAACAGAATTTTAAAACTTGTAAATACAAACGAATACAAACGCAACCAGTTTTGCCCCATCATACGCGTTTCGCCCAAGGCTTTTGGCGTAGGCAGAAGGGTACCCATTGTAGGAAAGTATTTAAGTTAATTTTTTTAGTCATGAACCACCATTAATGGTACAATGCTATGAAATGCCATCATTTTGGTATGGCTTCTTTTAAACAGTGTATCAAACAAGCCATGCCTTTTGGGAATTGAAATGATTAAATCAATTTTATTTTCTTTCACAAAATTATTGGCTGTTTCCATAAAATCATTGCCATCTACAAAATGATATTGCGGATTGTATTGATGTAACAAATTATGCAGCATTAAACTTTCATGAGGTGTTTCAGGTGTAAAATGACTATTATCTTTATCAATATTCAACACATGCAATGCTGCTTTGGTAGCATCCAATACCTTGATAATAGGCTGAATAGGCGTAGTTTCAACAACTTTTTGAAAATCACAAAGAAATAATACTTTTTCAATTGGCTTTACTGGCGCCTCCTTTGGAACAATGATTACCGGTACAGTAACATTTTTGGCTACCTGTATAGTATTGCTTCCAAAAAGATTTTCTTCAATGGCATCACCGCCGGTAATACCCATCATTACAACATCAATGGGCATACGTTCGCATACACTCTGAATACCCGGCGTTAACAGATTAAATTCTGAAAGTGTTTCTACAACAATATTTTCAGGCTGATAAGCCAATAAAATGAATTTAAAATTCTCCAAACCTGTTTCACTTCCCTTCTTCAAATTATCAATCCCAACAGCATCAACCGCAGGAACCAGCGGGTCGGCACCTATTGTAACAATGGTTTGATAGGTATTGTATAAAATTACTTTTTCTGCCTTTATTTGCCGGGCAATTTCCATGGCATAAATGGCGGCATGTTTGGCAGTTTCTGAAAAGTCGGTGGGTATTAATATTGTTTTCATGTGTTTACTTTTATAACATGAAGGTAATTTTTAGAAGCCTGTTAAAAAATGATGAAAATCATTTCACAAAAAAATAATATCCTTCCCTTTCACGCTTATCCCATTATACACAGTTCCCAATCAAACCTACATTCGTTCAATAATGCCTGCAATGCCCTGGCCACCGCCTACACAGGCTGTTACCATTCCGTATTTTTTATTCAGTCTTTTTAAATCATTCAAAATTTGGATGGTTAGTTTAGCACCGGTGCATCCCAATGGGTGCCCCAACGCAATAGCACCCCCATTAATATTTACTTTAGCCGGATCCATTCCCAACGCTCGAATTACTGCAACAGACTGGGCTGCGAAGGCTTCATTCAGTTCAATTAAATCTACATCTGCTAAATTCAGTCCCGCCTGTTTTAAAACTTTGGGTACTGCGGCCACAGGACCAATACCCATAATACGCGGATGTACGCCGGCACTGGCACAATTCACCAATCGGCCAATGGGCTGTAAGCCCAGTTCAATCATCATCTTCTCACTCATTACAACTACAAAAGCAGCACCATCGCTGGTTTGCGATGAATTACCTGCAGTAACGGTACCATTCAGTGCAAAAGCAGGTTTTAATTTAGCCAACCCTTCAACAGTAGTATCGGCACGCAACCCTTCATCAGTATCTACTACATAAGAACGGTTCGCTTTTTTCCCCTTTTCATTTACATAAGTTTCCTGCACAGTAATGGGTAATATTCCAGATTTAAAATACCCATTTTCTATAGCTGTTTTTGCTTTTTGGTGCGAATGGTATGCAAACACATCCTGATCTTCTCTTGAAACATTAAATTCTTTTGAAACTGCTTCGGCAGTTAAACCCATGCTCAGGTAATAATCGGGTTCATCTTTTGCAATATTATAGGATGGAACCGTTTTCCAGCCGGTTGTAGGCACCAAACTCATACTTTCCGTACCGCCGGCAATAATACAGTCGGCCATACCGGTTCTTATTTTAGCAGTTGCCATGGCAATACTCTCTAACCCGCTGGCACAATAACGATTAATGGTAATACCAGCCACTTCAACACCCAATGCTTTAGCTGCAATAATTCTACCAAATTGCAAGCCTTGTTCTGCTTCTGGCACAGCATTACCTACAATTACATCATCTATCCGTTTATAATCTAACTGCGGAAGGGTAGCCATCAATCCTTTTATCACTTCCACCGCCAAATCATCGGGACGGTAAAAACGAAAGCCACCTCTTTTGCTCTTGGTAACTGCGGTCCTAAAACCTGCAACGATGTATGCTTCCTGCATAAAAATAATTTTACTCATCAAATGTAATAAAAAGTTGTTTATGCAACTATATATTCATTGAATTTTACCATCTCGGTTTTCAACAAATGAAACCAATAATTAGTTAATCATGCAGGGAAAAATGTTGTGCTTCAACTGTGCGTATACCGTAATATGCTATCAACAAACAAGGATTCTGTTCCTTATTCTTTGCACTGCTTTATCTTCGCAGCCATGTATGCATTGATTAGAAAATTATTGTTTCAAATGAACCCTGAAAGGGTACATTATTTTGCGATGAATAGTTTACAAAAGGCTTGTAATATTCCTACTTTGCAACATTTTATTGCACAACAACTTTCCATAAAAGATGCGGCTTTGGAAAAAGAAGTTTTTGGGCTTCATTTTAAAAATCCTGTTGGACTGGGTGCGGGGTTCGATAAAAATGCAGTTTATTTAAAACCACTCAGCAGTTTAGGGTTTGGATTTGTTGAAATAGGCACTGTTACACCGAAAGCACAACCGGGCAATGAGCCACCACGTTTATTCAGACTACCGGCAGACAAAGCTTTGATTAACAGGATGGGATTTAATAATGATGGCGTAATTGCCATACAAAAAAGATTAGCAGATTGGAAAAACAGTGCACACACACCTGAAACAGCATCGTTAATTATTGGAGGAAATATTGGCAAGAATAAACATACCGAAAATGAAGATGCGTGGAAAGATTATACCATTTGCTTTGAAACCTTATTTGATGTTTCTGATTATTTTGTGGTGAATGTTAGCTCGCCTAACACACCGGGGTTAAGGGCTTTACAGGAAAAAGATGCTTTGAAAAAAATTCTCGCTTCCTTACAGAATATCAATTTTGGGAAGTCACAACCCAAACCTCTTTTACTTAAAATTGCGTCAGATTTAACTACAGAACAATTAGACGATATTATTGCATTAACAGAAGAAGTAAAGCTTTCCGGCCTGGTTATCAGTAATACTACCATTAGCAGAAAAGGGATGAACCACACAGCAGCATCTGTTATTGAAAAAATTGGTGCGGGTGGATTAAGTGGCGCACCGCTTCGCGAAAAAAGCAATCAAGTGTTGGCTTATGTTGCTACACAAACCCAACACCGTTTACCCATTATAGGAAGCGGAGGAATTTTTACGGGTGCCGATGCCCAGGATAAATTTGCAGCAGGTGCTCAATTAGTACAGGTTTGGACCGGTTTTGTGTATGAAGGACCGCGTATTGCACGCAATATTTGCGAGTCTTTACTAAGCCGTTGATTGCTGTTGCTCATTAAAAAGTAATTCGGAAACTGCCAAACACACCAAATTTATTTATATTTTCATTAACTGCCGGAGTTGGCGATAAGCGCCAAATAAAATCAACACGAAACAGCTTAAATATATTATCAATACCTGTTCCAATTTCTGTATACACATGCCCGTCTAACGATTTAAAGGGGGCATTGCCTACATAGTTCAATTGCTGATTGTCAGGGCTTAAATTGCCTACTACAGCTTTAAATGTCCATAACTGCCGCAACTTCAGTTTACGGGTTAATGAGGTTAATCTAAACAAACCATTACCTACATTGTGTTCAATATTAATACCTGCATATTGATCGCTTACATATTCAAAACGATTCATTAAGCTGAAAGCATACCTGTTATAATAGTACTGCTCATTACCGGGATGTACTTCCAGAAACTGATAAGGTGCTGTTCCAAAAATTTTACCGCCATACACATTATAATAAACATAACCAAATGGTGCAATTTTTAAATAATCAGAAACAGATAAACTTACTTTATCGTAGGTGTAACTACTGTTTAAAACACCGGGGAAGCCATGCGCATAGTTGAATAATACAATGGGATAATCGCTACCCAAACTATAACGTGTAAAATTACTGACCAGGGTACGTTCATCGTAAGCATAGCGAACACTAAATCCGACTTCAAAGGTTTTTAAAGGGGTACCGCCATTCGTAGTAGGAAAATATTGTTTACCGGGCAAGTTTAATAATGCTTCATATTGTTTAGAAGTGAAAGAAGTGCCAAAGCCAAAACCTGAATTGGTCTCTGCATAATAATTCAAATCCCATTCTTCGGAACGTTGGTATTTAAAAGGAATATTAGGCCTCCTGAAAATGGTAGCAAAAATATTATCGGTACCTAACTGATCAGCATACATCTGGCCATTATCCAAATCATTTCGATACTTTAAGTTGATGTAACTCCAGGGTTGCCTGCTAAACTGATACCGTATTTCACCCAACCCTTTTAGCCCTTTATCTTTAAAGCCATAAGCCAGATAAGTATGTGCAAACCAATGCTCATTAAATCCACGATTGGTTTCCACATCAAAACGAACCCTTGCACCTTCATAGGGGTTGGCGCTTAACCAATACCACCAGGGGCCAATACGTACATTGCCCACATCTTTATACCCTTTCGCTAAAAACTCTAATGTATTTCGATAATGAATATAAGTTTTATTATTTTCCAATGTATCTAACAATGCATACACCGTTTTTTCACTTTTATTCAGTTCTTCATGCCGATGATCGGCCCAGAATGAATCGGGCAAATTGGTAACATTGGGTAATAGATCAACTTCACTCGGTGTTTTGGCCGAATCGAGCATGCGGGTAACATAAGGGCTGTTCAGCAATACCTTTCGGTAAGTGGTTGTTTTTCGTCCTTTAAAAGCCAGTTTATTTTTCCCAAGGGGCGAAATATCTACCACAAATTTATCTTTCGATAAAAACCAGATACTATCATCTATTAATCTATATTCCTGAATTAAAGTAAGCCCACTGATAAAATTTAAATTTACGTCAACGGCAGGACGTAAAGTAATTTTTTGAATGGCAAAGCTGGTATCATTCACCCAGCAATCTCCTTCAAATACATCTTCACCTTTGTGTTTGGGTGTAAATTTAAAATGCACCAATCTCCGATGATTCAGGTACTGTGTATCTAATAATTTAAAATTATAAAACTTATCGCCACGTTCATTAAAAGGGCCAATGAAATCTCGGTTAAACACAGGAATGGTGTTGGCATAAATATCTACAATCTGGTACATATTACCCAATTGTTTTATCAGGCTTTCATTATCAATGCCATTGGTTTTGGTTGCTTTAATAATTTCGCGGGAACGTACGGGATTATTTTGATGATAATAATCTGAAATGGTTTCGGTTAAATAAGCCGGTAAAAATGGTTTATCTTCTGAAGTAGAGTCAATATAATTGAACACAAAATTCAAAGGCTTTACCAAAAAGTTTTTGGAAAGTTTGGCAGTGTTAATATTGGCAATATCTAATTCTAATTTATTGTAAGCCTCATAATAAAAATTATTCCAGTGGGTACGCTCATGATCGGCTTTGTGCTGCATAATTTTTCGCCAAAACCATAATGCCCGGTTGTATTTGCTTTTAACCACCACATCATTACTGGGCAACAATTCCATTTTAACAGTAAAAAATGCCGAGTCTTTAAATAAAGCACTGGGTATTAAAACATTTTTATACCCAACTGAACTGATTTGCAAGGTATCATTGTGACTCCATTGGCCGGAAGTAAATACAAAGCGGCCGGAAGAGTCGGTTAAAACACCCTGCCCGCTCAATTTAAAAACAGCAGTAGAGAAGGGAATAGGCTCATCACTTTGTTTATCTACTATGACTCCACTAATTTTAATTGCCTGCGCTACAGTTACTGCGCTACACATCCAAACCAAAAGAACACTCAAAAGGGTTTTCTTAACTGTATGCCATATCATAGCGCAAAATTAAAGGATAGGGGAATGTAAATAGAGACATAAGTCACAATTAAATTTAATTTATTTTAAATCATGCCCAATGACTTTTGGTTAGATAGCCCTTTTTTATGAAATGCTGCTTTTGTGAAAATGAATGGAAAAAACACAGCTTTCAATTGTTATTATTTAAAATAAATTAATGTATAACAAGATTTTTCAAAAATGGTTGCTACATATTTCCCAATAACAATAACTTTAAACTACAATTCAAACAAGGGAATGACCTCATTTTTTATTGCTGTGAAATATGCTGCTATCGGCATTTATACATTTTTTATACAGGAAAGAAATGCAAAAATACAGTTCTTTATAGCCATTCTTACCCTTTTTCTCAGTTGGTGGTTACATATTTCAAACATAGAATGGATACTGGTTTTGCTTTGCATGATGCTGGTAATTGGGTTAGAAATGATGAATACAGCTATTGAAAAAATCTGCAATCACATCACACCGGATTTTCATCCTAATATTAAAATCATTAAAGATATTGCTGCTGGTGCCGTACTTTGGGCAGCCTGTTGCAGTGTAATAATTGGTTGCATTATTTTTATTCCAAAAATCACTCACTATATTTTCAATTGGGAATAAAAAAACCGATGCAATGGATGTACACCGGTTTATTGAAGCATATCATATTCATTTCATTAAAAATCTAACCCAAGTGATAAATAAAATACAGATGGTCCTCTAAATAAGCCTTTCATTGGCCAACCCAAATCGGCACGGATAAAATAACCCAACAAAGTACTTCTTGCACCAAATCCATAACCACCGGCAAATGGGCCTAAACCACCGGCATCTAAGCGTACTGTAATAGGATTAATAGCCGGATTGGCAGGTTGAAATATTTCAGTAGGCCGTTTAATGCCATTAAATTTTCCGTTCCATGCGGTACCTAAATCAATGAATTGAACCAATTGAAAATTCCTTAAAAAGGCATTGTTAATGGGGCGGTTAAACAAGGTTGAAAATAAAGGAAACCGAAGTTCACTATTAATCACCACTGCATTATTACCATTGGCAACATTTTGATTATAACCCCGCATATTTAAAGCCAACGATTGAAATGCATAGGTTTGATCGGGTGCAGGCTGATTGGCACTATTGAACTTTGGATTTACCCAGCCATCTGTTCCACCCAAGTAATAAATAATTTTTTGGTTGCCAAAACTAAAGTCGCCTGCTGCCCTTGTTGCCCAAATAAAATTGCGATAAATTTTGTAGTAGTTACGTGCATCAAAGCCTAAGTTATAAGTTTGATTACCACTGCCACCGGTAGTTCCGGCAATGGGCTCATTAATATCGGCATATACTTTCCAGCGCAAACCATTCCAGATATTCTGTGCCGGGTTGATGGTATTATCATAAACGTACTCAATATGCCCCACTAAATATTGTGCACTGGTATCATTTACCTTGAGTGAAAACTGATCTGCAGGTTTTATAACGCCAAGGTCTTTACGTAAGCCGAATGTGGCTCGCAGGCTTCTTACCTCATCAAATGGATAGGCCACATTAAATTGATACAAGTTGGTAATTAACTGATTATCATAAGGGCTGGTATTAAAGAAATTAGTTTGGGTACTACGGTAATAAGTTACACCCCAGTCAACCCGTTTTTTCAAGTTTTGAAAGGAGAAAAAGAAATCTTTATCTTTTAAAGAAGTGCCGAAACGAATACCTCCAATAAATTTAATGTCTTCCATCAAATCGCTGACACCTGCGCGGAAGCTCCAGTTAATGGCACTTCCATTGTTCAACTGAATAGGGCCGGCACCACCTGCATAAGGTTGATAACGATTTACCAATATGTTATTAGTAACACCGGCCAACAAATAATCGGCACTAAACTTTAAACGATAATTAAACAGTTTGGTTTCTTGTAAATAGTTATGTTGATTTTTAGTTCCTGTGGCATTGTTTCCTGAAATATTGGTGTTCGAAATACCTGATTGGGAGGTAGCAGTATCGGCTTCACTTGAAAATTCATTTTGAAAAAAGTTTTTTGGTGCTGGTTTTACCGTATCAACTAATGCAACAGGCAGTTTCTTTTTGGAATTATTGGTGTAATTTAACGGATTACCCCGTGCAATTTTTTGTGCATTCATTTGCTCTTGTATGTATTGTGTAGGCCGGGCATTCACGTTTCTTCTGTTCAATGCTGTTTCATCTACTTTTAATTTGTAAAGAAATTTAAAGTCACCTTCCTGTCGGGTTTCGCTTACCTGGCCGTTATTGCCCGATACTCTTGATTCCAGTAAAGAACTCTGGTAATTGGTAATAGGGAAAGTATAAGTAGAATCTTTATACACCTGAAAATAACTGATACTATCGGCTTCGGGTTTACGCCAGGCGGCTAAGGTAGAATCCAACTCTTTTACAGAAGGATTTCTCAACATTTCGGTACCAATATAATACAATGTGTCAAGCCCATCCCGTTTGGTAGAGAAAAAACCGGCCCAACGGTTACCAATTCCATTCTCATCACTCACAAAAGTAAAGTGATTGGTATTGTATTGCATCGGGAAAGTAGCATTACCATATTTTAAATTCGTAAGTTGTGTAATTTGTTTGGTTTTGCTTTTGTTTAAAATATCAATCAGGAAAATATTGAAACGGTAACGGCTTGGCAAAACGGTATCATTACTGGGGGCAGAAGGGCTGGGTCTGTTAGAGGAAAAAATGATACCGGATCTGTTGGGGAAAGATACAAAATTGGGATACAATTCATCATACACATCATTGGTTACCTGCTCTATTTTCTGGTCATCAATTTTATAAATAAACAAATCTGTCTGACCATTTTTAACTGCACTTAAAATAAGGGTATTGGCATCGAGCATAAAAGACGCATCATTAATCTGCTCAAATCCTGTAATTTCCTGTTTAAACCTTTTATAACGGGCTAATACATCGTATACAAACATTTTAATTTTTCCTTTATCCCAATAAATTACTAAAAGCCGGGTTCCTTTGCCATCCCATGCTAAAATGGGATAATTTGGATTAATGTCCCCTTCGTTGGTACGAACGCCATAATCTAATAATATTTTTGTGTCGTAAAAATTTTCAACATATTTAACCCGGTAAACACCTTTCTTAAATTCAACTACGGCATAGTTATTATTGCGTGGATTGGGATTTGCCTGAAAACGGAAATAATCATTTTTGCTCACATCTTCCGATACACTTAAAACACCTTTTGGCGCATTTCTTCTTTGCCGGATATCTTTATAATAGCGGTCTTGCATTTGCTGCATGAAATCATCTAATACCTCTTTAAATTTTTTCTTACAAATTTTTTCAGAAGCACTATTCAAACTTTTGTAGATACGGGCTAAGTATAAAAAATAAGTTACATTTTCTTTTCGGTAATGTTCGGCTATGTAATACCAGAACGCGTTGCCGGCTAAAAGCGGTTTATCGAATGCAAACTGGTAAAAATTATTATAATTACCACTTAACAGGGCACTTTTTAACTGATCATCTTTCTCTGTACTCCAATTCTGTGCAACATAAGCTACATAACCATCTGTTAACCATTGCGGCAAATCCAATAAAGCCTGATTACTGGCAAATTCACCAATATCATCTCCAAACAAAATATTATCGGTTAATACTTTGGCAATTCCTTCTCGGATCTGATTTCTTAAATGATTATGATTGCCATCAAAAAAAACTACAATTTTATTGTTCACCAATTTGGTTAATCCACCGGCATTTTGCCAATCAATGCCAATTCCAATATTACTTTGTTTAAAATCGTTATAGCTGTTGTACACCACAATATTGGCGCGGCGTTGCAAACTATACTCGGTAAATTTTTCTAACTCAGGTAAATTATCTTCTGCAACCTGTGCTACAAATTTTCCCAATTCAGTACCACCTTGTGTAACATAGGTATTGAAATTAGGTGACTGGTAAAATTTCCATTTGAATTTGTTAAACTGTACCCTGTTTTTACCAAATTCAACCATATTTACCTGTGCCGTAACCGCTACCGGTAAAATGATAAATAATAAGATTGTAACTTTATGAATGATTGATTTCATTTGCATATCCAGTCAGAATTTAAAAATGTTCGGGGCATCAGAAACGTTTGTCCAAAATTTTAAAGTGAAGATATTGGTCAATTAATTTCTAATTCCTCAATACTTGTTAAAATTAAGTAATTACCCATTATCAATTTAAAAATAAGTACATGTTGCACATTAAAGTTTTTACGTTTAACCCCATACAGGAAAATACTTACCTTATTTATAATGATGCTTTAAACGCTGTAATTGTTGACCCGGGATTTTATTTTTCTTCAGAACAACAGGTTTTTAGCGATTATATTCAAAAAAAACAATTAACACCCTCGTTGCTCGTTAATACACATTGCCATTTAGACCATGTTTTTGGAAATAAATGGGTACATGAACATTATAAAATTGAACTTTGGGCACATAAAGATGAAATACCCATGTTAGAAATGGCACCCATTTCGGGCCAGCAATGGGGCTTGCCATTTGAAAACTATAGTGGAAACATTAATTTATTGCAGGAAGGAGATAAAATATATTTAGATGAGGATGAATTTGAAATTTTTGAAGTGCCAGGTCATTCACCTGCCAGTATTTGCTTATATCATGCACCGCAAAAAATTTTAATTGCAGGCGATGCGCTTTTCAAAGAAAGTATTGGAAGAACTGATTTACCCGGAGGCAACCACCATCAACTCATTAAAAACATTAAAGAAAAATTGCTTGTTTTACCAGAAGATACAGTGGCATACCCGGGGCACGGACCTGCCACTACTATTGGGCATGAGTTGCGCTACAACCCCTTCCTGCAATCATAATATCTTACTGACTTTTAGCTTTTTGAATGGCTTTATTATATGCCATAATAAACATGGCTCCTAAATTGTTTTGCGGTGGCACGTAATCATCAAATTTTTCTTTATAACCGCCGGTAAATTTATTTTGCAATCCGCTCCAGATTTTAGCCCAGTCTAAATTTTTACCCTGTCGCAAAGTTTCTGTAATAGTTTCTATCAATGCCATATTCACCACACCCGTACCCACTTGTTTAGATGCAATGATATGTGACTCTGGGCAAATTTTTAAAACATCATTCAAACTATTGTAACCACCACAACTGCCCAATAATACCACTTTTGCCGAAGGGAACAACCTTTTGATGGTAGAATTTACATAATAACTGTGGCCACGATGAATCACTACCGTAGGTTCTATATTGGCTGAATCTAAATAACTATACAGGTGCTGCTGAGCAGCATCATCTAAATCCTGCTGCGCATCTAAAGGCTTGTTGGCATAAATTTCAATAGGTGTGCCTTTCATTGATTTTACTTCTACCCATTCCGGTTTATTTACAACACGCCAATATCCATTATTAAAATTGGCCAAAAATGCATTAAATATATTTTTACCGTCTTTATCTCCGTAAAAAAACTGCTGAATAATTACTTTACCTGAGGCATCTTTCAATAATGATAAAGGCATTTCATACACCGGAATAATTCCCAATTTTGCTGAAACATCAATGTGATTGGCAGGATCCATCGATAAAAAAATGGTATTCAATATGTTATAAATTACAATGCCTCTTTCATTTCGCTTTTTTTGATTGTATTGCAGTTGCTGTTGCACTTGCTTTAACATCAGGCTTCTTATTCCGGGATCATTGATGCTGGCATAAGAATCAGCAACATCTACCGCATCTTCCAATGTGGTGGTTTTTTCCAGACCGTTTACAAAGCGCTTAATTAAATTTTGAGCGGTTGATTTATCCATTCGCTTTAAAAAATCATCCAGCTCATTATACGCAGCGGCCATGCGAATAAACTTCTTGTAAAAATCATCATGTACCCATGCCAATAAAGTATCTGATCGGGGAATGGCCATGCGTGGAAAAATTCGGTTGTACACACCCAGATAGCTGCTGGTATAAATATCATCTTCACCCAAAACACATAAATAGTATAAATCTTGAGGCGCCAAATTATCTAATACTTTAAACCGAACAGCATCGCGTGGCTCTTCATGCAGTCCATTAATTTCATTAATATAATGTTCAACAGCTTTTTGTTTCAGTTTATCGGTTAACACTTGTTTGGCATAAGGTGTATCACCCATTTGCATACGGGCTGCATATTTTATTTCTGTATTCACCAATAATTTATAAAAGGGGTCGTCGGTATCTTTTAATTTCTGTATTGAATCAATAGTAATTTGTTTGTGATAAATTTCATCCAGAAAAGCGAAATAAATACGGCCACCGGGCAATTTTTCTATTTGATAAATGGTTTGCACCAATGCATCATTTACTTTTTTTATTTTTTGCGAAAGTTCATTTCCTGCACCGAGATAATCATAAATCATATCCGGATTTCTGTGCGCCACAACAGTTATGAGGCTATCGGCAAAAGGCAAATTCAAATGATTTCCTATAATATTTAAAATGTTATCCGGATTTTGTTGGCAGTTTTTTAGTACTAAAATATTTTTAGCATCATTTAGCCCAATATTATCCTGCAAGGCAAAATTGCTGATCAGTAGATTTCCAATTGCCATATCGTTAGCATTAACAATCGGGGCTATAGATTGGTGATTTTTTTCAAAGGCTATTGCATTTTCGTAAACTACCATCAAATCGCCCAGCATAATTCCTTTTATTAATCCGGCTTTATAAGCTGTAGTAAAACTTTCTAAAAGGCTGTAAATACCTCTTAACCATTTGTATTTATCATTATTGCTAATAGTGCTGTCTAATTCAACCGCTGCAGCCATATTATGAACAGTGGTATGCAGCAATTGGGTAATTTGTAAATTAACATCAATGTTGTTAGTTGGTGCAAATAAATGATCCTTATTCGGCGTAAGGTTAATAATATTTTGTTCGGCCGTTTTTATATTATCGTGAATTAACTGGCGCATATGCGGTATAACCGGCATTGCTAATTCGGGTTGCGCCTGCAAGACCATTACACCCAGCAAACATAAAACGGATAGGTAAACCTTTTGAATGATTCGCATAATCATCAAAAATAAATGCAATTATGCAAATTTTTCGTTAATGGAGTTAACAATTAGATAATCTGGGCCTTGTAGATGAATGCAAAAACTGTAAGTTAAATTTGTGTAAATTTGATGTTATCATGGAAACAGCAGCTAAAAAAATTTTAATTGCAGACGATGAACCCGATATTTTAGAAATTATCAGTTACAATTTAACCAAAGAAGGATATGCAGTTACTACTGCCAAAGATGGAGATGAAGCCATAGAAAAAGCCAAATTGGTTAAACCGAATTTAATTATTTTAGATATTATGATGCCGCATAAAACTGGCATTGAAGTATGTGCTATTTTAAGAGCGCAACCACAGTTTCAACATACCCTCATCATTTTTTTGACTGCATTAAGTGATGAACCATCGCACATTAAAGGTTTAGAAACCGGCGCAGATGATTATGTAAGCAAACCCATATCGCCCAAAATGCTCATCAGCAGGGTAAATGCGCTGTTTAGAAGGGTACAAAAAGAAGATGGCAAACCACTGAAAGTGGGGAATCTTACCATCGATCCTGTAAAATTTGTGGTTGAAATAGATGGCCGTGAAATAATGCTGGCAAAAAAGGAATTTGAATTACTATTTCTGCTGGCGGCTAAACCGGGCAGGGTATTTTTAAGGAATGAAATACTTTCGCAGGTTTGGGGCAATGAAGTAATTGTTGGCGACAGAACCATTGATGTGCATATTAGAAAAATCAGGCAAAAGTTAAATTTAGATTGTATTACCACTGTAAAAGGTGTAGGCTATAAATTTGATATATAAGTTTACGAACTGAAAATAATTCCTCCCATGCTTGTTATAAAAGTATTTGCTGCTTAGCTTTATGCATATTAGCCACTATGTTAGAAACCAAAAATTTATCGCCCCAGCAACTATCTGCCTTAACCGCATTATTTCTGGCCATTCCTATTGGATTTACATTTTTTTTAATTGAAAATGTATGGATTGGTGCAGCAGCATTTGTACTCACTTTTATTGGTAGTTATTATCTCATCGGGTTTGTGCTGGAATCGTTCATTTACCGAAAAATCAAGCTAATTTATAAATTCATTTATCAAACCAAAGCCAGTAAAAGGGAAGAAACCTATTATAAATATATATTACCACAAAAGGGAATAGATGAGGTACGAGAAGATGTAGAAAAATGGGCAGAACAAAAAAGTGCTGAAATAGAATTGTTGAAACAAAATGAAGCTTACCGGAAAGAATTTCTTCAAAATTTAGCACATGAATTTAAAACACCCATTTTTGCCATTCAGGGTTATATAGATACTTTATTAAGTGGTGCCATTGAAAATCCGGAAGTCAATAAAAAGTTTTTGGAAAATGCTTCTAAAAATATTGACCGAATGGTAAATTTAGTGGAAGATTTAGATGAGATCTCGAAATTAGAAAGTGGTGAACAACCCCTGTATAAAGAAAATTTTATTATTCAGGATTTAATCAGGGAAGTTTTTGAAGCCCTTTCCATAAAAACTGCAGCCAAACAAATAAAAACAATCATTAAAAAAGGATGTGAAGCACCCATAATTGTATTTGCCGACAAAGAAAAAATAAGGCAGGTGCTCAATAACTTAGTGATAAACGCCACCAAATACGGTAAAAACAATGGTACTATTATAGCCAGTATTTATAAAACCGATGGCATGCATGTTTTAGTTGAAATTAGTGATGATGGGATTGGCATTGCTGAAGAGCATTTACCCAGAGTGTTTGAACGTTTTTACCGAACCGACCGGGGAAGAAGCCGAAATGTAGGCGGTACAGGTTTAGGATTAGCCATTTGCAAACACATTATTGAAGCACATGGCCAAACCATACATATAAGAAGCAAAATTGATGTAGGTACATCGGTTGGGTTTACCCTTTCTACCAAAAGAAATTAAAAAAGCCCCTATGAAAATAAGGGCCGGTCATGAGAAAATCTACTGTACTCTTGTTGCGCTTTAACTATGAACTAAATTCTGAATGCAAAATAAAGAGCCCAATGTGAAGCCAATGTAAATTCAATGCAACCAAATCATTAACATTTTGGAGCCAAAGTTTAAATGGCTGTATTAACAAATTATTAATTCTTTTTTTTACCCAAGGCTTCAAATCCATAGCTTTACTTTTGTCCAAATTTTTTCGATTATGGGATTAAACACGATTGGCAGGATTTTCATGCCCAAAAACAAAATTTTCTACGAACTTTTTGAGCAGGTAGCCGATACCGTTTGTGAGATGGCAGATATGCTTAAAAAAGTGGTAGCAGAACCGGAACATGATAAAAGGGCACCACTTATTAAACAAATTGAAGATTTAGAACACAAAAATGATGACCATACCCACAAAATTTTTACCGAATTAGGCAGAAATTTTATAACCCCTTTCGATAGGGAAGATATTCACTATTTGGCCACTGCATTAGATGATATTGCAGATTATATTTATTCCTCTTCCAAAAAAATTAATTTCTACCATATTAACCCTAATGACAGCGGTATCCAAAAAATGGCTGAATTAATTTACCAGGGTTGCAATGAAATTAAAAAAGCAGTATATGGCCTTCGCGATATGAAAGATTTGAGAAAAATGACTGAAGCATTAGTAAAAGTAAATTCCATAGAAAATCAGGCCGATGATGTTTTTGATATGAGCATTGAAATGCTTTTTCAGAAAGAGAATGATGCCAAAGAAGTGATTAAAAAGAGAGAAATTTATCAGGTATTGGAAATTGCTACAGATAAATGCGAAGATGCCGCTAATGTAATTGAATCCATTATCATCAAATATGCTTAATCGGCATTGATGGCTTAAACTAAACTTATTAACAGCAATCAGGAGATATGATGATTTTATTGGTTACACTTGTTGTACTTGCGCTGATATTTGATTTTATTAATGGCTTTCATGATGCTGCCAACTCCATTGCCACCATCGTTTCTACAAAAGTACTCACACCTTTACAGGCAGTAGTTTGGGCAGCTTCTTTTAACTTTATTGCCTATTTTGTTTTTAAAGAACACAAAGTAGCCGGCACTATTGCCAACATCATTGCAGAAAATATAATTAATTTTCATGTATTAATGGCTGCAACCGTTGCTGCTATTATCTGGAATTTAATTACCTGGTATTTTGGTATCCCCTCCAGCTCATCTCACACTTTAATTGGTGGTTTAGCCGGTGCAGCCATTGCAGCCGGTGGCGGATTAGATGGCGTAAACAGCAGCCCCATTATAACTGCATTAGTTTTCATGGTACTCTCCCCTATTTTGGGATTAATATTTGGTTTTATCATCACCATTATTACTGTTAATGTGGCAAAAAATGCCCGCCCCTCTAAAGCTGAAGGATGGTTTAAACGTTTGCAATTGGTATCATCTGGTGCATTAAGCTTAGCGCATGGCGGTGGCGATTCACAAAAAACCATGGGTTTAATTTTAGCCGGTTTATGGTTTTTTGAAAAATCTTCTAACCCAAATATTGGTTCTATTCACAATTTTGCCATGCCCGAATGGCTGCCTTTTGCATGTTATACGGCAATAGCTTTGGGTACTTTGTTTGGCGGCTGGCGCATTGTTAAAACCATGGGTACAAAAATTACAAAGGTTACCCCGTTAGAAGGATTTTGTGCAGAAGGTGGTGGTGCATTAACCATATTTTTAACTACATTTTTTGGCATCCCGGTAAGTACTACCCATACCATAACCGGTGCCATTATTGGCGTTGGAGCCACCAAACGCTTAAGTGCAGTGCGCTGGGGGGTCACTATCAATTTAGTTTGGGCATGGATACTAACCATCCCGGTTTCAGCAGGTATGGCTGCATTGTTCTATTATGGCGCAAATTTTTTATTCTAACGTTTGCACATAAATTTATACGGCTATCTTTCCATATTTACACAATCAGGGTATAACTTTATACCGGTTTATATTTTCATTGAAATGAATGAAAATAATATTACACAACAGCTTAGTATAACTGAGAATCTCAAAATAGTTTGAATAATATGAAGAAAATATTAGTTACCGGTGGATGCGGCTATATTGGATCACACACCATTGTTGATTTAATTGAAAACGGATATGAAGTAATTTCTATTGATGATAATTCAAGATCAAGCATTACTGCTTTAAATGGCATTGAATTGATTACCGGAAAAAAAATAAAAAATTATACAGTTGATTTGAAGAATTTTGATGAAACACAAGCGGTATTTCAAGAACATCATGATATTACAGGAATTATACATTTTGCAGCTTATAAGGCCGTAAGTGAATCGGTTGAACAACCTTTGTTTTACTATGAAAACAATCTGTTTTCATTAATCAATCTGCTGAAATGTGTAAAGGAATTTTCTATTCCTTACTTTGTTTTTTCTTCTTCCTGCACTGTTTATGGTAATCCCGATAGTATACCTGTTACAGAATCTTTTCCCATCAAAAAAGCTGAATCGCCTTATGGAGCTACCAAACAAATGGGTGAGGATATTGTAAGAGATTGCAGTAATGCTTTTGAAACTACTTCAATTTTATTACGCTACTTTAATCCGGTAGGTGCCCATCCTTCCAATCATTTGGGCGAACTGCCCATTGGTAAACCCATGAATCTTGTGCCGGCTATTACCCAAACTGCTATCGGTAAAATACCCAAACTAATGGTGTATGGCAGCGATTATCCTACACGAGATGGTAGTTGCATCAGAGACTTTATTCATGTATGTGATATTGCACATGCACATACCCTTGCTTTGGAATATTTAATTGCTCAAAAAAACAAAAGCTATTGCGATGTTTTTAATTTAGGCACCGGCAATGGAGTTTCCGTTTTGGAAGCCATACATGCATTTGAAAAAGTAAGTGGTGTTCAATTAAATTATGAAATTGGCCCAAGAAGGCCGGGCGATGTAGTAGTCATTTATGCCAATAACGAATTAGCAAAAAAAACATTAGGCTGGAACATTCAATACAGCTTAGAAGATATGATGCGCACTGCATGGGCTTGGGAACAAAAACAGTTTACGACAAAAAAAATTAAATAGCACCCGGAAAATCAAACTATTGTACTATTCCGCATTTATTGAAGTAATAAAAAATTTACGATTTGCAGGTGAAGGGAATAACTTTATACCTGTATGGATTATTTAAAACAATTCCGCAGTTTTATTAATAGTTATTATGTTGGCGAAGGGGTAAGAATTACCTTTGGCATTTTATTGCCTTCACTTGTTGCAGGATATTTTCATGCTTTGCCTATTGGCATTAATATGTCGCTGGGCGCATTGGGTATAGCCATTAGCGACAATCCCGGCCCAATTTCCCATCGCAAAAACGGATTTTTAGCCGGAAGTATTATCCTGTTTTTGGTGTCGTTAATCATTGGTTTCGCCAGTCCAATCCACTGGTTATATGGTTTCATATTACCCTTATTGTGTTTTATATTTTCCATGTTAGGTGTTTTTGGAACAAGGGCCGCTTCTATTGGAATTGCAGCTTTATTGATTTTAGTATTACAGGCAGAACACCATTACAATAATTGGAGGGATGTTGTAACCGTAAGTTTTTATATTGGAATGGGTGCTGTTTGGTATAGCCTGTTAAGCCTGGCACTGTATAATCTTCGTCCCTACAAAATCATGCAACAGGCATTAGGAGAATATCTGGAATCCATCAGCAGATATTTGCGTTTAAAAGGATCTTTTTTTCAGGATGCAACAAATCTAGAGCATACTTACGCACAACTATTGCAATTGCAAACAACCGTTCTGGAAAAACAAAACCTGACAGCCGAACTAATTTTTAAAACCAGAAATTTTGTAAAAGAATCTACACCGGTTAGCCACATTTTAATGATGGCATTTTTAGATGCAACCGATTTACTGGAAATTTCAATGACTTCGCATCAGAATTATCAGGCATTGCATGCCTATCTTCCTGCACAAAATTTACTAAAAGGTTATGCCAATGCAATTAGCGATCTGGCAAATTACTTAGATGAAGCGGGAATTGCTTTAAAAAGTAGTACTGCCATTCAATCACCCACTGATTTTAGTGCAACCATTCGTTCACTTAGAAATGAATACAGCCAGTTGCATGCTAAAAATATCGCAGCAGATTCTATTCCAATTTTAATCAGCCTGAAACATATTTTAGACAGTATAGAAGCAGTAGCTGGAAGAATAAAAACGCTCGAATTATATACATCTTACAGAACTAAAATACCCGGTAAAATTTTTCAGGAAACAAATCCTGAAGATTTCATTTCACACCAACGGATATCATTTAACGTAGTTTTAGATAATTTAACTTTCCATTCAAATATTTTCAGGCACTCACTCAGAATTGCTTTAGCAGCCCTGGCAGCCTATTTCATAGCGCAATATTTTTTACTAGGGCATAGTTACTGGCTTTTATTAACTGTAATTGTAATTTTAAAACCGGCTTATAATCTTACCAAAAAAAGAAATAAAGAAAGATTAACCGGCACCATCATTGGTGCAATGATTGGTGCAATAGCACTTTACTTTATTCATAACGATACTATTTTATTACTGATACTTTCTGCCAGTATGCTGGTAGCCTACAGTTTTATGCGCACCAATTACCGGCTAAGCGTTGTTGCCATTACTTTATATGTTATATTGCTGTATCACCTTTTAAATTTCAATAATTATCGCTTACTGATTACAGACCGATTAATTGATACGGCCATTGGTTCTGCCTTAGCTTTCATTTTTAGTTATGTTTTACCTCCGGTTTGGGAAAGTGTTCAATTAGATACCATTATAGTGCGGGCTTTAGCTGATACACGTAATTATTTTAAAGCTTTAAATGAAATTTTTACAGGAAGGGCAATATACAACAAGGCAGATATGCGCCTTTCCAGAAAAAAAAGTTGGGTTGCAATAGCCAATGTTTCAGACAGCTTTAACAGAATGCTATCTGAACCTAAAAATCAGCAACATCACCTTACACAAATACACCAATTAGTGGTGTTGTTGCATATTACCAATGCGCATTTGGCTACCCTAAATTTTTATGCGGAGCAACTAACCAACCAATATATCACACCTGAATTAAACGATATCGGAATATTGATTGAACAATATTTTGATAGCGGCATTCAGCAATTGCAATCTGATAAGATAATTGAGCAAACAGATTTTTCAAATAAAATCATTCAAACAACCACCATCGAGCAAAAAATTAATGATTTATTGCAAATAAGAGCCAATGAAATTAATGCCGGACAATTGAATAGTGAAACCAGGCCATATCTTTCTACCTTAAAATCAATTACTGATCAGTATTATTTTATACACAATGTTTCCTATGATATGGCTAAAATTACTGATAAGCTTATTGCATATCATAAAAATAAACCCTCCGAATAAAAGAGGGTTTTGGTTTTTGATATAGGATTAAGAGAGGGGGATTAAAAGTTTTATTTTTTATATATTTAATATTTTAGTTATTCATTTATTTTTTCAGCATGGCACTCATTTCAGCTACCAACTCAGTTTTAGTAATTGGAATACCCATTATTTTATTGTAACCTTTCGCATCTACCATGTATATGTCTCTCAAAATTTTAACCAATTGTCCATTGTTAATTTCTGGTACCAATACCTGCTTAAATCCTTTAATAATTTGTCCAAGATTTTTTGGGAAAGGGCGTACATAACGAAGGTGGGCATGACTAACGACATAGCCTTGCTGTTGCAATTCGAGTACGGCACTTTTAATAGCCCCATACGTTGAACCCCATCCAATTACAAGCAAATCGCCTGTTTCGGCACCACTGTCTAAATGCTGTAATGGAATATGATCGGCAATTTTATCTACTTTAGCCTGTCTGATTTTTACCATGTGTTGGTGGTTATCGGGGTCATAACTCACATTTCCGGTAATATCCTGTTTTTCCAATCCACCAATTCTGTGCTCCAATCCTGCAGTTCCGGGTACAGCCCAGGGACGCACTAATTTTTCATCTCTTACATACGGCTGAAACTTTTCATCAGCATTAGTTTTAGCAGGAGCAAAAGCCACTTCAATTGGTTTTAAATCTGCTGCTTTTGGAAAACGCCAGGGTTCAGCACCATTGGCAATGTAACCATCACTCAATAAAATAACCGGCGTCATATGCTGTACGGCAATTCTGCAAGCTTCATAAGCCACATCAAAACAATCACTGGGTGTAGCTGATGCAATAATGGGCATAGGGCATTCCCCGTTTCTGCCATAATATGCCTGCATTAAATCGCTTTGCTCGGTTTTTGTAGGCAATCCGGTTGAGGGGCCGCCACGTTGTATATCAACAATCACCAAAGGAATTTCCAACATCACTGCCAAGCCCATCGCCTCTGCTTTTAAAGCCATTCCAGGACCTGAGGTTGTGGTAATACCCAAAGAACCACCATAACTGGCACCTATACTGGAGCTAATGGCAGCAATTTCATCTTCTGCCTGAAAAGTTTTTACACCAAACCCTTTATACTTGCTGAGTTCATGCAAAATATCAGATGCAGGTGTAATAGGATAAGAACCTAAGAACAAAGGCAACTCACTTTTTTGGCTGGCTGCAATTAAACCATATGCCAATGCCTGATTACCCATGATACTTCTGTAAGTACCTGCAGGAAGTTTGGCTTTTTCTACTTTGTATCGCGTAGTAAATGTTTCAGTGGTATCACCATAATTATAACCCGCCTGTAATACCTTAATATTACTTCGTAAAATGCTTTCTTTCTTACCAAATTTTTCCTTCAGAAACGCAATGGTATTATCAAGTGTGCGGTTGTACATCCAATAAATAAAACCCAACACAAACATGTTCTTGGCACGATCACGCTCTTTGGTGCCTAAATCGGTAAAATCTTTAAGTGCTTCTCTTGTCAGTTTGGTTACATCAATTTTAATTACTTCATAACTATCCAAACTACCATCCTCTAAAGGATTAACGCCATCCGGATAATTGGCTAAGCGTAAATTTTTTGCATCAAACCCATCAATATTGGCAATAATTTTTCCACCCGGTTTAATACTTTTCAAGTTTACTTTTAATGCAGCCGCATTCATTGCTACCAACACATCAGCAATATCGCCGGGTGTATATACTTTATTGGAAGAAAAATGTAATTGATACCCACTTACCCCAGGCAGTGTTCCAATGGGGGCTCTGATTTCAGCAGGAAAATCGGGAAATGTTGCTAAATCAATTCCTAATAAAGCGGTGTTATTGGTAAATTGCTGACCGGTTAATTGCATGCCATCGCCGCTATCGCCGGCGAACTTGATTACTACATCCTGCAGTAATTGCTCATTTCTGTTCATTTTATAAAAAATTGGTTACGAAGTTAAGCATAATACCCGTTCATATTTGAGCAGTTTTGCAGCAATTTAGAAACATTTTAAACATTTATTACACATTACCGCATTACCTTGCACCACCTGCAGGGTATAAAAGTAACATATGACTGATTCTTTACTAAAAAATTTATCCTTAAAAAGTTTAATGGGGCTGCTATTCATGCTTAGCATTTCATGCAATGAAAAGCCTTCCAATGCAAAATTATCTTCTCTTGCTCTTTCAATACCTGATATAGTGGCACTGGCGGATTCCATGCATGCACAAAAGCAAACCATTATCAGCACGCCCATTCAATATGATACAACAAAAAAATACATCTATCTGACTTTTGATGACGGCCCGCAACATGGCACAACTGCCTGCGTAGAAACCATCAAAAAAGAACAGGTAAAAGCTTCTTTTTTTATGATAGGCAATCAGATAAACGATGTATACCTGAAAAAATTAGTGGCATCTATTCGCAATGATTATCCGCAAATACTATTGGCCAATCACAGTTTTACACATGCCGGCAATAAATACATTTATTTTTATCATCATCCACAAATGGCGTTTAATGACTTTATTCAAGCACAGGAAACAATCAATATTCCATTCAAAATTATTCGTTTGCCGGGTAACAGTGCATGGATTGGCGCCAATTCAATAAAAACATCACCACTGGTAAGGCCTGTTTGCAAAATGTTAGATAGTGCCGGTTACAATGTAATTGGCTGGGATGTAGAATGGAGCTTTAACCATAAAACGGCAAACCCCATTCAAACTCCGGAAACAATGTTGGAACTGGTCAATCATGCATTCGAAAAAAATTATACCCATACTAAAAACCATCTGGTGATTCTTTCACACGACCGGATGTTCAGAAATGCTAATTTTACAGATTCATTGCAAAAATTTATTAGCCTGTTAAAACAAAACTCCAACTACGTTTTTGAAACAGTTGACCATTACCCCAATCTTAAAAAACCATTATAACTTTAACGACTCTTTTTACATTATTGCAGTAACTTTACACAAGAATTAAAACAATTTAAATTATGGCAATTTTTAAATCTGGTAACCCTACTTTAACAGAAAAAATTTTTAATAACAGCCTTACTGCCGAAGCCAATGCACAAGGCATTATGAGTGTTAGAGGCACCTTAAATAAATTCGGTTTTTTAATGCTGATGGTAATTGGTGGCGCTTTTTATACCTGGCATACTTACCAAAGCGGACAACCCGGCACCACTACCACTTTAATGATGGTGGGTGTTTTTGGTGGCTTAATTGCCGCTATTGCAATTATGTTTAAGCCCATGTGGGCAGGTTATATTGCCCCGGCCTATGGCATATTGGAAGGATTATTTATTGGTGCCATTTCAGCAATGATCAATGACATGTTTGCAAAAAATTATCCAAATTTGGTACTACAAGCAGTGGGCTTAACTTTTGGTGTTGCACTTGCTATGTTTTTGCTGTACAGTTTCAGGATTATTAAAGTAACCGACAAATTAAGAAGCATTATTTTCACTGCTACTTTAGGCATCGCTATCTTTTATGGCCTTACACTTGTTTTGGGCCTTTTTGGAGTGAATATGCCATTTATGAGTATTACCAATGGCGGTATGCTTGGCATTGGTATCAGTTTGTTTGTTGTAGCTATTGCTGCCTTGAACCTTTTATTGGATTTTGATATGATTGAAAGAGGCGCTGAGCAAGGAGCACCTAAATTTATGGAATGGTACGGCGCTTTTGGTTTGCTGGTTACCATTGTTTGGTTATACATTGAAATATTAAAACTGCTTAGCCGTTTGGCCAGCAGCAGAAACTAATAAACCAATTATTTTTGATAGCCCCATACCCAAACAGTATGGGGTTTTTTATACCCTTTTAAAAAACTTTGAAAACATTTTTGCAGATTGATATACCTGCAGCGAATAACCGGTAATTTAGAACTTTAAAACAAGAGCTGCCATGGAATTTAACAGAAAATCGCTTACTGATACCGACTTAATAAACCTTTACCGGCATTTGTTATTACCCAGATTGATAGAAGAAAAAATGCTGTTGTTACTGCGTCAGGGAAAAATCAGTAAATGGTTTAGTGGTATTGGTCAGGAAGCCATTGCTGTAGGCGCTACCATGGCATTAGAACCCGATGAATGGATAATGCCACTGCATAGAAATCTAGGTGTGTTTACATCCCGTAAAATGCCCCTGCATAAATTGTTTATGCAATGGCAAGGCAATAATGAAGGTTACTCAAAAGGAAGAGAAAGAAGTTTTCATTTTGGAAGCAAAGAACATTTTATTTGCGGAATGATATCGCACCTTGGCCCACAATTGGCTATAGCCGATGGTGTGGCATTAGCCAATCAGCTACAACAAAAACAAAAAGTAGCATTAGCCTTTAGTGGTGATGGCGGAACCAGCGAAGGCGATTTTCATGAAGCATTAAATGTAGCGGCAGTATGGAGCTTACCCGTTATTTTTTTGATTGAAAACAACGGTTATGGACTTAGCACGCCAGTAAATGAGCAGTACCGTTGCAAAAATTTGGTTGACAAAGCCATAGGTTATGGCGTGGAAGCCGTTCAAATTGATGGGAATAATATTTTGGAAGTGTATGATACCATTCGTGGGGTTAGGGATTATTGCATCACACAGCAAAAGCCTTATTTTATTGAATGCATGACTTTCAGAATGAGAGGGCATGAAGAGGCCAGCGGCACAAAATATGTTCCGCATGAATTATTTGAGATATGGGGCGAAAAAGATCCGGTAAAAAATTATGAGCAGTATTTATTAGATGCGCAAATACTTTCTGCACAGGCAATAGATGAAATCAGACAAAATACCAGGAAAGAAATTGAGCTGGAATTGCAAATCGCATTTCAGGCACCGGCCATTATACCCAATACAGCACTAGAATTAGCGGATGTATATGCCCCAGTGGAAGCTATTGATGAACCTGATGAATCATTGCGCCATCATCCATCTCAACAAAAACCACATCGACTTATAGATGCCATTAAAGAAGGATTAGATCAGGCAATGGAAAAATATCCTAACCTGATATTGATGGGGCAGGATATTGCAGAATATGGCGGTGCATTTAAAATTACAGAAGGGTTCGTTGAAAAATTTGGCAAAAATCGGGTACGCAATACACCACTTTGTGAAAGCGCAATTATAGGAACAGCACTGGGGCTAAGTTTAGAAGGATTTAAAAGTATGGTTGAAATGCAGTTCGCCGATTTTGTATCAGTAGGCTTTAATCAAATTGTAAATAATCTTGCAAAAATCCATTACCGCTGGGGACAAAATGCTGATGTAGTAATTCGCATGCCTACAGGTGCCGGTGTTGGTGCTGGCCCATACCATTCTCAGAGCAATGAAGCATGGTTTACACATGTACCCGGATTAAAAGTAGTATACCCTGCTACCCCTTTTGATGCAAAAGGATTATTACTTGCAGCTTTTAAAGACCCCAATCCGGTTTTATTTTTTGAACATAAAGCTTTGTACAGGAGTATTAGTGGCTATGTCCCAAACGGGTACTATGAAATTCCTATCGGAAAAGCACGTGTAATAAAACCCGGGAATGATATGAGTATTATTACCTATGGCGCCGGTGTTCACTGGGCATTACAATATACAGCGCAACATACTGAAACAGATATTGAAATTCTTGATTTAAGATCTTTACAGCCTTTTGATTATGAAAGCATTCGTGCTACGGTTCATAAAACAGGTAAAATATTGGTGCTGCATGAAGATACCTTAACAGGCGGTATTGGTGCTGAAATCAGTGCATGGATCACTGAACATTGTTTTGAGCATTTAGATGCACCCGTGTTGCGCTGTGCCAGTTTAGATACACCCATTCCATTTAATACGGCATTGGAACAAAATTTTTTAGCCAGTTCAAGATTAGAAGCTGCTATTCAAAAACTAATGCATTATTAAATGGAATCAACTACCCGGATGATAGGTTTTTTCGGCATGTTGCAATACATCTTCTTTGTAAAACAGCACATCTTTAAAAATGCCATTGGTGTACATGGCTGCCTGATCGGAAAAATGCGCAGATGACAAATGACCACTTTCGCCACCGGTGAGCAATGATTTGGCTTTTATTCTTTTTCCAAATTCAACCGCACAAATAAAACTATTGCCGTTATACCCATATCTTTTTTTGGTTCCATTAAATGTTCTGCTGACAAACGATGGAATACAACCCCAGGTAGAAGCTGCAAAACCAACAGGCAGACTGGGTTTGCTATCATCAAATTGCTCATTTATTTTTCCGGTTAACCGCTGGTAACGGTTCATATCGCCCCAGGCAACTTGCCATGTGCCGAAATTTTCAATTAATTTTTGAATCACATTTTCAAGTGGCTGTAATAAGGTAGCGGCATTGGCTTGTTGTACAAATTTTTCAGTTTTTTGTACCTGATCATCATCATCTCCATTATTGCGCATAATAGCAGGTAATAATTGCTGTGCCCATTCAATAGCCAATGTAGTAGCAACCGACGTAGCATTGGCATCACGATTCCAGTTTCGTAAAATTTCTATAGGCTGCTGCAGGTTTGCATAATTATTTTTTTCAGCGTCATATGCGTTCAGCAAAGCAGGAATTAAAATATCAAATGCACTTAAATGTGTATTATATGCTGTTTTTATAACCTTATCAATGGTTAATTGTGTTGCATTTTTCCAAAGTTTAACGGCCAATATTCCTCTGAAATTCTGACCATCGGGTGCCATATAACGCGGATAATTTTGTTTCAAGGGACTGCTGCTTCCCGATACGGTAAAAGGGGTTGAATTACAATTTTCTATCCAGCCGGTGGCAGGATTATATACATGCACCATTTCATCTAAAGTATGTAAGCCTTTCCATTCAGTTGCGGCAGTAGTGCCATCAACAGGTAATGCCCAGTTATAAGCTGTATCTCTGCGTGGTATAAAATTTCCATGCCAGTAGGCAATATTGCCCTTATCATCTGCAAAAACGGTATTGTTAGAGGTATTGGCATACAACTCCATAATTTTTTTGTACGATTCAAACCCATTGGCCTTTGTGCGTTCCCAGGATTGAATAAGGCTGGTCATAGATCGGTTCATAGCCTTAACGGATATCCATTTACCATTGCGCTCAGCCATTACAGTACCATGTTGTGTAAAAAAAGTAGTGAATGATTTTGAGGACAATCCATTATCAGTTGTGTAGGAAATGGTAATACTTTTTTCTTTTACCGGCAACCATTTCTTTTCGTATTCATAAAAATATTGCCCCTTTTTTTGAACAATTTTTTCAGCATACAAATCAGCTGCATCTGCGTAGCTGGAGGTATGCATCCAGCCGCAATGTTCGTTGAAACCCTGATAGACAAAGAATTGCCCCCAAGTTACTGCACCATATGCATTTAACCCCTCATCACTTGCCACTTGCACTTCAAATCTAAAATAAAAAGTAACATGCGGATTAATGTACAATATCGCATTACCCGATGCTGTTCGGGATGGCGCAAAGGCAAAGCCGTTAGAACCTGATGTTAAGATGTTATTTTCAGTATCAACTTTAGCTACAGGCTCATTTAACTTGTCATAAAAATTTTTTATTTCAGTTGTACTTAGCCCTCCAATATCTATGGCACCAATACTACCATCCGTCCACAAAAGTGGATACCAGGGTTTAAAGCAGTATAGCAATTTGGGCTTTACCTCCGGATGTTTGTACAAATAAAAATTGATGCCATCGGCATACGCATTGAGTAAAGCTTTTAACCATTGCGGCGCCGCTGCATAATCTTTTTGGGCATCTGCTGAATCAATTTGCAACCTGATCAGTAAATCATCATACAAAGCAGATTCACCTTTTATCTCAGACATACGGCCTAATTTTTCAATATAATTCATTTCAACCCTATCAAAATCATCTTCGCATTGTGCATACAACAAACCAAAAACAGCAGCCGCATCTGTTTTTCCGTAAATATGTGGTATGCCCCAATTATCCCTGATGATGGTTACATTATTTGCCATGTCTTCCCATCTTGCAACCATTTCATGGGTAGGTGATTGTGCAAAAAGCTGTATCGGCCAAAGCAAAGCAATCCATACATATTTCATAACAATACTTTTATTTTTAATTTTCGTTTTGTTTGAAAACACGTAACAAATTACCGCCTAAAATTTTATTGATATCTTTTTTACTGTATCCTCTTTGCAATAAACCTTTGGTAATGAGCGCATAATTTGTAACATCATTTAATTGCTGCGGTGCAGCGTTAATGCCATCAAAATCAGATCCAATGCCAACATGGTCTACACCAATTAAATGTACCACATAATCCAAATGATCGAGCAGTAAGGATAATGGAGGCCGCCAGCTATTTACTTCTGCTGCATATTTTTCAAATAAAATGATTAGGGCATAATCTTGTTGTGTTCCTGCATGAATCATTGAATCTAATTCATGGCGATGGTGCACACCAAACAGTTTTTGTTTTTGCATAAAAGTGCTGTCTAAAAATCCGGAATAAAAATTCAATTGTACAACACCTCCATTTTTACCAATCGCTTTTATCTGATCATCTTTTAAATTTCGAAAAACCGGACAAAGCGCATAAACATCACTGTGCGAAGCAATTACAGGTTTGGTTGTGGCATGCATTACATCCCAAAAAGTTTGTTCACCTACATGCGATACATCAATCATCATTCCCAATTGATTCATGTGTTGTACTAATTTTTTTCCAAAATCAGACAGTCCTTTTTGTTGCAATGCATCGGGGTGAAGGGTTTCATCCATTGCCGAACTTGCCCAGGGGTTTGAATTATTCCAGGTGAGTGTTAAATAGCGGGCACCTCTTTTGTACAGGCTATCGAGTTTGGATACATCATTTTCAATCATGTGTCCACCTTCTACGCCAAATAATGCTGCCAGTTTATGTGCTTTTACCGCCTGCATTAACTGGCTATAATTTTTTACGATAGCCATTTTATCAGGGTTTCGTTCAGCCACGGCATACAATGTATCCATTTCACGATTCGCAAAGTCAAATGGGTTCCGTTGGTCACTATCACACCACACAGAAAAAAATTGTACATCTACTCCACCCTGTTTAAATCTTTTTAAATCAGACATGGTAATACCTTTCAAGTCTTGATCTAACGATACCTTCTTTTCAATACAGGCGGTTAAAATATCATTGTGGGTATCTACTAAAATAGCCTGCTGTGTAATGCGTTGGTAACGTTGTGCAGATAAGCTGATAGCAAAACACAAAGCGATTAGGGTAAAAAATATTTTCATATATGAATGTTTATAATTAATGCAATACAACAAGCTATTTTCAAAATGGTACTCCTCCTTTATGAAACCATTAAAATGATGCACTATTTTTTAGTGTAATACCATTTCGTGCGCCGGTATGCTGCCCATTTTTCAATGTAATGGTTCCATTCACTACCACATATTTAAACCCTTCTGAATACTGGTGTGGTTTTTCATAGGTAGCTTTATCGGTTACTGTATCCGGATTAAACACTACAATATCTGCCGCATACCCCGGCAATAATAATCCTCTGTTTTGTAAGTGAAATTTTTGAGCTGGCAGACTGGTCATGCGCCGGATGGCTTGTTCCAAAGAAAACAAATGTTCCTCACGAACATACTTTCCTAAAATTTTAGCATTACTGCCATAGCCTCGGGGATGTGGCACCCCTTCGCCAAAAACCCTGATACCAGCATCGCACCCAAACATGCAGAAAGGATACTGCATAATGTATTGTACATCTGTTTCACTCATGCCATGAAAAACCATTCCTGCACCACCGTGCTGCATCATTTCTAAAACGGTTTCAGCTTCAGCTTTGGCCGTATGTTTTCGGCCTTTTAACAGGTTTATTGTTTCGATACTTTTCCCATTAAAAGCAGTATCAAAAGCATAATTGGCTACTACCGGGTAACTGAAATGCTTTAATTTTCGCTTACTTAAGCGTTGTAGCATATAAGCAATTACCTGTTCACGGATAACAGGATTATTCAATCGGGCATTAATTGAATCTTTGCCATCTGCCAATACCCAATCAGGTAACAATGTTCCTAAATTGGTACTACTGGCGGTATAAGGATATTGATCAATGGTAACATCAATCCCTTTTTTTCTGGCATCTATTATTAAAGCAAGTGTTTCTTTACTTCTTCTCCAGTTTTGCTGGCCACTTAATTTAAAGTGCGAAATTTCAACAGGCAGTCCTGCAACTGTTCCAATATGCAATGCCTCCTGAATGGCTTGTACTACACTATCACCTTCATCACGCATATGGGTGGCATATACACCATGATAGGCTGCAGCAATTTTTGTTAGAGCCACCACTTCATCGGTAGCAGCATAGGTGCCGGGAATATAAATTAAGCCGGTTGACAAACCTACTGCTCCATCCTGCATTGCTTTTCGGGTAATAGCTTCCATCTGCAACATTTCAGCTTCAGTGGGCGCTCTTCGGGCAGTGCCCATTACGGCTTTCCGTATATCATTATGCCCTACTAATGATGCAATGTTAATAGAAAGATGCAAGCTATCTAACCACTTAAAATAATTTCCAATATCTACTTTAGAAAGGCCACAATTACCCGTTATTACCGTGGTTACTCCATCATAAATAAAATTATCTGCTGTAGGATTTCGGACTTCATCGCCTTCAATATGCGTGTGTACATCTATAAAACCAGGTGCTACTATCATTCCGGCGGCATCGATTACTTTGGCGCTTTTCCAGGCAGAGAGATTACCTACCGCTGCAATTTTATTGTTCACAACAGCCACATCACCATAAAACCAATTATTACCTGTTCCATTGATAATTTTCCCATTTTTTATAAGTATATCAGCAGTTTGGGCTGTTAGTGCAACGGGGAAAAGAACAATAAAAAGCCAAATTAATTTTCTCATGTGTGCTGTTTTGGGGTGATTGAAATTAAGGAAACTTAATCTTACTGCAAAGCAGTACTTTTGCCAACTCAAAATTTTTTGTGGATATGCTGGATAAACTAGAAGCCATTAAAGCGCGATTTGACCAGGTAGGTGTTGCACTGACCAACCCGGAGATTATTAATAACCAGGCAGAGTTTGGAAAACTTAGCAAGGAATACCGTTCCTTAGAGAAAATTGTACAACCATTTGAGGAATACAAAAAGGTACTCAACGACTATCAATTTGTAAAAGAAAACCTGAATAGCAACGATGAGGAGATGAAAGACCTGGCCAAAATGGAATTACCGGAATTAGAAATGAAGAAAGATTCATTAGAAAAAATATTAACCCAATTATTAATTCCGAAAGATCCGCAGGATGATAAAAATGCCATTTTGGAAATTAGAGCCGGTACCGGTGGCGATGAAGCGAGCCTTTTTGCAGGCGATTTATTAGGAATGTATTTACGTTATTGTGCCAAAAAGGGTTGGAAAACGGCTATTGTGAGTGAAAGTGAGGGCACAGCAGGTGGCTACAAAGAAGTTGTGGTAGAAGTAACCGGCGAAGATGTGTATGGAACTTTAAAATTTGAAAGTGGTGTACACCGTGTTCAACGTGTACCCGCTACTGAAACGCAGGGCCGTGTGCATACTTCGGCGGCTACTGTTGCAGTGATACCGGAAGCAGAAGAAGTTGATTTTGAGTTGAAAGAAAGTGATGTTAAAATGGAAACTGCCAGAAGTGGAGGTGCCGGCGGACAAAATGTAAACAAAGTAGAAACCAAGGTATTTTTAACCCATATACCCACCGGAACAGTGGTGGTATGCCAAACAGAGCGAACACAGTTAGGCAATCGCGAAAAGGCTATGCAAATGCTGCGTACAAAATTGTATGAAGAACAGGTGCGTAAACAGGAAGAAGAAATTGCCCGGCAAAGAAAAACTTTGGTAAGCACCGGCGACAGAAGTGCAAAAATTCGCACCTACAACTGGCCGCAGGGAAGGGTTACCGACCACAGAATTGGATTAACTTCGTATAATTTAGATGCAGTAATGAATGGCGAAATTGATGAATTTATTGAAGCACTGCAATTGGCAGAAAACTCTGCAAAAATGGCCAATCAGTAAGCTATGCGGTTGTTTTTAAGGTTTTACTTTTCATTTGTTTTTTATAATACAAACATATTTCGGTTAAACCACATGCACTGCATTTAGGATTGCGTGCCAAACAGGTATATCGCCCATGTAAAATAAGCCAATGATGTGCTTTGTGCACCAATGTTTCGGGTATGTATTGAATCAATTGCTTTTCGGCTGCTAAGGGCGTAGTAGCTTTTGTAGTTAACCCCAAACGGGCACTTACCCTAAAAACATGTGTATCTACCGCCATATTGGGTTGCTGATCAATAACACTGGTAATTACATTGGCTGTTTTTCGGCCTACTCCGGGTAATTGAACCAATTCATTCACCGTCATGGGTACCTCGCCCCCAAACTTTTGAATGAGCATATTGGCCATGCCTATTAAATGTTTGGTTTTATTGTTGGGATAAGATATACTTTTTATTAATGGTAATAATTCTTCAAATGTAGCTTGCGCCAATGCAGCCACGTTAGGATACTTTTTAAAAATAGCCGGTGTGGTTTGATTAACCCGAACATCAGTGCATTGTGCAGAAAGAATAACAGCAACCAGCAGTTGGAACGGATTATGGTATATTAATTCTGTTTGCGCATTGGGTATGCTACGTTCAAAATAATCTAATACAATTTTATAACGTTCTTTTTTGGTCATACACCTGCTTCAAATAGAATACAACAAAGAAAAGTGGCTAAAACTGGTGAAAGCTGTTTCCAATAAACTGAAGTGCATCTGTAATTCCGGTGCGCCAGTATGTCCAGTTATGCGCCCCATCGCGTACCCTATATTCGTGTGGAATTTTTTTATCGGTTAATGCAATATGCAGCATGCAGTTACCTCTTGTTAAAAAATCATCATCACCACAATCCATCCAGTAACGTACTTTTTTCAAACTATCTGCCGGTGTATTTTCTACCATTTTTAAAATTGAATTTTGATACCAGGCATTATTTAAACGCTGTTTACCTGTTAAGTTATTACCATATAATCTGGCAAATGTTATATCCCAGCTTTTTTGTGGCATATTTACCATCTCATCGTCGGTAAAAACGGCGGCACTGAGTGGGGCTGCTGCTGCAAACAAATCGGGATATTTCATAGCGTATATTAAAGTGCCATAACCACCCATCGATAGTCCGGCAATACCTCTGAATTTTTTTTCAGCTTTAATACGGTATTTTTTTTCAACAGTTGGCATCAACTCTTTCATAAAAAAGTCTTCATAATTTTCTTTCCCATCAAATGAATTAATATACCAGCTTGAGTCAGCATTCGGCATAATAATAATCATAGGAGGAATGGTACCATCGGCAATAGCCTTATCTGCATAGCGGTTTATTTCACCAAACTGCAACCAACCGGTTTGATCATCAGTATACCCATGCAATAAATAAACAACAGGATAATTGCGGTTTGAAGTGGTATAATCGAAAGGAAGGTACACTGCATACGCTACATCTTTATGCAGAATATTACTTTTAATTACTTCATGTTCACTTACTGTACCGTGCGATTGAGCTACTGCAAAGTAACCTGTGGTGCAAATCACCAATGCCAATAAAAATGATTTCATAACATGTGTTTTTGAAAAATAGCAAACTAAAAATACGTTATTTTTTAGCCAATTTTTTAGCATACGCCAAAATACTGTTCACAGACTCTTCGCGGGGATGTTTTGATTGTTTTTTTAACCGTTCTAATTGTTTGATGCTGCGTTGCAGTAATTTCAGTCTTTCTTGCAAATGAATATCTTCTTCTAATGCTGCTTCAATTTCTTTGGTTAAGTTTTTATCGGTTTCCTGATAAAGGTATAATAATAGTGCTTCTTCTGTAAATGATTTCATTGTTACTGGATATTTTTTGCAGTGTTATTGGTGATTTGTTGTTTCGTTTTTTAATCAAACAAGACGACCTCAGTTAAACGAGCTTTTATTTCAATTGTTGCAGTAGTGCATTAATTGTGGAAAACATCGCCTTCCACAATAAAAACATCTTCATTGGGCTTTTTCATCAGATATTTTTCACGGGCAAATTTTTCAATTGCGGCGGGATTATGCTGTAAATTATCTAAATCTATTTGTACCAGTTTAATTTGCTGTTCATAGTATTGTTTTTTTAATTGCAGTGATTGTAATTGATGTTTTTGCTGCAATACATAAAAAACATCGCGCTGATCAATAAATAGCATCCAAACCACAAAAAATGCGGTGACCAGCACATACTTATTGTAAAAAAATGAGGAAATTTTTTTCATGCGTAAGAGAACATTTTTATTTCAACCTTTTAAACAACCAAATGCATTGTAATGTAACAATTTTTTTTCAACTGATTGATTCATATCAAGAACACAAAAGAATATTTCAAATTGATTTGAGCAGCCTCATGCCAAAATTACTTGAGTTGAAAGTTATTTTGTTTATTAAACGGAATATTTGCTGTTTTATTGAAAAAAGCATAAAAAAAAGAAGAAAACATGTTGCCATGCCTCCCTCTTTCATTCAATAAGTAATTAAGTATCACTACTTAGCAAACTTAATTTTACCGGTTGGGAAGATGGCTGTTGAACCCAGTTCTTCCTCAATTCTAAGCAGCTGGTTGTATTTGGCAATTCTATCTGTACGGGAAGCGGAGCCGGTTTTAATTTGTCCGCAACCTAATGCAACAGCTAAATCGGCAATGGTTACATCTTCAGTTTCACCACTTCTATGACTCATGATGGTATTATAACCATTGTGCTGCGCCAAAGTAACGGCATTAATTGTTTCAGTAATTGATCCAATTTGATTTACTTTCACCAATAATGCATTGGCAATATGCTCATCAATACCTCTTTGTAAACGGTTTACGTTGGTAACAAACAAATCATCGCCCACCAATTGTATTTTACTGCCCAATGTTTGTGTTAATAATTTCCAGCCATCCCAGTCGTCTTCAGCCATACCATCTTCAATAGAAACAATGGGATAATTTTTTGCCCAGTTAGCCCAAAAATCTACCATTTTTTCAATAGAAAGTTCTTTGCCATCTGATTTATGAAAATGATATATTTTTTTATCGGCATTAAACATTTCACTTACTGCAGGATCCATGGCAATGGCCATCTGTGTTCCGGCTTTGAACCCGGCAGCGCTAATTGCCGCCATTACCGTATCAATGGCTTCTTCATTGCTTTGAATATTAGGTGCAAAACCACCTTCATCGCCCACATTGGTACTGTAACCTTTTTTCTTTAATACTGATTTTAATGCGTGAAAAACCTCAACACCCCAGCGCAATCCTTCACTAAAAGATGGGGCACCAATAGGCATTACCATAAATTCCTGAAAATCTATTTTATTATCGGCGTGTGCACCACCGTTTAAAATATTCATCATAGGAATGGGCAATGTTTTTGCATTGGTACCACCTATGTAGCGATATAAAGGCAATCCTGCTTCTTCGGCAGCAGCTTTTGCAACAGCCATACTAACTGCTAAAATTGCGTTGGCACCTAATTTAGCTTTGTTGGGCGTGCCATCTAATTCAATCATCGCCTCATCAATGGCCACTTGTTGGGCAACATCATAACCCACTACTGCTTCTGCTATTGTTTCATTTACATTTTTTACAGCCTGTAAAACGCCTTTTCCCTGATAAACTTTTTTATCATTATCCCGCAATTCAACGGCTTCATGTACACCGGTGCTGGCACCACTGGGTACTGCTGCACGGCCCATGATACCTTCATCGGTTAAAACATCTACTTCAATCGTTGGGTTACCGCGACTATCTAATATTTGGCGGGCATGTACTTCTACAATGTAACTCATGGTTGCTTATTTTTAATTTATTGGATGCGAAATTAATTTATCTGTGGAATTTTTTCTGATATATTTAACTACCAAGTGTTAGCTGGCGAAATACTTCTTCCAGCGATTTTTGTTCCGTTTGTAGGGAAAGTATATTCAAATTTTCCTGTAAGGCAAAAGCCAGCAGGTTTTTTCTTACCAATTGCTCTTGTTTGGTATGTAATTTAAAATTACCCGGTGTTATCATTTCTACACGATCAACAAAATTGAATTTTAATTGCTCTAAAGTTAAATGCTGTTCCCGAAAACTTACAATAACAGTTGCCACTTCATTTTTTTGATGTTGTAAATTTTGCAACGAATCATTGGCCACTATTTTTCCTTCATGAATAATAATGGCTCGATCGCATACTGCATTCACTTCCTGTAAAGTATGGGAAGAAAACAATACCGTTTTATCGCTTCCCTGTTGTTTAATAACATTTCTAATTTCAACAATTTGATTGGGATCTAACCCACTGATTGGCTCATCTAAAATAAGTACTTCAGGCTGATTAATTAATGCTGCGGCAAGACCTACCCTTTGTTTGTATCCTTTTGAAAGCTGCCCTATTTTTTTATTTTTTTCAAGTTCCAGACTGGTAAGGGCAATTACGTTTTTTATGTGCTTCCATTTTTGATCTATTTTTTTAATACCGGCAACAAAATAAAGGTATTCACTCACATACATTTCATAGTACAATGCATTTGACTCGGGCAAATATCCAATCATTTTTTTTACGTCAATTGGATTCCGTTGCACATCTATTCCATTCACTAAAACGGTTCCGGCATCGGACTGTAAATAGCCGGTTATCATTTTCATGGTGGTACTTTTACCGGCACCATTTGGCCCGAGAAAACCGGTAATTTCTCCTTTATTCAGCTTAAAACTTATATCGTTTACTGCCAATTGTGTACCATACTGTTTCAGTAAATGTTGCACTTCGACCGACATGTGTTGCTAATTTGCCCGAAAGTACTACTTTAAACCTAAGCAGATTGCAACAAAAACATAAAATAACCTCATATTTTCATCTGTTCAAACAGAAAGTAATTGAAATAACATTGGCTATTAAATTGATGGTTTGTAGAACCTAAACCAGATTACTACACCAATCGCAACAGGAAAATTGAGCAAAATAAATTTGAATTGTTTTTGGGCAATCACTTTTGCTTCATTAAAATTATTTTGCAATGAATAGAAAATGTTAAAAGAAAAATACCCGACAGCAATGAATTACGAAACATATTGTTTCATTTTAAAAGTTGAATTGTTCATGAAATAATAATGCAAAGATAGACTTGTGTTTATTTTTGATGCTTACCATTTAAATTAAAATAGCCTAAAAAAATGATGGAAAGCAGAAAACCATGTTACCATTATGGCGCAAACCTTTGCATTTTGCAACAAAAAACAACATGCCCATCACTGCATGCCAACCAATAATCTTAATTTTATTGCCAAAACATTGATTGCCATGTCGTATCCTTATCAAATTAAAACTGTAGCACAGTATCAATCCGATTACAAAAACAGTGTTGAAAATCCGGAAGCTTTCTGGAATAACATTGCAGAAAATTTTACCTGGCGTAAAAAGTGGGATAAAACTTTAGAGTGGAATTTTACAGAACCAAAAATTGAATGGTTTAAAGGCGGCAAACTCAATATTACAGAAAACTGCTTAGACCGACATTTAGAAAAAATGGGCAATATGCCGGCCATTATTTGGGAACCCAATGACCCTGACGAACACCACCGGGTACTTACCTATAAAAAATTGCATGAAAAAGTTTGTTTATTTGCGCATGTACTCAAAAATAATGGCGTTAAAAAAGGTGATAGGGTTTGTATTTACATGGGCATGATTCCTGAATTGGCCATTGCAGTTTTAGCCTGTGCCCGAATTGGCGCCATACATTCAGTAATATTTGGTGGCTTTTCGGCCCAAAGTATTTCCGACCGGTTAGAAGATGCAAAAGCAACTTACATTATTACCTGCGACGGTGCTTTTAGAGGTGCCAAAGACATTCCTTTAAAAAGTGTAATTGATGATGCTTTAATTGGCAATAAAACCGTACAAAGGGTAATTGTTTGTACACGCACCAGAACACCGGTTTCTATGATAAAAGGGCGTGATGTTTGGTGGGAAGATGAAATTAAAAAAATAGAAACCTTGGGGCTAACAGATTTTGTAGCCGAAGAAATGGATGCAGAAGACCCCTTATTTATTTTATACACTTCCGGCTCAACCGGCAAACCAAAAGGTGTTGTGCATACCTGTGGCGGATACATGGTATACACCAATTACAGTTTTGTAAATGTTTTTCAATACCAACCGGGACAAATACATTTTTGCACGGCTGATATTGGCTGGATTACCGGGCATAGCTACATTGTTTACGGACCATTATCTGCCGGTGCTACCACGCTAATGTTTGAAGGCATACCTACCTGGCCCGATGCCGGTCGTTTTTGGGATATTGTAGACAAATACAAAGTAAATATTTTGTACACCGCACCTACTGCCATCAGAAGTTTAATGGGTTTTGGTTTAGGGCCGCTGGCAGGCAAAAACCTATCTTCGTTACAGGTATTGGGTACGGTAGGTGAACCCATTAACGAAGAAGCCTGGCATTGGTATCATGAACATATTGGAAAGAAAAAATGCCCCATTGTTGATACCTGGTGGCAAACAGAAACCGGAGGTATTTTAATTTCAAACATTGCGGGTATTACACCATCCAAACCCGGATGGGCCACCTTGCCATTACCCGGTGTGCAAATGACTTTAGTAGATGAAAATGGCAAAGAAATTGAACAGGGTGATGCCGCAACTGTATCAGGCAATCTTTGTATTAAAGCACCCTGGCCTGGTATTTTAAGAACCACTTATGGCGATCATGAACGTTGCCGCACCAATTATTTTGCCACTTACCCCGGCATGTATTTTACCGGTGATGGTGCTATGCGAAACAAAGAAGGTATGTATCGCATCACCGGAAGAGTGGATGATGTACTCAACGTAAGCGGGCACCGAATTGGTACTGCTGAAGTAGAAAATGCCATTAACATGCATGCCGGCGTGGTAGAGAGTGCCGTGGTAGGTTACCCACATGATGTAAAAGGGCAAGGCATTTATGCTTTTGTCATTTATCAAGGTTCACATGGTCAGGATACACATGGCACCGGCGATTTGGTAAGAAAAGATATTTTGCAAACTGTTACCCGCATTATTGGTGCCATTGCCAAACCAGATAAAATTCAGTTTGTAAGTGGCTTACCGAAAACCAGAAGTGGTAAAATTATGCGCCGCATTCTCAGAAAAATTGCCGAAGGCGAAACCGAGAATTTGGGCGATACCACTACATTATTAGATCCTGGTGTTGTAGATGAAATAAAAAGAGGGAAATTATAAACTTTACTAAAAAAATAATGCTCAAAAATCTCACTGTTCGGTGAGATTTTTTGTTTCTGGCAATAATCCAATTTTCTGCATTTGCTGATGAACCATATAAAACCATAATGGCGGCAAAAGGCTAAGTAACATCATACTCGGATAACCGGTAGGCATTTGTGGCGATTGGGGTTGATGCCTTAATAGTTGGTATTTTTTGGATGCCATATAATGATGATCACTATGCCTGCTTAATTCAAACAACATTAAGTGCCCTATAACATGGTTGCTGTTCCAACTATGCCAGGGCATGACTCGTTCATATTTATCATCAGCCAATTTTTTCGCTGCAATCCATAATGTTCAATATAATTCACGGTTTCTAACAACAAAAACCCAATTACTGCGGCTGCTATATAATAACAGGTAATTAACCAGCCCATCCAATACCAAATGCCTGCCATCCATATTATTTGAATGAATTGCATTTGCATCATTTCATTCCTGTAATGCATAACAAGGAGGCCTTGTTGCTGAATACTTTTATTGGCTATTCTCCAGGCATTTTGATATGTGCCGGTTACACTTCTAACCCAGAAACCATATACCGATAAATGCAAAGGCGCACTACTCAGATCGTTTGGTGTTGCCACCCATTTATGGTGTCCCTGGTTATGCTCTATAAAAAAATGCATGTATAAACTGGTTAACAGAGCAATTTTTGCCAGTGCCTGTTCATATTTTTTTTGCCGATGCCCCAACTCATGCGCCACATTAATACCAAATGTGCTGCATAATAAGCCCATGGTTGCAATTCGGGCTATAACAGTGGTAAAAGGCAATCCTATTGTTTGCATACTACCTAAAAAACAATGAATAATGAATAATAAAATATGCAACACTACTTCCACATACAAAACCGCATCATAATGAAAATTATTTTTTGCAGCCTTTTCCTCCCACTCTGAAAGATTCGTCATATCTGGGCTGCGTAATAATTCAATAAGCAGAATCAGCAGCCAGGCATATATCAGTGCAGTCAGCACCACCAGCCTGTATGCGTAAATGCCATATAAGCCAGTAAAAACAATATATAAATGAGGTAGTATATTTTACCAGTGCAACATTCCGGCCATTAATTTACAATTTTTTGAACCAGAAATACATAATTCCAATATCTTTAAAACTTTAAAAATGCATTATGAGTGAATTAAAAGAAACGATTGCACCTAAGCCACGTATGCCCAAAGCCGTTCCATTCATCATTGGCAACGAGGCTGCAGAACGATTTAGTTTTTATGGCATCCGGTCTATTTTGGCAACTTTTCTGGTTGCACAATTTTTTAATCCCACACACAATCCGGCACTTACTGCTATTGCTGAAGCTAAAAGCAATGAACAAACCCATATTTTTGTTTCATTGGCTTATGTAATGCCATTAGTGGGTGGCATTATTGCAGATTGGTTTTTTGGTAAATACTTAGTTATTTTTTATGTATCTATTTTATATTCCATAGGTAATTTAACGCTGGCACTATCTACCCATAGCTTACCGTTATTTAGCACAGGTTTAGTGATTATAGCCGTAGCAGCCGGTGGCATTAAATCTTGTGTATCGGCCAATGTAGGCGATCAGTTCGATAAATCGAATCAAAGCCTGATGAGTAAAGTTTATGGATGGTTTTATTTTAGTATTAATGCCGGTTCTGTATTTTCTACCATGCTCATTCCTGTATTGTATAAATCTTTTGGCCCATCTGTTGCCTTTGGCGTACCGGGTTTATTAATGTTGCTGGCAACACTTATTTTCTGGTTAGGCCGTAAATACTATGTAAGGATACCTCCTTCCGGCATTAAAAAAGAAAATTATGTGTTTATAATGTCTTATTATTTGATGAAAGCATTCAGTAACCGCAATGGTAAAACCACTTGGGAGGCAGTAGGTGAGCAATACAGTGCTGAGTCAATTGATGGTGTAAAGGCAGTAAACCGGGTGTTAATGGTATTTGCTTTTGTACCCATATTTTGGGCTATGTGGGATCAAAGCCTTTCAGAATGGGTTTTACAAGCAACAAAATTAAACCTCAATATTTTTGGTAAAACCTTTTTACCTGAACAAATACAAACAGTAAATCCGTTATTTCTATTAATGATGATACCCATTTTTACTTATGGCATTTATCCATTGGTTGAAAAATTGGGTATTAAAGTAACGCCACTCAGAAAAATTGGGGCAGGTTTATTTTTAACCGGCACATCATTTGTTATTATAGCGCTCATTCAAACAGCTATTGATCATGGCGGGCACCCCAGTGTTTGGTGGCAAATTTTGGCCTATGCCGTACTTTCTGCATCGGAAGTAATGGTTTCTATCACCGGGTTGGAGTACGCTTATACCAACTCACCCAAATCAATGAAAAGTACCATGAGTGCTATTTGGTTATTAACTGTTGCCGTAGGTAATTTATTCACCGCTTTTGTAAACAGCAGCATTGCTAGCGGAGGTATTTTTGCCAAATTTACAGGTGCCAGTTATTTTTGGTTATTTGTGGCAATTTTATCAGGATTTTTGATTGTGTATATGTTAATAGCCAAAATGCTGCCCGAAAAAAACTATGTCTTGGAAGATGCAGCTTCAGCAGGGTAACCCATCTCAATAACATTAAAAAAGCAGTTTGTTTGAAGGACTGCTTTTTATTTTATGTCTTCCAATACCTAAACTAATATTTTCAGTTAAAAATAAGGTGCTAATTTCGCAGCCATCCGGAAAACAGGTTATATTTTTTAATAAAACCCAATCCGCCGGTTTTTCTGTTTTTTCATCAAAAACCATTGAATTGATTCGCATCATATCAACAAACAAATTCTAATGAAAATACTTCTTTTAGGTAGTGGAGGTCGTGAACACGCACTGGCCAAAAAATTATCGGAAAGTTATCATTGCGATGCTTTATTTATTGCACCCGGAAATACAGGTACACAACAATACGGCTCCAATGTATCTTTATCCCTCAACGATTTTAACAGTATCAGAAATTTTTGTGTAGAACAAACAATAGGCTTACTGGTGGTTGGCCCCGAAGAACCTTTGGTAAACGGGATCTACGATTTTATGCAGGAAATCAATCAGGAAGGAATCAAATACTGGGATGGTATTGTAGTAGGCCCTTCCAAAAATGCAGCACAACTTGAGGGTAGCAAAGCATTTTCAAAACTGTTTATGCAAAGGCACAACATTCCAACTGCTGCATACGCCAGTTTTACTGCAACCAATTTTGAAGCAGGTAAAGCATATATTCAACAACATAGCTTACCCATTGTATTAAAAGCCGATGGACTGGCTGCCGGAAAAGGTGTTGTAATTTGCGAAGACCATGCAACAGCGCTCTCTGTTTACGAAAACATGATTCAACATGCGCAATTTGGGGAAGCTTCAAAAAAAGTTGTAATAGAGGAATTTTTAACCGGTATTGAGCTGAGTGTTTTTGTATTAACCAATGGCACAGATTATCAGATAATTGGCCATGCAAAAGATTATAAAAGAATTGGAGAAGGTGATACCGGTTTAAATACCGGCGGCATGGGCTGTATTAGTCCGGTTCCGTTTGCCAATGATGCATTTATGCAAGAAGTAGAAACCACCATTATTCAGCCCACTATAAAAGGATTACAGGATGAACAATTGGAATACAACGGCTTTATTTTCTTTGGATTAATGAAAGTTGGTAATAAACCCTATGTAATTGAATACAATTGCCGTATGGGCGATCCGGAAACTGAAGTAGTAATACCCAGGTTACAAACCGATTTGGTAGCCCTGTTTGCAGCTATGCACAATGGCACATTAGCCGATGTAAATATTAATGTAGATGAACGCGCTGCAGCTACCATTGTAGCCGTTAGTGGCGGTTATCCGGAAGCCTATGAAAAAAACAAACCCATTCATGGTTTGGATACATTGCCTAAAAGAGCAGATGTAATGGTATTTCATGCAGGCACCTGTTTAGATAACAACCAAATTGTAACCAACGGGGGTAGGGTTTTGGCGGTAACGGCATTAGCCCATCAACTGCAGGAAGCAGTAACGCTTTCCAAACAAACATTATCTGCTATTTCGTTTGATGGAATGTATTACAGAAATGATATTGGTTACGAATTTTTATAAACTCTGGCACGATTATTCGTATTTTCAGAGCCAATAAAAAAATAGTTTTTGCGTTAGAGTTACAGAATATCTAAGTCAATTATAGTATCATCGATAACTGCATGTGTCCGGCAAACAAAATATTCACGTACAAATTATATTCAGTTTCAATAAAAACACAATTGGCTTTGATAGTTACCTATTTTTCATACACCTTTGCAACTAATTTATTCATCTTTAGAGAATCATCATTTACATGGGAGTTTTTAATTTTTTAACCCAGGAAATTGCCATCGACCTGGGCACAGCGAATACTTTAATTATTCACAACGATGAAATTGTGGTAAACGAACCGAGTATTGTTGCCTTGAACAGAAATAATCCGAAAGAAGTGCTGGCTGTAGGCAAAAAAGCCTTGCTTATGCATGAAAAAACCCATGAAAGCATTAGAACGGTAAGACCCCTGAAAGATGGTGTAATTGCCGATTTTAATGCTGCCGAATTAATGATTCGGGAATTAATTAAGCTGGTATATCCTAAAAAACCACTTTTCCCGCCTAGTTGGCGGATGCTCATTTGCATACCTTCTTCCATTACCGAGGTAGAAAAAAGAGCGGTACGCGATAGTGCCGAGCAGGCAGGTGCCAAAGAGGTATATATGATTCATGAACCCATGGCTGCGGCATTGGGTATTGGTATAGATGTTGAAGAACCCGTTGGAAACATGATTATTGATATTGGCGGAGGTACCACCGGTATTACCGTTATTGCTTTGGCAGGTATTGTGTGCGACCAGTCTATTCGTATAGCCGGAGATGAATTTACAGCCGATATTATGGAGGCATTACGCCGCTATCACAGTCTATTAATTGGAGAAAGAACTGCAGAACAAATTAAAATAAATGTGGGCGCTGCAATGAAAGATTTAGATAATCCACCCGATGATATGCCCGTAAATGGCCGCGACCTGGTAACAGGTATCCCCAAACAAATTATGGTGAGCTATCAGGAAATTGCAGAAGCCTTGGATAAAAGTATTTTTAAGATTGAAGAAGCCATTTTAAAAGCACTGGAAACCACACCTCCCGAATTAGCCGGCGATATTTACCGGAGAGGTTTATACCTTACTGGTGGAGGTGCCCTTTTAAGAGGACTCGATAAAAGATTGAGTGCGAAAATTAAACTTCCCGTACATGTAGCAGATGACCCATTAAAAAGTGTGGTAAGAGGTACCGGACTGGCGCTTAAAAATTATCAACGCTTTCCTTTCATTATGCGATAGCCGTATTAAAAAAATATTTACAGTTTACTAAAAACAGATGCCAAGATAATAACTTTGTCAGGTTTTTAGAGTAGCTTCCCTTTTTAGAAAATGAAAAATATTTTTCTATTTATAAGACGTTTTTTTGTATTTATCTGCTTTATTGTATTGCAGATAACCAGTATGGTATTTCTATCCAAATATAGTAAAACCCATGAAGTTTTTTTCGGTGCAGTTACAGGTGATATAACTGGAAAAATATATACACAGTTTAATGATATAAACAGTTATTTCTCGCTTCGTAAAATTAATCAGCAACTGGCAGAAGAAAATGCTGCACTTAGAAATCGCTTAAAAGCAGATTTCCAAATACCAGATACTTCAAAAATAATTTTCACCGATACGCTGCGCATTGATTCACTTCAAAAAACAAGAAAATATATTTTTCTGCCTGCCCGTGTGGTGGGGAATTCAGTTAGTTCACAAACCAATTATCTCACCTTACAACGTGGTGCCAATCAGGATATCAAAAAAGGAATGGCGGTGATGGGGCCACAAGGTATTGTTGGCGTAGTAATTGATGTAAGCCCCAATTACAGCAGGGTTATGAGTTTGCTGCACCGCAACAGCAAAGTAAGTGCCATGCTAAAAAAAGACAATAGCTTTGGTAGTATTGAATGGGATGGCGATAACCCCAACGAGCTAACCTTACGCAATATTTCAAAAGGTTCAGTAGTAAATAAAGGAGATACGGTAGTTACCAGTAGTTATTCTGCTAACTTCCCACCAGGTTTAATGATTGGGACAGTAAGTGGAACAGAAAATGAAGCAGCCTCTAACTTTTATACTTTAAAAGTTAAACCCGCCACTAACTTTTATACTTTACAATATGTATATATTATAGCAAACAAATATTTTAACGAACAAACCAATTTAGAAAACGCCAAATTAAAAAATGAGTAACCTCATCCGAAATATTATCCGCTTCGTACTATTTATTTTGGTGCAGGTATTTGTGCTAAACCGTATTCCACCTATTCATCAGTTTATTGTACCATACGTTTATTTTCTTTTTATTCTTTGGTTACCTTTTTCCATCAACCGCTTAGTGCTACTTTTTACAGGATTTTTGTTTGGTATTAGTTTAGATTATTTCACTGAAACCCCCGGCCTGCATGCCGCTTGTTGCACGCTTATTGCTTATCTCCGACCATTTTTGCTCAACATTTTAATTCCACAAGAAACTACAGAACAAAGTTATTTAGAACCCTCTATTAAAAGTATGGGTTGGGCACCTTATAGCCTTTATGTGCTGTTGCTAACGCTTACTCATAATGTTTATCTGGTATTGATAGAGTGGTTGCAATTTGGAAATTTTTTGTATTTTATGGGTAAAGTGCTGGGCACCACCGCCATTAATTTATTGCTTATTTTTATAACTGAAATGCTTTTTTTCAGAAAAGCAAAGTACAGAACAAACGCTGCATAAAACTGCTGCTTATTGCAAAAAGCAATAAATATATTTTAATNNTTGTTTTTGGAAAAGTTTGTGCGGTTGTCTGTAGCTTTTGTGCATCTTTGTATATTCATTTCATTATTTATTGATATATTTTAGAAAACAATGCCCGTATTTAACCAAAGCAGAAGCAGGGTTATACAAATTATTTTTGCTATTGTATTCATCATAATAGCAGCACAATTAATCAACCTGCAGGTTTTTTCCAAAAAATATAAATTACAGGCAGAGAATAATGCCATTTACCGAAAAGTGATTTATCCGGACAGGGGTATTATTTTCGATAGAAAAAATAAAAGCCTGTTAGAAAACAGTATTATGTTTGATTTGGTGGTTACACCTGCCGAAAGCCGTGGCATTGATACCTTGGCGCTATGTAATTTATTAGACATTGATACAGCTGAATATAAAAGGAGAATGCGGGATATTATTTTTAAAAATACTTCAGTAAGACCCAGTGTTTTTGAGCCCTTGCTATCACAGGAATTATATGCCCGCCTCAATGAAAACATTTACAAATTTCCCGGATTTGAATTAAGTGAACGTTCGGTTCGTATTTATCCCTTTCATATTGGCGCTAATTTTTTAGGGTATACAGCTGAAGTAAATCCTGCATTTCTTTCCAAACATAAAGATGAAGGCTACGAAATGGGCGATTATACCGGTATGACAGGACTTGAACGAACTTATGAAAAAGTATTAATGGGTCAACGAGGTATAAAACGCTATATAAAAGACAACCGAAGCCGCATTCAGGGATCGTATGAAAATGGGCTTTTTGATACCGCAGCTGTTGCAGGAAAAAACCTATACCTCAGTTTAGATGCCCAATTACAGGCACTGGGTGAAAAATTAATGACCAACAAAGTGGGCAGCATTGTAGCTATCGATCCCAATACAGGGGGTATTTTATGCATGGTGAGTGCACCCAGTTACGACCCCAATTACTTAACCGGAAGTGAACGCAGCAGGCATTTCAATAAATTATATAAAGACCCCCGCCTGCCTTTATTAAACCGCGCTATTTATACCACTTACTCGCCCGGCTCAACTTTTAAAACAGTGGTAGGCATTGTTGGTTTATCAGAAGGTGTAATTGATGAACGCTTCTCCATTGTTTGTAATGGTGCCTTTTGGGGTTGTGGCAATGGCCGTCCTAAATGCTTAGACAAAGGCACTTTTAATTTAACATCGGCCATAGCACATAGTGATAACACTTATTTTGCTACAGTGTACAAACGTATACTAGACCAACAACGGTATGGTGGAGCAGACAGTGCTTTAAAAATATTTAACAGCTATGCATACACTTTCGGACTGGGACACAGGCTGGGAATTGATTTACCCGGCGAGCAACCTGGCAATTTGCCTATCTCTTCTTATTACAGAAAAATTTTTGGAAAAAACTGGAACTCCTGCAATGTTATTTCTAATGCCATTGGGCAGGGTGAGGTAAGCACAACCGTGTTACAATTGGCCAATGTAATGGCCACCATTGCCAACAAAGGCTGGTATTATACCCCACATATGGTTGATTCAATTGAAGGAAAAGAATTCGACTATTTATTAGACCGCTTTAAAGAAAAACACTTAACCGACAGTGCTATACCCGACAGTGTTTATGAAGCAGTACAAAATGGCATGCAGGGTGTAATGGAATATGGAACCGGAGCTGCTGCACAGGTACCCGGTGTGGTAGTATGCGGTAAAACCGGTACCGTACAAAATTTTTACCATGGTGTGGCCCAAAAAGATCATGCTTTTTTTGGCGCTTTTGCCCCACGCAATCACCCTAAAATTGCCATTGCTGTATTGTGTGAAAATGCAGGATTTGGTGCACAATCTGCCGCCCCAATTGCCAGTTTAATGATTGAACAATATTTAAAAGACTCAATACCCGAACCCGACAGAAAATTGAAAGTAGAAGAAATAGCCAAACTGAATTTAATACCAGCCCGAATGAAAGCGGAAATGAATCGTTTGGATTCTATCAAACTAAAAAAAGAAGAAGAACAGAACCGACAAAATCTGCAAGAGCAGTTGTTAGATTCTTCCGGAACCGAAACAACTGAAGCATTATTCCCCAATGAAGTAAAACAACAACCCAATCATTCATTACCCAACCAGCCGAATAAGAGAAAACAGCAGCAACTTACAATGGCTATTTTAATGACTGATCACAAAAAAAAGAAAACATTCCGATTCAATGCATAGAAATCATCATTCTACCCAAACCATTTCTCCAGGTATAGACTGGGTAATTGTGGCTATTTACCTTATTTTGGTAGCCATTGGCATACTCTGCATTTTTATGGTAGAATACAAACCCAATACCGATGTGTTGGCATCGTTTATCAGTGGCAAAACCAATTACAGTAAACAATTGATTTTTGCAGGCGTTTGTTTGGTAGCAGCCATATTTATATTACTCACAGATAGTAAAATTTATACTGCATTCGCCAATCTTTCTTATACATTGGGCATTGTTTTAATGCTGGCCACATTTGTAGCAGGTAGAAGCATTAATGGTTCTAAAAGCTGGATACCCATTGGCGGTGGATTTAACCTGCAGCCGGCAGAATTGTGTAAAATTTTTACAGCACTTGCATTGGCTAAATATTTATCACGACAAGAAACAGATTTCTCCAAATTAAAATCACAATTAATTGGTGGTGCACTTGCGCTGGCTCCGGCAGTATTATCTGTTTTTCAAAACGAAACCGGTCTGGCGCTTGTTTACCTTTCTTTCTTCATTGTTATGTATCGGGAAGGGCTACCACCCGGCTTGCTGATTTTTGGTTTTTCTTTTGCAGCGCTGGTCATAGCCACATTAATAATTGAACCCAATACCCTTGCTTTGACATTAACCGTTATAGCCGTATTAACCATTTATTTTGTTCGAAAACAATTGAAACGCAATAAAAGGCTGTTAAGTATTATTATTGTATTATGGGCATTGAGTGTAGGCATCCAGCGCTTTGCAGTGCCTTATATTTTTAATAATGTTTTTCAATGCTACCAAAGTACACGTATTTACAGCATGGTAGGTAAAGATTATGATTGCAGTAAAAACCACCATCATACCAATAGCAGTAAAGCCAATTATAAGCCTCCCAGAAAACCCGATGATTATAATGTACGCCAAAGTAAAATAGCCATAGGCTCAGGAGGTATTTGGGGTAAAGGTTTTTTGAAGGGTACACAAACTCGGGGTAAATATGTTCCAGAACAACATACCGATTTTATTTTTACTTCTTTGGGCGAGGCTTTTGGGTTGGCAGGCAGTTTAACTTTTTTGCTCATTTATTTATTTCTGCTAATACGTATTGTGAACATTGCTGAAAGACAAAGAAGTACTTTTAGCAGAGTATATGCCTACAGTGTTGCCAGCATCCTGTTTTTTCATATTGTAGTAAATGTATGTATGACAATTGGTTTGTTTCCTATTATTGGCATTCCACTTCCACTCATTAGTTATGGTGGATCTTCCCTGCTAACATTTACTATCTTAATTTTTATTATGCTCCGATTAGATGCCGACCGGCAAATGGTTTTACGCTAATTAAAAAAAGGAAGGGATATTTGCAAAATTGGAAAGCAGCAGCAATGCTGTTTCTTTTTGTTTTTAATCAATTAAATGCAAGTTAAATGCAAGTAATACCATTATCGGAAGGGAGTTTCACGATTGATAAATCTAAAATTTTTGTTCCTTTTAATCTGGAAGCTGATAATTTACATAACAGGCCCATTGGCAGTTTATTGGTAGAAGTGCAGCCTTTTGTAGTGATTACGGAAAAAGATATTATTTTATTAGATACCGGTTTGGGCTTTTCGGTTCAAAATACATTGCAGTTAATTCAAAATTTACAAGCCCAACATATACAACCCGAACAGGTTACAAAAGTGTGGATGAGTCATTTACATAAAGACCATGCAGGCGGCATTAGTAAAAAAAACAATCTGGGATTTTATAACCTTACCTTTACTAATGCGGTATATTATATTCAGGAAGAAGAATTTGCTTATGCAATGGATACAGGATTTCCCTCTTACATGATTGAAGAAATTGAAGTGCTGCATCATCATCCGCAAGTGCAATGGCTACATGGCAATGGCAGGTTAACAAATAATATCGGTTACGAAATTGAATATGAAATTACCGGTGCTCATAGCCCTTTTCACCAAATTTGTCGCATAAAAAATAATTCGCAAACCATTTTTTTTGGTGCGGATGATGCCCCACAATTGCAGCAAATGAAAAGTAAGTTTATAGCTAAATATGATTTTGACGGGAAAAAGGCCATGCAATTAAGACAGCAATGGTGGCAGGAAGGTAAAGCTCAAAATTGGACCTTTTTATTCTACCACGATATTGTAACACCAGTGTATCAAATGTAGCCTTCAGGAAACATTTAACGTTGATTGGGCAAACGGTTTTGTCTTCGCTTTTCCAATTCGTTCTTTAAAACCAATCTAAAATTTCTTTCGCAAAGAAATACTTTACCGGCCCTTTCATCAGTACCCAATATTTGTTTAAATTGGTTGTAATAATTTTTCTTAACCTCTAAAATAGCTTCATCCAATGCCAAGATATTGGGATTATTGAGATTATTTTTTCTTGCCTCTTTCAAAGCATCTAAATAATCATAGTAAACAGGCCAAAATTGCTGTGCTTCCTCACTGCTTAAATTCAACTGTTTGGTGATGTAAGCAATTTTCAAACCCTGAATATTGACAAAACGATTATTGGTAGTTTGTGCAAATACCTGTAGCCCACAAAACAACAAAACAACCAGGAATATATAATTTTTTTTCATCTGCAAATTTTTAATGCTTCAAACATTCAGCATTTGATCTTCAAACGTATATCTGATTAGGGCTTAACTTCCAACTTTTTGTTTGGTTTCAGCAGCTACCGGCAGGTTTGCAACATCTTCAGTTGCCTTTAAATAGCCTTTCAACTCATCATCACTAATGTTTTGTAAACTTTCCTGCACACTCAGCATGGTACCATCTGTATCAATACTGGCGGTATCATTCACATAAGCGGGAGCAGTAATATCATTGTTCAAATAATTTTGAATGGATTCATCGCTTACATTCGTAATTTCTTTATTCAAACTAAAAGCATTGATAGATGAAGTAAGCATGGTATTGTTCCACAATGCACCGGTTACCAAAATGCCTGACATAACAGCCGCCGCTGCATAAGTTATCCATTTGCGGGTTTTACTAAAGCCAATCACTTTTGCCTTAGTTTGTTCCTGAACAGGCGTAAAATCAGTGCGCTCAAAATATTTCGAAGGTACACTGTAAACTGGCATTTTTGAAATTTGATTGAGCAATGGTGCCACTTCCTCTAATTCTTCCCAAGCTGTTTGCTGGGAATTATCCTGTTGCTGAATCCGTTGTAATATTTGATGCGGCAACTTATTAAAATAATTATTCGGAACCGCAAACGGATTTTGGGGAGAGGGAAATAGGGATGCTACTTCATCTTCACGAATTTTAAGCAATAAATTGCCTGCAAACTGTTCAAAATAATTATGAGGAACAGTATAAACCTGCGTGGGTTGTATCTGAATCAACCCCGGAGAATGTTCTTTCAACTCCTGCAATATCATTTCACTTCTCAACATCATGGTATAAAGACTAATTTTTGGAGTAATCGTTTAACAGTTTATAAGTTTTTAATTACTTCTTCAATTTTTTTAGCGGCATGGTGGTAGCTCGCCTTCAAAGCGCCCTCGCTGGTATCTAATACTTTACTCATTTCCTCATAAGGCATTTCATCAAAATAACGCAGGTTAAACACCAATCGTTGTTTTTCAGGCAATTGTTGAATGGCCAACTGCAGTTTCCATTCTAACTGATTGGCGTTAAAATTTTCATCTGCCCGAATTTTATTGCTTAAACCACTTTCCATTTCATCAAAACTTAAAGTGCCTTTTTTCTTTTGTTGCTCCAAAAAAGTAAGGCATTCATTGGTGGCAATTCGGTATAACCAGGTGTATAATTGGCTGTCTTCCCTAAAATTTTCTAATCCTTTCCAAGCTTTAATAAATACATTTTGCAACACATCGTTGGCATCTTCATGATTCACTACCATTCTTCGGATGTGCCAGTATAATTTTTCCTGATATTTTTTTACAATGGCAGTAAATGTCCGCTCTTTTGTAGCCGGTTCCCGAAACTCATATAACAATACGGTATCATCGCTTTGCATGCAGGGAAATTAAATAAAAAACGGAAATAAAGCTGGTTAGACTGTTTTTTTATGGAAAAGTTTAATGCACAAAAAGTTTATATTACCACTATTTTCACATTATTACTAAATTTAGAATACAAATACACATGAAGCGAATTGCTATACTGCTTTGTTTTTATCCATTTCGGCTTTCAGCACAGGTTTCTGAAGATGAAGCTGCCACCCGAAACATATTACAACAACAAGTAGTTGCCTGGAACAATGGCAATTTGGATGCATTTATGCAAGGGTATTGGAAAAAATGACAGTTTGTAATTTATTGACAGCAACGGGTCTGTATATGGTTATAACAAAACTTTGGCCAATTATAAAGCACATTATTCCACTAAAGCACAGATGGGCCATTTTACTTCCCCTACTTTACGTTTGCAACCTTTATCTAGCAATTATTGCTATGTAACCGGTAAATGGCATTTGGAAAGAACAGTGGGGAATGCCGAAGGTTACTATACCTTATTGTTTAAAAAAATAGAAGGGCAATGGGTCATTATTTCCGATCATAGTTCCTGATGAAATCATTTGAGCGGATGTTTCTTTCTCCAAATTTTTAGAACGTAATAAAAAACAAATGCACCACTCAACAATACCCACACATAAAATATAATATTGCCAGCAGTTAAATGATGTTGCACTTCTGCAAATTTTAACTTTAACCCAATTGCAATATTTACAAACAGCCAAAGTAATATTGCTGCAATGGTATTGATGATTTTTACAAAAAATGTCCTGATATCTTCTTCCAATATAATTGTATTTAAAGCTTAACAATCAGTGTTGCTGAATGGTTGATATTAATCTAAACTTTGGTTGGCTGTAGCTGCTAATTTTAAAATACGATCAAATTGTGCCGGTGTTAAATCATTATAAAAATAGTAAATAGGATCAACCGGTTTCCCATTTTTATGTACCTCATAATGACAATGCGGACCAGTACTTTTGCCGGTACTACCCACATAACCAATCACTTCACCCCGCTTTACCACTTCGCCCGACCTGGCTTTTACTTTAAACATGTGCCCATATAAGGTTTGGTAACCATAGCCATGATTAATGATTACTTCATTACCATAACCACCGGTATTAAATCCGGCTGTTTGCACTACACCATCTGCAGTAGCATAAATAGGCGTACCCAGTGGTGCAGCAAAATCTAATCCTGCATGAAACTTGGTTACTTTATAAACCGGGTCAATTCTATAACCAAAACCACTCGCTATTCTATTTAAATTTTTATTGCTTACCGGCTGAATGGCAGGAATAGCCAATAACAACTTCTCCTTATTCTTTATCATGTTATCAATATCGGCATAGCTTTTTCCCTGATAAGCCACCCGAAGGGTTAAATTATTCAATTGATTTTTAATGTTATTCACCAATTCGGTTTCTGTTTGCCCTTCTAATAATTTAATTTCATTTTTGGTTTCCATAATCTTGGTTCTGGCGCTATCGGGTATGGGGGTTGATTCAAATATGGTACGGTACACATTATTATCCCGATCTTCCAGTTCCTGCATTTGCACTTCCAACTGTTTTACCCTTTCTTGTATAAGGGCATAATTTTCAGAAAGATCGCGATTTTGCTGACGCAATAATTTCTCTTTCGGGCTGTCAACAAATTGAAATACCAATAATACCAGCAATACCCCTGTAACAAGCGAAGCTGCGATAAAACCAATTACCTGCAATATTCGAACCCGCAAAGGTACTTCCAATTTTTCGAACCGAAGGGTATGTGTATTATAATAATATTTTATTTTTCGCATAAATGTGATTGTTTTTAAACACCGCTAAAAAGCCACTATTTGAGCTAACGGTTTCCCATGTTATAACCACATGGCATTAGAACATTGGATTTTCATTCGGTTTCATCAGCTTGATGATAAATGTATTCAAATAATTTGTTTGTTTTGCATGGTACCAATTTCAAAGTAAAACAACAGCTGTTTTTTCAGTGAGCGATGTACAGCCATATTTTAATTCAAACCAAATTCAGTTGTATTCATGAAAAAAAATACATATTCAACTGAAACGAATAAATTTTAGTTGCATACCGTATGTTTAAGCATACGGTTTGCTTACCTTTGAACGCTGCCAAATAATTGGCAAAGGTAATTGTAATGATTGCTAAACTTTTAGTAAAATTTTGAAACAGGCATGTTAACATCGGCAGAAATAAGGCAACAATTTTTAGATTTTTTTGCTTCAAAAGGGCATAAAATAGTACCCTCGGCACCTATTGTGTTAAAAAATGACCCCACTTTAATGTTTACCAATGCCGGAATGAATCAATTCAAAGATATTTTCCTAGGCGTTCGGCAACCCAATGCTGTTCGGGTTGCCGACACCCAAAAATGCCTTAGGGTAAGCGGTAAACACAACGATTTGGAAGAAGTAGGTGTTGATACCTACCACCATACCATGTTTGAAATGCTGGGCAACTGGAGTTTTGGCGATTATTTTAAAACAGAAGCCATTGCATGGAGTTGGGAATTATTAACCAAGGTTTACAAAATTGATAAAGACCGATTGTATGTAACCATATTTGAAGGCGATACGGCAGAAGGTTTACCCGAAGATGTAGAAGCACGGATAGAATGGAGTAAATGGATTGCCGCGGATAGAATTTTACCCGGCAACAAAAAAGATAATTTTTGGGAAATGGGCGATACCGGTCCCTGCGGCCCTTGTACAGAAATACATATTGACTGTAGACCAGATGCTGAACGGATAGCCATTAATGGCAAAACACTGGTGAACAAAGACCACCCACAAGTTATTGAAATTTGGAATAATGTGTTTATTCAGTATAACCGTTTAAAAAACGGAAAATTAGAACCCTTACCTGCTAAACATGTAGATACCGGAATGGGGCTGGAACGTCTGGTTCGTGTTATTCAAAATAAAACCAGTAATTACGATACTGATTTATTTACACTCACTATTGCATTAACAGAACAAATTACTAAGCAACAATACCAGAATACGCAAAATAAGCAGGATATTGCATTTAGAGTAATTGCCGATCATATTCGTGCCATTGCCTTTACCATAGCCGATGGGCAATTACCGGCCAACAACGGTGCCGGCTATGTAGTACGCCGCATTTTGCGTAGAGCCGTTCGCTATTATTTCTCGTATCTTCAATACAAACAACCTTTACTGTTCCAGCTTATACCGGCATTAGCACAACAATTTAATCAGGTATTTCCTGAATTACAACAGCAAGTTGATTTTGTGGCAAAGGTAATTAAAGAAGAAGAAGAAGCCTTTTTACGTACGTTAGATAAAGGGCTTAAAAAAATGGAAGAACTGATAGAACAGGCACAGCAAACGCAACATATCATTGATGGTAAAAGTGCCTTTGAATTATTTGATACATTTGGCTTTCCCATTGATTTAACCAAACTCATTGCTGCTGAAAATAATTTGCAGGTTGATGATAAAGGCTTTGAAACCGAAATGCAATTACAAAAAAACCGGTCGAGAGCTGCCAGTACAATTGATGCAGATGATTGGGTAATACTACAACCCAATGCCTTTACTGAATTTATTGGTTATGACACCTTAAGTATTGAAACAAAAATTGTACAATACCGAAAAGTTACCGCAAAGGGAAAACAAGCTTACCAGGTGGTGTTAAACGCTACCCCATTTTATGCAGAAAGCGGTGGCCAGGTGGGCGATACGGGATGGCTTACCATTGCAAACGAAACCATTACAGTAACCGATACCCGTAAAGAAAATAATGTATTTATTCAATTTACAGAAGCTTTACCCGCTCAGTTAAATGAACCGGTTATTGCAAGTATTAATATTCCCCGCCGAAAAGCCATCATGGCGCACCATACGGCCACCCATTTGCTGCATGCTGCACTTAGAAAAGTATTGGGTACTCATGTAGCACAAAAAGGCAGTTTAGTAAATGAAGCCTATTTGCGATTTGACTTCTCACATTTCGCAAAGCTTACTGATAAAGAATTAGAAAATATAACAGCTTTGGTGAATGAAAAAATAAGGGGAAATATTCTGGTAGTTGTTCAAACCATGAAAAAGGAAGATGCCCTGAAAATGGGCGCTATGGCTTTATTTGGTGAAAAATATGGAGATGAGGTACGTGTGGTAATTATTGACCCCTCCTATTCCGTTGAATTGTGCGGCGGTACCCATGTAGGCAGTACGGGAGAATTGGGAATTTTTGCCATTCAACACGAAACTGCAGTAGCTGCAGGTGTGCGCAGAATTGAAGCTGTTTGTGGTATTGCAGCGGAACAATGGATGCAACAACAATTACATACTTTACAGGAAGCAAAAACATTACTAAAAAACCCCAAAGACCTGTTAAAAGCCATTGAACAATATTTGGAAGAAAATGCACTACTGAAAAAACAGGTAGCCTATTTAGAGTTGAAACAAATAGAACAAATTCAGGAGCAACTATTACAGCAAGCAGATACCGTTAACCATACACATTTTATAGGTAAATTGTTAAATGTAATGCAACCCGACATATTGAAAAAACTTTGCTTTCAATTAAAAAACCAACTTACCGGAAATTATGTAGTTGTACTGGCTGCAAATATATCTGGCAAACCACATGTTGCTGTGCTATTATCTGAAACAATGGTTACTGAAAAAAAATGGGATGCCAACCAACTCATTAAACAACATATTGCACCCATTATTAAAGGCAGCGGTGGCGGACAAAAAACGCTGGCAACTGCTGGCGGACAAGATGCCAGTAACCTGAACACCATTTTTTCAGCCATCCGGGCACTTTTATAAATCTAATTCAAGTTTATTTTACTCATAATAACCGGCAGCATTTGGCTCCGGTTTTTTTGTATTTATCCTTGATGATTTTAACATTTCCGAAGGTTTTCGTAAATGAAAAATTGAATTACTTTTGAACTACTAAACTTTTCGTATAACCTCAAAAACAAATGGTATGAACAAAAAACAAATCATTTTGCCCCTGCTGGCAATGGCAATTACAGCAGGTATTGCAGCACAAACCAAACAAAACGATGATATTATTATTCATAGAAAAGGAAATGCACAACAAAAAACAACCATCGTAATTGATGGAAAAAATATTACTGTAAATGGCAAACCGGTTGACCAATGGAAAGATGGCACTGTTGAAATAGTGCAATCAGATTCAACCTCCATTGCCTTCAATTTCCCCGAATTTAAACAACAATTTGAACAAATGTTTGGCCCCAATGCATCAAGAGGTGGTGTTCAGTTTTTTAGAGGAATGGGACCGGTTGTGAATGCCCCCATCTACAATAAAGCCCAATTAGGTGTGCTTACCGAAAAAGCTGAAAACGAAACAGGTGCAGCTATTAAAGAAGTAAAAAAAGGTACTGCAGCCGAAAAAGCCGGGTTACAAACACGAGATATTATTCAAAAAATAAATAACACACCCATTCAAAACAGCGAAGATTTATATAAAGCTATTGGCCAATACAAACCTGGCGATACTGTTAACATTGCTTACTTAAGAAACGGTATCTCTAACACCACAAAAGCACTATTGCAGAAAAATGAAATGGCAGCCAATGATAATCAATGGGGTAAAGAAAATTTTAATCTTCAAATGCCGCCCATGCCTGACATGCCCGGATTCAATTTCAGAAATATGAATAAAAAACCGATGCTGGGTGTACAAATTGAAGAAATGGACAATAATGCAGGCGTAAAAATTAATAGCGTTAATCCCAATTCACCGGCCGAAAAAGCAGGACTTCAAAAAGGAGATGTTGTTATCGCTATTGATGGAAGTACCGTGAAAAGCATTGAGGACATTAAACAAGTAATGAATAACAAAAAAGAAGGCGATGAGGTGAGTTTATCTTATTTACGAAACGGTAAAAAATACAATACCAATATCCTGTTTCCTAAAACCATCAAAAAAGCTACGCTATAAAAGCCTGCCCCCAATGAAAATCCAAGCGCACCACACTAATGTAAAAAGTTAGTGTGGTTTTTTCATTTTAAACAAGCTGCTTTTACCCTATGTTATAAAATGATACCTTTACGCAGTAAAATCATCCAGTGACTATTGAATTTAACGAATGGATTATTCAAAATATGAAACCGTAATTGGCCTTGAAGTACACGCACAATTACAAACCCAAAGTAAATTATTTTCAGGTGATGCCAATCGTTTTGGAGGCCATCCCAATACCCAAATCAACCCTATTACACTGGCACATCCCGGCACCCTTCCTAAAATCAATAAAAAAGCTATTGAATATGCCATTAAAATGGGCTTAGCTTGTCATTGTGCAATTGAAACCCTGAATTGTTTTGCCCGTAAAAATTACTTTTATCCTGATTTGCCCAAAGGTTATCAAATATCACAACATACTACCCCAATTTGCATAGGTGGCTATATCAGCATTTTTATTGCAGGCATTGAAAAAAAGATTTATTTAAACAGAATTCATATTGAAGAGGATGCCGGTAAAAGCATTCACGATGCGGTAGAAGGGTTTACCTGTATTGATTATAACCGTGCCGGCACACCTTTAATTGAAATTGTAACGGAACCTTGTATTCAATCGGCTGAAGAAGCCTTCCAATATTTAACGGAAATAAGAAAATTAGTGCGCTGGTTAGATATTTGTGATGGGAATATGGAAGAAGGCAGTTTGCGCTGCGATGCCAATATTTCTATCCGTTTAAAAGGTGCAACAGAACTGGGCACCAAGGTAGAAGTAAAAAATTTAAACTCTATTCGTAATGTAAAAAAAGCTATTGAATATGAAGTGGAACGTATGATTGCATTAACAGAAAATGGCAAACCCATTGTTCAGCAAACCCGAAGTTTTGATGCAAACAACGATACCACCTTTGCGATACGTGAAAAAGAAGAAGCCAATGATTACCGTTATTTTCCGGATCCTGACCTGGTGCCATTTTTTATCAATCAGTCTACTATTGAAGTCATTCAAAAAACAATGCCGGCCTTACCCAATGCCTTAAAACAAAAGCTTCAGCATGAATATGGGTTAAGTGTATATGATGCGCATCAGTTATGTGACGATAAACATACAGCGGCCTTTTTTGAGACTACTGCAACCCATACCCGCCATTTCAAAGCCATTGCCAATTGGATGCTGGGACCTTTAAAACAATACCTGAATGAACAAGGCCATGATTTTAGTCAATTAACCCTACAGCCAAAAACATTAGCCGGCATCATACAATTAGTAGATGATGGCAAACTTAATTTTTCAACCGCTGCCAATAAATTATTACCCGCAATAATCACAACCAACGCAGATCCGGCAATAACTGCCGAAAAAATGAACCTGATTCAGGTTTCAGATAACAATGCAGTTTTAGAATGGGTACATCATGTTATTACAGCAATGCCCGAAAAAGTTGCCGAATATAAAAAAGGAAAAAAAGGATTAATGGGTTTGTTTGTTGGCGAAGTGAAAAAATTAAGCAAGGGTAAAGCTGATCCTAAAATAACTACCACAATATTAGAAAAGATTTTAAATGCAAAATAATATTGCAGCAAACAAGCTGCATATTCAATTAGAATTTCAAAACAAAGCGTTTATTTAAAAACAAAGCAAAATATATGAAACAATTTGTATTAGGTATTGTACTGGTTTTTACACTATTTGCCTGCCAGCAAAAAAAATACGGAGCTTTTATTATAAGCGGGAAAATTGAAAATGCACCCTCCAATAAAATTTTATTAGAAGCATTGCCCTTTGGTGCACAACAACCCGTAGTAGTTGATTCAACTACATTAACTTCGAACGGAAATTTTGAATTAAGAGGAACTGCCACCACTGAAGGCCTTTATTTATTGGCAATAGAAAATGGGCCACAGGTTTTATTTATTAATGATAGTAAAGATATTAAAGTAGTAATGGATGCACATAATTACAAGGCTTATACTACCAATGGTTCTGCTGCATCTACTGCATTACATCAGTTTTTAGAACAGTATAGTACAAAATTTGGGCCTTTGGCCGATGCCTATCTGCAGGCAGATTCTTTACAAAATACACCCCATGCCGACAGTGCATTATTGGCAGCAGTTAATTTGCGCAAAGAAACCTTATTGAAAAATTTTAATGGGTTTTTAGAGCAAACCATTAAAACATCCAATAGTCCGGCTCTCACCTATTATGTAATTGGTAAAGCATTTAAAACCATGCAACCCGATGCAATCAAACAATTAACAGATGCATCTGCAGCAAAATTTAAAGACAATGCGGGCTTATTGCGTTTACAGGAAATCATCAATGGCCAAATGGCAACCGATCCAAAAATTGCACTCATGAACAAACCGGCACCCGATTTTACATTAGCCGATACTTCGGGTAAAATGGTATCATTGAGTAGTTTTAAAGGTAAGTATGTATTAGTAGATTTTTGGGCCAGTTGGTGCAGCCCCTGTCGTCAGGAAAATCCCAATGTAGTTGCTGCTTTTAACAAGTATAAAGATAAAAATTTTACTGTTTTAGGCGTATCATTAGACAATGACAAAGCAGCCTGGTTAAAAGCCATCCATCAGGATAAACTTACCTGGACCCATGTAAGCGATTTAAAACAATGGCAAAGTAGTGTGGTTGATTCATATAAAATAACGGGTATACCATTTAATGTATTGGTTAACCCACAGGGTATTATAATTGGCGTTGAATTAAGGGGAGCTGCGTTGCAGGATAAGTTAGCGGAAGTGTTAAAATAGAAAAATGATTGTAAAGCAGCTTATTGTAAAAACAGGTAGATTCTTAAAATAGGTTGCACTAATATTCATTAGAGGATGTATCAAAAGCAAAATGAAAGAGCTGAGATTTACATAAACAAAATTTTTCTCCATCCCCTTTTACTGAAAAAAGAGGCTGCATATCACTTTTGATACAACCTCTTTTTAGTGCTTTTTTAGATTGCTTAAATTAGCTAATGCACCTTTACAAATTAATGGGGCAAATTTTTAAAGAATAGAGAAAAAGGAAGTATACAATAAAAAACAGGCTGTACCCATACCCATAATGGAGCAGCCTGTTTTTATTAAATTAAAAACCAAATTAATAACCTGGGTTTTGAACCATTATGGAACCACTATTCAAAATTTCTTGTAAAGGAATTGGGAATCTACATTTAAAAGCACTATTAGGATCGGAAGTATTAATTCCAATAATACCTAATTGTTTGTATCTTCTTAAATCAAAAAAACGATGCCCTTCATGTGCTAATTCAACTCTTCGTTCATTTAAAATTGCAGTTAAAAGATCACTCTGTGTAACAGCCAAAGTATTTGGTAAACCAGCACGATTTCTAACAACATTTAAATCGCTGGCAGCTCCAATAAGGTTACCTTGCTGCGCTCTTGCCTCGGCGCGAATTAAATAGATTTCGGCTAATCTAATTTGAGGAATAAAATCATCACCAGTCGAAACACGTGTATATTTAAGCGTTTTAGCTGGAGGAGCAATAGCAGCACTTGCAGCGGTTGTGTAATTTACGCCCTTTCTTAAATCACCAATTTCATGCGCATTATTTAAGCCTGTGCTGGCAGAAATTTCATTTCTACCACCATAACCAGTTGTAAAATAGAAGAAAGCAACTGAATTTTGATTTGTTGGGTCATATGGAAGTGTCCAAATAACCTCTTGTTTAGGACCAATATTGCCATATAAGGACGCATAATTTGACAATAATGACTGACCTGTTACAGAAATTACGGCAGTTGCTTTTGCTTCAGCATTTGCCCAATCTCCCCTGTATAATGCAACTCTGGACAATAAAGCATTTGCAGCTTTTTGATCAATTCGCCAGTTATAACTGCTATTGGCAGAATTGGTTACTGCCAGGTTGGCTATAACCTGGGTTGGGTCTAAATCAGCTAAAATTTGTTTCCACACATCATCTTCTGAAGATCTTGCTATTGGAGCTGCATCACTTCCGGTTAAAGTTGGATTTATTCTTAAAGGAACTCCCCAAGATTTCCCATTTACATCTGGCCCCTGATTATAACCATTTTCATTGCCCCCCCAATAACGTAACAAATTAAAGTAGTGATATGCTCGCAAAACTTTAGCTTCTGCAATAACTTGATTTTTATCTGTAAAAGTGGTTGCAGTATTTGCTGTTGCAGCAGCTATAACAGTATTACATCTATTTATTCCAGCATATATTTGCGTCCACATATTTGTAATTTCTACATTATCCGGAGTAATTGATTTGTTAAATATCTGTGCAAAACTTGGAAACGTACCAACATGCGTTATATTATCTGCATACATATCTGCAAAAATAAAGTAACGTAATCCCATATAATTACCACTTAAAGATGCACTATAAGCACCAAGTAAAGCAGCACGAATACTCGCAGGATCATTAAGCCTGGATGCTTCTATATCATTTTGTGGGGTTTGGTTTGTAATTACTTTGGTACAACTCGTAAAAATAGTACCAAATATAAACAAAATAACAAATATTTTTTTCATACATTTTTATTTGAATAAATTAAAAGGTAACATTTAATCCTATTGACACAGTTCGAGCCTGAGGCACAGTTAAAAAATCTGTTCCAGCGGCCGTAGTGGTCTCACCAAAAGTGCTAATTTCAGGATCAAATCCGCTATACTTCGTAAAAGTTGCTAAATTCTGTCCCTGAATATAAAACCGCATAGAGGATATAGTCAATCTTCTCAAAATACTTTGAGGTAAATAATAAGCAATTGTTACAGTTTTTAATCTTAAGTATGAACCATCTTCCAAAAATCTGGTAGAAGTTCTTCTATTATTATTAGGATCACCAAAAACCGCTCTGGGATACCTGATGTCAGTTGTTGGATTGGAGGGAGTCCACCTATTTAAGGTAGTTGCAAATTGGCCAAATATACTATTCATTCCTTCAGCAAATGCACGTGTATTGTTATAAATTAGATTGCCCACCTGATATTGAGCAAAAACTGAAAATTCAAAATTTTTATATTTGAAAATATTACTAAATCCTCCAAAATATAATGGTTGTGCATTTCCGAGTATAGTTTGATCTGCACCGGTTATAGCAGATCCCCCTGTTAAACTTTTAAACTTTAAATCGCCGGGAGAGGTAAGTGAACTTTGAAAAGGGGCACCTGAAATCTCAGATTTAGATTGAAATACTTTATCTACAATATACCCTCTAAAAGAACCTAATGCATATCCTTCCTGTACCCAACTAGTAAAACCAGCAGCAAATGGCTGCCCACTTAATTTTGTAACGCGATTATTGTTCCAGGTAATATTTGCATTAAAGTCCCAACTAAAATTATTTATTTTTACTACATTAGCATTTACAGAAAGTTCTATGCCCTTGTTTGTAATTTGTCCAATATTTGAGGCAATACTGGTAAATCCCGAATTAAGAGGCAATGGTAAGTTAAATAATAAATCGTCTGTAATATTCTTGTATACATCTACTGTAATATTGACCCTATTAAACAAACCCAATTCTAAACCTATATCAGCAGCTTTACGATTTTCCCAACTTAAACTCGGATTTCCCAATTGTCTGGGTGCCAAACCAGGTAACTGATTAATATTAAATCCGGGAGAAACTAAGGCTAAAGCTGCAAAGTCTCCAAAATTTCTATTACCTGTGGTACCATAACTGCCTCTTAATTTCAAATTAGAGATAATTCGATTATTCTGAAGAAACTTTTCTTCACTGATATTCCATCCACCGGAAATTGAATAAAAATTACCATAACGGTTATTGGCTCCAAAATTAGAGGATCCATCTCGCCTAAAACTTGCACCTAATAAATATTTTCCTTTGAAAGAATAATCAGCTTTGCTAAAAAAACTTACTAAAGCGTTACTTGTAGCACTAGAACCTGCGCCAGATTTAACTGCACCTGCATCTAACTGGGTTATTGTATTTCCGGGAAAATTTGTGGCAGAAGCATTGATTGTTTCGTAATTGAATGTTTGTACTTCATTACCAATTAAGGCTGACAATTCATGGTTTCCTGCCCGATCTATTTTTTTCCTGAAAGTTAATACATCATTCCACAATAATGTATAATAGTTTGTATTAGCCTGATAACCATTTCCATTGGTGCCTCGTCCGGAATTAGTGGTGGTGGGATAAAACCTGGATTCTCTTAAGTTTACTGAATTTACACCAAAGGTGCTTTTAAATGTTAACCAGGGTTTAATTTTCCACTCTCCATAGGTATTTGCATTCAAGGTGTTTGTGATTGCTTTTATGGTAGGTTCGTAAGCAACTGCCAAGGGATTATCTATACTTGAATTTCTATCACGACCATAACTACCATCCGCATTGTATGCTGGTGTATTAGAACCTAGCAAAACTGCAGTTGAAAGTACGCCATAAATACTGTTATCATTCACCAGTCTGTTATTTTGAGATCTAGATAATGCAATTACCCCTCCAATTGTAAAATTATTGGAGATTTTGTTCTCTAAATTCATTCTCAAATTATAGCGCTCATATCCTGAACCAATTAAAGTTCCTTGCTGGTTTAAATATCCGCCAGAAAAATAAAACTTAGTTTTTTCATTTCCACCGGAAGCACTAAGTTCATAATTTTGAATAGGTGCATTTCTAAACACTAAATCTTGCCAATTGGTACTTACACCTTTAGCACTATCTGCAATTAATAATCCATTTCCACTCCCAAATAACGCATTTACTAAAGCATCTAAATTTGGGAATGGATTTGGAATTAAATTACCATATCTATTAAACACTTCCTCACGAACCAAGCCAATATATTGTGGACCTGTGAGTGGCTGAATTTTTCTCCAAACAGATTGAATACCGTTCTGAGAGCTAAAACTTATTTTAGTTTTTTGATTAGCGCCACGTTTAGTAGTAACCAATACAACGCCATTATTAGCTCTTGAGCCATATAAAGAAGCCGCGGCAGCATCTTTTAAAATTTCAATAGATTGAATATCATCTGGATTTAAATCAGATAGAGGATTTAAACCCTGACCACCAACACCGATTGTTTGTAAATTGTTCGTTATAACCGGTACACCATCAACCACCCACAGTGGTTGATTTCCGGCACTCAGTGAAGAAACTCCTCTAATTCTAATAGAAATTCCACCACCGGGAGTACCTGATTGTGAACTTACTTGAACACCAGATGCCTGACCCTGAATTGCCTGATCCGGGCCTGCAACAGGTAGATCTTGTATCGATGAACCTGAAATGGTAGCAACAGAACCTGTAAGTTCTTTTCGTTTTTGAGTACCATAAGCTACAACAACTACTTCATCTAATTTTGAATTAGATGGTTCTAATTTTACGTTAATTAAAGTGGCCCCTTCAATATTTACCTCTTTTCTGGCAAAGTTTAAAGAAGTAATAATTAAAGCCTTAACATTAGCAGGAACTGCTAATGAAAACGTTCCATCACTTTCTGTACTCGTCCCAATTTTCGTTCCTTTTGCCAAAATGGATGCTTTTTCAACGGGTTTGCCGTTTTCATCCAGAACCGTACCTTTTATGGTACGATTTTGTGCCCACAATTGACCCACAGTCAACAATGCACACACGAGAAGCAATAGCAGTTTTCTCATAATTCTCTGTGTTTTAGTTTTAAAAAAAGTTAAAAAAGGATTTCAAATATAAGTTATCAAAACATTAAAGACATAAATTTTCTATAAAAAGTTGCAAAAAAATAAAAATTATCACTATTGTTCGACAAAACTTAACTTAAAAATCGCTGTAATCTTTTGCTGTAAAGAATTACAGGCTAAAAAATGATTATTTCAAAGTTGGAGGGAGCACCCCATCATCTTTTGAAATCGACTGAAATATGGTTCTGTAAGGGGGTTAAACCATTATTTTACAACTTTAGTCGGACAACAATGTGAAATTATCTTTTTTTTAAAAAAAATATTCTTGGATTTAAGTTTAAGATAATTTATAATTAAAAAAGGCCAAATTTTAATTTAGCCTTTTTAAAAATTAATTAAAAAAAATATTAATACCCGTTATTCTGAACAATATTGGGATTCACTAATACCTCATCCTTTGGTATGGGAAAGATGATATTTAAGGTTGCAGGTGTAACATTTAAGCTTTGTATAATGGCATTAGTGGCATCCTGCGCCTGTGGTTTTACAAAAGAACGCTGCAACCGGTAAAAATCCCAAAAACGGTAACCTTCCCATGCTAATTCTTTACCCCGTTCAGTTAAAATATCTTCTAACACCTGCGGGCCGGAAGAGGTATAACCTGTAAAAGCAGGATCTCGTTGCATCGCTACCATGTTCAAGTATTTCAGTGCATTAATGGGATCGTTTAAATTGTAATAAGCTTCCGACAAAATCAGTAAAACTTCTGCATAACGTACAATTTTTACATCATCATAATTAATCGGATCAATAGGGTATTTGGTTATATAATAGGCAATACCCAATTGACCGGAACGGGTACTTGGATTATACAATTGCCGTCTGGCATCGGTTAAAGTATACGAATTGTAGAAATCTTGTGTTGCCAAAATATCACCATAGCTTCCAATTGGTTTGGGTACATAGAGGTTCGCCAATGTACCATCTGAAACACTATTGTTGGCGTCAGAAGTTACTTCAAACATGGTTTCTACCCTGTCAGTTCTTGGAGTAGTTCCTTTCCAGTAATTTACAAGGCCTGTACTTGGAGTTAAGGTAAAGCCTCCATTATTTACCACATCTAAAGCGGCATTTTTAGCATTGGTCCAATCGCCCATGTGCTGATAAACTTTTGCCAATAAACCTGAAATGGCATATTTAGAGCAGAAAGAAGAATTGACACTTCTGGTTTGGCCGGTACTGAGAAATGTCATGGTACCACCCTGATTAAATTTTGCAAGAGAATAAGCTTTATTTAAATCGGTCAATGCCTGTGCATACACTTCTTTAATGGTATTACGGGCAGGTTTTGCATTTTGATTGAATGTTAATACAATAGGTACACCCGGGCCATTGGGATCTTTAGCATAAGGCAAAGCATAATTTCTACATAAATCAAAATATACCATACCTCTAATGGCATATGCTTCAGAGAATAATTGACTGATATTGTCATTGGTTATAGCCAGTCCGGAATTGATGATCAAATTTGCATTTTTGATGGCCTGATATGCATTGAACCAAATATTGCTGGCATAACCATCGGTAACCACCATATTGTACAAATTAAAACCGGTATAACGACCAGAATTTTGACTGGATTGGAAAGCATGGTCGGCCATTAAATCTCCTTTTACGGCAAAGGTTCTGCCATAAAAATCAGTTGCCCGCAATGAGGCATATAAGCCATTGACTGCCGCATTTAAATCGGCCTCAGATTTAATTGCATCGCTCAAAACAGATGCATTGTAAGGTTTTAGATCTAAAAAACTTTTTTGGCAGGCAGATAAAAATAAAATCAGCCCCAATAAAGTAAGCTTACTTAAATGATTGTATATTTTTAAATGTTTCATTATCAGAAATTTTATTAAGTAATGAATTTAAAATGTTACGTTTAATCCAACGGTTAATGATCTGGAAGGTGCAACGGCTTGGTTGTTAAATCCTTGCACACCCTGCTCCGGATCGCTGGTTAAATTATTATCATAAACTTTTGTCCACAAATTGCTTCCGCGAACATAAAATGCGAGTGCAGATAAATGTAATTTTGATAATACATTTTTATCTGTTAATCGATAACCTAATTGAACATTTCTCAAGCGTATATAATCACCTTTATAGATAATACGGTCTGAACCACTTGCGCCATTTCTGGAGTCTCCATAAATATATTTAGGCACATTGGTAATATCACCTTTTTTCTGCCAGCGGTTCATCATAAATGCATATTTGCCGCGGGTAGGAAAACTACCATCCGTAAAGAAACGTGCATAGTTATCTACAATATAATTTCCGTAGTTGTAATAAAAATCAATACCAAAAGAAAAATTCTTATAAGTAAAGGTATTGCCCAAACCCCCAAAATCGGTTGGTGAGGCAGATTTACCTACTAAATATAATTTGGCAGAAGCAAAGGTTGAAGTAGTAGCAGATTTGGTACTGTCAGTATACCAAAGCGGATTTCCATTATTAGGGTCTACACCTGCCCATCCTCTGGTATAAAACGAGTAGAAAGGCTGGCCTGCTCGCATTAGGAATGCACTGCTTTGCGGATTGAACTGATCTCCTGTAGGCAAATTGGTTACTGCATTTTTATTATGCGCATAATTGAAATTTACCTGCCAGGTAAAATCTTTCGTTTGAATGGGTATCACAGATATGGAAAATTCTATTCCTTTATTTTCCATGCTACCCAAGTTGCTGATTACTCCGGTAAAACCGGTTGTTCTGGAAATTTGCTGACTCAATAAAGAACCATCTGTTTTTCGATTATAATAATCAGCAGTAATGTTTACTCTGTTTTTAAACAAACTCAAATCAAATCCTATATCAAATTGTTTGTTTTGTTCCCAGGTTAAATTAATGTTTCCAATATTATTAAAAGTACCACCGGCAACACCATTATAATTGTAACCAAAACCAAAGGACGGTCGCCATTGGTAGTTGCCTATTTCAGCATTACCATTGGTGCCATAAGATGCCCTTAATTTAAGATTAGTAATAGCGGGAATATTTTTCATAAAATTTTCATTCACCACATTCCAGGCAAATCCTATTGAATAAAAATTACCATAAGGGTTGCTACTACCAAACCGGGATGAACCATCTCTCCTAAAACTACCATATAAAGAGTAACGGTCATCATAACTGATATTGGCAGTAGAATAAGCCCCGGTGAATGCATAATCGGATGATACCTGAATACCCAGCGTAGAGGTTGCTGCATTTTGAGAAGAATACAAATCTAATTTAGGCGGAAAACTCTGAGCAGAACCCTGTTGCTGCAAATACGCATTGCGTGTAGCTTCATAACCTACTTTTATATCTGCATAAAATTTCTTATCCTTATTAAAATCAAAATGATAATCTAACTGGTTATACCAATTCCATAAAAAATTTCGCGTATACAATGATAATGCATAGCCTGCAGTACCTGAACCATCTCCATGAAACTGGTTATTAAATTGATACTCTTCGTTACCATTAAACTGCAATCCCAGATTACTGGTAAATTTCAGTGATTTCCATATTTTATATTCTACAGTTTCTGTTCCAAAAATACTTAATGCCTTTAACCAGCGTTTATCATTGGCGGCAATGTATAATGGATTATAGTGGGCAGGAAAGCCGAAATTATTTCCGGAAATATTTAAAGTTCCATCCGGATTAAATGGATTTTGCGTTGGCCTTAATACCAATGATACATATCCGGGATTTCCAAAATAACCACCTCCTCCGGAAATACCGCTTGAAGCCAATACTGAATTTTGAACCACATTACCTACCGTTACTTTTGTTGTAAAACTTAATCGGTCGGTTGCCGCATGGGTTATTTTAATATTACCTGTATATCGGGTTAAATCTGCACCAATGGTAGTACCCTGTTGTTTAAAATAACCACCTGAAATAAAATACCTGGTTTTACCATCACCACCTGAAGCACTTAAATTATATTGATTTTGAATACCTGTTTGGGTTACCAAATCAAACCAATGAATATCTACACCATTGCCATAACCATACGATGCTAAAGTATTATTAATAGTAGTTTGGCTTGCATTATTATTAACCAGCCCTTCCTGCAACAAAGTAAACCAGTCTGCTGCCTGTAATGCTCTTCCGGCAGCCGGTGGTGCAATTACATTATTGTTGCCTAATTCTGCACTTAGGTTAAATTGTGTTTTACCCATTTTACCGCTCTTGGTAGTAATAATAATTACACCATTTCCACCTCTTGAACCATAAATGGATGTAGCTGCTGCATCTTTTAAAATAGAGATACTCTCTATATCATCGGCATTAATGGTAGCTAAAACATTAGTACTGGGATTGATGTTAAACCCACCTCCGTTACCATTCGATAAATCACCACCATTCATAACAACACCATCAATTACATACAAGGGTTGTGATGCACTTAACGAAAAAGATCCTACCCCCCTGATTCTTATTTGTTGGTTGGCACCCGGTTGGCCTGTAGTAGCTACCGACTGTACCCCGGCAGCAGCGCCTTGCAACATTTGGTCAATTGACCCATAAGGCTTATCAGCCAATTGTTCGCCACCTACTTTCACTATTGCAGCGGAAGAATTACTCTTTTTCTGAAGACCATAACCGGTTACAACCACTTCTGATAAATCTTTACTGGAGGCAGATAATGATAGGTTAATAATACCCTTGTTACCTACAGGAATATATTGTTCATCTAAACCGACATGGCTAAACTGAAGCCCTTTCACTTTTTCTGAAACATTAATAGAATAGATACCGGCGGCATTGGTAACTGCAGTACCAACCACCTTTTTATCGCCGCCTAATGCATTGATGGAAACACCTACCAACGGTTCTCCTTTTTCATCCGTAACCTTGCCGGTTATAGTGCGGTTTTGTGCAAATACCTGGCTTACTATTAAGCACAAGCATAGTAACAGGAAATAAACTTTTCTCATGTATGCAGGATTTTAATTTTGGTTAATGAAACAATGTTATTAATAAAAATTTAACATTCCAAAAAAAATTTTAATTATTTTTAGTATCAAAGGATGACTTACTGTTTTAATTTTACATTCAATGTAAAAATTTTAACGATTTCATCCGTTTTTAAAATGCAATATTTTGCCAATAATTGCATAAAAAAACCTGCAAAAAGCAGGATTTAAAAGTATATACCCAATATAAATGTGAAAATGCACTGCCATTGCAATTAAAACCTCGTACACCTTAACTTATCTAAGGTACTGTTTCTAATTTTGAGAAAACCATGATAAGATGCAGTTAACTCAAATCCACCCCGATAATTCGATACGGTTTTTAACTTAGAAACATTTACATCATAACTTAACCCCACACTCATGTGTTTAAAATCCATTTTCACTACTGGTACAAACGCATCTCCCCAACGCAAAAAACTACCAAAATAAATGGTATATGGATCTTCATTATAAAATTTTTGAACATCAAACCCATATAAAATACCCCCCAATAATTGCCGATAGCCATTTTGTGTAAAATAATCGGCAAAAGCAATAATGCGGTTTCTGTCGGTAACCGGTGAATTGACCCCAACATTAAAAGTAAGTTTGGGATACAGGAAATTTTCTACAGTCCCCGTAACAGAATGTATCACCGGTTTATTAAAATGTGCATAGCCCGCCCCAATATAAAAACGGCCATTTTCTCCATAGCTGCTGCTGAAACTTACACCTGTAGCCAGATCCCAGTAATTGTATCCAGTATTGGTAAACATTTGTGAGGTTGGATTACTGGAATTATAAGAACCACCCAGGTATTGATCGCCGGTTTTAATTAGTGTAGGATCAAATTGGCTGTAAACAGGACCACCCATAAATGCAATAGATAAATAAGTGTCTTTATCATCACTCAACGACTTGCTATAATTTACTACCGGCAAAAACTGTGTGCGTTTTAACTGAATATCACCGGCCTGATCTAAGGTCATTTGAGAACCCAATGTTAACACGTCGTTATTGCCTTGCATGGGCATTTTATATTCCACACTCATAGCTTCTGTTCTAAAGGGTACCGTTACACTGGCCCATTGGTCACGATACACAGTAGACACTCGTAAATCACCGGTAAATACCCCGGCCAATGCAGGATTTCTTAGCAAGGGCTGCTCGTAGAACTGAGAAAAAGTAAGATCCTGTCCAAAAACAAATTGCCCGGACAAGAGAAAAAATATGCAGCAGATGAAGGGTGAGTAGCGTTTTTTCATATTTTTTGGATTTTTATAAAAGACTTTTTAAAGTCTTCCTGAAATAATTAACCAAATCCGCTCATTTTATTATATTTTTTATTTTAATATGGCAACATTTCCTTTATATACATTTGGTAATCCTTTTTCACATAAAACTTCACATACATATACGAAAACATCGGGCGTTGCGGGTTTGCCATGAATTTTACCATCCCATGCATAAGCAGGATCGCCCGGCATAAAGTTGCTTCTTTCAAACAGCAACTCACCCCAACGATTGAATATCATAAAGTGTTTAATTACTTTTATGCCTTTACCCTGTACAATCAGTAAATCGTTAATACCATCTCCATCGGGTGTAAATACATTTGGAATATACACTTCAGCAGTGGGGCAAAATGTTTTTAAACATACTGTATCGGCACTCTGACAACCATATACGTTGGTAGCCACACAACTAATACAGGCATCATCAGAAATTTTGGCCTGTGGTTCCTGACAATTGTAACAAGATAAATTGTTGGCACCGCTCCATGCCCATTGCTTAATATCTTGTTTTTCGGCCACAGCTCTGAAATTATAGGTATCACCCGCCTGTAAAATGGTGTCTTTGCCAACAGTAATTTGTGTTGGATTTCCTACAATAATACTCACTTTACCGGTATCTGTAAAACAGTTGTAACTGTCTTTTGCTATTACAGAATAAGTAGTAGTAGTAATCGGACTCACATACATAGAAGAACTAGTTCCCAAACTACTTCCATCGGGTGCTACCCACTGATAATTATTGGCACCTATGGCTATAATCTGCTTTTGTTGTCCGGCACAAATGGTATCATTGGGAGATACCAATAATTTAAACGGCTGTACTACAGTTATATTGGTAGCACTCATTTGGCTGCATCCAAATTCATTATAACCTACCACATAATATTGTGTATTGGCATCAGGCTTAACAATGGGTGTAGCGCAATTTTCGCATATAATATTATTCTTCTGATCTTTCCAAATGTAACGTTCAGCACCATTAACATTCAATTGAATAGAATCACCTTTACAAATTCTTTGTGGCGCCATAGCAGCTACTTTTGGCAAGGCATGCACCGTAATTTGTTTAATTGCTGAATCCAAACATTGGTTTACGGTACTAACAGTATATTTCACAACATAATCACCTGCATTATTATACCTTATTTCTCTAACCGAATCATTTGAAATGTTACCATTACCCATATCCCATTGACGATGAACAATTGAATCTTGTGAAATTGCGATTCCATTAAAACTAACTAAAGCAGTACGACAAACTTCCTGCATAGATTGTATGCTTACTTTTGGATACTGATATATTTTTACTTTAAAGGAGGCTTTAGCAGTATCACTACAACCAGATTTTCCTTTTACTACCAAAGTAATGTGTCTGTTACCTTCTGTTGTGTAATTTTGGGAAAATGAAGAATGTGTTTCGACTATATCCTCATCAGATTTCCAATTCCATTCCTGAATACCAAAAAGTGTATGACTAGAATCCATAAACTGATAAGTGGTTTTACCACATTTATATAGAGCAGTTAAATGAAAGTTTGCTTTTAATTCGTCTACTTTTATGGTATCATTTACAGATAACGGCATTTCACACCCTGTTGCTGCTATTAACTGCGCAGAAGGAATATATGTACCCCCTTTTATGTAATGATGTTGTATGCTTGTTTGCGTAGTAGTTAAGATTCTACCATCCCCAAAATTCCATCGAACAGAATCGTCGGATAAAATATGGGCATTAAAAGTAACATTGTTGTTGATACAGGTATAGCCGCTATTAAATGAAACTGTTCTTTCAGGAACATGAACAGATAAAGGCATGCTATCAGCATAGGTACAACCTCGTGCTGTTTGGGTAATTAATTTTACAGCATACTGTCCATTGTTTTTAAAAGCATAACGAACACTGTCACCAGACAACGAAGTTCCATCACTAAAGTACCATACTGTTTTTGAAGAAGGTACTGTTTTATTGATTAAAGTAAGAGTGTATGGCAAACATGTGCTACCTGTATCTTTTAATTGTATGGATGCTTTTTGAATTCCAATAATTGTAACAGGTGCACTCACACTCGTTGTACAGCCACTGCCATTGGTAACGGTATA
>JABAOF010000111.1_pt3 | contig 81096 bp, 57 predicted proteins | sample 7062171 | NCBI WGS metagenome assembly JABAOF01 (sample SAMN14538628, study PRJNA623070) | marine sediment metagenome | biome: marine biome [ENVO:00000428]; feature: marine pelagic biome [ENVO:01000023]; material: deep marine sediment [ENVO:00002113] | place: India: Gulf of Khambhat ...
AAGAAATTCGGCATGCTGGTGTAGCTCGGTATTCCAGAGGTATGAGTCAACAAATGGTGAATAGTGACTTTTTCTCCTGAGTCTTTTCGGTAATACGGCAAGTAGTCAGACAACTTTCCTTCTAAGTTTATCTTGCCCCGGTCAACAAGCTGCAGAATCAGCATGGAAGTAAACTGTTTGGTGATAGAGCCTATCCTGAATTTTGTGTCTGGTTTGTTCGGAATATTCCATTCTATGTTCGCAGAGCCGAATCCTTTTTTGTATATGACCTTGCCTCCTTCGGCAACCAGGACTGTTCCGTTAAAACGGCCGTAGTCATGATAGATTTGTATAAACTTGTCGATTTTGCTGATTTTGTCTTGAGCGTATCCCTGATGAGGAAAACAGAGTAATCCGCACAAGACAATCGAAAAAATTAGAACATAAGAATTTTTATACTTTTTTCTCATGTTAATAGGATCTCCTTGAATCAACTTCATTCATATCATTCAGCAAGACTCATTTTTCCTTCCATTCTTGCATAATATGAGCAAAGCATTCCAGGCCGCTTGGGATCACAGCGCCGTAACCCCCTCCAGGTTGTGTCCAGGCTCCGGAGAGATACAGGTTCTCAATCGGCGTATTGTGTGGGAGCCGCCTCGGAATGGAGTTGGCTAGAGTCTGATCCCATCCATAGATTGCGCCGCGATAATTTTTCGTGTAGCGAACATTGGTCAGGGGAGTTCCAATCTCTTTGACTTCGATGGCTTTTCTGAGGCCTGGAAGAAGAGTTTCTTCGACCTTATCGATCAGGATATCTGCCATCCTCTCTTTTTCTTTCCGGTAAGCTTTTTTCTTTCCTTGAAAGTAATCAGCCTCATATTTTTCCCAGTGACTATAACCCTGGAGATTGAGGATGTTCAATGTATTTTTACCTTCAGGAGAATAGCCTTTGTACAGGTTGTCGTACAGGGTGAGCCCGAAACCCTGATTTTCAATATCCGCATTCAGTAAAGCTTTGTATATGGCTTCGATGTCGTAGTCAGTCTCGTAAAAGATTTCAGTGTCTTTGATCCCGATTTTACCCACAAGGTCTCTTTTCAATCCCAGAAAAACCTGGAAACAGGAAAGACTGACTGAAAATGTCTCCATCCTCTCAAGATAGCTTTTCAAGTAGTCGTCCTCTTCTATCATGGTGTGAAAGGTATCATAGGCATTGGCATTCGAAACCACGACCTTTCCTGTGTATTCCTTCCCATCGGCGGTTTTCACTCCGTAGGCAGAATGGTCTTTGACCCGAATTTTATCCACTCGATTTCTGAGCATGACTTTGCCCCCGCGGTCTGTGATGAACTTCATCAGTGCGTTGCTGATCTTTTGGGATTTTCCCACTGGATAGTATCCCCCTTCCTGAAGATAGCCTATCGTGGGCATGGCGTAGTAGATACTGGCCAGCTTCGATGGCGGGAGCCCATAATAGCCCCAGAGGCTAGAAATGATGGTTTTGAGTTTGGCGTCTTTCACCCGGACATCCAGCATCTGCCCCCATGTTTGATTGACGCTCTGAGACAGATACGGATAGTCTTGACGAAAGGTCAGCATGTTGACCTGACCTTGGGCTTTGGATATTTTGTCGATGTCTTTGGTCAGACCCTTCATGTCATCAAATATTCCCTGGATACCCTCTTTTTCCTCCGGAAAATGGTTGACTAGAGTTTTTATGTATTCAGGAAGGTTTTTATGGGGAACACGAATGTCATAGTCAGGTAAGATAAGTCGGTAGAGAACAGGATGGGGGACAAACTCGACATCCTTGATCTCGGGGAAGCCCGGTATCAAGTTATGGACTCCATTCCGTTCTCCGACTGTCGTGGAATGCAGGGAGACATCGAAGATAAACCCTTTCCGTTTGAAGGTTGTCGCGTATCCTCCGGGTTTGTTGTGATGCTCGAGAACCAAAGCCTTGAATCCCTGCCTGGCAAAGCCCGCAGCACAGCTCAGTCCGCCGAGGCCTGCGCCGATGATCACAGCATCGAAGTCATTTGTTCCTCTGCTCTCTTGTGTGCCCTTTGGAAATGCATCCCAATCAAGGGCAACCAATGATATCCCACTAAGCAGGGCCTTTAAAAAATCTCTTCTTTCCATCTCTTTTTATCCGCTTTGTTTAATAATACGGGTGTGGAGTTCAAGAGTTTCATCCCTTCTCCAAATGAAAGGAATAACTTCCTCATCTGTTTAGGCTAAAAAAGCTGTCTCTTGTTTTTTCCCCTGTTATTCATTAAAAGATAGCTTTGTAGACCTCACCCATAGTCAGCCTCAGCCCTTGTTGATAAGCATCATCCCATCTTTTGGTTTTATCCACCCATCCCTGTTTGGATGTGTCTGGCGGGATATCATCCCAGACTGGCTTTCCAGGATAGTTGATAGCGATGTCTCCGTTCACGTATCTTTGGCCGGCTTCATCCCATTCGGCCTGCTTAAACTGCTTCGCGTTCTTGAATCCCAGCTTCATCAGAGTCAGCATTCTGTTTCTTCCCCCTCCAACAGCCAATCGTTTGGCTTCAGGAAGATAGTGAATTCGGACTGGACCTTCTTTCACAAACTCAGAGAGGTATTGTCTTTTATAGAGACGGAATTTTGTGATCCAGGGAATCTTTCCATCCGGTTTTACGAAGTCCCATTTCAATGAGGAAAGATCAGTGATCTCATCACTCCCATGCTGGTCGAGATGTTGTCCCATCGGAAACAGAGTGACTTCCTGCCCGTCAGTTGTGAACTTGAACACCGGGCTTCCGGGCAGCCCGCTTTTTAATGCTAGCGCTCTGAATAGATTGTATTCTGGATACTTGGTGTTGCAGTAAGCCCCGTGAATGACCCTAAACACATAACCTATTTTGAGCTTTTCGATGATGATGTTGATGGGTTTCCAGCTCATGCCTGTTTGGTTTAGGTGATAAAAAATTTAATCTTATTGAAATCTTTTTCCCAGGAGATTATAAAGCCTCTCTCTCATTCCTTCAAGGTTCAGCATTCTGGCTTTGCCTCCCTCATCCGTTTCCACCCAGTAAACCTGACCTTCCAGCGTCTTCAAGTGTTTCTTGATTATTTCTTCTTTATCACTCACTGTGATGGGAAGGATCTCCAGAGTTGTTTGAGTTTTGATATAAGGGAGAAAGGGCTTTGTCTGTTTGTCATAGAGCTTTAACCTGTTCTCGATGGTTTCGACCTGGTCATCAGCGCGTCTCTCGAGCCTTCCGCCGCATTTATCGCAAACCCCTTCTATGTGAGGAGGGTCAAAATCGCTGTATCCTGTGGCGCACTCCACACAGACTCGCCTCTTGCCTTCGATGATTCCGAAGACGAGAAATTTCCGCGGAACATCCAGGTAGAGAGCGAGGTCGATCTTGATTTTTGAAAACAGAGCTTCTGCTTGAGCTTTTGTTCGTGGAAAGCCGTCCAAAACAAACCCGTTTTTCTGGCATTTCTCTTGGCTCAGGTGGTCCATTATGATGGGAACAATGATCTCATCAGGGACGAGCTCACCCCGCTCCATATAAGAGCTGGCGTTTTTCGACAGTTCTGACTCTTGATCCTCTTTTACTTTCGCCCTCAGGGCGATACCCGAAGAGACGTGAATCAAACCCAGAGCTTCCAGGTCACGTGACCTGTTTCCCTTTCCGCTGCCAGGAGGCCCAAAAAGAAGAATTTTCTTCCCTCGAACAGCGTCTTTGAGTTTGTCCAGGTTTTTCCAGAGATGACTTTCCATCACATCTTTTCCAGAATTTCAACGAGATTGTCGTAATCGCTCATCACCAGATCAGCTGAGTTATTATCCTTGTATTTATTGTTGACACCCGTGAACAGGATGGCCCGCATGTTGGCTTTCCTGGCGCCAACAATATCCGAGTATTCAGAGTCGCCGATATGGACTGCCGTTTCTGGCTCGCACTCCAGCTTTTCCAGGGTTTGCTCAAATATCTGTTTATGGGGCTTGGCCACCCCCGCTTCATCCGAAAATGTCAAATGCGAAAAATATCGAGGAAAATCATAATCACTGAGCAGGTTTCTGACTGTATTCGCTGAATGCCATCCCGTGTTGCAGATGACTGCCAGTTTGAATTTTTTCGTCAGGACTTCAAGTGCATCTTTTATCCCCGGGATAACAGGAGGCCGAAATTCAAGAGCCACCCGGTCGCTGTAGGCGGCGATTTCATTGATTTCTGCTTCTTGGGCCTGGACTCCTGCAAGCCTCAAAATCGACTCAACCCTGGATCTGCTGTTCTGCGTTTTCCTGTGTTCGATGATGTAGTCCTGGAATAACTCCGCCTCTTTTTTAAAAAGTTCATCCATTTTATGGGGAGCCAAGGGGAATCCTTTTTTGTTCAAAAAAGAAGTGAAATGCTCTTTCCTCTGAACATTCCGGCTGTCATCGTCAGCCAGAAGTGTATCCCAACAGTCAAAGGTTACGGCTTTTATCATCTCTACAATCTCCTTTTCTGTATACGAAATGATGCGGACTTAATTTTTTGAGAATGAGCAGGGAATAAATTAAGTTTGTTTTATGGGGTTGTTTACATAAGTACTCGAATTTTTGCTTCATAAGCCGCTCACTCTAATTATCAAGATAAACATAATATTGCAAGATTTTTAGTGATAAAGGAAAAAACAGATTGGCTTGCGATCTGTGGTCCTGGACGATTCTTGCTTATACTCATGGAACTTATACCATCCAACCAGTGATTCCAGAGAGGGAGCGGAAATCTTTTGGGGATGGTGAAAAAAATATTAAAAAAAACTAAAAAAATAGTTGCAAAACTAAAGATTTAGTTTTATAATACATATACTATGAAAGAACTCACAAAAGCCGAAGAACAAATTATGCAGATATTATGGAAGCTGGAAAAAGGCTTTGTCAAAGATATCCTTGAACATTTGCCCAAGCCCAAACCAGCCTATAATACTGTATCGACGATTGTCAGGATTCTAGAAAAGAAAGGTTTTGTCTCCCATACGGCTTACGGCAAGACGCATGAGTATTACCCAGTCCTATCCAAAGAGGAGTACACACGGAAATTTCTCAAACGGTTCGTTGAAAACTATTTCAGTGACTCGTTTAAGGAAATGGTCTCGTTTTTTGCCAAAGAAAAGGATATGAGTATCTCCGAATTAGAAGATACCATGAGAATGATTTACAGGGAAATCCAAAAACAAAAAGGGGAAAAAAATGAATGAATTCGCTCTCTACCTCATCGAATCGGGCATTTGTCTGGCACTCCTTTATTCGGTCTATTGGATTTTCCTGAAGAAAGATACCTTTTTTGTCATAAACCGGTTTTATTTGGTCTCTTCTGTCGCCTTTTCTTTTGCTATTCCTTTTATCAATATTCCGTCACCGATTGCCTCGCGCCCGTTGCTGGAAGGTTCCATTGTTTTCAGCGAGATAAGCAGTGTACCAGCTCAAACCCTAGGAATCGCTGATGTTCTGTTGCTGGTCTACATCTGGGGTGTGATGTTCTTTCTTATCCGCTTTGTTTATCAGCTTCTCAAAGTGCTCGTACTTATCAGGAAAAGCGATATTCAAAAATATAACGGATTGAAAGTCGTCTTCATCGATAAAGACTGCTCGCCTTTTTCTTTCTTCAATTTTGTTTTTATCAATAAATCCAACATTTCTGGTGATGATTTTCAAAGAATCGTCGCCCATGAAATGATTCATATAAAGCAATATCATTCCATCGATTTACTCATCCTGGAATGGCTCACAATTTTTCAATGGTTTAATCCTTTTGTATGGCCATACAAAGAATCTCTGAAAGAAACACATGAATACTTGGCTGATTATGCAGTCATTGCGCAGGGCTGCAGTGCAGCGAAGTATCAACTGCTCATCTTCGAGCAGCATGTGGGCGTGAAATTGTTTGAATTAGCCAACAATTTCAATCAATCGCAAATCAAAAGGAGGATAACCATGATGACAAAATCTAAATCCAAAGGATTGGCTAAATTGAAGTTCCTGTTGATGCTTCCGATGCTGTGTTTCTTGATTCTCGCCTTTGCCGACTCAAAAACAGTCAGAGAACCTGAGCCGGCTGACATGGAGAGCGTAGAGAATGCCCTACCAGCCGAGGAGAGTTCGCAAGTCTGGTCCATAAAGGCAGATCAAAAGCTGTCAGACGAAGCAAAGGAAATGTTGGAGAAATTAAAGCAGATTGAGATGACCATCAAGGAGTTGGAAAAAGAGTACGAACAGACCAAAGACTCTACAAAAAAACAGAATATAAAACAAGAGATGGTCATGATGCTGGAAAAGAGAGATCGCTTGAAAAACAAGCTGAGTGAAGAGCACAATGTTGAGTTTAAGAAGGTCAAAAATGTAGATGTGGCCAAAATAGAGGAATTAAAAGAGCTGTACACGAAAACTGATGATCATGAGAAGAAGATGAAGATCAAGATGAAGATAGCAGAACTCGAGCAAAATATGGATACAGAAAAAGCGCAATACATTATGGTTGATGTTTCCCCCGCTAAATATAATGTTGGTGTCGCTGTCGACAAAGATTCCTACGGGGCCGAAGTTAAGACACTAAAAGAGCTATATCTGGAGACAGATGACCCTGAAAAGAAAAAGGCAATCGAGAAGAAGATTAAAGAGCTCGAAAAGAAAAAGGCAGAGGACGAGTACAAGAAAATACACGTGTACACAGTGATGAAAGATGAAGTGGAGCTCCAAGAGATGAAAGAGAAATTGGAACAAACTGAAGACCCGAAGAAGAGAAAGCAACTCGAGAAGAAGATCGCAGAACTAGAAGAGATGACGATAATGGAGAAGACAAAGCAGATTGAAATGACCCTCATGGAGCTGAGAAAAGAGTATAAGCAGTCAAATGATCCCATGAAGAAAAGGCAGATCAAAAAGAAGATCGCAGAACTTGAAAAGCAATTAAAGAAGAAATAAACGAGGAGACTGTAGAAACTAAATCGTCTTGATTAAGTAAAAAACAGATGTTGAGCCAATCTCAAGAGCCTGAGCATGTGAGTAAAGGCTCACAAGAGTGATTAGAATCACAAAGGAAGCCAGGGCTTAAAAACCCTGGCTTCCTTCTCATCCCTCCAAATTTCAGTCTATCTCTATGACTGAAGATTTCAGCCATTTCCTTCGTGTTTCATATTGTTTTCACCGATAGATCCAGAACAGTATGTGTGAATAAATTTAAGCTATTTGCCATTACACATTTTTTTCTATATAAAAAGTATCTTAAGAGTTTTGATGAAGTCATATTCTGATATCGTTAAAAATGTATAAACCATGAGGAGGACAGGATGAAAAAAGTTAGTGTCTTTATTCTTCTAGTCTTTTTGATTTTTGTTTTTTCAAGTTGTGTGGCAGGACCTAACAAGCTTGAGAAAACCCCAAACAAGGAGGGAAAAGTCGCCGGTTTCTGGAAGGGATTATGGCATGGTCTCATTGCCCCGATCACTTTTATCATCTCTGTCTTCACAAAAAACGTGCGTTTTTATGAGGTGCATAACACTGGATTCTGGTACAATTTTGGTTTTGTGCTTGGGGCCGGACTTTTCTTAAGCGGAGGTATCCTTGGCAAAGGAAGGAGAAAAAAGCACAAACATTAATCTCAGGAAATCAGACTACACTCAAAATATAATTTAAGGTAGAACATCTCATGCCGAAAAGAAAATCTCCGCAAACTCCAGGCAACGGAGAAAAAAAACAATATCCCGTTTTATCCACAAAACTCTATATCCCGCGTCTCCGGCCTTATGTGATTTCCCGTCCTCGCCTTCTTGAAAAACTCAATGAATTGAAAGAGCGCAAATTAGCCCTGATTTCTGCTCCGGCTGGCTTCGGGAAGACAACACTCTTGATTGACTGGATCAACCAGGCGAAGATGCCTGCCGCATGGATCTCTCTTGATAGTGCGGATAATGACATTACGCATTTCCTGATTTACATGGTCGCTTCACTTCACCAGATTAAGAAAGATGTCGGCCGAGTCGTCCTGACTATGCTTGAGACACCCCAGTCCCCACCTGTTGAGACAGTGTTGGCCGCGTTGATTAATGATATCGCCTCCATCCAAAAAGATTTCGTCCTGGTTCTCGATGATTATCATATGATCACAAATCCCTCAGTTCACAAAGGCACCTTATTCTTGCTCGAGCATCTCCCACGAAATATGCACCTGGTTATTATAACTCGCTCTGATCCCCCTCTGCCTCTGGGCCGCTTGCGCAGTCTGAATCAGCTTATCGAATTAAGAGTGGGTGATCTCTGTTTTACTACAGATGAAACTTCTGTTTTCTTCAACAAAAAGCTAAGCCTGGGACTTTCGCATGGAGAGATAGTTATGCTGGAATCCCGGACAGAAGGCTGGATTGCCGGATTGCAGCTGGCTGCTCTTTCCATGCAGGGGAGAAAAGACCAAGTCGGCTTTATCAAAGACTTCAAGGGAGATAACCGCTACATCTTTGATTATTTAATGGAAGAAGTTCTGAACCGTCAGCCAGAACATATCCAGAGCTTTTTAATCCAGACTTCCATACTTGACCGCTTATCAGGTCCTTTGTGTGATGCTGTGACCGGACAGAAAAACAGCCAGCAGATATTGAATGACCTCGAAAAGGCAGATCTGTTCCTCTTCCCGCTGGATGACGAGCGGCAGTGGTTTCGTTATCATCATCTGTTTGCGGATTTGCTCGAACATCGATTGAGGCAAACACACGGTGATATCCTCCCTGAACTTCGGAGGCGGGCAGGCAAGTGGTGTGTTCGAAGCGGGATGAAAGACCAAGCAATCAGCCATGCAGTAGCGGCTGGGGATACCGAATGGGCCGCAAGCTTGATCGAAGAAATCGCCGAGGATATTTGGGATCGAGGCCAGCAAGCCAAGCTTTTGAAATGGTTCGAGGCTTTACCTGACGAACTGATAGATACCAACATACAGCTCTGTATTCTGTACGCTCGAGCCCTAAATGTGAGTGGCCATCAAGAGACGGCCGAAAAGAAACTCCAGATGGCTGAGGACTTGCTCGAATCTGCGGGAGATAGAATAGCTGTCACTTCTTCCTCTGTCTCAGGGTCTCCGTTCAAGCTGGGCTTAGATGAGTTAAAAGGAAGAATAGCTGTCATCCATTCTTTTGTCGCCGCGTATAAAGGAGATATGCTCCAACTCATGCAGTATGCTCGTCAAGCCATGGAATCTCTCCATGAAAAGGATTTGACTTGGCGGGCTGTGACTGCGCTCGCCTTGGGTTTTGTTCACGGATGGAGCGGAGACGGTGATCTTATGTCAGCCCGGTATGCGTTTTATGAAGCAAAAAGAGTCAGTGAGATGTCTGGTAATCCGTATTTTTACCTCTATGCCAGTTCATGCCTGGCCGCGATTGATGCTCTACAAGGCCGGCTCAAACAGGCCGAAGAAACATACCAATATTTATTGAACTATGCTGAGGAACATGAAATGTCTCAAACGAGTATGGCCGGTTCGATCTCGGGGTCTTGGGGAGGTATCCTTTGCGAAAGGAACAAACTTGAAGAAGGGATCCGTTTAATAAAAAAGGGAATTAAGCTGGCGGCATTAGGGCACGATATCGTCATTCTGGCGAGCAATCGCATTCAACTGGCTAGAGCCTTATTTTTGACCAGGGATTATAAACGCGCTCTGAGAGTAGTCCAGGAGATTGAAAAAGCGGCCAGCGAGTTTCAAATACCTCCCTGGATTATTCACTGGGCGTCCGCCTTGAAAGCGGAGATTTGGCTGGCCCGCGGAAAAATGGATGAGGTCTCCCATTGGGTGAAAGAACGCGGATTGGATGGTGATGACGAGCTGACGAATCGGCGTGAATACGAGCATCTTGCTCTGGCTCGCTTTCTAATAGTTCAGGAACGACTGGATGAAGCTGAACCGCTTCTGACTCGGCTGATCAGGAGCGCAGAATCTGGAACCAGAGTTTATTCTTTGATCCAGATGAGGCTACTCAAAGCATTGATTGCTTATCAAAGAGATGACAAAAAAACAGCCTTGGATGAGCTGCGCCACGCTCTATACCTTAGTGAGCCTGGCGGTTTTATTCACAGTTTTACTAAGGAAGGTCTTCGAGTGGCTGAGTTGCTGGAAATAGTTTTTGAAGAAGAGAAGGCTGGACGTGCTAAACAGAAGGCTGAATTTTCCCAAAACTACATCAAAAAACTATTATTGGCATTTAAGGTCGATGTGTCACCTCAGGAAGTGAAAGGTCTTGTGGAACCTTTAAGCGAACGAGAACTGGAGGTTTTAACACTCATCGCTGGGGGCCTTTCGAACCAGGAAATTGCCCGAAAACTCTTCATTTCATTAAACACTGTCAGAACCCACACGAAAAACATCAACAGTAAACTCAATGTCCACAGCCGGACTCAGGCAGCCGCTCGCGCCAAAGAACTAAAACTGATTTAATAAATGATAAATGGGGACGTTCCCCAAGGTACCACCTTAGAAGTATAAAAAAAAGTACAACAGGGCAAATGAATCAGTCTTTTCAAATTTAGAGATTAATAGGAAGTATAAGGTGGTACCTTGGGGAACGTCCCCAATTTCATTTCACCAATTTCACACCTTAAAATCACATTTTCGTGTGATGACAGTTTCTGTCGATGTTCCGTATATTCTATATGAAAGCTAGGCATGAAATACGGAATGAAAGAGGACATTATGAATAAAACTGGGAGGAATGAATTCAGTAAAAAATCAAAGCTTTCCGGTGTTTATCTTCACTCGAGAAAAGGAAAGAGTTTAGCGTCGGTTTTAGTCTTTATGAAGGTTTCCAAGCGGAACAACAGGACCGGGAGATGAAAAAACGAACCGAGCACACCCTTCCTTTGGTTTACACGATTAAAGTGGAGGGATGTCTGGATAAAAAATGGGCAGATTGGTTCGAGGGCATGGAAATGAACTATGAGGGAGAGGTGACAGTCCTCAAAGGACCGGTGGCTGATCAGGCGGCCTTACACGGATTGCTTGCCCGGATACGCGACCTGAATCTGGTTCTCCTCTCAGTGGAACGGTGTGAACCAAGTCAAGAGGAAAAGAGATGACTGAGAAGATTTTAAAAAGAATGCTCCAGATCATTTTCCAGATTGTCATCATTGCTGCCGTTTTATTCATATCATCCGGCCGAATGGATTGGTGGATGGCCTGGGCTTATCTTGGCATATTTGTTGTGGGCGTATGCGTTAATATGACTATAATGATTCGCAAAAATCCGGAATTGACAGAAGAACTGATAGAAGAACGTTCACAAATCAAAGCCAACACAAAAAAATGGGACTTTTATCTCGCCGGCCTTTTAAGTCTTTCATCAACTGTAGTGCTGCTCGTATCCGGACTCGACATCCGCTTCGAATGGTCTGAGCAGATTCCATTCGTCCTCCAGTTCGCAGCAATGGTGTTGGTTGTGTTGGGCTCTGGTCTTGGAAGCTGGGCCATAGTGTCGAATCCTTATTTTGCTTCAACTGTCCGAATCCAATCTGAGCGCGGACATAGAGTTGTATCAAACGGTCCTTATCAATATATCCGCCATCCCGGGTATGCCGGATGGATTCTTTCCGGAATAGCCCTGCCTGTGATGCTCGGCTCATTATGGGCCCTCATCCCTTCAGGGCTGACAGTTGTTATATTCATTATCCGGACAGGATTGGAAGACCGGACATTGAGAAGAGAATTGCCTGGTTATGAGGAATATTCACAGAATACTTGCTTTCGTTTGGTACCCTATGTGTGGTAAAAATGTCCATTAAAAGAGAAAAGCGAATCAACGGAGGAAAAAGGATGAAAAGAATAATGATTTCAGGATTGGTCATATTACTCATGGCTCCAGGTTTGTTCGGTCAGGAGCTGACGGGAGAAGAGATCATCCAGAAAGTCAATGACCTGTTCAACTTGGATACGAGTTATGGAAAGTCGAAAATGACGATTACGACTTCATCAGGCCAGAAGCGCACTTTTATCTCTGAGTCGTGGAGCAAGGATAGAGGAGAGAAAAACCTTGTGCGCTATCTGGAGCCTGCGCGCGTCAAAGGCCAGGCGATTTTGATGCTGAACAACGCGGACGATATCTGGATGTTCTTTCCACGGACGCAGCGCGTCAGGAAGCTGGCCACGCATGCCAAGAAACAAAAAATGCAAGGGAGTGATTTTTCCTATGAAGATATGGGAAGTGGTGATGCATTTATCAACGATTTCAGCCCAAAAAAACTCAAAGATGAGAAGATGGAAGGGTATGACTGCTACAAGCTAGAACTCACCCGTAAACCAGACGGAGATGTTTCTTACTCCAGATTGATTATGTGGGTGATTAAGGAGAATTTTGTCCCGATCGTTATTGATTACTATGATGAGGATGACCCCAGTTATCATGAAAAAAGATTGACTCAGAGCGATATCCGGGTCATCGACAATATTCCGACGGCGATGAAGATGGTGATGCACAATAAAAACGACAACACGCAGACAGAGATGGAGCTTCTGGAAGTCAAATTCAACATACCATTGGATGACTCGATGTTCACTGAAAGGGAATTGAAAAAATGAAAAAAGGTATCATTTCACTCGCTTTGCTTCTTTTCATGTACCCATCCCTTTATGCCCAGAACGGTGTGGATATCTTTGGATATTTCGAGACTCAAGCGATCGGTGCGCAAGTAGAGGATGACTTCCTGTTTCTTTATTCCAACAAGCTGCGAGTGGATTTAAAATCCAGTTTATCGAGTAAGGTCACTTTTGCCGCGAATTTTGATTACATCACCTACCACGGGAAAACCCGATGGAACATCCTGGATTTTTTATCAGACAATGTCGTAGCGGAGGTGACTCCGGGGATGGAGGCATATTACGTGCTTCCTTTCGGGAACAGGCATTTCCTCGATAACGCTTACATCAAGCTTTCCTTTAAGCTTTTTGACCTGACTGCCGGAAAGCAGCAGATTTCCCTTGGAACGGGGTATGTCTGGAATCCTATAGATGTCTTTAACATCAAAGAGCTTTTCGATCCAACCTATGAACAGCCCGGTCACAATGCCATAAGGCTGGATGTTCCGCTGGGGTCCACGCACACATTGACTGCACTCTTTTCTCCAGAGGAAAATTGGCAGAATTCAGCGAAGTTAGCGCAGATTAAAGGACGAATTTTCCATTTTGATTATACTCTGACCGCAATCGAAAAAGTCTGGCGTTTCCACGATTATACTCAGATCGATCCAGAGACCATGTATTTTCTGGAGCTTCCGGAGAAACGGGAGTTGCTCGGAGCAAGCACCGCGGGTGAGATCTTCGGGTTGGGTGTCTGGGCCGAATACGCCTATAACTGGATGGAAATTTCCGAGGATTTCTATGAGCTCGTCGTAGGAACGGATTACACATTCAATTTTCAAACCTACCTGATGATCGAGTATTACCGAAACACTTTGGGAAAGACTGATTACACTCAGTACAGCCTCAATGACTGGATGCGCTCCTTGGCGATGGAACAGAAGTCTATAACCCGCGACCAGGTCTATGTCTTCATTCAGCATCCAGCCACTGATTTAATGAATGTCGGAGTTTCAGCGATTTACAGCCTTTCAGATAAGAGTATGGCTTTGGTCCCGACTCTGAATTACAGCTTTTCGGACAATGTGGAGATTTTTGCTTATCTGAACTTTAATTTTGGTGCAGAAGGAAAGGTTTTTTCCAAACAAATGGGAAACGGGGGGTTGGTGAGGATTCGTGTTTATTTTTAGTTGATCGAGGAAAAGGAGAAGGACAATGAGAGAAAAAATCCTGAAGAAGCTAGCCCATTGGCATGCCGCTCACCCGTGGCGAATGATGTTGATCGTTCTTATCCTCACAATTGTATTTGGAGGGTTTTTCAGTCAGCTCACTATCACCACTCGAACCTCGGATCTGCTTCCTGGGCGTGATCCCAAAGTCATCCAATTCAACAGGATCATCGATGAATTTGCTACGGCGACGAATCTGATTGTCTATGTCGAGGGAGAGGAACAACGCATCAAGGAGTTTGCCGATGCTCTTGCCCCCAAGATTTTAGAATTGAGAGATTCAAGCCAGAATGAGGAACTTCAAGAAGACATCGATAAGCTTCAATCAAAGATTGAAAAGTTAGAAGCCAAAAGAGACAGGGAATCTAAAATTGAGGAGCTTCGGGCTGAGATTCAGGATCTCCGGTCCCAGATGAATTTCAAACTGTTTCAGCGGGTGGATTACAAAGTGAACGTGGATTTTCTCAAAGAGCACATGCTGATGTTGGTCAAAGAAGAGGATTTAAAAAACCTTAAAGATGTGTATATGAATCCCAATTTGATCGGCCTGCTGGAAAATTACAACGATTCAATGGAGAAGGAATACGTCGGCCAGGAAGAGTCGATTTCCACACGGGAGAAAGAGGACGGCGCTTGGGCGTTCCTTGAAGGCATCCAGAATCTGATTCTTGTCCTGGAAAGAGCTGCGAGCGGGGAGGAAATTCCGGAAGAGGAAATTCGGATCGCTGTCGACAAGCTTCTCTTCGGTGAGCCGTATCTCCTTTCTTATGATAAAACAGCTTTGATCCTGACTGCTATTCCCGATTTCACCATAATGGAAAGGAATTTTATTATGTCCAGCACAGAGTTGACCCAAGCTGTGGTGGATGAACTGCTTCAGGACTATCCCGATGTCGAAGCAGGCCTGTGCGGGACTATACCTAAAGAGCACGATGAACAGATCTATACTGAGCAAACCCTTGGATTCACGACTTTTATCGCCTTAGTGGCTATTCTGCTCCTCCTGATGTTTTCATTCAGGATGTGGGTGGCTCCGATTTTTGCCTTGATCAACCTGATGGTGGGAGTGATCTGGGCTCTTGGAAGCGCGGAAATCGTTGTCGGCCAACTCAACATGCTGACATCCACCATGGCCGTGATCATCCTTGGCCTTGGTGTCGATTTTTCAATCCATATTTTTTCTGTTTTTACAGAAAGTCGAGAAGCCGGAGATTCCATTGCCACAGCCATGGAGAAGACATTCTTGAAAAGCGGTAAAGGGATTGTCACGGGGGCTTTTACCACAGCTTGTGCCTTTTACGCTCTGGTCATCAGTTCTTCACGCGGCATGAAAGAAATGGGCCTGGTTATGGGAACAGGACTGGTGGCGATTCTTCTGGCGACTCTGCTCTGTTTGCCGTTCATGCTTGTCTGGAGAGAACGCTTCAGGGAATGGCGACAGAAGAAGAAAAAAGTTGTTAAACCAGTTGTTCATCGGGATATATCCTTCCGGTTTTTGGGTCGTGCCGGAGAATGGCTTTCCAGAAAGTACGCCTTCACCATACTGGTCTCGGTGGCACTGAGTGCGTTCCTGATTTGGCAGGCCGTCAGCATCAAATGGGATTATGATTACCGGAACATGGAGCCCCAAGTTCCTTCCATTCTTCTCTTGGATGATATCATGGAGAAGTTCGACTTGAGCATGGATTATGCTTTAGTGCTGACAGATAGTGTCGATGAATCCTACGAGTTGTCTAAAAAATACCGTGATTTAGGTTCAGTCGCTGTCACCGATGATATTTCAGTCTTTGTTCCTTCTGAGGAACAGCAGCAGCAGAGAATTCCTCATATTAATGAGGTCAAGGAGAGCATCCAGTCGACGCCTGTCAAAACCGGTGTTCTCTCAAAAGAGATGAGTCCGTTCATCGAAGAGCTTGAGCGGTTGGAGATGAACATCATGGAGATGCAGGACATGGCCTTTCTCGGGGGTCAGGATAAAGTGGACAACAAGTGCAAAGAAATTGTGGGAGATCCTGATAATCCGGGTTCCGGAAACCTTGTCCAGAAGCTACTGAAGTCGTTAAATGCGGACATTTCCGCAGCGGCCCGGGGAATGTCCGGATTTCAGCGGAGTTTCGCGCCTTACTTCAAAGATTCTGTCATCAGGATGAGTTCCACAGAGCCCATTAAACTTGAAGAGCTCCCGGAGTCGATTCTGGATCGCTACAGCAACACGACCAGGAACCTATTCCTGATCACTGTCTACCCGGCAGGAAGTATCTATGATGGTGAATTTATGAACAGGTTTGCGAGTGATGTGGAAAGAGTTAGTGAAAAGGCAACCGGGATGGCCCCTTTATTTGTTGCTCTTCTCAAGATTTTCGGTCGTGATGGACGCAACGCTGCCCTGCTGACACTGGCTGTCGTGTTTATTCTGCTCTGGATCGATTTTCGAAAACCTTTGTACGCGCTGATCGCCATGGTCCCTCTGGCGCTAGGTGTTTTCTGGATGGTCGGTCTGATGAACCTGACCGGCATTCCTCTTTCTATGATGACAGTTATGGGTGTTCCTTTGATCATCGGTATCGGCATCGATGACGGCGTGCACATCATGCATCGCTGGAGACATGAAGGAAACGGCAGGATTCAGACGGTCTTTTCAAGCACAGGAAAAGCTATCCTCCTCACCTCACTGACGACGATGTTCGCTTTCGGCTCCTTGATTTTCGCCGTCATGCCCGGGTTTGGCCAGTTCGGTGGAGCACTCTTTTTGGGCGTGGGAGCCTGCTTCCTGACCACTGTTATTGTCCTGCCCGGAATCCTGGGCATCATTGACAGAAAGAACCGCAAAAAATAATATATGGAGACATTCTGATTAATCAAAGTTGATAAATAGAAAGTAGGGGACGTTCCCCAAGGTACCACCCTAGCTAATCCTGAAAAAATTATCTACGATATTATCATAGGCTCTTTCTTCTTCTAAGATAAATTTACAAAATTTCCGCTGTCTTTCTATTTGATCTTCAGAAAGTTCAAGATAGTTAGGATTTGGAACTCTTATGAGACTATTATCATTTCCTTTTGCATAATACAGGAAGCTGCTCCAGAGATAATCAAAAAGGCTGTTTACTATTTTTGCTCTCAATGGATTTTTTTCAATATACTTGGCACATTCAAGAAGATAGCTTTCCTTATTTATATAGAGACTTTTATATCTATTTTGAAAAATGAATCCAACAGAATCGTACTTTTTTTTAAAGTAAGCCCCATAAACCTGGAGAATCCTTTGCATAAACTTAGGGAGATCCTTTGCCTTTAATAGCTGTATGAGCAAATGGAGATGATTGGGCATTAGGCAATAGTTCAAGATATTGATTTGGAACAGCTCTAATGCCTCTTTTATAATATCTAAAAAACGACTATAATCGGCGTTGCATCGAAAAATTTGTTTGCGGTCGTTGCCACGAGTTAAGATATGATAATAACCCAAATCCATAAGATATCTTCGAGCTCTTGGCATTAAATTTCCTTTTTGTTATTTGAAAGACGAAGTTATAAAGAAGAATTCTCATTAAAATGCAAAACAGATTTAACTTTTTCGTAATATCTAATTTCTAAGGTGGTACCTTGGGGAACGTCCCCATTATGAACCCATTATGAAAAATGTCTAGAATCTTTGCGGATTACATAGATAAAGCCAGGCAGATTCTTGCGAGTAACTGGAGCGGGAAGTCCACCAAACCAGCCCCTTCCCTTTACCCTCATCAGTGGAACTGGGATTCAGGTTTAATCGCCTTAGGTAAGTCTCATTACAACACGGCACAGGCAATTCTCGAGATTGAGACGTTGTTCGAGGCCCAGTGGGCCAATGGCATGCTTCCCCAGATCGTGTTCGATCCCAAGGCACTCGGCCATTATTTCCCGGAGCCGGATTTCTGGCAGACAAAGCGTTCCCCCCATGCTCCCAAAAATAAATTGACTTCAGGAATCACTATGCCTCCGGTACATGCGATAGCAGTCGAAGAGATTTATCAGAATGCTCGACAACAGCGCCGGATTCATACGTTTCTTAAGAGGATCTACCCGAAGCTTATCGCCCTTCATGAGTATCTCTACAGGGAACGTGATCCCGAAAAGGAAGGGCTCATCTACATCCGACATCCCTGGGAATCCGGTATCGACAACTCTCCAACATGGGACATCCCTTTAAAGCGGATCAAGATTGACAAGAGTTCTCTACCCAAGTACAAACGAATGGACTTAGAGCATGTAACAGATCCCAACATGAGGCCTTCTGATGCAGATTACGACCGGTATGTCTATCTGGTCGATCTTTTCCGCCGCTGTGATTACGATGAAGCCTGCATCCGCAAATCATGCGAATTCCTCATTCAGGATCCCCTCTTCAACTCCATCCTCAGCCGGGCCAATGAGTCTCTGGTCAGGATTGCTAAAATTATTGGCGAATCACCCAATCTTCCCCAATCCTGGGCAGAGAAGACGTCTACGGCGATACAGAAGAAGCTCTGGCACGAAGAACACAGCATTTTTGATGCCTGCGATTTGATCACAGGAGAACTGATCGAAATCGACACAGCCGCAGGATTTCTTCCGCTGTTCGCCGGGGCAGCGACGCGTGAGCAGGCTCAAACTGTTTACGAGCGATTGAACTCAGCTTCCTTCTGCGGGCTCCACCAGGGGAACTGCTTTACTATTCCGAATTATGATACACAAAAAGAGGATTTCGACCGCCTCAATTACTGGCGCGGCCCGGTGTGGATCAACATCAACTGGATGCTGGCCCACGGCTTGAAGCGCTACGGGTACACGCTCAAAGCGGATTCGATGCGGAAAGATCTGCTCCAGCTTCCCATTCGCTTCGGTTTTCATGAATACTTCGACTCTTTTGACGGGACTGGATACGGCAGTGACAATTTCAGCTGGACAGCCGCTCTTTTCATCGACCTCGTGGAGGAATTCTACAAAAGTGAGGAGACTGGATTCGATATTAAAAAAACAGTGAAAAAGCTTTTTCCGGGCAGACTGGTCTTGAACAGCGGACAGGAAATGCCTGATGCTCCGCCTGAGAAACTTGGAGCGGAATTGATGAAGACGATCCGCAGCATGCGCGATCATTATTATGATACAAAGCGCGGCCTTGTGGATTATGAGAGATTGCGCGAAAGCCCTGAATTTCAAAATTACCGTATTTGCACTAACGCGCTCAAAGAATTCAATCCCAACCGTCTCAAAGGCCGAAAAGAGAAGCTGGCATTCTGGATAAACCTCTATAACACCATTGTTGTGGATGGGATCATCACGCTGAAGATAAATAACTCAGTGAAGGAGGCTCCTGAATTCTTCAGGAAGATTAACTATCAGATAGGCGATTATTTTTTTTCCCCGGATGAAATCGAACACGGCATCCTCCGAGGAAATGTCCGCCCTTATTTCCGGCTTGCACGGCCTTTTGGGCCTGGTGATCCGCGTCGAGCCTGGATCTTAAAGCCTATTGACCCACGTATTCACTTCGCATTAGTTTGTGGTTCTCGGTCCTGTCCGCCGATCAATTACTACGATTTCGAAAAAATCGACCAGCAATTAGAAGAAGCGGCGAGCAGTTTTATCAATTCCTCTGAAGTTTTGGTTCTTCCTGAAGAAGGGAAAATATTGATCTCTGAGATATTCCGTTGGTACGAAGAGGATTTTGGAGGACGAAACGCGATCCTGGATTTTATTGTTGACTACCTTGTGGACGATAAAGCCAAAGATTTCATCAGGCGAGAAAACGAGCGATTAAGGATCGAATACCTTCATTATGACTGGAACCTGAACCGCTGAGATAATATGAGGGGATGATGGCGCTCCCTTCAGATTTTTAACGCCATTTCTTCCTCGTCCTTTTCAGTCCTGCGGAACTCCGCACTAAGATTTATCTCACACCTGATTTTTCTTAACTCTATTCCACACTGCCCGTTTAACAACAGCGTGCTCAAACAGTCCTCGGAACCACCTCCGTCGGCTTCCTTCAAAGAACGAGAAATAAAGGCTAAATCTTCAAGGTCGCTTCATTCATCCCCTCAGCTTATTTTGTTAATCACTGAAAGAGAAGTAGAATAAGAGAAGGCCGCTCCCTTTCCCAAAAATAGGAACCGATAGTAAGTTTTCATGAAGTCTGACACACTCTGTGGAAATAATCAGAAAGGATTTTCGCTGTCGTAAAGTGTTCCTTCGGGAAAATTAGACCCGATATCATTGATTCCCAGCATCTTAAGGGCAGCGAAAAGGGCTTTGCCAGCGTTCTTGAAAGCGACAGCTGTGTGATGGGGGAATCTTTTTTCGATGAGCACATGGCGGTAAAACCGGGCCATCTCGTTAACGGCAAACACTCCAATGCTGCCGAAAGATTTGGGATCAATATCCAGGACTTCTCCTTCGGCGATGTAAGCCCGGAGCACAGCATCCGCTGTGGACTGCAGCCTGAAGATCGTCATATCACCGGGCCGGATCCGACCTTCCAGCGTTCCCCTGGTGATGTCCGGCTTTTTTCCCGGCTCCATCAGGCGGTTCATGATGAGTTGGTATTTCATCTCGCCGCCGAGCAGACAGGATGATGCCGTGTTACCGCAGTGGAATCCCATGAACAGGTCGCTCGATCTATATTTCTTAACCTTATCCTTAGCTCCTTTATACATATCTTCGGGAACTGTGTTGTTGATATCGAGGAGTGTAGCGGGAAGCTCAGTGGCACAGGTAGCCAAGTATTCGCTCAGCGCACCGTAAATGTCTACTTCACAAGCCACAGGAATGCCTCTGGAAGCCAATCGTGAATTAACATAGCAGGGAACGAATCCGAAATAGCTTTCAAAGGCAGGCCAGCATTTGTTGGCAAACACGCCATATTCGGATGCTCCAAGGTTTTCTTCCATGAATTGATTCAGCGCTACCTCATACTGGGCCAGTTTCTCTAGCAAGTCCGGATAGGTATTACCCTTGCCCAGCTCTTTGGCCATGTCTTTTGTGACTTTTTTTATCTCAGGTGAATCTTTGGCTTGGAGGTAAATATCATAAAGGTCCAGTTCGCTGTTTTCCATGACTTCCACTCCGAGGTCGAACAAGGGTTTAATCGGCGCATTGCAGGCATAAAAGTCCTGAGGCCTGGGTCCAAAAGCGAATATCTTGAGCTTTTTAAGTCCGGAAATCACTCTGGCAACAGGAATAAACTCGGCGATCATGTCCGCCACTGCGCCAGCCACTCCGACAGGATATTCGGGGATATGAGGATTCAAACCTCTTAATCCGATATTGTAGGACGCGTTGAGCATCCCGCAGAAGGCATCCCCTCTGCCCTGAATCAAGTCTTTTCCGCTCTCTTCTGCGGCCGCCACGAGCATCACCGGGCCGTCGAACTTCTGAGCCAGCAGGGTAGTTGGACCCTCCGGTCCGAAATTGCCGAGATAGATGACGAGCGCGTTGACATTCTTCTTCCGGATCTCCTCCAATGCCTTAAGCGTGTCCTTCTCATTCTCCACGATTATCTCGATATCAGTGAGCGGAATCTTCTTGGTCTGGCATTCTTTGAGGATTTTGGCTTTTCTCTTCTTTGAAAGCTCGACCGGAAAACAGTCCCGGCTGACGGCTACGATTCCAAGGTTTATTTTGAGTATGTTATTCATTCTTTGCTCCTTTTTTCTGGCCATAGTAGGCATCAGGTCCGTGTCTCCTCCGGTGATGTTTGTGCAGCAGATATTCTGGGACTTGGTCACACTTCTGGTTGAGTAATAGAGTTCCCCAGGCCATTTTAGCCACTTTCTCCAGTACCAGGCTGTTTTTGACCGCTTCGTCAGGAGTTCTTCCCCAGGTGAAAGGGCCGTGGCCAGCCACTAGCACCGCCGGCATCTCATGAGGATTCAGGTCAGAAAAACGCTCGATGATCACTTTCCCCGTGTTCACTTCATAATCTGTCTCGACTTCCTTCTTGCGGATCAAGCGTGTCACAGGGACAGGACCATGGAAGTAATCAGCATGGGTTGTCCCCAAACAAGGAATTTCTTTATTCGCCTGGGCAAATAGAGTTGCATATTCGCTGTGAGTGTGCGCCACAGCTGAAATTCCAGCGAAGGCTTTGTAGAGTTCAAGATGAGAGAGTGTATCTGATGATGGAGTCAGTGTGCCCTCTATGATTTGACCTTCCAGGTCGACGATGACGATGTCGTCTGGCATTATCTCCTCATAGGAAACACCGCTGGGCTTGATCGCCACTATTCCCTCTTCCTGATTATAGCCGCTGACATTCCCCCATGTCAGAGTCACGAGGTTGTTCTTTACGAGGTCCAGGTTAGCGCGCCAGACCTTTTCTTTTAATTCCAGTCTATTCATTCGGATTTCCTCTGTCTTTCCCTCAGTGCAATGAGGTCTTTCATGACATTATAGAGAATGCCTGACCAGGATTCTGTCCCGAAAGCATCGTGCAGTTGGCTGTACAAGCGGAAAATTTCCTTGTAGACAGTGTGTTTTAAAGAGTCAGGTTCGTACGTTTCTTTAATATCGGTCAAAACTTCCTGGGCTTCTTCCACACTCGAGAAACCGCCCTTCTCTTTTCCCGCAACCGTCGCTCCAAATATGGCGGCACCTAAAGCACAGGTCTGGTCGCTGCGGGAGACTTTCATCGGGCGCCCGGTGATATCCGCATAAATCTGCATGAGGAACGGATTTTTCGCCGCCAGCCCCCCACAGTTCACCACTTCTTCTACTTTCACTCCGTACTCCTCGATGCGGTTGATGATGGTCAGCGCGCCAAAGGCTGTGGCCTCGATCAATGCCCGGTAGATCTCATGGGCTTGAGTGTGAAGCGTCTGTCCGATGAGCATCCCGCTCAGGCGGACATCCACCAGGATGGTCCGGTTGCCGTTATTCCAGTCCAGAGCCAGGAGTCCGTGTTCTCCGGGTTTTTGTTTAGTTCCTTCTTTTTCCAGGTTTTTAAACTTTTCGTCCGCTGTCTTTCCGTAGCTGTCTGGAACCAGGTGATTTACGAACCAGAGGAAGATGTCTCCGACAGCGGATTGTCCGGCTTCGATACCGTAATAATCCGGGAGCACTGAACCGTCGACGATGCCGCACACTCCGGGAATATCGGCCAGGCTTTTTTGCTTTGGAAAAACCATGATATCACAGGTGCTCGTTCCCAGGATTTTGACCAGAGTTCCTTCTTTCACTCCGGCACCGACCGCTCCCATGTGGGCATCAAAAGCGCCGACAGCGACAGCAATCCCCGGATTCAGGCCGAGCTTCTCCGCCCATTCCTGGGAGAGTTGTCCGGCCAGCCGGTCAGAAGGCACCGCTTTCTCATACAGCCTGTTACGGAGTTCCCCCAGCTGAGGGTCGACTGATGAAAGGAATTCTTTATCCGGCAGACCTCCCCATTCTTCGTTATACATGGCCTTGTGACCTGCGGCACAGACGCTGCGGGTGATTCTATCAGGACGGGTCTCACCGGCCAGTAGGGCGGGAATATAGTCACAGAACTCGACAAAGCTGTGGGCAGCCTTGAACGCCTCCGGATCAGTATTCTTGCAGTGAAGGATCTTGCTCCAGAACCATTCCGAGGAATATGTTCCGCCGACCTTTGCCAGGTATTGAAGACGGATTTCCTGAGCTCGTTTGGTGATTTGAGCGGCCTCGGCGTGGCTAGAATGATCTTTCCACAGCCAGACCATGGCATTCAGGTTATCCTTGAACTGCGGAAGGAGTCCCAGAGGAGTTCCTTTGTCATCGACCGGCATAGGGCTGCTTCCAGTTGTATCGATGCCAATCCCGATGATGTTTTCCGGACTGAATTCAGGCTCATCCTGTCGTGCTTGAGCTGTGGCTTCCTGAACAGACTCCACAAGACTCTGGTGGTAGTCCTCAGGATTTTGCCGGGCGACATTCGGGTCTTTGGCGTCCAGGAGGACACCGTCGCTTCCGGAAGGATAGCCGGACACATGGCTGGCAAGCTCTTTGCCGTCAGCCAGGTCGACGATTACCGAACGGCAGGAGTTGGTCCCAAAGTCTAATCCAAGTGCGTATTTTTTCATCGATCAGACCTTTAAATTATTTTCCCTCTGTTGATAATACTCTTTTCAGAGTCATTTGGCTATGACTAGCGGCGAAAAAAGCACCATCACGATGGCGATGATTACCAGAACGATTATAGATAGAATAACATCACGCTTGTTCCAGCTCGCCCGAGATGTCTTTTTGTCTTCAGCCACGGTTGTGGCATAAGTCAACCCCTGAATTTTTTCATAATGCGGGGGCCGGGTGAGCATACTGACAACGATCATCATCCCGATGCAGAACAGAGTGAGATAGACACAGAAGTAGAGGAAGTTGACATCGGCAAAGGTGTAGAGCCAGCCACCCAATTTATCTTTAAAGATTTCAGCGACAAGACGCAGCATCCCGATGACAAAGCCGCCGATAAGCGCGGTGAGCGCGCCCCGGGAATTGATCCTTTTCCAGAATAAACCAAGCAGAAAGACAGAAAAGATAGGGGGAGCAAAATAGGCCTGGACACTTTGCAGGTAATGATACAGTTCACTGGAGATGAATTTCATCAACGGGATCCAGAGAATACCGCAAACGACTACCACTCCGGTCGCAATACGTCCCACCAGGACCAGATTCTTTTCTGTGGCCTGCGGTTTGAGCTTTTTATAGATGTCCATAGTAAAGAGGGTTGAGCAGGAATTAAAGACAGCGGCTAGAGAGCTCATCAGTGCGGCCAGCAGACCTCCGACAACCAGCCCTCTGATGCCCACGGGGAGGAGTAGCTTAACCATGGCCGGAAAAGCCTGGTCTGCAACAGGGAGATCGAGCTGGCCTGTTTTTGCCAGCGCATACGCGGTCACTCCAGGAATAAAGAAAATAAAGAAGGGGAAGAGCTTGAAGTAGGAAGCAAGGATCGAGCCCCGTCTGGCTTGAGTTTCATTCTTGGCGGCCAAAACTCGCTGCACGATAACCTGATCAGTACACCAGTACCAGATCCCAACAATCGGCGGGGCCAGGAGCATGCCCAGCCAGGGGAAATCCGGATGGTCGAGCGGCAGGAAGAGATTTAGATGCTCACTTCCAGCCACGGCGACCAGATTGTTCCACCCGCCAATTTTTATGATGCCAACGATGGTGACTGTTAACGACCCAACTAATAGAACAATCGCCTGCAAGGCCTCAGTGTAAACCACAGCCCGCAGTCCACCCAAGATAGTGTAGATACCTGTCAGCACCACTGTGATGAGCGCGCCGGTCCAGAATTCTGTTCCCAATAGAGCCTGGAAGACGATGGCGCCGGCATAAACAGTCACGGATACTTTGGTCAGCACATAAGCCACCAATGAGATTAGGGACAAAAACCAGCGGGCCGAGGAGGAGTAACGCTTCTCCAGGAATTCCGGCATGGTGAAGACTTTGCTCCGCATGTAAAAAGGAACAAAGACCCAGCCCAGAAGCAAGATGCACCAGGCGTGAAGCTCGTAATGTCCCATGGCCACACCGGTTTTCGCACCGGTCCCGGCCAACCCGACCAGGTGTTCAGACCCGATGTTGGAGGCGAAGATAGAGGCGCCGATGACAAACCACCCCACATGCCGTCCGGCGAGAAAATATTGTGTTGAGGACTCCTGTTTCTGCCGGATCACCCACCAGGCGATACCCAGGATGATGCCAAAATAAATTGCGATGACTATCCAGTCTAAAGATTGCATGGCCCTTACCTTTTCTCCCGCATTTTCTGAGGATTATTTTTACTATTAACTTCATGAGAAAGTCAAATAGAGACTTGACTTCTTTTTGTGTCCAATCGGACAGGGTTTGACATCTTGGGTAAACTGTTTTTAAAATGACTCGCGCCTTTCAAGAATGAGAGGCAGGGAGGGATATAATGAAAAGTCGGAAAACAATCTTATCTTGTCTGGCATTGGTATTCATTGTAACTATCGGTTCTGTTTTGGCTGTGAATAATGAGGACCAACAAGTCCAAAACCGGATTATAATCAACGCCGATCTGGGAAAGGATAGAATCAATAAAAACATCTACGGGCACTTTTCCGAACATCTCGGGCGCTGTATCTATGATGGCTATTGGACAGGGGAGGACAGCCCGGTCAAAAACGTGCGTGGGATTCGCAGCGACATTGTTGAGGCTTTAAAAAAGATAAAGATACCCGTTCTCCGCTGGCCAGGAGGATGTTTTGCCGATGAGTACCACTGGAAAGACGGGATCGGACCGCGCGACGAGCGTCCGACCATGATCAACACCCATTGGGGCCGGGTGACCGAGAATAATCATTTTGGCACGCATGAATTTTTGGACCTCTGTGAGCAATTGGGATGTGAACCCTATATATGCGGGAATGTCGGCAGTGGCACGGTCCGTGAAATGCAGGAATGGATCGAGTACATCACTTTCGACGGAAAGAGTCCGATGGCTGACCTCCGCAGGAAGAACGGCCGGGAGGAGCCGTGGAAGCTGAGATTCTTTGGTGTGGGAAACGAGAACTGGGGATGCGGTGGGAACATGACTCCCGAGCATTATGCAAATCTTTATCGCCGTTATCAGACTTATGTGCGGAACTTTTCCGGAAACCGGATTTATAGGATCGCCTGTGGAGCCTACGGAGAGAATTATGACTGGACAGAAGTGCTGATGCGCGAGGCGGGGCGGATGATGTCAGGGCTAAGCTACCATTATTACATTGTTCCCGGCGGCTGGGGAAACAAAAACTCCGCCACGCAGTTCGAAGAAAAGGATTGGTTTGAAACACTGCAGAAAACGCAGTCCCTGGATGAGTTGGTCACCAGGCATTCGGCGATCATGGATAGGTATGACCCGAGAGGACGTGTGGGCATGATTGTCGATGAATGGGGGACCTGGTACGAAGTCGAGCCAGAGACCAATCCCTCGTTTCTTTACCAGCAGAATTCGCTGCGAGATGCTGTTGTGGCCGGAGTTGTTTTGAATATCTTCAACAGCCACTGTGAGCGGGTTAAAATGGCTAATCTGGCCCAGACCATCAACGTGCTCCAATCTTTGATTCTCACCAAAGAGGAAAAGATGGTAGTGACTCCCACCTATCATGTCTTTGACATGTACCAGGTCCATCAGGATGCGACGCTGCTTCCTGTTGACTTGGAATGCCGTCTATATGAATATGAAGACCAAAAGATTCCGTCTTTGAGCGCTTCGGCATCCCAGGATCAAAACGGGAAGATTCATGTTTCCCTCTGCAACTTGGACCCCAATCATCCTGCAAAGGTGGTTTTAGAGTTCCGTGGCGTGAATATAAAAAGCGTCAAGGGAAGGGTTTTAACCGCCGATAAAATGACAATCCATAATACCTTTGAGAGACCAGATAACATCAAGCCAGGGATATTCAAGGCGGCTCAATTGAAGAAAGGAGTGATTACGGCGACTCTACCCTCCAAGTCAGTGGTTGTCCTTGAGGTCAGCAACGAATAGAATTAGAATGTAGACATCAAATTTTGTGATCAAATATTAAACCTTTTTGTAAATTTTTGAGTGTATATAATTGATTAGAAAAAGGGAAAATACATTAAAAGGAGATTGACATGAAGTTTTTTAATGTTTTTCAAAAAAGGTTTTTTTCAATTTTTGTTATTTATTCATTCCTTGTTGTAAATATCCCAGGTCAATCTAATATTCCGGGGCCGTCGTTTGAAGAAACTATTTCAATCAGAAGTGTTGGCGGGCCGGTCGTCTCTCCAAACGGAAAAAATATTGCATTTACAGTGAGAACGGTGGATTGGAATAAAAACCGCTTTGATACAGAAATATGGCTGGTTAGAGATGATGAGGAACCGTTTCAGCTTACTCGTACAACTAACAACAGCAGCACATCACCGCAATGGTCCCCAGATGGGAATTGGATTGCTTTCATTGCTAATCGTGATGGAGAAAGACAGATATATCTCATCCGTCCAGATGGGGGAGAAGCTCAAAAAATCACAGATATAGAAGATGGAATAAATAGCTTTAAATGGTCTCCTGATGGAGAAAGAATTGTTTTTAGCAAGACAGAAAAAAGAAAAGAACTGGAAGACCGGGAAAAAAGATATGGTAAATATGCAGTAGAAGATGCTGAGTATCAATTTTCACACTTATGGATTATCGATGTAAAAACAGATCTTTGGCCATCCCCAGTTGAAATGCCATGCTATAAATCTGAAGCTGCTTCAGATTCCAGTAAGGCTGACTCTACGGAATCGAAAGACGACTGTGTGTCTTTGCCAAAACCGAAACAACTTACTAAAGGTAAAGAATACACGGTTACCAGTTATTCATGGTCACCGGATGGTAAGACTATTGCTTTTTCGCATCAAATTGATTCGCTGATTAATTCATTCCAAACGTCAGATATTTCACTTTTAACGCTCGAAACAGGTGAAATAAGACCTCTGGTAAAAAATCCTGGATATGATGGCGGAGCTGTCTGGTCTCCAGATTCAAAATGGATTCTTTATTCTACCGATGCGGGAAATACGACCTCTAATTTTTATAAAAATGGGCAAATCCATAAAATTTCAGCAAGTGGCGGCAAATCCATTCGATTAGCCGCGGAATTTGATGAAAATATAAGTGTAGTGGATTGGCTGTTTTCAGGAATTTATTTTACAGCCTGGCAAAAAACCTCAAGACATCTTTTTAAGCTTAATCCCGAAACTGGAAAAATAGAACTTATTGCGACTACCCCAACAAATATTTGGTCTGCTGATTTTTCAAAGGACGGAAAGACAATCGTCTTTTCCGGGCAAAATCCAACCAGTTTAACTGAAATATATAAAACATCATTAAAGTCCTATCGACCTGTGGCTCTTACCAATTTTTCCAAACAAGTCGAAAGTTGGAACCTGGGCACAAGCGAAGTGATTACCTGGAAAAGCAAAGATGGAGTAACCATTGAAGGTGTTTTGTATAAACCGAGTAATTTTGATCCGAATAAAAAATATCCGCTTTTTGTTTCGATACATGGAGGACCTGCCAGTATCGATTATCCATCGATTAATACAGGCTATGTTTATCCTATTCAACAATGGCTAGCAAAAGGAGCCCTTGTATTAGAACCAAATTACCGGGGTTCTACAGGTTATGGTGAGAAATTTCGGTCCTTAAATGTAAAAAATCTTGGAGTTGGAGACGCCTGGGATGTTCTGTCCGGAGTGGATTATTTAATAAATCAAGGGATTGTTGATCCCAATCGAATGGGCGCAATGGGATGGAGCCAGGGTGGTTATATTTCTGCTTTTCTAACTACCTATACAGATCGTTTTAAGGCCATTTCTGTTGGTGCGGGAATTTCTAACTGGGTGACATATTATGTAAATACTGATATTCATCCTTTCACGAGACAATATTTGAAAGCAACTCCCTGGGAAAATCCGGATATCTATTTTAAAACCTCACCGATGACCAAAATAAAAAATGCCAAAACACCAACATTAATCCAACATGGTGAATTCGATAAACGGGTTCCAATTCCCAATGCTTATGAACTTTTTCAGGGACTTCAAGATATAGGTGTCGAAACAAAACTAATTGTTTATAAAGGTTTTGGCCATGGTATTACAAAACCAAAAGAGCGATTGGCTGCCATGTGGCATAACTGGCAATGGTTTGCGAAATATATATGGGAAGAAGATGTAGAAATTCCAGTCAAAAAAAGCGATCATAAATAGGAATAATTATGGCCAGAGGTCGATTTTCGTTTACTGAAGAATCGATTGGATCAGTTGTTGTGTTTTCCTGTCCGGTTAAATAATTGCTGGTCCAAAAACTAATGAAATGTGTGTTCGAGCGAGAGAATTAATGGAGATTAAATGTCGAATGTTGAGATGCGACCCCTTCTTATTTGACTTTCCACTCGTGGATTCCAGCAGAAAATTTTTCTTGGAGTTGGATTTCCAGGCGGATAGCTGACGTCCGGACAGGAGTGAACGTGACCTTGTTGTACATGTCTTTTTTCACACCATAGGGATTTTGATTCACCACAGGGATCCACTCGATTCCTCTTTTATACAGGACTTTCCAGGACACAGGAACTCGGCATTGCCCTCGACCTGTGTCGTCGAACCAGTAGACTTCAACTTCGGTGATAGATTCCGGCTTCTTGAAATCATACTGCACCCATTCCACGGTTCCTTTTGTGGGCCACCAGTGGAGATAGGGGTGGGCATGGTCGTTGGAGTCCTTCGGTTCCCACTGGTCATTGATGGGTGCGCCATTTTTATCACGAGAAACACTGACCTTGCTAGTGGAGGCGATTGTCGGCTTAGGAAGGGCTCGCGCCAGTGGCTCTTCACGCGGCAGCCAGACTGACATTTCACCCTGGCCGCGATGGGCCCAGGCGTAGTAAGGAATGGCGATGAATTCCTGCTGTTTTGTTATCGTTTCTTTTTCCTCTTTTCCTTGATGCAATGCGAAGGCTTTGCCCGTGATGACAGAAACGCCGTCGAACATATCTTCTCGATGTTCAACCCACAGTTCGACATCGTCCGGTAAAACAAGATTGCTTATGGAGTCTTGATTATCCGGCCATTCCGCGCAGTAGACGAGTGGGCCCCTAACGAGTGCGGTTTTTCCGGTGTTTTCCTTGATCTCAGGATGGCTGAGCACGCGACGGACTGGCATAGGCAGGTTCAGTTCTACAGTATCCCCCTTATTCCAGGTGCGTCGGATTTGAGCATAGCCCTTTTTGAGGTTGAGACTTATCGGCTCACCATTGACTTTAAGGATGACCTGCTTGCCGCTTTGTTTCATGTAGCGATACAGGTCGCTGGGGACAGGCTGATTTTGTGCCCATCCTGGAATCCGGACATGAACGGCAAAGCGGGCAGGACTGTCAGGATCAACCCTAATTTTTATGTTTCCATCCCAGGGGTACTCGGTTTCTTGTCTGAATTGAACATTATTCCCTTTGAGAGTCACTTGAAGCTCGCTGTCTATGAACAGGTTGACATAAAAGATGCCATCCCGCATGGCATACATGTATCCAGGAATCGAGGGCATGAAGCGCGATATGTTGCTCGGACAACAGGCACAGGCAAACCAAGGGCTGCGTGTGTGCTGGCCAAAGGATTCCAGCGGGTTGGGGTAGAAGAAGAGATTGCCGCTTAAGGCGACTCCGGAGATCAGCCCGTTATACAGGACTCGTTCCAGGACATCGATGTACTTGGAATCCCCGTGGAGCAGAAACATACGATGGTTCCACAATGCGTTGCCGATCGAGGCACATGTTTCCGCATAGGCTGTGGCGTTGGGAAGATTATAGTCTCCGCCAAAAGCTTCCCCTGCACCCGTGGCTCCTATGCCCCCTGTCAGGTAGAGCTTTCCGAATATGACATCTTCCCAGATTCGGTCGATAGCCTGGATGTAGGAAGAGTCGCCAGTGAGCGCTGCCACATCCGCCATTCCTGAATACATGTAAGCTGCCCGCACAGCGTGCCCCACGGCTTCGCTCTGTTCGATGACTGGTTGGTGGTCCTGGGAGTATTCTTTGAACAGTTCGCGGTCCTCGGAGTTCCCGCGCTCGTCCAGGAAGAATTTCGCCAGTTCCAGGTATTTTTGGTCCCCGGTGACACGGTACAGCTTGACCAGTCCGATCTCGATTTCCTGATGCCCGGGAGCCCCATGTTTCTTTCCCGGCCCGAAAACGCTGGCAATGAGATCAGCGTTTTTCAGAGCCATATCCAGGAAAATTCTTTTTCCTGTGGCCAGGTAATGAGCGACTGCGGCTTCGTACATGTGGCCGACATTGTACAGTTCGTGGCCCAGATACATGTTTGCCCAACGGTCTTCTTCCACCCAGCGAACATGGGATTCAGAATTGACTGTTCGAGCGGTATACAGGTATCCGTCATCCTCTTGGGCGGCTGCGATTTTAGCGATCAGGTCATCCAGGTATCTGTCAAGTTCCGGATCAGGATTCACGCGCAGGGAGTAAGAGGCCCCTTCGATGATTTTGAAGACATCCGAGTCGTCAAAGGGATATACCGAACAGAACGTCCCTCTTTCCTTCTGGCCTGATTTGACTGAGGCAGCTTCCTCGAAATTTTTGATGCGGCCGGTTTCCACACACTGCTCAAAAGCGTAGGGGATGGTAACTTTCTGGTTGGTTTCCATCCTTGGCCCCCAGAATTGGTCGGTGATGTGAACTTCGGTGAAACTGATGGGCTGATAAGGATAATCCTTTTGAGTTCCAGCTTTCCGACAGACTGAAAAGACAAGAAAGAAAATACTTATGGATAACAAAACTCTAACGATTTTTTTCATGTGTCCTCCTGTTTAGATGAAACAGTAATCACTGGACTTCCCTATGCTGAGGTGAAAAAACAGTGTCGGTGCATGCATGTCACGTACAAAATGATTCAAGAATAATACTATACTACATTTTTCTTATCAATGGGGAACGTAGAAAATGGGGTCAGACCTTAGTAACTTCAGTAATTTCATTTTAAAAAAAAGCTAGATGATGCAATTGAATTCAAATTACTGAAGTTACTAAGGTCTGACCCCGATATTACTAAGGGGGTACCTTGGGGAACATCGCCTTATTGTTATTGATTAGCAAAGTTCGCTGTGGTATATAAGCCCTCGAAATCTTATTTTACAGAGAGGAAGTAAAACTCCAACAAGTATTGTGAAATCGCAAAAAGAAAAGAACATGCCTCACATAAAAGGTCAGACATTGGCTGTTATCTTCGACATGGATGGTGTGATCGTGGACAACATGAAATACCACAAAAAAGCCTGGGAATTGTTCTTGATGAAGTATGCTCCGGATATGGATGGGGAAGAGTTCAGCGAGAATTTCGGAAAAGTCAACAAGGATTTATTGAAAATCGTGTTTCAAAGAGAGGTCACGGATGAGGAGGAGTCAAGGTTTGGGGACGAGAAGGAAGCTCTGTACCGTGAGCTTTACGCAGAAGATATTGCGCCGACAGATGGCCTTGTCGAGTTTTTACATGAATTGAAAGAAAACAGCGTGAAAACTGCGGTCGCTTCTGCTGCACCCAAGGTCAACGTGGACTTTGTGTTTGAGAAAACCGGGCTGCGTCAATACTTTGATGTTTCGATAGATGCCAACGATGTGACGCGAGGAAAACCGGATCCCGAGATCTATCTGAAGACGGCTGAAAAATTGAATTGTCCTCCGGAGGCGTGCCTTGTCTTTGAAGACTCAATGCCCGGGATTCAAGCCGGCCGAAACGCGGGTATGAAGGTCATCGGCGTGGCCACGTCTCATCCAGCTGATAAACTGAAAGATACAGAGTTTGTGATCAAGGATTTCACAGAAATCAATTTCAAAACTGTCCTGGATTACTTAATAACTGCTGACTGAGGGCCGACTGACCAGCCGGCTCTTTTCTTTATCACCGCTTTTTGGGTTAATTTCTTGTCTCCAATCTCCAGGATGACCACGTATTCGCCCGGTTCGGCTAAAGCCCGTCCAAATCTCCTTCGTGCTTGAGATGACTGTCGTTCAGGAGGTTGGATACGCATATTCCAGTGAACCCGGTTGATCCCCGAATCGGTCGCCCCATTCATCTGGCTCAGGACTTTTCCGTACGGATCAGTGATCGTGATCTTGGCTTTTTCTTTGGTTTTATTCTTCAGATAATAATCGATCACGATGGCATTGGGTTCGTTCGGAGTGGAAAGATGTCTATCCCCATAGAGATTATAGTTACCCCAGGGGCGGGTTGTCCACTGGGCTTTGGGCTCTACAGAGAACAAGTGGACATCCTTTTCGAGAACGTCTTCCTTTAGTTCCTGAAGAGGGGAGATATCCGTGATATAGATGCCCCGTCCGTAAGTCCCCACAACCAGGTCGTTTTCCCGTGGATGAACCAGCAGGTCGTGCACAGCGATAGTGGGCATGTTGTTGCGGAAGTACTCCCAATTCTGGCCGCCGTCTATGCTGACGTAAACTCCTTTATCATTCCCGAGAAAAAGGAGATTAGGATTTTTTCGGTCCTCAAAGATCACATTGATCGGCTTATCCGGAAGATTGCCAATGATCTCTGTCCAGGTCTCTCCAAAATCAGTCGTCCTGTAGAGGAACGGCCTGAAATCATCTCTCCTGTATCCGGATTTGGAGACATAAGCTATCCCCTCTTCATGATGAGAAGCGAACACTCGGCTGACCCAGTAGTTTTCAGGCGCCCCAGCCGTGACGATGGCCGAGGTTCGGTCGTGCCACTGGGCGCCGCCATCCTTGGTCACCCATACTTTGCCGTCATCCGTTCCAACCCAAATAATCCCAGGAGTCACGGGAGATTCGGAGATTGTGGTGATCGTGCAGTATTGGATGTGTCCTTTTCCTGCGATTTTTACCGGGTCGTTTAAGGTCAGGTCAGGGCTGATTTCCTGCCAGTTATCCCCTCGCTGCATGGAGCGAAGCAGAATCTGTGTTCCCGCGTAGATAATTTCACTGTTGTGAGGAGAGATATGGAGTGGGGGACACCAGTTGAACCTGTAGGGATCCTTTCCCTCTTCTCTTCTAGGCTGTATGTTTGTTCGGGTTCCCAGTTTCTGGTCGACACGATGGTGACCTCCGAATTGGATGGTGTTGTAGACCCAACGGCTGTCAATGGGATCGATGACATTGTACATTCCGTCCCCGTAGCCGAGCGGTATGCAGTCCTCCAGAGTGACGCTTCCTGACCAGCTGTTGCTGGGGATTTTCCACGAGTCATGGCACTGCAGCCCGCCATAGATGTTATAAGGATCGTCCATGTCCACGCCGATGGCATAGTACTGGGCCATGGGAAGGTTGTCGTAATAGTCGCATGTCTTCCCCCCATCGTACGAAACATAGACACCGCCGTCACTCCCCATGAAAATGCGGTTAGAGTTTTGAGGGTCGATCCACAGAGTGCGAATATCCCCGAAAGCGCGGGGGAACATTTTCCTCGGCGGCCAGCTTATATCGTGCCAGGTCTTTCCGCCATCGATGGAGCTAGCTATGGAGATGGTGGTGACATAGACATTCTGGTCGTTATTGGGGTCAACACGGATCTGATTGAAGGAGTAAGCCGCCTTTCCTCCCACATTATCCTTGATGGAATTCATTTTTTTCCAGGTCTTGCCCGCATTGTCACTGCGGTAGACTTCGCCGCCGATCTCTCTTTTCTGGGGTTCCAGACCGCGTCTGCGGTCCTGTTCGGCTTCTTGTTTAGTCGGAGAGCGCAAGTTGCAGTTCTCGATTACAGCGTAGACAATATCCGGATTCTTCCTGTAGATATCCAGACCGATGCGCCCGATTTTCCCCTTGGGAAGGCCTTTCTTGAGAATTTCCCACTTGCTGCCGCCATCTGTTGTCTTGTAAATTCCGCTTCCGGATCCTCCAGCCTCGAAATGCCAGGGAAGCCGTTGTTTATCGTAGGCCGCCGCATACAGCACGTCAGGATTATCCCGGTTCATGGCCAGGTCAATCACTCCGATTTTCTCGTTGATGTACAGGACTTTCCTCCAGGTTTTTCCTCCATCCGTGGTTTTAAACACCCCGCGCTCCTCATTGGATGAAAAAAGATGCCCCTCTGCGGCCACGTAGACGATATCCGGATTTGTGGGGTGGATAAGGATTCGTCCGATATGATGTGTATCTTTCAATCCCATGTGTGTGAATGTCTTGCCGCCGTCTGTGGATTTATAAACACCGTCGCCCCAATAAGAACTTCGGGCTGTGGCGTGCTCGCCAGTCCCTACCCAAAGGATATCCGGATTGGAGGGAGCCAGGTCGATGTCACCAATCGAGAAGACATCCTGGTCGTCAAAGAGAGGTTCAAATGTCGTTCCATTGTTGGTCGTCTTCCATAGCCCGCCGTTTCGTCCCGCCACATAAAAGGTATAGAGATGAGCTTGCTGTGGAGATTCTGGAACCGCAAAATCACTGATCCAGGAACCGCTCCGAAAAGGTCCCAGGTTCCGGTAAGTGAAGTTTTTTAAAAGGTCTTGATCAGAATGTTCCTGTCCGATGGCCATATTATTTACAAGAATAGCCATAAATCCAAGGAATATAAGCGTGTATTGAATATACTTTGATTTGACCATCTGTTCGCCTCCTAAAGCTCTAATGTTGGTGAAGCCCGTTCAATTGTGTTGCTTCACCGCATTAAATTAAAAGACAAAATCGTGTCTAATTCAAGTAGAAAGAAGTTAGTTCATAATTGGAAATTTTGTATAATCACATTGAATCTTTTATCGCTTGTATTCGGGCCAAAAATGATGAGAGACATTAGAAGTGAAAAAAGAATACAATAAATCAAATGAAAATCTTGACTTTGCCCAGGAGGATTTTATAATCCTTTCTCATATAGAGTTCGCAATCAATTTTCGTGCGCCATGCGTTTAAGGAATTCCATGAGATTGAAAAATGGAGAAGAGGGCGAAAAAAGTGATTCTTACATATTTGTTTTGGTAATTCAGATAAAAGAGAATAGAAGGAATAAAAGAATATAAAAGGAGGAGTTAATATGGCAAAAATTAAAGTGAGTGTGGACAGGATTAATGGCCATTGTAATCTTCCTTTACTGGTGGGTGATCATTTCTTTGTGGAGGATTCCAAACTCTTTATCCCGGAGGGCAAGTTTATCTGTATCTGGGCATTACAGAGCATGATGCCGGTCTTTCCCATCCTGGCAGCCAAAGATCAGTTAGAGGAGGGCCATTGGGTAAAAAAAGTGAAGACTTTTTCCTGCCCGGACCCGAAAGGCCTCGTACAGTTCCGGCTTGAAGTCGTCCGTTAGCGGATGATACGAATCTTACATTTGTCCGTCAAATCATTACCCTTTTACATGACAGAGAGGTTAGCGAATGATCAGAGTAGATATCAGCAAATGCACGGGATGTAAAAAATGTGAAACTACCTGTGCCTTTTTCCGTTCTGGGAGGATCAATAATCGATTGGCCAGGATGAAAGTCTTGAATTTGTATGAGGTCGGCCTGGACGGACCAGTATTCTGTATCCAGTGCAAGGAACAGTACTGCCTGCGCTGTCCGGAAGACGCTATAACAGAGGGATCTAAGGGACAGATAATCGTCTCTCCCACTCTATGCACACTCTGTGGCGTTTGTGAGAAGGCCTGCCCGATAGGAGCAATTGAGATATTCAATGATATAGTCTATGTCTGTGACCTCTGTGGAGGAAGGCCCAAATGTGTTGAAGTCTGCACAGAAGGAGCCATTACCTATTCGGCTGACAAAGGAAGAAAACCTTCTCTAGAAACCTTCAAAAAGGGAACCGGCCGAATGAATCCCAGCCAGAAGCAAAAGTCATATCTCAAGAAGAAAGGCTCGAGTATCAGAAAAAGCTGGAGACGTTAAAATGCTTAAATACGGATATGGTGGAAGAATTCTGAGAATTGACCTCACAGAACGCAGATACAGCGTAGAGGAACTTGATCCATCCTGGATAAAACCTGTCATCGGTGGTCGGGCAGCCAACACCAAAAGGCTTTATGAAGAATTAGATCCGGATTGCGATCCTTTAGGAGCGGATAACATCCTTATATTCGGCATCGGACCTCTGACAGGTTCCTTCCTGACAGCTTCAGCCTATTACACCGTCACCGCCAAATCCCCACTCACAGGAATATTAGGGGACTCAGCCGCAGGAGGGCAGTTTGCCGCGGAGATGAAACTTACCGGCTTTGACCAGGTCATCATAAGAGGCAAAGCGGATGAGCTTCTCTATTTATTGATAACGGAATCGGGGGTGGAGTTTGAGGAATGTCCAGAATACAAGGGAATGATCATCACGGAAACAACAGAAGCCATTCGAAGAGACAGAAAGGACAATTCCATACAGGTCGCTGCTATCGGACCGGCCGGGGAAAATCAAGTCCTCTTTTCCTCGATAGTTTCGAGCGGGAATCGGATGAACGGACGCGCAGGGATGGGAGCTGTCATGGGGTCCAAGAATTTGAAAGCCGTGGCTGTGCGGGGGGCTCTCTCTGTCGATGTGGCTGATCCTCTGGCCTTTCTGTCCATGGTAGAGGAGATCGATAAGAACATACTGAGCCATAATGAATATGATAAGCGGTACCATATGGGCACGACCATGCTGATGAAGGATTTGAATAATATCGGCATCCTTCCGACCAAACATTTCCAGGAAGGAGTCTGCACCTACGTGGATGAGATATCCGGGCAGGCGTTGGCCCGCACCCATAAAGTGAAGAATAAATCCTGTTTCAACTGCAATGTCCACTGCTCGCGGTATTATGTGGTCGAGGACCATGAGGCGGAGGGGCCTGAGTTCGAAACTCTTTGCAGTTTCACTTCCCGGATTGGCAACCGTGATCTTTCCTTTGCCCTAGAAATGAATCAATATCTGAACCAGGTGGGGATGGATTCTATTTCGACCTCAGAAGTGATTGGGTGGATAATGGAATGCCAGGAAAGGGGACTTGTCCATCCTAAGGATCTGGATGGCCTGAGCCTGACCTGGGGCGAAAAAGACAAAATCCGGGAAGTCGTGGATAGGATTGTTTTCCGCCGCGGTGTCGGAGATAGACTGGCCAATGGAGCGACAAAATTGTCTAAAGATTTCAGCGAGGAAGCGAGAAAGTTGGTGATGCAGGTCAAAGGGCTGGATGTGATCTGTGGCGATCCAAGGGGAATAAAGGCCTATGGCCTGACCTATGCCATAGCCTCCAGGGGAGCCGACCACTTGCGTGCAGAGCCGTATTTTGAATTGACCAACCGAAAAGAGGAGGCGAAAAAGCGTTTCGGTACAGAAAAGGCGGCTGACCGGCTCGCAGAAGAAGGGAAAGCAGCTCTGGTGTGCTATTCTGAGAAGATTGCTCTTCTCACCGATTCTCTGACTATGTGCAAGAACGTCGGCCTCTGTATGGATGTGCTCAATTTTGAAAATACGTCCGCTCTTTTGAGATATGGTACCGGAATAGACTATTCTCCCGAATATCTCAAGAAAATATTAGAAGACCAGATTACCATGGATCATCAGCTCAATAAAAAGTTTGGCGCAAAGAGGGAGGATGACACTTTGCCGGAAAGATTCCAGAAAGAGCCGTTGACAGAAGGCCCGACAAAAGGTTCGACCGTGGATATTCAGAGAATGGTCAAGGAGTATTACAAGATTCACAAGTGGTAGGAATAAGTCACAGCCTTAAGGTCTTACTGAGAGTTGCTCATTAGGAATAGGCGGGGCTGAAAAATTCCTGGAATCGAATATACAGAGATAACAAATAGATAACATCGATGAAAGAAAAGGATGAAGGAACAGATTAAAGCGCCAAAAAAGCGAGAGACCTTTACTTCCAATTTCGGTCTTCTGATGACCATGATCGGAGTGGCTGTGGGATTAGGTGCTGTCTGGCGCTTTCCTTACATGGTCGGGAAATTCGGCGGGGCCGCATTTGTTCTCTTTTACCTGATGGTTGTTTTTTTTGTCGGCATACCCGCGTTGATGGCCGAATGGACTCTTGGCCGCTACACCAGACGCGGCACTTTGGGAGCCTTTGAAAAAGGGGGATTTCCCGGAGGGAAGTTTGTTGGGGCTTTTTTATTTTTTATTGTGTTCTGGGCTACAGGATACTATTCCAATGCTTTGGGCTGGGTTGGGTTTCACGGCCTGAGTGAATTGGTCAGTTTTTTTGGCCTGAAACTCAACGCATCCGCTATCCTCCCTCCGCAAGAAGGTTTTAACCTCACTTCTCTTCTTTTGCAGCTTTTGATGACAGCCGTTGTCATTTTTAGCTGTGGGATAGTCCTGATCAAGGGCCTGCGGAGGGGGATCGAGAAGACCAGCAAATGGATTGTCCCTCTCCTTTTCACCATCCTTATCATCCTTATTGTCCGCTCAGTCACATTAAGAGGAGCGGGCGAAGGGATTAAATGGTATATAGGCGCTTTCCGTTTCAGCGAGCTCACTCCATCGGTCATGGCCGCAGCTCTCGGAATGGCTTTTTTTTCTATGTCGTTGGGCGGGACTTTTATGGTTATCTATGGTTCCTACTTGAACAAAGAAGCCAATATTGTGAAAAATTCTGTGTTTACGGGGATTGCCGCATCAGTGGCCGGCCTTATGGCAGGATTTGCGATTTTTCCGGCAGTTTTTTCTTTTGGATTGGAACCCAGCGACGGTCCGGGGCTTATCTTTCGGACATTACCAGAGACTTTCAGCATGATGCCCGCTGGCTCGTTGTTCGGGCTCCTCTTCTTTTTCGGACTTTTTGGAGCGGCTTATCTTTCCGATGTCGCCGCCTTTGAAGTCCTGGTGGGAGGACTTGTGGATAACACAAAAATTGAGAGGAAAAAAGCAGTGATTTTGACCTGTCTTATTGTTTTCGTGCTGGCCATTCCTCCCATGATCAATTTCAAGATTTTTCTCCCTTGGGATTTAACTTTCGGCTCTGGAATGCAGGCCCTGGGTTCGCTTCTCGCCGTTATCACCGCAGTCTGGTGCGTGAGAAGATCAGATGCCTTGAAAGAATTAGCCGAAGGGAGAGGAAAACCTTTCCCTCTTTTCCTGTATTGGTGGATGAGAGTCGTTATCCCTGTGGCCATCTTGTTCGTGGGGATCAACTGGCTTCTGGAATCCGTCTTCAAAATAACTATTTTTGGGTAATTTGAGGAAAATCTAACTTATTTTTTTGCCCTTTCAGACTGTTCCAAGGCCCAAAAAAATTGCAGCATGGCTCATTGGAGAATTCTTTTAGATTCCGGATAGTCAGGCTACAGTCACTTCTTTTGAAAGGTAGACATCCTGGACCGCATGGATAATTTCTATGCCCTCCTTCATGGGTCTTTGAAACGCCTTTCTTCCCAGGATGAGGCCCATTCCTCCGGCTCTCTTGTTTATGACAGCCGTTTTTACTGCCTCCTGGAGATCGTCTTTTCCTGAGGCTCCTCCTGAATTGATGAGTCCCACTCTTCCCATGAAGCAGTTCGCAACCTGGTATCGGGTCAGGTCGATGGGATGGGATGTGGTGAGCTCGTCGTACATCAGAGGATGGGTTTTTCCGAAGCTCAGAGCTAAAAAACCGCCGTTGTTGGTTGGCTGTTTTTGTTTGATAATATCCGCCTCTATGGTCGCGCCCAGATAATTGGCCTGTCCGGTCAAGTCGGCAGAGCTGTGATAATCCACCCCATCTTTCTCGAATGCAGGATTTCGCAGATAGCACCAGAGGACAGTGAACAGCCCCATTTCGTGTGCCATTTGAAATGACCTGGAGACTTCTTCGATCTGCCTTCGCGACTCTTCAGACCCGAAATAGACAGTCGCGCCGACTCCTGCGGCGCCCATGTTGCTGGCTTGCTCCACAGAAGCGATCATCCTCTGGTCGTATGAGTTGGGATAGGACAGCAGCTCGTTGTGGTTGAGCTTAACGATAAATGGGATTCTATCCGCATATTTCTTGGAAACCAGGCCCAATACGCCTAGAGTGGATGCCACGGCATTGCAGTCCGCTTCAACAGCGAGCTTGACAATATTCTCAGGATCGAAATACAGGGGATTGGGAGCAAACGAAGCTCCGGCTGAATGCTCCACACCCTGGTCAACAGGAAGAATGGAAAGATACCCTGTTCCCTTCAAGCGGCCGTTATTAAACATCCTTTTGAGATTATCCTGAACATCCTTTGACCTGTCCGATAGACCAAAGACTCTCTCCACGAAGTCCGGGCCAGGAAGATTGAGGTAATCCTTGGGAATGGTCCGGCAGACGTGATTCAGAAGATCAGAGGTGTCTTTTCCCAGTATATCTTTTATATTGAGTGCCACGTTCTTCCTCCTTTTTTTGTCCCCTTTTCTCTCAAGCCTTTTTTCATTTCAAAAAGCTTTGGCTGCGAACTTTTTTGGGATATTCCGCGTGTTTTTCAGGTCAGAATCTTGATCAGCCGGTAATACTGTGTGTAATCGATCTTTTTGGGCTGAATCACATGCTCCAAAGGGACAGTGATCAATTTATGCAGATTGAGGCTCACGCACTTGTCGGTCTGTCCATCCTTTAAAACCTCGACAGCATAGCTTCCCAGGCGAGCAGCCAGAATCCTGTCAAAAGCTGTTGGAGTTCCTCCTCTCTGGATATAACCCAGAACGGCCAGCCGTGTTTCCAATCCGGCTTTCTTTGATATGGTCTCAGCAATGGTGCTTCCTTTGGCTTTGCCTTCTGCAACGATTATGATCCAGCTCCTTTTTCCTGTGCGGCTTCCCTCTTCTATCTCCTTGCATATCCTTTCCATGTCCATTTCTTTTTCCGGAATGATGACTTCCTCACAGCCCCCGGCAAGGGCGACTTGAAGGGCGATGTAGCCGCAGTTACGTCCCATCACCTCAACCACGAATACTCTTTCCAGACTCGTGGCAGTATCCCTGATTTTATCCAGAGCGTCGACAGCGACATTGACCGCGGTGTCAGCCCCGATAGAGATATCGATCCCGTTAAGGTCGTTGTCAATAGTGGCTGGTACTCCTATGACAGGAATCTTGTATTTGGCAGCCAGTACATGAGCCCCGGTCATAGAACCATTGCCTCCGATTACGATCAGGCCGTCGATCTTGTTTTCTTTTATGGTTCGTACAGCTTGTTTTTGTCCGGATTCAGTAAGGAATCCTTTGGAACGGGCCGTTTTCAGGATGGTTCCTCCCAGGTTGAGGATCCCGGATACCGAACGTCTATTCAGCTCGATAAGCTCCCCTTTGATCAGGCCATCGTAACCTTTGATCACTCCCATGACCTCTATATTATGATAAACAGCCAATCTCACCACTGCTCTCAAGGCTGCGTTAACTCCAGCGCAGTCTCTAGTCAAGATCCCGATTTTTTTCATAGGCGTGGCCTTCCTTTTTTGATTTATCATTATATCCAATTTGCATCCAGAACCATAATGTTTTGTTCCCCTCCAAATCATTTTCCTAAAGATTGATTCGTCTGAAGAAAAAAAATCATGATTCAAACTGCTCGACGAAAGATCTTTTTTTCCAGAAAATGTAAGCAGCAAGAGAATACATGATGGCCAGTCCGATCCCGAATTCCGTGGTAATATAATTCGTAATACCTGTATTCTCAGTCAGTGGATCAAAAAATCCTTGAATAAAGAGGTTATTGCCAGTGTGAAGAAAAACAGCCGTCCACATGCTTCCTGATTTGATCCTCATCCAGGTATAGATAAATGATGAAGCAACGATCATGATTGTAAAACAGGGAATAGAGTATAAGGCCGGAGTTCCACTATTGTAAGACATAAAGAGAATTCCAGGATAATGCGAGATAGCCCAGATGACTCCCACGATCAGGGATGTTCTCGTGTATGACGTTATCTTCGCCAGTTCATAGGTGAAGAAACCACGCCACCCTATTTCTTCGCCCAGTGCATGTAGGCCTCCAACCAGAGTCCCGAAAAACAACAGGGGAATAATCGAAGCCCCGATAGAAAGCGGTTCTTTAAATACAGGAAATGCCCGCGTAAGTATGTCCGGAATAATCTCAAAAGTCACTTTTCCCAAGCCTGAAATCCAGGTGAAGCCATAAACGACAACACATAAGATTAAAGGGATGATATAACAGATGATATGATACCGGGTCTTTCCCCATCTCCATCCCATTTGACTGAGATTTTTATCAAAAATTAATCGCGTCATCAGTGCAGCCACACCCGGAGCCCACATGATGCTTAAAAATAATAGTCCCCTGGACTGAATAATGTTAAGAAAAAGAGACAGTAGATAGCAGCTGAAAAGATGAGAAGAAGGGCCAGAAAAGTGAATAATTTAATCTTAATGTTTCTTTTTGTTTGCGGCATGTTATTCTCCAGATTCTTTTTTTGTAAATTTTAAAATCATATTGTTTTGAATCTTAAAAACATCTTTTTCCCTCATCAATCCCACCAAAGTATTGATTTAAAAAACAATACTTAAGTATGCTTTCGAGTCTCTTCATTGACTCGGCTTTTTCATGATGCTATAAATCGCATATGCCGCATGTGATCGTGCTTTTTTTAGTGCTTTCCTTCACTGCAGGTTCTGTCTCTGTGGTCATGGCAGAACTCTACCGGAGAAGGTATCCCATGAGGACATTCTCAGGAATAAGAAATGCAGTTTTGGCGTTCAAACTGCTCACGTTCTGCAATCTGATATACATATACCAGAGATTAAATCTGGATCCCTCCCTAAGTGGAGGACAAAGAGAACTCCTATTCCATATTGCTCAGCTTGTTGGAACCCTACTGGTTTTTATCTATATATTCTTCCTGATCGTTTTTTTGCTTGATCTCTTTCAAAATCCAGTCTCAAAACAATTCAGGCGTTGCTACTGGCTTGCAGCCGCCATAATTTTTGGTGCAGAATTCATCAGCGAGATAACTGATCTCTATATTTTCGGTGCCCCGCTTAACAATCTTATTAATTTTATTGTTAATGTTGGATCTAAAGCTTTTGTGGCTGGATTTTCCGTATTTGTCTTTTTGCGGGCGCACAATAAAAAAATAGTAAAATACCGAAAAATAGGCACACACATAACTGCATTTTATGCTCTTCTTTTTTTTCTTTTCTTTATCTTCTGGATCACCTTCTCATTAGACATAGTGCCGAGAATTTTTTCAAATCTCGCCATTTCTTCTCTCTTCCTTTTATTCAATCTAGTCCCTCTTATTTATATGAATCCTCTATTGAAGATGTATCAGGTTACAGATAGTAGTGCGGACCAGGAAATTATCCTCAAAAGCCTGGATCAAAAATACGGAATTACAAACAGGGAAATGGAAGTCATAAAACTGATAGCCAGAGGAAACACCAATAAGGAAATCAGCGGCATCTTGTATATCGCTCTCCAGACCGTCAAGGATCATAACCGCCGGATCTTCAGGAAATTAGGAGTGAAAAATAGAGTGCAACTTGTAAATTTGATCCGAAATATTCAAAAAACAGACATCACGAGTCATTCATCATCAATGTGAATTTGCCCGGAGAAGGGATCGTGATTTACAAATCTGTCTCATTCTTATTCCGACATTTCTGCTGACCGTTTCTAATAGCCCCGAATTTTTCATTGACAGGATATTTTTCTACCTTTTATCATTATATACAGAGAAAGGCAGAAGGTGGGAATTGGGTAAATATGAGCCGACCTCAATTCAGTCCCAAAACCAATCTCCTGTGTTTTTCAATATTTCAGGGGAGGGAAAGATGACAAAAAGAAACGCTTGGGTATGCGTCATAGCCATTTTCAGTATTTTTATTTTCTTTGTTAATCTGAGTGGACAAAAAATAAAGGTGAAAAAAGAAGACGGAATTCCTGTGGTGTATAATCCACTGAATCCAGTGAAATCTCTCGACTCGTCTTTTGATATGATTTTGAGAGAAGACCTTGTTATTGGAACCGATGAAAAAAATAATGATTATTATTTTGAAGTCATAAGTGACATCAAAGCTGATGATGATAGAAATATCTATGTTGTGGATGAAACAGCCCATTCCATAAAGTTATTCGACAAGGATGGAAATTATCTTAAGGACATCGGGAGAAAAGGAAAAGGGCCAGGAGAATTTGTAGCCCCTACTGAAATGGCGATTATCGAAGATAAAATCGTCGTCTGTAGTTTTGGTAGATTGAGTTATTTCACTTTGGAAGGAAATTTTATTAATTATAAAAAGGCCATGTTTGCAGGAATTGTCTGCTTTGACTCCAAGGGCAACATAATAGCTCAACAGCCCGGTCCTCCAGAGAAAGGATTTTTTAGATTATTTTTGCGAAAATTCAATCCTGAGGGTAAGCTCCTTCATCAAATTTCGGAGTTAATAGAGAAACCTCGATCTCCCAATGAAAAAAGAGATGCATTTCCCAAGATTATATTGTATACCGTTAGAAAAGATGATGCCGTCGTATGGGCAGTTACGGATCAATACAAGCTGAATCTCGTGGATGGAAAAGGTAAAGTTTTTCTCAAAATCAAAAAGGAATTCAATCCGGTTGAATTAACAGAAGAACACAAGCAAAGAGTTATTGCCTATCGGGGAAGAACAGAGGATCAATATAGTTTCCCCACAGTTTTACCTCCAATCCGTTATATCTGCGCAGATGATAACAACAGGATTTTTGTCTGCACTTATGAAAGTGAAGGAGAGGATAAGTACTTGTATGATATTTTTGATGAAAATGGCATGTATGTAGAAAAGGTGGCAATAAAAGGATTGCCCATGTTTTTTAAAAACGGATATTTATATTGCCGGGGAGAAGATGAAAATAATCTCCATCAAGTTATCCGGTATATGATTGATTAGGAGAGGGAATGCTGAAGGGGGGACTCGAACTCCGCCGTCTTAATAAATTCTTTAAATTCAATTAGTTATAGCGCAAGCTGTTGAAAAAAAATAAATCACCCTTTGAGATGTGCAATTTCTTATTTACCGGTCTTGGCAAACTCCTGGGAAGGGCTGACATCATATAACAAAATAATTTTATTTATGTTTCCTGAGTCGTCTCTCCCGAACCTTATTCTGACATAGAACATGGCCTCATTTTCAAAAGCGAAAAGATCCTTACTCATCGGTTTGAGTTTATAAATAGTGCCGCCTTCCCGCTGATAAGTTAAGGAACTTTCGGCAACCGCGATTTTTCTTTTTCCATATATTCCTACGTACTCTCCTAAAGCGGCTGCGTCAAGAGTTGCGGGATTGAGATTGGCCTCAACTTCCATCATGGCCCACTCCACCTCAGTGCGTTCCATTCTATTTGGTTTGGTTTCGAGAATATGATCAAGGGCCATTTTATAGGCCATATCCTTGGCCTTTTCCGCAGGAATTGCAATATCCGGCTCAACACCCTTTCCCTCCCAATCTGTTCCTTTAACCGGATCGACCATAGCGCTGTAAGGAATAGCAATATTAATGCCCAATTCAGGTACAAATGTTAAATGGGTTTTATGGGCTGCTCCCCGGGTTTTTTCCCCAATAATTGTGGCGCGTTTTCTATTCTTAAGCACAAAAGCAAACATCTCTCCACCTGAGACAGTATGACTGCTGGTGAGGATATAAATAGGTATATCAGCCACCTTGTCACCTTCCTCATCGGCTGAAGTCCAAATTTCTTTATTGCCTTTCTCTCTATTGTATTGGGTAAGAATATGCTCCGGTTTTTCAAATAAATAACTCAATAACAGCAGGGCCATTTCCTCCCGGCCGCCGAAATTGTCTCGTAGATCAAAAATCAGTGCATAACAGTCCTTAATCATTGTCATCGCTGCTTTGGCCGTTTCTTTGGCTACATTTTTTCCATCCATCTCAGGAAAGACAAATTCATCCAAGGCAATAAATCCGACATTTCCTAACAATCGATCCACTTTTTTAAATCCATAGTTTTGAAAACGCTGCCATTTGAGATAGCGTTCACTCCATTGAACCTCAGGTGGGGCGTTTCTCATCGGCCCTTTTCCTCTAGCAATAACTCCCATATGCAGATCATGGCTTATGGCTTGAATATCCTTAGTTAGCTCTTTTGCTAAAGCATCCAATGAGGTTATGCTCTCATAAGCCTTTTCCTTGAGGCGCTTGCGGATATGATCAGCGACTTTCTTACCAATATCCGGAAAAACATATTTTTCTGTTACAGTCTCCGCCACTTTATCTACTATCTTGGCTTTGGTCGCTACATCCAGTTCAATCGTCTTATTTTCAGTTCCTTTTTGCGGCTGTCCTCCCAAGCTTGTTAAACAAAATACATAAAGCAAAACTGAACTTGACATAAAAAATTGAATAGTTTTTCTCATTACTCCCTCCATACTTCGTCTTATTTGCATCCGACTTTGTGAGTTTGCCTCAAACAATCATTACCTAACACGTTTCAAACAGGAAAAAGTTCTAGTCAGAAGCTGGAAATATTTGGGGATGGAAATTTCCTTTTTGTGTTTGCCACAAATACCTTACAATTTTCCACAATTTCCACGGTGTGATGTCCTGGAATAGACATATCGCTCACAAGACGGCAATGTCATTGTCCAAAAATAGAGACAAAGCAACAATAATGAAGGAGGGGATAAGGCCGAAGTAGAAACGTGAGCCTATCTGATTTTGTGTATCCTTATCGAGCTAAGATGAATTAGGTGAGAAATTAAACCAGAATTTCATTAATGTTTACTATATCAGACACTTTCTTTTTGATATCGAATCCCATTGAACAGTCCACAGCACAATATTCACAATCTGTACAGGGATTTGTTGTGAAATCTATTGATTGGAGCGTTTCTTTTGCTTTGACAATGTTTCCGTAGCCATAGGCATACATATAACTTCTCATCACGGCAGGAATATTGAAACAGTTGTTGCATTGGGCCAGACAATCGCCGCACTGCTGGCAAAACAGACCATCCTCCGTTTTACCATCATTAATCTTCAAGTCTCTCAACTCAGCCGGAGTCAAAGTTAAATCTTTCATAACTGAAAGATCTTCCTCAAACTCGTTCATGTTTGAAAACAATGGAATACAGGTGTGAACATTATTATCCTGCAAAACCCATTTCAAGGCGGCTTTCATGTTGATTTTATTTTTTCTCTTGCTGTCCCAGTATACACCCGCCTGGGTTTTCATCGCTACGATTCCAAGCCCTTTAGCGGAAGCATAGGCAATCGCATCCTTGATTCTATCTCTTTTTGCCTGGCGGAAATTGTAAGCGGTGATAATGACATCATAGATATTACTATCCGCCGCCGCTTTCAAAACAATATGCTCATTTCGATGCGTAGAGCCTCCGATGAACCTTATTCTGCCACTGTCCTTAAGTTCTCTAAATACATCAAGAAACGGTTCATGCAGAGTCGTATCTGTACCTGCCAGGTTACCCAAACAGTAGATATCGAGGTAATCTAGCCCCAATCGCTCCAGGCCTCTATCGAGAGATTCAGTTATCATTTCTTTTTTGAAATTCCGGGTGAATTTCAGAGTTATTGGATGAATGTACTTGTCGCCTCCGACTCCATCGACAATAATGAATGAGTCTCTCGGTTTATCCTTCAAAAATCTGCCAATCTCTCTTTCCGGGATTCCGTTTCTGTAGTCGCCGCTGGTGAAAATGAAATTTATGCCTGAATCATATGCTAGGGGAAGTAAGTCACTATTATTAGCCACTCCTATACCGACTATTGTTGTTTTTAATCCGGTCCTGCCTAAAGTCCGTTGAATAACGTTTTTTGGCTGCTGAACCTGATCAAGACTTTCAAATGACAGATTCTTCAGCGGGGACACTGATAATCCGGCCAATCCGATCATGCTTTTTTTTATGAACTCCCTGCGGGAATCGTTCATAATATCCTCCCAAAAAAATATAAATAATCTGAAATTTCCAGTATAAACTCTATGAAAAAGTCTAACATGGATTTCGTTGAATTTCTAACTGATTTAATTTCAAGCAAAAAATTAAAGGAAGGTGTTATTCGCTCATGATTTTGGGTATGTGATGAATTTTCGATGGTTTTGGTGAAAACTTATAAGAATAATTCTTTTAATTTTTGGAAATGAAGGAAATAATGCCGAAGGGGGGACTCGAACCCCCACGAGCTTAAAAGGCTCACATGGCCCTCAACCATGCGTGTCTACCAAATTCCACCACTTCGGCATCGAGGCTTGGATGGATTATCAAAAAACTCCCACTATAAACTGATTGGGTACTATTCAGTCTTTCTTTTCAGGAGCTTTCTTTTCTGCTTGAGTACCTGGCTGTTCTTTTTCCTGCTTCTTCTCTGTTACTGGAGGCTTTTCTTCTCCCGCTTTTTTTTCTGTTTCTGTGACGCCTGGCTTTTCTTGGACCGGTGCTTCTTCACCACTGAGGGCTGACCGTGTTCCGGCTGCAGAGATCATGAAGAGTCCAAGCGAGGTGATCATAAAAAGTACGGCACAGACTGTTGTGACTCTGGAGAGGAGATTGGCAGCACCACGGGGACCAAAGACAGTCTGGCTTCCTCCTCCCCCAAAAGCCCCAGCTAGATCAGCGGCTTTTCCTGATTGGAGAAGAACGGCGATGATGAGGATGAAACAGATGATGATGTGAATTGTTGTCAGTATCGCGCTCACTTTTTCTCCTTGTAAGCTCTTATGGCTTCTTTGGCGATTTGTATGAATGAGTCCGCTTCCAGGGAAGCTCCTCCGACTAATGCTCCGTTTATGTTGTTCTCTTTGAGTAACTCGTATGTGTTGTCAGGCTTGACAGAACCGCCGTAGAGGATTATAGCACAGGAGGCTGTCTCATTTCCATATTTTTCTGCCAGTTTCTCTCTAATAAAGAAGTGGATTTCCTCGGCCTGGGAAGGTGTGGCCGTGAGCCCTGTCCCTATGGCCCAGATGGGTTCATAAGCGATTATAAGACGTCCCATTTCATCCTTTCCCAGCCCTTCTAATCCGGCGTTGATTTGATCTTCCACTTTTTCTATTGTTTTTCCCTTTTCCCTCTCATCCAGAGATTCTCCAATGCACATGATCGGGATGAGCTCGTGTGATAAGGCAGCATTGATTTTTTTATTCACGGTTTCGTTCGTTTCGCCAAAGTATTGGCGCCTTTCCGAATGTCCGATGACTGCATATCGGCAGCCTGCATCTTTGAGCATCGGAGCAGAGAGTTCGCCTGTAAAAGCCCCTTTCTCTTCCCAGAACATGTTTTGAGCACCTAGTTGGATGGAACTCCCTTCGATGGTTTTCCTCACTTCATTCAGTGTGGTGAAGGGAGGAATGACCACAAGCTCTGCTTCTGTTAAATCCGGACTGGCTTTTTTAAGTGCGCTCACGATTTCAGCCGCTTCTGAAATAGTCTTGTGCATTTTCCAGTTTCCGGCGATGAATGGCTTTTCGTTGCTGATTGTCATTTTATTTCTCCGTTAAAGCTTCTATTCCCGGGAGGGTTTCTTTGGCTATGAATTCCAAGGAAGCTCCCCCTCCCGTTGAAATGTGGGAGATTCTCTCGGCCACCCCGGATTTATAGACAGCGGCCACTGAATCTCCGCCGCCAATGATGGAAAGGCTCCCAGAGGCGGCCACTGCTTCTGCGATTTTGGTTGTTCCTTGAGAGAACTGGTCGATTTCAAACACTCCCATCGGACCGTTCCAGAAGATTGTTTTTGATGCGGATATAATTTCTGAATATTTCTCGACTGTCCTGGGGCCGATATCGAGGGCCATCATATCAGATGGAAGAGGGAAGGTTTCAGTCGTCTGGCTCTCTGCTTCTGCATTGGCTTCTGGCGCGATAATGTGGTCAAAAGGAAGAGAGAAGCTTCTTTTTTCTTCTTCAGTTCGGTTCAGGAGGGTTCGGGCGAGTTCGATTTTGTCTTCCTCGACAAGGGAGCGCCCGACATCATGTCCCTGAGCTCTGATGAAGGTGTAAGCCATGGCGCCTCCGATCAGGATATTATCCGCCTTGTTCAGGAGGCTTTCGATAACCGGGATTTTATCCGAGACTTTGGCTCCTCCGAGAATCGCGACGAGGGGTTTTTCTGGGGAATGAACAATCTTGCTTAAATAATCGACTTCTTTTTTGACGAGAAATCCGGCTGCAGATTTTTCCACGTACTGAGTAATGGCCACGACTGAAGCGTGAGCCCGGTGACAGGTGCCGAAGGCGTCATTCACGTAATAATCGACTTCTTGGGCAAGAGCCTGCGCAAAATTTGCGTCGTTGGCTGTTTCCTCGCTGTGAAACCGGACATTCTCGAGAAGGAGAACTTGGCCCTCCTCGAGTGCTTGTTTTAATTGTGTAACCTCCTCACCGACCACATCCGGGGAGAGAGTTACATCTAGGGAGAGAAGTTCAGAGAGCCTTTTGGCGACAGGCTTGAGGCTGAGTTCAGGGACGAGTTTACCTTTTGGACGTCCCAAATGGGAGGCAATGATGAGCTTTGCGCCTTGCTCAAGCAGGAAATTTATAGTCGGGAGAGCCGCTTTGATCCGGGTATCATCACGGATATTCCTTTCATCGTCCAGAGGAACGTTGAAGTCAACCCGGAGGAAGACGGTTTTTCCCTTGAGATCCAGATCCTTGAGGAAAAGCATGGCTTTTATTAGCGGTACATGTATTTGATCAAATCTATGATGCGGCAGGAATAGCCCCATTCATTGTCGTACCAGGCAAGGACTTTGACCATGTTACCATCAATGACTCGGGTGTAGTCGCCATCCACTATGGCCGAGTGAGGATTGGCCATGAAATCCACTGAAACAAGGGGCTCTTCTGTGAACTGGAGGATTCCTTCGAGGTTTCCTTCTGCGGCTTTTTTGAACGCGGCGTTGGCTTCCTCTCCGGTGGCTGTCTTCTTCAAGAGAGCGACGAGGTCGACCACAGAAATGTTGGGAGTCGGTACCCTTATGGCGATTCCATCGATTTTTCCATTGAGCTCAGGAATAACGATTCCCACGGCCTTTGCGGCTCCGGTTGTGGTGGGAACTTGAGAGACTGCGGCAGCACGGGCGCGGCGGAGGTCTTTATGGGGAGCGTCGAGCAGCCTCTGGTCGCTAGTGTAGGCGTGAATAGTGGTCATAAAGGCCTTTTCGATTCCGAATTCTTGGTGGAGAACCTTGACGACTGGAGCCAAACAGTTCGTGGTGCAGGATGCATTGGAGATGACGTGGTGTTTTTCATGATCGTAAGTCTCTTCGTTGACTCCCAAGACGAGTGTGACATCCGGCTCTGTAGCAGGGGCAGAGATGATGACCTTTTCTGCACCTCCCTGTTCGATATGTTTGAGGGCATCCTGTTTTTTCCGGAACAAGCCAGTCGCTTCGATCACGATGGGAATGCCCATGTCTTTCCAGGGAAGATTCCCCGGGTCTTTCTCAGAGAAAACTTTTATCTTTTTACCATTAACACTAATTGCATCTTCAGTGGCTTGGATATCTGCCTCTAGAATCCCGAATACAGAATCATATTTCAGGAGATGAGCCAATGTTTTCGAGTCTGTGATATCGTTGATGGCGACAATCTCGATTTCGGGATCCTGGTAAGAGGCACGAAGAACGCTTCTGCCGATGCGGCCAAATCCGTTTATCCCAACTTTATGAGTCATATGATACCTCCTCGTATTATTCCTTTCTCTATTAACACAAAACTTGTTTTAAATCAACGAATTCCGAGTATCATGGGTGTCAGGCCTTTCGGGCTTCAATTGTTTATAGAAAAAAGGGGCCTATCCCCTTTTTCGGAGGCGGGTTACAATTTTGCCACAAGAAGAAAATCGAATAAGAATTCCTGAAGTTATGGAAGCCTGACCCTAAAAAATGGTAAAATCCTGATTAAAAGTGAAAACATCTTTAAGCCTTCAGATAAAGGAGCGGCCATGAAAGTCCTCACCTCAAAACAGATGAAAGAGATCGACAGAGTCACTATCGAGGAAATGGGCATATCCGGACCGACACTGATGGAAAATGCGGGTTTGAAGATTTTTCAGAATATTCAGAAAAGATTTTCAGAATTGAACAAGGAAAAGATTGTCATTGTGGCTGGTAAGGGGAATAACGGAGGGGATGGATTTGTTGTGGCGCGACATTTTTTCAATCATGGCACTGACCCTGAAGTTCTGCTTCTGGCTTCAAAGAAAGAAGTGAAGGGCGACGCCGCACTGAATTTAAAAATTGCCGATGAGATCGGCATAAAGATTCACGAAATTAACTCTCCTAAAGATTTGAATCTTCAGAAAGGGAAAATTTTAAAGGCAACCTTGATTATTGATGCTATTTTTGGGACTGGTTTGACAAAGCCGGTAGAAGGACTGTATGTCAAGGTCATCGAGCTCATTAACAAATCCAAAGCCTACAGGGTTGCAGTGGATATTCCTTCCGGCCTGTCTTCGGATACCTTCCAGATCATCGGCCCTTGCGTCAAGGCGGACTTGACTGTAACCCTGGCTGCTCTCAAGATTTCCCACGTTTTCCCACCTGCAGAGGAATATGTCGGGGAGTTGGAGGTGGCTGACATCAGTATCCCTTCTTCTTTATTCGATAAAGAAGACCTTAAGCTTGAATTTGTCGAGGAAAAAACAGTTGCGCCGTACTTCATGAAACGGCAAAGAGATGCCCATAAAGGAACCTATGGACACCTTTTCATACTTTCCGGATCTCTGGGAAAAACAGGCGCAGCTGTGATGGCTGGAAAAGCGGCGCTAAAGATGGGAGCCGGCCTGGTTACTGTGGGAACTCCGGAAAGCTGTATCCCAATCGTGGCGCGCTCCATGGATGAGTTGATGACCGAACCTTTACCTGAAACACCCGAAAAAACTCTCTCGTACGAGGCTTTGGACAGAGTGCTATCCCTTCTCGATGGCAAAGATGCACTCATGATCGGGCCAGGGATATCCACCCATCCTTCCACAGCTGAATTCGTCCTTTCTCTCCTCCCGAAAATCAAAACTCCTGTGGTCATTGATGCGGATGCCCTGAATATCCTGGCATCGAAGCCGGAAGTCATAAAATCTTTGCCCAAGCCGGCAGTCCTCACCCCCCATCCCGGCGAGTTTGCTCGATTGCTGAATCTTTCCACCAAGGAAGTAGTGGAGAAGAGATTGGAACTTGTGCCTCAATTCGCTGCAGAGCATGGAGTTTATCTCGTGTTAAAAAGCTACCGGACACTGACTGCCGCGCCAAATGGAAAAGTGTATATCAACTCCACTGGAAATCCGGGAATGGCCACTGCGGGCTCCGGGGATGTTCTGAGCGGAATGATGGCGTCCATGATCATCCAGGAGAAAAACCTGCTGGAGGCTGTCCTGGCGGCTGTTTATATCCACGGCTTAAGCGGTGATCTTGGAGTCGAGAAGCTCGGAGAAAAACCGCTTGTCGCTGGAGACATCATCCGGTACCTACCCAAGAGCATCAAATTATTGAACCCCGACAATTGATGTTTAAGAATGAAACAGAGCAAACCTCAGAGAAAAGAACACGTCACCCGTTCTGAAGAAGAAACCTTCCAGTTGGCCAAGAAATTATCTCAAGGTTTTAAAGGGAAGGAAGTCGTGTTTCTAATGGGAGAGCTGGGAACCGGAAAGACGATCTTTGCCAAGGGATTAGCGGCCGGATTAGGCTTAGAGGATTTTCATCAAGTGTGCAGCCCTTCGTATACTCTCGTGAACATCTATCAAGGAAAACACACCATTTTTCACATAGACCTTTACCGGCTGGGGAAGGACTCTGAGATCATGGATTTGGGATGGGAAGATTATCTTGGTCAAGGGGTGATTATTGTGGAGTGGGCCGAGAAGGTTAAATTTGACCTCGACGCAATACGGATAACCCTCCGAATGGGAAAAAAAGATCAAAGAAAAATAATCATATTGGGGAGCGTGTCTTAACTTTTTTCCCCGCCTTTTTTCTGCAAAACAAATTGAAATATAGAGACAGTTTATGTATAAATGCTAATGATTAGGTAAAGCATAAGGAGAGAGTAAGATGGATTTTATTAACGAGGCCATTCAGTTTATCTGGGAGAATGTTGCACTGAGATTCGTGACAATTCTGGTTTTCACCCTCATCGCTGCTTTCCTCCTTAAAGTCATCCTGAAAACAGTGTTGAAACCTCTGACAAAGAAAACTAAAACAAAAGTCGATGACATCATCATTAAGAGTCTTTCCTCTATAATTTTCTACATAATCTTTTTAGTAGGAGTTAAGATCGGACTTTCCCAGTTTCAATTGACAACAGACGCCTTTGATAATTTAGTCGATACACTCCTTATACTCATAATTAGTGTAGTCCTTCTCAAGATTATCAACCATCTTGCCGATCTATGGATGAAAGAGTGGAAATTCAAGACGAAGACGACTGCGGATGAAAGGCTGATTCCCTTTCTTCAGAAAATACTAAAAGCTGTTGTCATCATCTTGGCGGTGATTTTCATTTTCAGTGGTTGGAACGTCAACATCAGCCCCCTCCTGGCCACAGCCGGGATCGCGGGTTTGGCCATCGGCTTGGCGGTTAAAGACTCTTTGAGCAATATTCTCGGTGGACTGCAGCTTGTCCTGGATAGAACGTTCAAGGTGGGGGATAAGGTTGAACTGGAATCTGGAGAGATGGGAGTTATCCTGGATATCGGGTTGCGAAGCACAAAACTGAAGACCTATGACAATGAAGTGATTTACATCCCTAACGGTTTTCTGGCTAATGCCAAAATAAAAAATTTCACTCACCCCGATGTGTCTATCCGTGTCAACGTTGAATTCGGGGTAGTCTATGGCTCAGATACTGATAAAGTCCGGCAGGTTGTCCTGGACGCTATGAGAAAAATAGACACAGTCATCGAAGAGCCTGAACCGATTGTCCAGTTCTTGAAGATGTCCGACTTTTCTCTTGATTTTATCGCCAGGGCCTGGGTAAAAGAATACACGGAAGCCTATTCGACAAAGATTCGGATGACGGATGAGATCTACAATGCCCTGAACAAAGCCGGTATTGGCATTCCTTTTCCGACTCGAACTGTTTACACTAAAGAAATCGAATAAAACAGACAGACGCCAAAATTCCTGTGGATTGACCCGAAAGTCTTGGATAAATCGGTTGACATCAGCGGACATTTATTTTTTAATAAGAAAAATTTGAAAAGGAAGCGATATGCTAAAAAAAGCAAAAGAAAAGATTCGTGAAATCAAGGATTTTCCCCAACCGGGGAAAGGTTTTAAAGATATCACTCCTCTAGTCGAGGATTCTGACAGCTTCTGTAATGTGGTTGATGAGCTTGTGGCCTGGACGAAAAAGAAAAAACCCAATATCATTGCCGGAATCGAGAGCGGGGGATTTCTTTTTGCGGCTCCGGTGGCCAATAAATTAGGGCTCGGGCTTATCGTCATCCGGAAAAAGGGCAAACTCCCCACTGAGAGCGTACGAGTCGGGGCTGTTGAGGGTGAATCTTTCGAATATTTAGAAACCCGCACGGAAAGCATAGATCCGTCCCATAAAGTGATTATAGTCGATGACCTGATCGCCTCTGGTTCCACTTCTGTTAATGCCATCGATCTGATGAAGAAATTAGGAGGAAAAGTTGTCGGCTTTGCTTCGGTTGTGGATGTTGTTTTTTTAAAAGGAATTGAGTTCATAAAAAAAGCCCATCCAGATGTGGCTGTGAGCAGCTTGATTCAATTCGAAGAGTAATCGGAGTATATGCGCGAGATTTCTTCGACAGCTGTACTGTTTATCTTGCATCGTTCAATGGGATCAGCCAGGCGAGAATCCAATTCTGGTCGGAATCCACACAAAAATAACAGAAAATTCTCTGTCCCTGTAACCGGGGAGATTTCAAGATATCAGTAAAAATTATACTTTGAAAAAATATGAGATTTTAGCGTCATGAGTCCGAAACTTATTGCGGGAGACTATCAAAAATGAGAAAACCCACAATTGCTTTTTCATTGAGCTTTCTCTTTTTCCTTCTCTTACTGGTTGTGAACTGTGCGCGTGTTATGGAAAGCCCCACCTTCACTTTCGAAGCCTCAGAGGTCAAATGGGTGGATAAGATTCTGAAAAAGATGAGCATTGAAGAGAAGATCGGCCAGATGGTAGCCTGGAGATATTCAGGTCATTTCGTGAACAAAGATAGCGATTATTTCAAAAGGCTTGAGTCTCTGGTTGTGGAGAGGAAAATCGGTGGCTTGATCATTTTCGGAGGTGAAGTCTACGAAACAGCTTATCTCACGAATTCCTTCCAGAAGTTGGCGAAAGTCCCTCTTTTAATCGCTTCAGATTTTGAAAGGGGTGTTGGGAATCAAATCACAGGGGCCACACTGTTTCCTCCACTCATGGGAATTGGGGCGACCTGGTCTGAAGAGGATGCCTACCTCATGGGTCAGATCACCGCTTTGGAGGGACGGGCTTTAGGAATACACATGACTTATGCTCCTGTGGTCGATGTGAACATCAATCCAGACAATCCGATTATCAACACCCGCTCTCTGGGTGAAGATCCTGCGCAGGTCAGTCGGCTGGCCATAGCCTTCATTAATGGGTGCCAGGAGAATGGCCTCATTGCCACGGCTAAGCATTTTCCAGGCCACGGGGATACAGATGAGGACTCTCACACCGTTCTTCCAGTCATCAAAGGAGACAGAGATCGCCTGAATAGAGTTGAACTTTTCCCGTTTAAGCAGGTCATTGACGCTGGAGTGCAGGCGATCATGACAGCTCATCTTCACATACCGGCACTGGATTCCACGCCCGACCTCCCTGCCACACTTTCCCCGGTCATAATGACTGAACTGTTAAGGGATGAATTTGATTTTAACGGCCTCATTGTTACGGATTCTATGGGGATGGGGGGAGTGACGACTCTTTATGAGCCTGAAGAGGCCGCGCTCATGGCCGTGAAAGCTGGCGTGGATATGATTCTTCTTCCGCCCAAGACAGATGAAGTCATAGATTCCCTCATACAGGCTGTGAGAGAGGGGCAGATCACAGAGGAAAGGGTCAATACCTCCGTTAAAAGGATTTTAAAAGCAAAAGCTCGCTTGGGGCTTCACAAGAAGAAGCTAGTGGACACAAAAATTCTGGATGAGAGAGTGGCCACAAAGGAACACCTTTTAAAAGCGGATCGTGTATTCGAGGATTCTCTCACTCTGGTCAAGAATAATGGAACGGTTTTTCCTTTATCGGCAGAGGATAAAAAAATCGCTGTGTTTTCTTTGAGCAGTGATCCGGGAGGCTATTTTGCCGGACGAACTTTTATAAGGGAAGTTCTTGAACGAAGTCCGGAAGCCATCACTTTTTATGCGGATGCCTTCACGGGAGACGAATTCTTAGCGGAAGGAATAGAAAAAGCCCGAGAAGCGGATGTTCTTGTCTTCGCCCTTTTTTCCTCACTTCGTGCCTGGAAAGGGAGTGTGGGCCTTGATCAAAGGCATATTCAGGTTATTCAGGAGGCTGCAGAGAGCTCCACTCCTGTGATCGTGATTTCCTTCGGAAGTCCTTATTTTTTACGCCATTTTCCTGAAGTCAATGGATACCTTTGTGCGTACAGATGGGCCGATCCGGCGCAAAAGGCGGCAGCTAAAGCTCTCTTTGGCGAAATTGACATTACGGGTAGGCTCCCTGTTTCCCTTCCAGGGCTTTATCCGCTGGGCCACGGTCTGACTCTCTATAAAAAGTAAGGGGACGTTCCCCAAGGTACCACCTTAGCTAATCAAAAAAAGGATTACCTCTCAACATTTGAGATTTTCCATTTCTTTGATTCTTATTTTGTTTATCATCCTTCCCAGAGCGATTTAGTAGATTGTGGTACAAATGAAATGATTGGCCTAAGGTGGTACCTTGGGGAACGTCCCCATTTGGTTAATACAGATCTACAAATTGAAACTTATCCACATCAACCAATCCCCGATTGGTGATCTTCAGCTTCGGGATGACAGGCAGGGCGAGAAAAGACATCGTCATGAATGCATTTTCGAGCGGAGAACCCAAATTCCTTGCAGCCTTTTTTATTTTTGTATAGTCCTCGACAACTTTTTCAATATTTGATGTTGACATCAAGCCAGCTATCTCCAGGGGGAAATAGTCAATCCTGTCTGCGACCACAGCCATTCCTCCGCCTTGTTCACACAGGAGATTCACAGCTCTGACCATGGATTCTTCATCACTCCCGGCAACGATGAGATTATGACTGTCGTGAGCAACGGTCGATGCAATCGCGCCCTTTTTTATGCCTAATCCCTTGACAAATCCCAGGGAAAAAGAGCCTATCCCATTGTGTCTTTCAATAACCGCAATCTTGACTACATCTTTTCCAGGATCGGATCGAAGCTCTCCATGAGAGAGGGCAAAGGGCATAATGTTGAGTTCGGTGACCAGGCTGTCTTTGATGACCTCGATGACCTTCACGTCCAGGCTCGCTGTCCTTTTAGAAGGCGTGATTTTGAAATCATCTAACTGAAACTTCTTTCCCGTGTTGACCTGTCCCAAGAATCCAGAGTAGTCAAAATCAGGCTGCTGTCCGATGTATTCCCTTTCGGATACGACCACTCTGCCGTCGTGGATGACTGTGGCGACATCCAGGTCTTCCAGGGATTCAAAGACCACGAGATTGGCTTTTTTCCCTTCGGCTATCTCTCCGGTTTCAGGGTGTTCGTGCAGTTTCAGGAATCTCGAAAAATATCTCGACGGATTTATCGTCGCTAATGTTATGGCCAGTACAACGGCCTGTTCGAGATTGAGACTTGTATTCTCCAGGAAGATGTCTCTTGTTTTTTTGATGATCCTGTCGACGTGGCCGTTTTCGAGAAACTCAATGGGATCTAGATCATCAGAGCACACCATGAATTTTTCCAGGTTCACTTTGGCTCTGAGGAGTCCGGGCAAAAGTCTTTCCAAGTCTTTGGTGGCACTGCCGTATCTCAAAGCGATGGTCATCCCAGCTCTGGTCTTCTCTATGACTTCATCCGGATGAATGGACTCGTGGTCAGACATAATCCTCACGGTGTTGTCGTTTTGGCCGTTTGTGATGTAGGTCATTAAATCTGCCCCAGTCAAACCAGGACTATGTCCATCCACGATTTTCCCTGCGTTAAACACGAGTTCGACTTTCTTTCTTGCATCCCCAATGTCATGGATTATTCCTGGAAAATTCATCATTTCGGCTAAACCGAAGATCCGTCTATCAGGAATCAGCTCTTTGATATCTTGGAGGGTAATTGTGGCACCCGAGTCTTCAAGCGCAGTGGCGGGTACACAGGACGGAATTCCCACATAGAAATCCAACGGGACCAGATCCGCTTGTTTTAAAAACAAATCGATTCCTTTTCTCCCGCAGACATTGGTTATCTCGTGAGGGTCTACAAAAAGAGATGTGGTGCCGTGCTTCACGGCCTCTTTGGAGAATTCCAAGGGGCTGAGCATGCTGCTTTCGATATGGAGATGGCTGTCGATGAGTCCAGGAGAAATGAATTTGCCGGAGATATCGATGGCCTGTTTCGCGTTTTCACTAGAAGAAGATTCGATTCTGGTGATTATCCCCTCCTTGATACACACATCGCCTTTATAAATCCTGCGGGAACGGACATCGATGATATTCCCCTGGGTGAGGATGAGATCATGCATGGCTTATCCGGTTTTTAAGCCTCATTATTTATGTTCAGATAGTAATTCTCTTTCACGGTGACAATGAAAGGAAGATGCCTGAAATCTCCTCCAGCATCAATTCCGTAACCGGCGATCCATCGATCAGGAATCTCAAATCCGAGGTAGTCAAGCGCTAATTTTTCCTTTATTTTTCTGACTTCTTCGGCAGGATCTTTTAAGATTTTGTTGAATAGAGCACAGATTCTTAGTGACTTCAGGTTTTCTTTTTCCAGGAGGTTCTTCTTGATCTCCCAGAGCGTGAAACCTTGGTCAACGATATCTTCGATCAACAGAACATCTTTTCCGTCAAGGTCAAGGGGTTTGAGCTCGATTCGAACTTTTCTCTGTGATTCTTGAGTTTGTTTGATTTCCTTACCGTAGGTCACGGCCTTGATGAAATCGAATTTGATCTCCGGTCCCTTCAACCCGGAAACATTGTAGATCTCCCTTCCCAGGTCTGAGGCGAACACAAACGCTCCCTTGAGGATTGTCACCAGGTTTATTTCTTTGGCCAATTCATAGTCTTTACAGATCTTCCGAGCCAGACTCTTGATCCTTTCTTTGATGTATCGCTCAGGGATCAATATTTTATCTATCTTCCTCTCTTTCTCAGGAGGAATACCGGAAAGAACAAGGCCTTCGTCCTTGGCTAAGGGGATGCCCTCTTCCGGAACTTTGATGATGCTGTCGAAGATAGTTTTATCATCCATCATTCAGTCATCCCTAGATGAATTAAATCTTCCTTATCCAAGTTTTTAACCATACAAGGTTTGAGCCTTTCGAACTCGAGACAGATATTTTCGATCTCCTGCTCAGCTTCAATTAATACAACGAGATTTGAATGAAAATCAAGTGATTGACATAAAAATTTTATTTCTATATTCTATATCCACTCGCGAATCAACCCGATACTTCATTTTAATGGTTTAGTGCCTCTTTTCAAGGAGGAAGAAATGTCTGATTTTTTCCAGAACGGAGTTATCACGACATTCCATAAATTGGGAAAACCCAACCTGAAAAAAATAGAAGAAGAGCTTAAAGTTTTTTCCAAGGAAAGACCCATCGGCTTGGTCCTTCCGTCTCTTTACAGAGAATTTGCGAGCGGAGCTCTTCCCAAAATCATGGATGAACTTAAAAGAATAAATTATGTCCATGAGATTGTCCTCTGCCTGGATGCTGCGGATGCGAAACAGTTCCAGGAAGTCAAGAAGCATTTCTCTTCTCATAAAAGATTCAGCATAGTCTGGAATGATGGACCGCGCATGAAAAAACTGTATAAGCTGCTGGAGGAGAACGAGTTATCCCCAGGGGAAAGAGGGAAGGGCCGTGCGGTCTGGATTGCCTTTGGGTACGCATTAGCCAAAGGAAAAAGCCAGGTTATCGCCCTTCATGATTGTGACATCGTCACCTACGATCGCCTGCTCCTCGCCCGGCTGTGCTACCCTGTGGCCAATCCCCATTCGGAATACGAGTTCTGCAAGGGCTATTACAGCCGGGTCACGGACAGAATGTACGGCCGCGCCACACGATTGTTTTTTACGCCTTTTATGAGCGCATTGATGAGAATATTGGGGTATCTTCCTTTTCTCGTGTATTTGGATAGCTTCCGGTATGCCCTAGCGGGGGAGATTGCCATGAGAAGAGACCTGACGATAGCTATGCGGATTCCCTTTGACTGGGGACTGGAGGTCGGGACTTTGGCCGAGGTTTACAGAAACATGGCTCTCAACCGGATATGTCAAGTGGACATTGCTGACGCATACGAACATAAACATCAAGTATTGATTCCGGATGATCCGAACAAAGGAATTTTGAAGATGAGTGTTGATATTGCCAAGTCCATTTTTCGAACTCTCGCCCAGGAAGGGGTGCAGTTCTCGGAAGGTTTCTTTAAAACTTTGAGCAATATCTACCTGAAAATCGCTCAAGAGACAGTTGTGCGTTACGAGAATGATGCGGCTATCAATGGTTTGGAATTTGATCGGCACAGTGAACTGGGGTGTGTTGATGCTTTTGCTGAAGGGATAAAGCTGGCTGGTGAAGCGTTTTGGGAAAATCCATCCAAGACCAATCTTCTCCCTAGCTGGAGTCGAGTAACAGCGGCTGTCCCTGAATTCTTCAGCCTTATCAAGGATGCAGTGAAGAAAGACAACGAATAAGCTTATTCCTTAAAATTTTTATTCAGCCTCAATTCTTTCTGTTCAATCGAGTTTGACTTTTCTCCACATCAGATTTAATATTAAAGTTGAATTGCATCCGGAGCAAAAGGCAGGCAGGAAGGAGAGAGAAAAAATGATATTCCCTAAAAAAGTACTGATTATAGCGCTCATAGTCATCATCGCAGCCGCTGGTGTTTATTTTTTCATTATCAGGGATAAATCTGAAGCAGCTGGAGACGAATCCTCAGACTCTGCAGCAGAAGGACGTGTGGTCCAAGAAGCATCTCTCCCAGTGAAAGTGGATGTGGCACGAATAGGAGACCTCATCATTACCCTGAAGTCTCCTGGCGAAGCCATGACAAATATGAATATAGTCATGAAGGCAGAAGTGTCGGGCATGATTGAGAGTCTAAATGTAGAAGAAAGCAAGCATGTCAGAAAAGGAGATCTCCTTGTTGAGCTGGATGATGAGGAACCCAGGTTAGATCTTGAGAGAGCGGAAGCCGACCGTTTGAGAGTATTATCTGAGTATTTAGTCGAAAAGCGCTTTGCTGATCAGGGAGAGTTGAACTCCACCGTGGATGCAGAGAAGGTTCAAAAAGCCAGAGATGAGTATGAGACTGCGAGAAAGAATTTTCGAACGGGACAGATTTCTCGAGAGGAATATGAAAAGGCGAGTAGAGATTTAGAAATGGTCTTGATTGAATCGGGAGAAATGAAAGATGAAATCCTGGCGGCAACCAAGACTTTAACTCAGATGGAGATTCGAGTGAAAGAAGCCCAGTTGACACTCGAGAAGACGAGGATTCGGGCTCCTTTTTCTGGCATTGTCTTTGATATTCAGGTTTCGCCTCAGGAACATGTCACTGCAGGAACCGAGCTTTTTACACTCGTTAACATAGACCGGATTCATGTCCAAGCCTTGGTGCTGGAGAGTGAAATTGGCAAGATGAAGGAAGGCAGAGAAGTGGATTTGAAGTTCTCCGCCTACCCAGGGAAAGTGTTCAAAGGGAAAGTCAAAGCCATCAGTCCAGTTATCAATCCTGAAGACAGGACATGCAAGGTCACGATCGAGGTTCCGAATCCAGAAGAAGAAATCAAGCCTGGGATGCATGCGGATGTCGAGATTGCCGCTGAAATTTATAAAGACAGATTGCTTATCCCTCAATCGGCTGTTCTGGTCCGCACAGGGGGAAGGAAGTTGGCTTTTGTGGTCGAGGAAGGAATAGCCAAGTGGAGATACATTGATGTGGGCCTTGAGAACGAAGATTTTGTTGAAGTCTTGGATGGAGTCAAAGAAGGAGAAGTGGTTTGTGTCGATGGGCATTTCACATTAGCCCATGATGCGAGAGTGAGAATAGAAAAGTAAGAGACGTCAAATTCGTCTTTCCATTCCCATTTTTACCTTAATTATTCTGAATTATTCATAGTACATGGTGTCGGCAAACTTCATAAATAATCCACGTTAATTTTTGCTCTGAATTCTCTGGGAATTTCGCCAATATCTCAAAAAAACGATGCGGATCTCTACACTATTTTTTTAATTGAAAGATTACTCTAACGATGAAAATAACACCTCTGGGCCGGCCATTGATGATCATGGGTTCATAGACCCATTGATAGACAGCATCCACAGCGGCCTGGTCAAGAAGAGGGATAGATTTGATCACTTTCACGTTCTCCACTCTTCCGTAATTATTAGTCGTGGCTTCGACGATAACAACACCATCCACTCTTGCCTGGCGCGCGATTTCCGGGTAAATTGGGGGAACTTCTCTGATAAGTTTGGGCGGTCTGATTTCACCGACAGCCCGAATCGGCGCTTCGATTTCACCGACGACTCCACCCAAGACACCGCCGACAACGCCACCGAGGACACCGCCGACGACTCCGCCTTCGACTCCGCCCTCGACTCCGCCTTCGATACCGATGTCGGAGAGTTCTTCTTCGGCGATTTCGTCAGGGATTTCGACGGGGGCGACGAGTCTACCGGGTTCGACAGTGGTTTGGGACTGGACAGGTCGGATACGGGTTCTTCTTTTGGTGGTCGTGCTTTTTTTAGCTGGGGGCGGTGGAGGAGGTGGAGGAGGTGGGGGAGGAGTGAGAAAAGCACTGTAGATCTCCACTTGAGGTGGGGGACTAGGATTGAGCAAAGGATAGATCACTAGCATCAATGCGAGTATAAGATGAGCTGTCACAGAAAGGGGAAAGACCATTGCTTTAACACCGATATTTTTTTCTCCCTGGATAAAAGAATCTTGGAACATTTTGTCCTCCTTCGTAGGGCCTTTATGGATAAATTGATTTATTCCATTTTTAATCCGAGAAGGGAATGATGCCCAGTATTTTTCTTCCTGAGGAATTTGGGGAACTTCCCTCGGGAATTCCTCTAACTTTCTTAAATAAGAAAGCTCTTTCTGGCATTTTGGGCAGGTTTTCAGATGATTTTCGATGACTTTCATTCGTTCATGGTTGAGTTCTTTATCAAGATAGGCTCCTAAGAGCTTTTGGATTTTTTCGTGTTTCATCGGATTCTCCTTCACATATAGGCTGCCAATAAAGACTTTAGTTTTTTCCTGGCTCTGTTCAGTCTGGACATCACTGTCCCCTTGGGAATATTGAGGATTTGAGAAATTTCTTCATAACTCTGGTTTTCATAAAATCTCAGGATGAAAATAATGCGTTGTTTTGCGGGAAGAGCCATGAGAGCTTCTTTGAATTTATGCTCTAACCGGTTCCTCTGGAGCTTGTCTTGCGGCAGCTCCTGGTTGGTTGATGAGGCATCATCCGGAATCAGGCTGTCATTTTCTCCCAAAAGCTCTTCCCGCTTATTGACCTTGATGAAATTTAAATTGTTGTTCACGGCAATTTTCCGTAGCCAGGTGAAAAAGTTCATCCCGTCCTTGAATGAAGAGAGGGAGATGTAGGCTTTAATAAAAGCCTCTTGAGAAAGGTCGTCAGCCGATTGATGGGCTCCGGTCATTCGATGGCAGAGATAGTAGATGCTCTTTTGGTATTTTCTCACCAAGGATTCGAATGCTTCCATGTCTCCTTCTTTGGCTAAAGCAATGAGCTTCTTTTCGGAAATATTTTCGTCTTGCCTCATCGAACCTTCCTTCTTATATACAATTGAAAGGCAGAATTATTCCCTTTTTTGATTTGTTACGAGACATTTTTAATCCCCTCCACGGCAATATTGTGCAACTTTTGTGCCAAAGTTATTTTTGATAACTTATTTGATTTTAGCCACATAGGAATATGCTGAATGAGTTGTGACAAGAAAATTTCTTTACAATTGTAAATATTCTTGTGGGAAAATGCGGATTATGATTTTTATTCACACATAGAATTTGAGTGGGAAGAAATCGTTTTTAAGATTTATTCGTGCGGGTAAAAATCCTAAATTCCCTCGGCTAAGTCATTCCAGTTGATGACCTTATATCTTTTTATTTTGACTTCCCCTGTTTCTTCAGAGGTGTACAGGTCGTATAAATATCCTTTTTTTATTATATCCGGAGAGAAGGGAAGGACTGTCTTGTAGAGATAATATCCCTTTGGACTGAATACATCATATTCAAAACTTTCGGTCTCATCCAGAACGGGGTTGACCTTCTTGATATAAATTCTCTCCTTATCGTCGATTAAGATTCTGTCGAAAAAAGGACGATGATCCGGAAATTGAACAGCTTCTTCGACCACTCCCTTGGGCCATTGTTTGATTAGCTCAGAAAACCCATCAAGTATTTTATCTTTCTCTTTTTGAGAAATGGATTGGTAGGGTTCTTCTTTTTTTATGACCAGTTCAACATTTCCTTCGAGATTGATTCGAGAGAAACTGTACTCTGAAGAGTCGCCATAATATATCTGATTGTTGTTCGAGAAAGTAAAATATAAGCTGTAATTATAACTGTGAGTGATGGAAAATCTTGAAGTGACATTCCCGCTTTTTCTCATGACCTGATTGACTTCGGCAAGTTGAACGATATTTTTCAGTATTTTTCCTTCTGGATTCATTTTTACGATAAGCCTGGTCCTCTCTTTTTCTATCCTTTGAGTCAACAAGCCGAAAATATTTCCCTCGGATGAAACAAAGAAATTGTTGACTTGATCGGATAGAGGAATTGTCTTTATGAATTCACCGCTAGGATTGAAAAAATGAATTTTTCTTCTATCTGAGACATAGATATTATTGCTCTTGTCCAGTACAAATGAGTAAGGCCTCTCGAACTCACCCGGACCCTGTCCTTCTTTCCCGATGGTCTGGAGATAGTTGCCGTCTTTGTCAAATTTCTGGATGCGGTGATTGCCGCTTTCTAGTATGTATATGTTTTTTTGATTATCTACGGAGATATTTCGAGGATCGTAAAATAGATAATTATCATCGTCCTCGCTTCCGATGCTCAATTCTTCTTCCAACTCGAGAAGGATTTCTCCGTAGACAGGTTCAGAAGGATTTTTTATGATTTTCTTGCCGTTTTTTAGCTCCACCTCTCCTTTCCATTCCGCTTTTTTCGCTGTTTTTTCTTCTGTGCAGCTCAAGATAAAGAGCGAGATGAGATAAAAAACAAGAAGAAATTTCAGGCCGGTTTTCATCATCCACCTCCTCTGAGTCCTTTATTAAAGACAACGCTTAAAAGACAAGATTCGTTTCATGTCTTTTTCTATTCTTATAATTTTATGTGTTCAGGAGTCCGGCCTCAACATTAGACATCAAAAACATTGGACATCTAAATATTGAAGGCATCTGAATGTGAATTCAAGAGAAATGGTACTGACTTATTGAAAGTACCTAATGGCAAGGCCTGAATCCATATGCCCAAATGAACTGAATGACTTATCGGGACTTATTTTCGTTGTTTGATTTCTCGGATCAATTCCTCTGCTTTCTCCTTCAGAGCGCTGTGAAGTAAGGCCTGTTCGGCCAGTTCCAGGGCCTGCTCGTTCATCCCGGCGTTGAAGTAGCCAGCCGCGGCATTGTAGAAAAAAGTGGCTTTCGTGAGGATGGTCTTTTTCAACTGAACTTTCTTTTTAGCGATCATTCTCTGTTTTCTTTCTTCAGAAAAACTTGAATCTTCAATCTCTGCGATATTTCTTTCGAGAGTCAATTCTTTTCCACGTTGGCAGAGAGCCGCTCTCTCGTAGTATTCTCCTGATTTTGCCCATTCTTTGCGATCTGCGTAGATTTTCCCCAGATAAAAGGCGGCTTCGCAGTTATTCGAATCCAGCCTCAAGGCTTCGTGAAAATTTTTCTCCGCGACTTTCTTTTCCTCTCTTTTATAAGCAATCACTCCGGCCAAGGAGAAAACCTGGCTGTAGCCGATAAAATAAGTCTTGGATTTCTCCACACTTTCCCAGGCTTCATCCAACCTCTCCAGCTCATTTTGATTCCAGGCAAGCCAGTAATAGGTATCCCCAAGATAGTACCCTCCGAGCCTCAAAACCTCATTGCAGATTTCAATCGCCTCGTCATGCCTTCCAAGGTAGCTCAAACAAGCGACTTTTCCTAAAAGAGAATCCCTGGATTCCGGAGCTAGTGCTATAGCTTTATCATAGAAATTCAGGCTTTTGTCGAGTTCCTCGAAAGCAAAGTAGATGCTCGCCAGAGAGATAACAGTAGGAAGAGACTCGGGTATGTATTTGAAACATTCCAGGAAATTCTTCTCTGCAGAAATCAACATTCTCCGCTGTAATGCCTGTTCCCCCAGAAAATAGTAAATTTCATGAAACCGGGGTTCTTCTGCTAGTAGCTTTTTCAGACTCTCAATATCTTCTTTGGGACAGAGTGAGAGTTTGTACTGAATCAGCTGAGATTGAGGGAAGATTCCTTGAAAAGGAGTCAGGTCAACTTCTTCTCTTATTACCTTCTTTCCTTTTATGGAATAGGCAAATTGACAGTTTCTTGCAATGTAAAGATAGGCATAAAATTCTTCGGTGACTGATTTTTCCTTGAGCTCTTGTCTCCATTTCTCGATGTTTTCCATAAGCCTTTCTCTTCTTGCGTCGGCTCGACGGCTCTCATCTATGATATCTCCTCTCATCCCTTTGGATTCTAAGCGTATGGAATCGGCAAGGTCCACAAATGTCATAAAATCGGACAAGAATGGATTGTTCTGGATCAGTTCGGAAGCTTCATCCAAATAGGTGTTGTTGTTCACGCCGAGTTCTCTTTGCCTGATAATCAGGAGAATGGCTGTCTTAATGAGTTTCTTTTTTGTATCTTTTTGGTCGTGCGGGAAGGACAGAAGCTCTTGGTAGATCTGGTAGGATTCCTTGAGGCAGGTATAGCTTCCGGTTTTAAAGAGCCTGTCCGCCGCTTCGGTTTTATTCTGGTACTCTTCAAGCTGGAGCGGTTGGAGTTCGACTCTTTTCTTGGGTGCGCAGGAGAATAAATTGATCGAAAGGATAATAACAAAGATACTTTTGATGATTCTATCTTTTTCCTTCATTCTTTTTTTATTCGATTGTGTCCGTGTCATCGTTCTTTGCGGCCACTTTTTTCCGTTGTCATAGATTAGGAGGACATTTCTTTTTTTACGATATTTTAAGTCCCTGTATCCATTATACTGCAAAGCATTACGTTTGGCACTTTGAATTCGTTTAGGCGCAAGGATTCTTTATTTCGGCTAAGCAATAACTTCAACGCAACCTTTTTCGTAATTAATAGGTATTATTTACTAGGTTATTGAATCTTTGACTAATCTGACAAAATGCTTCTAGAGTTTCCTGCACAGTTACAATTGCTAATTAATTTGACATCAAAGTGAATACCTTTTATCTTGGAAAGAGGGAACCGTGATGGGTGTTAATGCAATTTTTCCAGGCATTTTGAGCTTTTGTGCACAAAAAGAAAAAAAATTTATTAATAAAGCCCAATCGAAACGTATCATTTACAGGAGGAAAAAATGAGAAAATTATTCTGTGCTGCAGGACTATTCGTTTTATGCTTTGGCTTTCTTCTCGCCCAGGAGCAGAAAACGGAGGAGATACGTCTGACTTTGAATGAATGTTTGGAAATAGCTCTGGAGAAAAACCTGGATATTACTGTTGAAGCTTTCAATCCTGAGATTCAAGAGTTTTCCCTTCGCCAAGCCAAGGATTTTTTCCTGCCTCGGTTAAAAGTTGACTATTACAATTATAAAGAAAATCGGGTTGGCACTTGGTGGGTAGAGGGAACTGAATACACCACCAACAATTATCGTTATAATTTTGGCGTCCAACAAAATATCGTAACAGGAGGCCAGATTTCTCTCTCTCTTAATAATTCAACTACAGACACAACCCAGAGCTTAGTCACAATCAATCCTTCCTATCGAGGTGAGTTAACTTTCCGGTTGGATCAGCCACTTCTTAAGAATTTCGGTCCGAAGATAAGCAGAAGAGAAATTAAAAAAGCCCGGAATCAAACTGAAATCTCCAGTTATGGATTAAAAACCACTATTCTTCAGAAAATCTACGATGTGGAAGCCGCCTACTGGAACCTGGTCTCAGCCATCGAGTCTCTCAAAGTCAATGAAGCTTCCTTAGAGAACAGCATTAGGCATTTGAAGATGACTCAAGAAGCCGCCCGAATCGGAGCTAAGACTGCGACAGATGTTCTGGATGCAGAAACCGAAGTGGCAAATTATGAGAGTAATATAATAACGACTAGAGGTCAGGTGCAAAAGGCTGAGGACACCCTGAGGAATATACTGAATCTTCCTGTGGATGAGACCGGAACGCTGCCTCCTATTGTTCCCACTGACAGGCCGACTGTGGAAAAAATGGAAATAACCTTTGAGGAAGCCATGGAGACGGCGATAGCGGAAAGGCCTGAGATGGCTTCCAAACAAAAAGAAATTGAAAACAGCAACATCGATTTGAGCTACTCCAAGAACCAGTTGCTTCCCGAGCTCAATTTGTCATTCCAATTATGGTATCCAGGCCAATCAGGGGACAGGCTCGTCTATCTGAATAATAATCCATACACTGGAGTGATTGTAGATGTCATTCCAGGAAGCAAAAGTGATTCTCTGAGGGATGTTTTCAATTTTAAGTATGAAAATTGGTATATCCAATTAAATTTTACAATACCTCTGGAGAATATATTCTCCCGTGCCAGTTTGGCGCAGGCCCGAGTGCAGAAAGATCAGAAGTTATTAGAAAAAGAGAGGTTGGTAAACAATATATATTACGAGCTTGTGGATGCATTTAAAGACCTGGAGAACAAGGAGAAAGCACTGGAAGCTGCGACTCGCTACAGAGAGTTGAGAGAGAAACAGCTTATAGCAGGGGAAGAGAGATATAAGTTGGGAACGCTCCCCAGTCAGTGGCTTTTTGAATACCGGAGCCGGATGGCCAGTGCAAGAGTGAGTGAGATCAGAGCCATTATCAATTACAAATTATCAGTAGCCAAGCTGGAACAGCTGATGGGAGTCAACATCAGGACTAAAAACCTTAAATTCAGGGATTACGATTTTTGAGAGGCCAGAGAGAGTCATATCTAGTTGAGTCCTCTCTCTGTTGTTGACTAATGAGTGAGATTGTCTTTGGAAAAGATAGCTTTTATAATAAAAGATAAACAGGGAGGAAGAGCGATTTGGTAAGCATGAGTCTGAAAGCAACATTCCAAACTCATGGATGCTTTTCTTCTTCCATAAACCCATAATTAAGTTAGGCAAGAAAAATGAAATTAACTCAAATCACTGTTAAAAGGCCTGTAACGACTTTAATGTTTTTTCTCGCGATTGTCCTTCTTGGCTTTGTCTCTTTGAGAGAGTTGAGTGTGGACCTGCTTCCGGATATCAGTTATCCTCGGCTCTCCGTTATCACGCGGTATCCTGGAGTGGCTCCGGAAGAGATCGAGACCTTTGTCACTCAGCCGCTGGAAGCGGCTGTGAGCCGTATTCCTGGATTGCGTCGGGTGGAATCCGTCTCTGAAGAAGAACAATCCTACATGACCCTTGAGTTTACTTGGGGGACGGATATGGATTTCGCCATGCTGCACACCCGGGAAAAGCTTGATGGCGCGCATCTCCCTGAGCAAGCCGAGGACCCGACAATTATCCCTCTGGATCCACAGAGCAAACCCATAATGATTCTGGCCGTCTCCGGTGAGAGGTCCCTCCTTGAGCTGAAGGAGTTTTCAGAGGAGTTAGTCAAGCCTCGCCTGGAACAGATTGAGGGAATCGGTTCGGCGGAGATAGCCGGAGGAGTGGAAAGAGAAATCCAGATTGAGGTGGATCCCAAGCTTATTTCACTGTACGGTCTAACCATAGAAGAGATTTCCAGTAGAATCGACGATTTTAACCAGAATCTACAGGGCGGACAGATAAGGAAAGGCCGGTTCAAATACCCGCTTCGAGTCGTAGGGGAATTTGAGGTCTTGAGCGAAATTGAGAACATCAGCTTGAAAACGACTGAAGAAAGAGGAATCATTCGGCTCAAGGATGTCGCTCATATTAATGATTCCATTAAAGAACGGCAGGGGATCACCAAGCTCAATGGGAGCGAGAGCATCGGGATTCTCGTCCGGAAAGAATCAGGAGCCAACACGGTCGAGGTCACACGGATTGCCCATGAAGTTCTTGAGGAGATCAGGAAGGAGAATCCAGGAGTGGAACTCTTGGTTGTCACAGAGCAGGCGAAATACATTGAAGATGCCATCTCTTCAGTCCTCAAATCTATAATCTTTGGAGGAATCCTGGCTTTTTTTGTTTTGTTTATCTTCCTTCAGGATTTGAAGACACCTGTCATCATCGCAGTGGTCATTCCTATTGCCATCATAGCCACGTTCAACCTCCTTTTCTTCAGGGACGTGACTCTGAACATCATGTCTCTGGGCGGGCTGGCGCTCGGGGTGGGAATGTTGGTCGACAATTCCATAGTCGTCTCAGAGAGTATTTTCAGGCATACAACCCAGGGAAAGAGTCTTTTTGATGCGGCATTCGTCGGAACCAAAGAAGTGGGAATGGCTGTCACGGCTTCCACCCTGACCACGATATCCGTGTTTCTCCCTGTTATTTATGTGCATGGAGTGGCTGGCCAGTTGTTCAAGGACCAGGCATTAACTGTAACCTTTGCGCTCCTTTCCTCTCTAGTCGTTTCTTTGACTCTGCTGCCCATGCTGGCCTCAAGAAAATTCGATTTTGAAAAAAAGTCAGAGGGAACGGATATTAAGGATGCAGAAGGAGAGAAGAAGGCTCTCGGGAAAAAATCTAAATTAAGGTTTATTCTCTACCCGTTTGCATGGGCTTATAAAGGATTGAAATGGCTTCTGAAGTACGCATTTAAAGGCATTTATCTAGCCCTTAACTTCATTTTCAGTTTTTTCATGCAGCTCTTCCTTTTGATTTTCCATTACCTGAGTGTTCCTTTACGCTTTGTTTTCAAGCGTGTCTTTAAAGGATTCAATTTCATCTATCAAAAATTCGCCGATCGATATCATCAATTTCTCGTCTGGAGTCTGGATAACAAAGGAAAAGTTCTTGCCGGGTCATTAGCATTTTTAATCCTGACGGGGCTCCTGGCGACACAGGTTCCCAGGGAACTCATGCCTAAACCGGAGGCCTCTTCATTTGAGTTGAATTTGAGGACTCCCGTGGATTACTCACTCGAGCAGACTGTGGGAGTGGTCTCCGTTATTGAAAATTGGCTGGGAAACCAGGATTCTGTCGATGAGCATTTTTCACAGATCGGTGTCGTGAGTGGGATGGAGAGTCTTAATCCTGATGTTTCCCAGAATTCGGCCCAGGTTCATGTGGAGCTTCATCAAGTCTCTCAAATGGATAGTACGATCGAGGCCCTCAGAGCGAGACTGGAGGAATATCCTGATCTCAGTTTCTCAATCGTCAAAGAACAATCCACATTGGCTCAGTTCCTGGCGTTTTCAACGGCGGAGATTGGATTAAAAATCAAAGGAGATGACCTCAATCGGTTAACAACAATAGCTGAGGAGCTTGTCATAAAACTGAGTGATATCAGAGGGATTGCGGATATAAACACCAACGTCGAAGAAGGAAAACCAGAGTTTTTGATCCAGATAAAAAAGGACGCAGTCGAGAGATACCGCATCTCTCCGATGATTATAAGTCAGTACCTCGTGAATGCAGTCAGAGGGAGTCTCGCTTCTCAATTTAAACAATTAGAGAAAAAATTTGATATCCTGGTTCGTTTGGATGAAAGGACAAGAGGAAACATCGAGACGCTGTTGGATGAGCAGATTTACTATCAAGGAACGGCTATTCCTTTAAGGGAGCTTGTTTCCTATGAAATGGTCAGAGGGCCGAAGGAGATCAGGAGAGAAAATCAGCAGAGGGAAGTCGTCGTGACAGCCAACCTTCGTGGGACAAAAATAAGCCAAGTGGTGCCGGAAATTCAGGGGAAGATCGATGAACTCTCCATTCCTTTCGGTTACAGGGTTGTCTTCAGTGGAGAACAGGAAGAGATGAACCGTTCTTTCAGGAGCCTGATTTTTGCTTTTTGCCTGGCTGTCCTCCTTGTGTACATGATAATGGCCGCTCAGTTCGAATCTCTGGTCCATCCATTCTTGATCCTGTTCACTCTTCCCATGGGACTCACAGGCGCAGTCTGGGCTCTGTTCGTGACCGGCCAAACCCTCAGCGTGATTTCTGTGATCGGGATGGTGGTTTTAGCAGGGATTGTGGTCAACGACGCCATCGTGAAAATAGACTACACGAACCAGCTCAGAAAAAGAGGATTGGGCAGGAGGGAAGCCATCCTGGAAGCGAGCCGCGTGAGGCTCAGGCCGATATTGATGACCACGGTCACTACCGCGTTTGGACTTTTTCCCATGTCTCTGGGAATAGGAAGAGGAGCCGAGCTCCAGCAGCCCCTCGCCATTTCGGTCATAGGAGGACTCATGTTGGCGACATTCCTGACTTTGATCTTGATTCCTGTGGCCTACGAGCTGGCGGAGAAAAAGGAATCTCGGGTGAAAACATGAAAATATTCATTGAACGACCGATTGCTACCGCCACTTTTTTTATCGCTATCCTCCTTCTAGGTATCTACTCATTTCTCAACCTTCCTTTTGAGTTCATGCCCAAGGAGGATTATCCGCGTGTGAGTATCTATACACGCTGGAGAGGCGTGCCCCCGGAAATCATACAGGCTCAGGTCACCGCACCTCTGGAAGAAGTGGCGTCCAGAGTCAAAGGAGTGACAAAGATCACTTCTTCCTCTCGAATCAGCAGCTCAACGATTAATTTGGATTTTGATCCCAAAACCAACATGGAGTTTGCCACACTGGCTCTTCGCGAAGAAATATCCAGGATAAAGGATGATCTTCCCTACGGAGTTGACACTCCGGCTGTCCGACCATATGTCCCTGAGGAATTCAGAGAAGATCCATTCCTCAACTATTCCATTTCCGGGGATTACACTCTTCACAAACTGAGAGAGCTGGTCAAGGAGAGGATCGAATTTGGTATTGGCTCAGTAAAGGGAGTCTCTGACGTTATGGTCACAGGGGGTTCTGATCCTGTGATTAAAATCGCTCTGGATAAGGATAAGCTTAAAGCTTTAAACATCCATCCTGGCCTGATCTATCAGGCCTTGAGTAACAGGAATCTGACCTTTCCAGTCGGAAAGATTCAAAAAGGAAGCCAGGAATTCATATTCAAGATTTCCACTTCAATAAAGAGCATTAGGGAGTTAGGAGAGACAGTCGTCATGTATTCCGGGGGGAATCCGGTCAAATTGAAGGATGTGGCTCGAGCCTATCCTTCGTATGATGAGGTGGAGCGGATCAACAGAATAAATGGCCTGCCCACGATCTCATTGACTGTATGGAAAGAGGCCGGGACGAGCACGCTGAAAATAGCGAAAGCGGTCAAAACGAAGCTTGAAGAGGTCAAACGCGGGCTGCCTCAAGACTTGGTCTTCAGGACGGTGACTGACCAGAGTGAAGATATCAAAAAAAACCTGAAACATCTTTATTTCATCGTGGGAATCGTCCTTCTTGTCATTTTTATCCTTGTCTTTTTGATCTTGAGGAACTTTAAGCCTTCCCTTCTTGTCCTCTCCTCTATCGCTTTTTCCGTCTTGATCACTTTTAATCTCGTTTATTTCCTGAAGATTTCGATAAACATCCTGACTCTTGGAGGTTTGGCATTAGGCTTTGGCCTTTTTGTGGACAACTCTATTGTCGTCTTTGAGAATGTCCTGCGATACAGAGAAAAGGGAGCTTCCCCTGTCGAAGCAGCCATCAAGGGTTCTAAAGAAGTCTTCCTTCCAGTCCTGGCAGCGACTTTGACCACGATGAGCGTTTTCTTTTCTTTCGCTTATTTCACTGGCCGTCTGCAGCTTTTTTATCTGCCCCTAGCTATCGTCATTGCCTCTGCTCTTGCCGCTTCTTTGCTGGTCTCATTTTCATTGATTCCAGCCATGAGCCCCAGGTTGCTGAAGAAGGGCAAAAAGGAAAGAAAGGAAAAGTTTCGGGATACCTACGAGAAGGGCTTGAGGGTTCTCCTCCGCCATCCCGTTATTGTCATTCTTGTTATTGTTTTGGCGTTTTACGGAAGCTACAAGTGGTTCAAGGATGAGGTCTCAGTCGGAGACTGGTGGGGAGGGTGGACAGAACAGAGGCTTCGTGTGTATATCACAATGCCTCCTGGGACGCCTATTGAGAGAACAGATGAGGTCATTAAAAAATTCGAGGAGAAAGTCTTAGAAAAGACATACGAGAAAGAAATGGAGACTCAAGTTTCTCCTGAAAGAGCATACGTCACTATAACTTTCCCCCCCGAAATAGAATTTTCCTATCGGCCTTATGCTCTTAAAGAAGAGCTGATCCAGATAGCCACGAATTTTGCTGGAATAAGCGTGGGAGTGTACGGATTTGACCCGCAGAGTTACTCGACATCTATGAGTTCGGGTCCGATGTGGGACTCCCGCATTGCATTTTTTGGTTACAATTTGAAAAAATTAAGCGAGATTACATCCGCTCTCGATCGAACACTGAAAAGGAATCCCCGGATCAAGGATACCAGAGTAGTGTCTAACCTGTGGGGGTGGGGATGGGGATTGGACACGTTTGAGTATATCTTAAAGATAGATAAAGAACTTCTGGGGAAGTATGACATTGACCTGTTGTACCTTTATAGCCAGATCTCACCTTATATAAGCGGAAGGGTGATAAAGCTGCCCATAAAGATCAGCGGAAAAGAGATGGAAATTTCCATGAAATTTCCTGAGGCAGACGAGACTGACCTGAAGAAGCTTCAGGATACACTCATTCGGACTCGATCAGGAGAATTTCTGAGGTTAAAGGACGTCTCCACTTTGGAGGAGAGGCCTGTGGCCGGTTCCATAGACAGGGAGAATCAGCAGTTCAAGCAAACCCTTATGTGGGAGTTTAGAGGGCCGGCAAAAGCCGGGCAGAGGTTTAAAGAAGCTATTTTTGCAAAGCTTGACCTGCCGCCGGGCTTCTCTGCCAGTTTAGAAGAAGAGTGGCGGATAACAGAAGAAGAGGAGAAACAGATCATTTTTGCCATCATCTTTTCCCTCATCATCATCTACATGATCCTGGCATCTCTGTATGAGTCCTTTATTCATCCTTTTTTCATACTTATGGCTGTGCCTCTAGCGCTGATCGGAGTGTTCGTTGCTTTTGTCGTCGCTGACTATACCTTTGATTCTGCAGCCTATATCGGTGTCATCCTGCTCGGGGGAATAGTGGTGAATAATTCAATCCTGCTGGTTGACCATATCAATTTACGGCGAAAGGAAGGCCTCTCCCTTCTCGATGCTGTTCTGAAAGGCGCGAGAGAAAGAGTCAGGCCGATTTTCCTGACCACGAGCACGACTGTCCTGGGGATGCTGCCTATGGTTCTCCTCCAGGTCGAAGAAGGAAGACGGCATATCTGGTCATCGTTAGCTCTCTCCGCAGTCGGGGGACTCATCAGCTCCACGATTTTTATTCTGGTGGCCATTCCCATTTTTTATCTGTATGGGGATAGAATCCGAACCTGGACAATAGAAAAAGCCATGGAGCTGAAAAAAGCCTGGAAAAACCTCTAAAACAAAATGGGGACGCTCCCCAAGGTACCACCTTAGATTAATTTCATCTGATTATTAGAAAAAGGGGCCTGTTGTTTTGATTTGTATTTTCATTTCTGGTATAAAATAAATCCTTCAGAGGCAAAAAATGGCGGTCTTGTCAATTCCTGAGATCAAGAGGAAGATTCACGCTTTTCCAAAAAAGAACCTGATACCTTTGCCCACCCCATTGCAGAGATTAGACAATCTTTCCCAGGCTCTCGGAGGACCGGACATTTATATCAAGCGAGATGACTTGACTGGACTGGCTTTCGGCGGAAACAAATCGCGCAAGTTAGAGTTCATCATCCAGGATGCCTTGGATAAGAATGCGGATGTGATTATCACTTGGGCAGCGGTGCAGTCCAACTGGTGTCTCCAGACTGCTGCAGTGGCCAGGAAATTCGGGATTAAGCCCATTCTTCTCCTGTTCAAAACATATGAGCTTCCAGAGGAATATGATGGAAACCTGCTGTTGGATTTTATCCTTGATGCTGACGTCAGAATAAGAGAGGCTGAAGCAGGGAAGGTGTTGAGGCTCGAAGATGTGGAGGGAATAATCGAAGAAGTTGAGAACGAAGAAAAAGAAAAAGGAAACACATCCTATGTGGCACCGATAGGGGGTTCGATGGTCGGCGGCTCGATGGAGAAACCTTTAGGAGCAATCAGTTATGTCAATGCCTTCACAGAAACCCTGGAACAGGCTGAGGAACAGAATCTGAGTATCAATACAGTCCTTCATGCAACAGGATCGTGTAGTACACAGGCCGGTCTGGTTGTCGGTGCAAAAGCATTAAAAAAAGACGTGCAAATTCTGGGGATTTCAGTTTCGGAGGACAAAGAATCAGTCGGAAAGGAAGTGTTGACTATTGCTCAGGACACTGTGCGGGCTTTGGATTTGGAGATTACGGTTAAAAAGGAAGATATTGTTGTGTTTGATGAATACATAAAAGAAGGCTATGGGATTATGAATAAAGATGTGGCCGAAGCTCTGCGATTCATGTCGAGTCAGGAAGGCATTTTCCTTGATCCCGTTTACACAGGGAAAGCCATGACAGCTCTGATAGACCTCGTTAAAAAGGGCTTTTTTAAGAAAGATGACAATGTCATTTTTCTCCATACAGGAGGAACACCAGCTCTCTTTCCGAATAAATTCAAACTAGTTGATTTGTTGAAAAAGTAAGATTTTTCCATCAGCAAGCTGAGTCTAGAAGATTCAGTGCTGGTGACTGCATCCAGATAACGGCTCGAATATTTCATTTCACAGGAAGAGCTGGATGTGTCAATTGATGACTAGGTGAGTGCGATGAAACTAGAGAGACCGACATTCCAGGATATTTTGGAAGCAAGGAATTTAATCAAGGAATTCCTTCCGCGGACTCCACTGTATTCCTACCCGCAGATAAACCAAATTCTGGACGCAAAAGTATACATCAAGCATGAGAATTTTCTGCCTACAGGCGCTTTCAAGACCAGAGGAGGGATCAACCTGATTCACAACTTGCATCGTGAACAGAAAGAAAGGGGCGTGGTGACTGCCTCAACCGGAAATCATGCACTTTCCATAGCTTATGCTTCGAATCTTTTTGGAGTTCCTGTGACTATTGTGATGCCAGAAAAGTCGAATCCGCTCAAAGTGAAAGCTATAAAGGCCCTGGGAGCGAACATCGTTTTTTTTGGGCGCATTTTTGAAGAATCCAAGGATTATGCGGAGAAGCTTGGCGGAGAGAGGGGCGTGCGGTTTATCCATCCTGCTAATGAGCCTCATCTGATTGCAGGCGTGGCCACCTATGCTCTGGAGATATTCGAAGATTATCCATCATTGGATGTTATTATAGTTCCTGTGGGAGGAGGAAGCGGTGCTTCAGGATGTTGCCTGGTCAAGGAAGCGGTGAGCCCCAAAACCCAGGTTATAGGCGTCCAGGCGGAGAAAGCCCCGGCAGCCTATCTCTCCTGGAAGAATAAAAAGATTATCATCGATAAGATGGAAACTGCGGCTGAAGGATTGATGACTCAGATGGGGTATGAATTGACTCAGGAGATCCTGCAGGATTTCCTGTCAGATTTTATACTTGTTTCAGAAGATGAGATGGTTCAGGCTATTCTTCGCTATCTGGAGCTGATCAGGAATTTATCAGAGGAAGCCGGGTCGGCTCCTCTGGCGGCTGCTCTCAAGATAAAAGACAGGTTGAAAGGCAAGAAAGTGGCGCTTGTTCTCACAGGCAGCAACATCTCTACGGAGAGATTGACACATATCCTGGGAGTCGCGTCTTAACATCTAACATTTCTCAATTGAGTAGAGTTGAAGAGATCAGTTGTTTCTGGGATCAGGCCTCATCAAGAATTGAAGAAATGGTGCTTGGTTCCAGTCATTAGGCCTTAACTCTGGCAAAGCCTGATCCCAATCTAATTGAAACTTCTTCTTTTCTTTTTGCCTGGTTAACGCTTAAGAAAGGGCCTGTCGATAAAAATCCTCAATAAGAAATGTCAAATGCTGAAGCGCAATCCCGCTCCTGCTGATTTACAGGATGAACGGTCTGGCTCGTTAACTTGTCTATGATCTGTTCTATTTTCTGCTAGAGCTTTTCAGGTATTTGAGAAATTCGCTGCTTGTGGAAAGCAGCATCCAGGTCTCTTTATCCAGGCTGGCAGCGTATGTTTCCAGGGTTTTCATGAACTGGTAGAATTCCGGGTCGAGATTGTAGGCTTGCGCATAAATCCTGGTGGCTTGAGCATCCGCTTTACCCTTGATTTCCTGGGCAGTCCTGTACGCTTCGGATGTGATTCTCTTCAGCTCCCTCTCTTTTTCACCGCGGATCTCAGCGCTTTTTCCATCTCCCTCGGAGCGGTACTTGGCGGCAATTCTCTGTCTCTCAGAGATCATACGATCAAACTGTTTTCTCTGGACTTCTTCCACGTAGTTGACTCTTTTGATTCTGACGTCTTTGAGTTCAACTCCAAATTCCGGGGTGATTTCAGAAGATTTTTCCAGTATGATCTGGGCAATCTGTTCCCGGCCTGTATTGATTTTGGGAATGGCAGAAGCGATGTCA
>JABAOF010001991.1_pt2 | contig 80690 bp, 73 predicted proteins | sample 7062171 | NCBI WGS metagenome assembly JABAOF01 (sample SAMN14538628, study PRJNA623070) | marine sediment metagenome | biome: marine biome [ENVO:00000428]; feature: marine pelagic biome [ENVO:01000023]; material: deep marine sediment [ENVO:00002113] | place: India: Gulf of Khambhat ...
TCGTACTGGCCGGAGACGATGATTATCTCCGATGGCGCCACGTTGCCGGGTATCTCTATCTCGAGATTTTCGAATTCCTTATCCTCGAGGGTAAACACCTGGGACTTCACCTCGTATCCATGAGACTGCCACCTCTTCCGTATCCACTCAGCGCACCGGGCAAGCTCCTCGTAGCGCTCCGGATTGCGCTCCCCCAGCACAACGGTCATGTAATGAATATCCTCTTTGAGCTGCACCCCTATCTCTTCGAGGGATATGCCCTTTTTCGATTCGAGGGGCTCGCCCTCCCAGGTGCCTTCGCACTTCACCATGAAGCGATAGGCGCCGTAGGTCGCCACCGAAACAGCAATGAGAAAAGACGCCGATATGATGTATTTAATCCTCATCGGGCAATCTCCAGAAAAAGTTTTTGAAGATCTTCGTCTTGAGCCCTGCCGGCAGGAGCGAACCGAGAATAACCCCGAACCGGGTGATCGTATCTCCGTAAACCCACTGCCTGTCGTCCTCGATAGCCCGGATAATCCGGGCGGCCGCCTTTTCCGGCGTCGTGATCAAGCGTTTCGGCACCCTGCTCATGTCCATCCTTGCGGAGCCGAAAAAATGTGTCATGGTCATGCCGGGGTGAAAACAGAGAACACCGACGGAGGTGTCCGAGAGTTCGCTGGCCAGAGAGGCGCTCAAACTGGAAAGGTATCCCTTGGCGGCCCCGTAGACGGCCAGTCCGGGATAGGGAAGCCACGCGATGGCCGAGCTGATGTTGACGATCATCGCCCGGGGGCGTTCTTTCAGCCGGGGTATCAGTGCGTGGGAGAGGTGGGTGCACCCGTGGATATTCAGGGCGAGTGTCATCTCGATGGACTCCCATTCGGAGAGTTCGAACCTTCCGAAGAATCCAGCTCCGGCATTGTTCACCAGGACATCTGGGGACTCCTCCCGGCTTCTGATCCACTCGATCAGTGCCTCCCGGCTCGCTTTATCGGTGAGGTTCGCCGCCATCGAAGCGACGGGGACCGAATACTTCCCCTCCAGTTCCTCTTCAAGGGAGGAGAGCTCATCTTCTTCAAGGGCGGTGAGCAGCAATGTGCATCCGGCTCTTGCAAACTCGTGAGCGAGCGCCCGTCCGATCCCCCTGGACGCTCCCGTCAAGACGACTACCCTGTTGTTTAGTTCCATGTAAAATGCCCCGCTGGCCGAAAATAGTGCGGATACCAGCAGATTAAATCATTTCTTTTCAATCTCCTACGGATTAATGGTCTTTTGACGCGTCAAATCTTCTTAAAAACAGATAACACCCCTGATAGGATCAAAGATCCCTTATGTCGATATATATTCTTTCCCCTTCGGCTGGTACGACTCGTCCTTTCGCGAGGAAATAGTACGGTATGGTATACACCCTGAGCCCTGAAGACCTGATCGAACGCAGCGTATTCTCCCCTGTCTGGAGCAGAACGTAGATGAACTTTTTTTCCTCCTCGTATGCCAGGTTATTGGCTGCCCGCAGGATATTTCTAAGATCCGCTGCATCTTTCGCGCTAAGATCGAAGAGAAACCAGCTCTTAACGATCTCGCCCCGTCTCGGAAATGCAGGTAGCTTGATTACCGGGCCCAGGGCCCGGCCCAAAGCTCCCATGACTCGATACTTTCCAGGGATATCGACAATTTGCTCCGCAAGCAGGTTTTCATTCGTCCAGATCGATACCCCCCCGCCACCGCCGCGGCGAAGCGAAAGACTCCTGACGTGTCCGAGTAATCTCTCTTCAGCAAATTCCGGTACGAATTGCACGTCCGGGTTTAGCCTTAGATACAACCGGTGCACATCGGAAGCGGTCGTTTCCCGGAAATCTTCTTCCACATTCAACTTCCTGTACACCGGAATGCATGCATAGGTCAGGGGTATTTCGCTGTAAAAGCCATGGATCCGGCGAATGATATCCAAAGACCTCTCGTTTTCTCCCGCGATGAGCGTGTAGGCACATTCCGCACTATCGCCGATTTCATCGTACGCAGCTTGAATGAGCAGCACCGATACTCCCTGCTTCCGATACGCGGGGTGAACCCGTAGGTCATAAAAGTACACAGCCTTGATCACCTGCCCGTGCAACCTCACCTGTTTTTCCGACCAGGCGCCGATGCCGACCAACTTTTCGCCAACTTTCGCGCACAGGATCCTGTATTTGTGATAAACCTCCGACCGAGCGTGGAAGGAAGGCCGAACATAGCGAAGAGCTACCGATTCACCCTGAACGCACAGCTCTTCGAGACCGAGTGCTGCCTCGTTGTCCTCTTCGGTGTATGGGACGATTCTGATATCAGCCATATCCTTCGATCTCCCCCACCACGAAGGTGTAAAACATAGACGTGTCCGTCATTTCAAGCTCCGCCTCCAATTCTTTTTCCCTTCTCACGAAGGGAGCAGCTTCCCCCGGCAATTCCCGTTTAACGAGAGACTGCCGTTCACAGACACGGGCCCCCTTCGATGCCGTCCTCACCACCTCCTCCCATGTTTTTTTATGCTCCTCATCTGACGTGTAGGAGGCAAAATCGGAGAGGGAATATTTCGAGAACGAACTTATCCCTGCTTTTTCGAGAAAATCGAGGAGAGAGTCAGTAACGATCTCTATGCTGCCGACATTATCCCTCATGACCTGAAAATTCTGCTTTTGCAGATAGGGGGGGAGAAACCCCTCAGGATTATACCTTCCGTAAAATAGAAGGGTCGCAAAAGGGCTCTCCCGAAGGAGGAAATTTTCGGAAGCCACACGAAACCTGTTATTCAGGTAGCGGTAGATGGAAAACGTATCCGGTAGGTGGCGGTAGAAGCCCGGATCGCCCAGCCCGTATCGCCAGGTGAGACGGGTTGAGATACACCTTAGGAAGAACCGCCAGATGAAGTCGTCCCACTCCATGTGCCAGAGTTTTCTCTGCTCATCGACGCTTGCGCAACCGAACAGGCGGTCGCGGAGATTGGGCCGTACATGTGAAAACAGTTTTGCGAGCCGGGCAAAGTACCGTTCCCAGCGTCCACCATAGATCACCCCGCTCTGTATGGCATTCATATGCCTGTCCCAGAACCCTGCCGATCCGGAAGAGAGATGAGGGCGCAGGGATCTGTACACATCGCCTCTTTTTCGTGAGGGACGAACTCCAAGAAAATCGAGAAACTCATCGTATTCGAGGTTTAAGATGGCCTGGATCTTGAGTTCCAGCAGGAAATTCTGGCTCGCGTTGAAGTCTATGGAGACGATCCTCTTCGGCCTTTCTGTGAGGAGGTCGAGCGCCCTACTCCCGCTTCCTGTGATGCAGAGTACCGTATCAGATTGGTCTATCCGGAGAGATTTCACCTCCGATGAACTGTCCTCATTGGAAGATGAATAGTTCAGCGTTTCGAAAAATGCTCCCATAGTGACGATTCCATTGATCTTGAGTTCAGATGAACGATGATGGAATCACCATGACCAGGAACTCTTATTAAATAGTATTGTTGAAAAATGATGAAGCTTGCAAGGAGAATAAAAACCTGAATCCATTATCGGATCAGAGTCGGGATTGTCAGGGTCAGTTCCCATTTCCTCAGATTATTTCCTATTCTCCTATCCTTGAGTTTGTTTCACCTGAATCTGGATTCGTTCTTGTTTCTTGGGGCGGCGGGAAAATGAGAAAAAACATGAGGATATGGGAACTGACCCCATTCATTTACGCTCTCCCTCGGCCATTATCTGAGCCATTTTCTTCAAAAATTCTTACATGAAGGGCGCAAAACCGGGCTCATTTCCCCCCTTTTCCACCCCCGGCAAAAAGTATTTTCTGGAGCCGGCGTTTCGGCGGGTGGTATAATCCCCCCGTATGAAACCACCGAAAAACTGGCTCAAAAACGTCCCGGCACGGGGTGTTTTCTATCTCGTCCTGATCCCGCTCTGCCTGGCCTTCATCGTGCTGTTCATCTACGGTCCCGTCGCCGTGGGGGACTGGTTGAGCGATACGGCGGCGGCGGCCCTGCGGCACGTGCGGGTCGAGTGGTTCCGGGAAGGCAGCAGGGAGGTGGGGATAATCGCCGCCATCGTCGCTGCCATCGTCATCTACAAGATCGTTCTCTCGGGAAGAAAGTAATAAGATAAGAGCAGCTTCTTTTCTATCCGCATAATCCGGCGAAAACCAAGAAGGGGCGCCCGCAAGGTTCTTATTTACGGGGTTTCTCCAGCTCCCCCCAGATGATGCCCCCCGCGGCGGCGGGCCCCGCAGCCGCGATCAGCTTTTCTTTCGCCTTCTCGTATCTCCCCACGAGGTAGCGCGCCTCTTCCGGCAGCACCGCCACGCGGGAGGGGGAGAGGTTGTCGGCGATGTCGGCCAGCTTCACCCTCATGGCGGAGAGGTTACCCAGGCTGATCAGCGCCTCGACGTGCTGGAGGTAGGTCAGGCCGGGAAAGTGGTTCTCGCTCAGAAGGCGCACGATCTCGAGCACCTCGGCGGGATACCCCCTCTGCCGCAGGGTCTCGATCTCCCACTCCGTGTCCTCGACCACGTCGTGGAGCAGCGCGGCCACCTTTTCCACATCCGTGGCACCCGCCCCCAGCCTGCGCATCACCCGCAGCGGATGCTCGTAGTAGGGGTTTCCGTTCTTATCGACCTGCCCCCGGTGGGCATCCTTGATGAACTCTATCGTCCTCTCTATGTCGAGCATCCTCTTTTCCTTACCCTCAAATCCCCGCCCGACCCCGATCACGCAACGGTTGGAACCGCCGTGTATCGATTAAAGATCGAGGAAAGAGGTTCGTAAGGCCGGCAGCCCGCCTATCACGGTTAGAGACGGCCGGAAAGGCTCGCGCTCTATTAAGCGGGAACGGGCAATCCGCCCTCCCGCGTCAAACAGCTCAGGGCTTCATGAGGATCTTGCCGAAGAGGCCCTTCCCCGTGAGCATCTTCGTGTGGGCCTCGGCCGCCTTCTCGAAGGGGTAGACCGAATCGATCACCGCCTTGATCCTGCCCTGTCCCATGAAGGATAAGCCCTCTTCCAGCTCGGCCCTGGTCCCCTGGGTCGAGCCGAGGATGTTCGTCCCCTTGAAGAAGATGTGCCGCAGGTCCGTCACGGCGTCGTACCCCGTCGTCGCCCCGCAGGTGACGAGGGTCGCGCCATATTTCAGGAGGATGAGCTGCTTGTTCCAGTGGGTCTGGCCGATGTGGTCGAAGGACACGTCGATGCCCGGCGTCCCCCCGGTGGATTTCGCGACCTCCTTCGTGATTCCCCTGACTTCCTTGTGCCAGTCGTCCTTGCGGTGATCCACGGCGAAGTCCGCCCCGAGCTCCGTCAGCTTGCCGAGCTTGTCGGGGCTCGCCGTGGAGATGACCGTGCAGCCGTAGAGCTTCGCGATCTGGATGCCGAAGCTCCCCACGCCCGATCCTCCCCCCATGACCAGGACCGTCTGCCCGGGCCGTATCTTCGCCCGTCCCACCAGCATGTGCCAGGCGGTGAGGAGCGTCATCGAGGCCGCCGCGGCCTCCTCGTAGCTCACGGAGTCGGGGATCTTGATCACGTTCACCTCGGGAAGGTAGGTTGCCTCCGAGAAGCCGCCCCAGGTGGGGCCCGTCTCGAATCCCCAGATGGTCCTGCGGCCGCAGTCATACTCCCGGCCATCGGTGCAGGCGCTGCAGACCCTGCAGGACATGTTCGCGTGAGACACCACCCGGTCCCCCACCTTGATGGTCTTCACGTCCTCCCCCACGGCTATGACCTCACCCGCCGCGTCGGAGCCCGAGACGTGCGGCAGGGGAACGGGAATGGGGACCCCCCGCATGCCCCAGATGTCGTTGTAGTTCAGCGCCGCCGCCTCGACGCGGAACACCACCTCGTCGTGCTTCGGCTTCGGCTCCTCGATCTCCTTTACCTGCAGAATCCGCTCGAAATTGTCATCCGGCGCATATTCCTCGTAAACGACCGCTTTTACTCCAGCCATTGTCTCTCTCCTTTCCTGTCGGTCTAAAGGGAACAATCCATCTGAGAGGATTCATACGTTCCCCATCTGTTACCATCCTCCAGTCACGATCCCTGTAATGAACGTTCAACAATAAGGGTTATCCCTCTACTATAGTAGAATAGGCCGGCTTCGGCAATTCACCGCTACCCGGGCCGTGGAAAAAATCCCCGCCGCGGGACCGCTCAGCCGCCGGAAGGAAAAAGCCTCCCCGCCCTTTCCGTTTCCGGGCTGAACGGCTACCCGCGGCAGCGCTTCACTCGACGAGGATCTTGCCCTCCATGCCCTTCTCCGCGTGCCCCTTGATGGTGCAGGTCAGCCCGAAGGTTCCCTTTTCGACGGGGACGAAGTAGAGGTCGACGGAGCGTCCCGGAAAGACTTCGACCGCCGTCAGGTAGGGCGCCTTGATCTCGCCGTCACCGGTCTCCACTTTCCGCAACGCCATCCCCTTGAAGAAGCCCTCGGACACGAAGTAGTGCTTCGCTTTCCCGCTGTTTGTAATCGTGAGCTTGTAGGGGACGCCGGCAGTAAAGCGAACCTCGGGCGGGTCGAAGCGGAACTCGCCCATGGTCACCGTCACCGTCACGAGCTTCGACCAGTCCGCCTCGCTTACAACCCTGGCGCTGTCGAAAGAGCCCGCCTGCGCCCGGGCCGCGGTGAGAAGGACGATAGAGGCCAGCACGGCCACTTTCTCTTTCACCTGAACCCCTCCCTTTGTGCGTTGTCTCACGGTGCAGGTGAATATATGATGCCGCGCAAAGCCCGTTGGTTCACCGGCAGAATGATGCGGACACGCAGCCCTTTTCCCGCGCGGCGATGTCTTAAAAGATTTCCGCCCGCACCCGACGGTCCCCGGCCGTCACGTTTTCCCGGGATTTGGTAATCTCCTACAGATTCGGCGGACATTTCCGATAACAATGTAGGTGAATTTGTTTTCAACCTCCGGCAGGCAGGAAACGAGAATGAGGGATTTCGCACCGGAGAGAGCGCACTTTCCAGGCATGAAAAGAGAAGAGGCAGCCCGTCCTGCGCCGGGAACCGGATTGCAGAGGACCGATCGGTGAAAAGTGTAAAGTCGGAAACCCGCCACATCTTTTACCGGAACTTAAACAGGGCCTATCCCGTCATATCCCGTGGAGAGGGGATATACCTCTACACCCGTGACGGGAGGGAGATCATCGACGGCGCCTCGGGGGCCGCCGTGGTCTGCCTCGGGCACAACAACGAAAGGCTCATCGAGGCGATACGGAGGCAGGCGGAAAAAGTCGCCTTCGTCCACCTCTCGGCGTTCTCCTCCGAACCGGTCCTTCGGTTCGCCGACGAGATCACCTCCTTCGCGCCGCGGCCGCTGAAGCGGGTCTACTTCACGTCGGGCGGCTCGGAAGCCGTCGAAGGCGCCGTGAAGCTGGCGCGGCAGTACCACGTGGAGCGGGGAAACCCCGAGAAATCGAAGGTCATATCGCGGTTCATCTCCTACCACGGCTCGACGATCGGCGCCCTCTCGTTGAGCGGGCACCCCGGCAGGAGGAGCAAGTACGCCCCGCTCCTGCCATCCTCCCCGAAGATTCCGCCGGCATACTGCTACCGCTGCCCCTTCCACGAGCACAAGAGAAACACGGGCCCGCCCGACTGCGACTTCCAGTGCGCCTACGAGCTGGAGCGGACGATCCTCATCGAGGGGCCCGACCTGGTCTCGGCCTTCATCATGGAGCCCATCCTGGGGGCTTCCGCGCCCGCCGTCGTTCCGCCGGCGGGATACCTGCGGAGGATCCGAAACATCTGCAACAAGTACGACGTTTTGCTCATCTTCGACGAGGTGATGACGGGGTTCGGCCGGACGGGGAGGTTCTTCGCCTTCCAGCACTTCCAGGCAATACCCGACATCGTCACCGTGTCGAAAGGCATCAGCAGCGGTTACTCGCCCCTGGGGGCGATGATCATCAGCGACGACATCTACGAGGTCATCAAGAGATCCCCCTCGGGCTCCTTCATACACGGGCACACCTTCGCGGGAAACCCGCTCTCGGCGGCCGTGGGCCTCGAGGTCATCCGGATAATAAAGGAGGAAAACCTCGTGGGGCGGGTGGAGGAGCTCGGAAACTACCTGCAGGGAAAGCTTGCCTGCCTCAGGAAGAAGCACCCCGTGGTCGGCGACGTGCGCTGCAAGGGCCTTCTCGCGGGCGTGGAGCTCGTGGCAAACCGGCGGACCCGGAAGCCCTTCCCCCAGCAGTTCGCCATCGGCCACCGCCTCGGAAGCATCTGCCTGGAGAAGGGCCTCTACATCTACCCGGGCGGCGGCTCCTACAACGGGACCGACGGAGACCACGTCCTGATCGCACCTCCCTACGTGATTGGCGAGTCGCAGATAGACGACATGGTCGAGATCCTCTCGGCATCACTCGGAGATCTGGAGAGCGAGCTGGTATCAAGCGGGATGTTGACCCCGGCAAACGGCAACGGCACCATACCTGAAAGTGCGAAAACGGCCTGAGCGGCAAAAAAAGGGCGAGAGCCCAACCCGGGGGCCCACTTTTTTCGCCGATATCAACTTCACGTATAAAAGAACATCATGCACTTTTCCGCACAGCCGGTTTGTAGTACTATAGGGAAACACGCCTATCTTGGGGGAAAAGGTTTTTATCCGCGAAGCCGTAACGGGCGCACCGTGAAAATGCCGAAGATGTGCACATGTATCGTTTTTGTCCTTCTACAATAGAAAGGGGATAGACAGCGTGGGGAAGTGCCTCGGAAGATGCTCCTGTATCCAGTACGAGACGAAGTGGCCCGAGAGCCGGACGATCCACATCACCATCCCGGGACCCCAGACGATCCCCGGCCAACTGATGCCCTCCCCCGATGACATAACCGGCGCGATACAGCAGGTCCTGGCCCGCTACAACAGGAGGAAACCGCGGGTTAAGGCGAGCACCTGCGAGAAAGGCTGCGAATGCGAACTGCTGGCCGGCCAGGATCCTCCCTGGACGGCCTGGAAACGCATCCCCTTCGAAAGGACCCTCGAGAAGGAAACGGAAAACGGAACGGTTTCTTTCACGGTGCGGGGCGAGGTGGAGATGAGAAAGCGCGTGCTCAAAGGGGTGTGCCTCGAAAGGGAGCTTTGAGTCTCGACCCCCGCGGAGCGAGGCAAGACCCCGGTACCGGCAGCCCCTCACGCTTGCCCCTTCCCTCCCGCGACGGGGAAAAAGCACCCTTTGAAGTGCCGGTTTGCTTCCTTTATAATTGAAACTTATTACTGACAGCCGCGAGGGGCGGTTCGCGGAAAAGGGAACTATCGGATCACATGAAATTCGACCTGAAAGACCCCTGGTTCATGTCGATCGTGTCGGCGTTCCTCGGGGCGCTGCTCGCCGGCGTCACTCTCTATTACCTCTTCGAGTACAAAAAGGAGCGGGTGTCCGAGAACATCCTGATAACCACGATAAACAACGCGGACAAATTGCTCGAGAAAGACCTGACCGAGGAGGCGCTCTCCATATACCTGGATGCGCTCAAGACCATCTCCCCGAGACAGCAGAAGCTCTACGGCCACATCAAGACGAAGGAAGGGGCCTGCTATCTGCGCCTGTCCGAGAGGGGCGACAAGGAGGAGAACATCAACAAGGCGATCCGGGCCTTCGAGGAGTCGCTCAAGATCTACTCCGAACGGGATTACCCCCGGGAGTTCGCCGGGCTGAAGATCAATCTCGGCACGGCACACAAGGAGCTCTCCGTGGTCCGGGACAAGGAGGAGAACATCTCGAAAGCCATATGGGCTTTCGTGGAAGCCCTGGAAATATACCGGGTCGATGAGTTCCCCCTGGAGTACGCGTCGATCCAGAACGACCTGGGAACCGCCTACCGGGAGCTGGCCGAGGTGCGCGACAAGGAGGAGAACACCCACAAGGCGATCAGGGCCCTCTCCGAGGCGCTCACGATTCACTCCGAGGAGGCCTACCCAGAGGACTACGCCTCCATACAGAACAACCTCGGCACCGCCTACAGCGAGCTCTCCCAGGTGCGCGACAGGGAGGAGAACATCTACCGGGCAATCAGGGCCTTCGAAAAGGCGCTGACCATCTACACCGTGGAGGAACACCCCGCCGATTACGCCACCGTCCAGAACAACCTGGGCACGGCCTACCGGGAACTCTCCGGGGTACGGGACAAGGAGGAGAACATCCAGAAGGCCATCACGGCCTACGGCGAAGCGCTGAAGATCCACACCGACGAAAACTACCCTGCTAACTACGCGGGAATACAAAATAACCTCGGCACGGCCTACGGGGACCTGGCGAAGGTAAAAGAGAGGGGGATAAACATCCGCAAGGCGATAGCGGCCTTCGAGGAGGCGCTCAGGATCTACACGGTCGAGAAGTACCCCGTCAACTACGCCACGATCCAGAACAACCTCGGCACGGCATACCGGGAGCTCTCCGCGGCCGGGGAGGGGAAAAACAAGCTGGACAGCGCCGTGCGCGCCTTCGAGGAGGCGCTCAAGATCTACACCGCAGAGAAGTACCCCGTCAACTACGCAACGACCCAGAACAACCTGGGGATGACCTACCACGAGCTGTCGGAGATCCGGGACAGGGAAAAGAACGTAGAGAAGGCGATCTTCTCGTATGAGGAGGCGCTGAAGATATTCACTCCCGACAAATACCCCCTCTACTACGAGGGGGTGATGGAAAACCTCGCCAGGATCAGGGGAAGCGGAAAGTAGGGATTCCCTGCCCCCCACCTGCCCCCGCCCCGCCCCGGTAGCCGGAGCCCCAGGCGGCCCGCCATGTTTCACCCATCCCGGCTTTTTTACCAAAAAATCCCGCAGAAGCGAAGCTGCATCAAATAAGGGACAAGTAACGGCGAAGGGGCGATGCAAAAAAAACGGCAAAAAAGAGTCCCTCCCGCGGCGGCCATTTTCATCTCTGCGTGGCTCATCTCCGGCTGCGGGGGAGGGGGAGGCGGAGGAGGGACACCCACTGCGCCGGCGGACCTGCCCGAAATCTCCCTGGCAAGGACCTTCACCGGCTTTGTCCAGCCCCTCGGCATCACCCACGCCGGGGACGGGAGCCGGCGCACCTTCATCGTCGAGCGGGGCGGAAGGATATGGATCGCGGCGGGGGACGCTGCCCCGCCTGCGTCCTTCCTCGACATATCGAGCCGGGTTGCAAACGCCGGGGGCGAGCAGGGGCTCCTCGGGCTGGCCTTTCCCCCGGACTATCAAACCACGGGGCACTTCTACGTGAACTACACGAGAAGCTCAGACGGGGCCACCGTGGTGGCCCGCTACCGGGTCACCGTCGACCCGGACGTCGCAGACCGGGAGAGCGAGACGGTCCTGCTCACGATCCCCCAGCCCTTTGCAAACCACAACGGCGGGCAGCTGGCATTCGGCCCCGACGGGTACCTCTACATCGCCACGGGGGACGGGGGCTCGGGGGGCGACCCCTTGAACAACGCCCAGAACGGAAACTCGCTTCTCGGGAAGATCCTCCGTATCGACGTCTCGGGGGCAGCGGAGCCCTACGGCATCCCGCCCGACAATCCCTTCAGGGAGGACGCGGAGACGCTTGACGAAATCTGGGCCCTTGGCCTGCGCAACCCCTGGCGCATCTCCTTCGACGGGCAGACGGGCCGCCTCTACATCGCCGACGTGGGCCAGAGCTCCTTCGAGGAGGTGCACGTCCAGGAGGGGCAGAGCCCCGGGGGGGAGAACTACGGCTGGAACATCATGGAGGGGGCGCACTGCAGGGCCGGGGGCAGCTGCGACACAACGGGCCTGGAGTTTCCCGTGGCGGAATACGACCACTCCCGGGGGGACTGCTCGATAACGGGCGGCATGGTCTATCGCGGGGGGGACTTTCCCCCGATTCAGGGGATTTACTTCTACGGGGATTTCTGCACCGGCAGAATCTGGGGGCTGCGGGAAAATGGCTCCTTCTGGGAGACGGGCCTGCTTCTCGACACGGCATTCCGGATCTCCACCTTCGGGGAAGACGAGGCGGGCAGGCTCTTCGTCGCTGACTACGCAACCGGCGACATCTACGAAATCACGTCCGCACAATGAGGCGGGGAGCACCCGGGAGCAGCCCGTAAAACGGCTTTTACCGGGAAATCCCGGAGAAATACATTGATTTATTTTCCCGCACTATTTTATTATTTTACTTCCCGCTGCGGAAAATGCCCGACCGGGCGGCGGAATCTCCCGCCGCCGGAAGAACTGCAAAAAAAAGGAAGAAAGCGAATGAGCCAGGACGATAAGGAAAAGAGCACGATCCTCTCTGAGCTTATGCTTCTCAGCAACATCCTCTCCACCCTGATCGAGGGGAAAAACAGGAAGAGACAGGGCGGGAGCCTTGCCGGGGTGGAGCGGGACTTCATCGACGTGGTCCTGGACGCGGCGGGAGCGCTGATCGTGGTGTACGACCGGGAGGGAAAGATCGTCTGCTTCAACCGTGCCTGCGAGGAGACGACCGGTTTCTCCTCGAAAGAGGTGATCGGCAGATACGTCTGGGACCTGTCGCCCCCCGGGAAAGAGGCGGAACGGGTGCGGCAGGAATTCGAGGGGCTCGGCGTCGGCCGGTCGGCCAACAGCTTCGAAACCGCCTGGGTCGGGAAAGGGGGAGGCAGACGGGTGATCACCTGGGAGCACACCGTCCTCCCGGAGGAAAACGCGGCGGAAGGCTACGTCATCGGCATCGGCATCGACGTCACCGGATCGCGGCAGCTGGAGGAAAACCTGCGGGAATCGGAGGCGAAGTACCGCCGGCTCATAGAAACGGCAAGTGACGCGATCTTCCTGGCGGACGCGGAAACGGGGATAATTCTGGACGTGAACGAAAAAGCGGGGGAGCTGTTCGGGCTCGCCCCGGAAAAAATCATCGGCATGCACCAGTACCGGCTCCACCCGCGAGAAGAGGCCCTGCAATACCGCGCCATTTTCAAAGAGGCGGTGAGAAAGGGCGGCGGAAACTTCGACGACCTCTTCATCCTCCGCAGCGACGGCGTCAAAGTCCCCGTCGACATCAGCGCGAGCGTCACGGAAATCGGGGGGAAGCGGGTGATCCAGGGGATATTCAGGGATATCCGGGAGAAAAAGAGCGCCCGAAAGACCCTGATGATGCGCGAGAAGCAGTACCGGATCATCGCCGAGGCGTCCAGAGACCATATCTACATCGTCAACCGGGACATGGTCGTTACTTACGTCAATGCCGTTTCGGCCGATCTCATTGGGAAACCGCAGGAGGAGGTGGCGGGGAGCCCTCTTGCGTCGCTTTTCCCGGGCCACGTGGCGGAGACGATGCTGCAAACCGTAAGGAGCGTATTCGAGACGGGGAAGCCCTGGAAAAACCCCGACTGCCTCCTGGATCTTCCCGGCGGCGTCCGGCGTGTCGACACGCAGCTCATACCCATCCCTACGGACGAGGGGGTCGTAACCGAGGTCCTCGGCATCTCCCGGGAGCTGCGTGAGGGCGCACAGATGGCGTAGACGCACGCGCAGGCCCCGGTAAACGGGGGGCAGGCCGGGCAAAACCCGTTCGCTTACCGCCGAAACCGCCCGACAGATGGTCTTTTACGCGTGGGGTGACATCCCGCTATGTTCAGGGGAAATTCCTTGAAAAGTGAAAGGAAACATTTCCGATGAACCGGTTACAAACACGCTCCCGTTAATCCATGTAAACGAGAGCCGGGTCCTTTTTGGTCGCCTCCACCCAGGCCTTGCTGAGCGTTCTCCCGCGCTTGCAGAAGTCGCAAATGCAGCAGTAGTGGAGGATCGACCCCACCCATTCGTGGATCGCCATGATGTCGGTGTATTTTCCCAACCGTTCCTTCTGTGTCATTGCTGTCTCCCCTTACTAAGTTTAGATTTAAAATTCTGCACATGGGTTCGCCAAAATTAAACTTTTTTGCATTTTTCCCGGAAAGAAAGGCCGAAATGGGGCCCGGTACGGACACATGAGCCCGGCGCGGGCCGGTCAGGCACCGGCCAGCGCACGATTTTCGGGTGTGGATCCGGAAGGGGGTTTTGGCGGGTCCGGGAGTCCGTGTTCGATACGATGGTAGGGTGCGAAAGACAGATGAGGGTCACGCCGGGGGGCGCCCGGCCTGAAAAATATCAGTAGTCGATCCCCTTCTGGGGCTCGATGCCTCTCCGGTAGGCGTGTTTGATCTCCTTCATTTCCGTCACGGTATGGGCCCTCTCAATCACCTCGGGGTGCGCATCCCGCCCGGTGAGGACAAGGTGGAGAAGGGGCGGCTTTTTCTCTATCAGCTCGATCACCTGGGGAAGGTCGACCAGGTTCAGGCTCATGGCGTTGTTCACCTCATCGAGGATCACGACATGGTAGTCCCCGGAGAGCATCTTTTCCATGGACAGCTTTATCGCGTCCTGCGCATTGGCCCGGTGCTCCTCGAAAGGATAGGGGTTTCCCAGTATTCCGCAGAAACCCTTGCCCGTGAGGTAGCAATCCACGTTGGGCGCAAGCCTCTTTATGCCATCCAGTTCTCCCGCGTGAATGTCGCCTTTCATGAAGTGGATCACGCACACGTTCATGTCGTATCCAACCGCCCGCACCGCTATCCCGAGGGCAGTCGTGGTCTTTCCCTTCCCGTGGCCCGTGATGACCACGATAAGGCCGGCGACATTTTCCGGCTCGAGGTACTGGAGCTTTACATCTCCCACGTAAACACCTCCGTCTATAATGAAAGATGCCTTAATCTGCAGAAAAGTTTTTTAAAAAATTCCCCCCCCCCGTGTCGAAAGGGATCGGCCGCGCCGCCCCCGGGATGAGCGCCGGGGCACCCCTCCCCCGAGCGTTCACCGCTTCGTAAAACCCCTACCGTATGTAAGTTATCACCTGGTCTTTTTTCACCCTGCCCGGCGCGCGAGGTTCCTCGGCGGGATAGCCGACGGGAACGATCGCGACGGGGCGCAAATGATCGGGAAGGCCGAGAATGGGGTAAACGGCGCCCTCCTTGAACGCGCCGACCCAGACGGTTCCCAGGCCAAGGGACGTGGCGACGAGCATGAGGTTCTGAACGCTTGCGGCGACATCCTGGAGCGCGTAGAGGCCCGAACCCCGCCCCCCGTAGTGCAGCTCGATCCTCAGGTCGGCGCAGCACACGACAACCAGGGGCGCCCGGGAGATGAAATCCTGGTCATAGGCCGCGCGGGCCAGTTTTTCCTTCACGTCCTGCCGGTAGACGAAATAAAAGCTCCTGCTCTGCAGGTTGCCGGCACTCGGCGCCCAGATCAGGCTGTCCTCGAGATGCGCGAGAACGTCCTCCGGTATGTCCCGGTCTTCAAAGCTGCGAATGCTCCTTCTCTTCCGAACCGCCTCCATGACTTCCATATCGCCCCTCCTTAGCCGGCCTCAAAAAAAACCGCTTTCTGGCCGATATTATAGTACAGGCGGACGGCAAATACATGGCCCCGGGGAAAGGCCCGGACGGTCGAGGGCACTTCCCGGAACCGGGGGCAGCCGGGGAAGCATGGTCAGAATAATCAAAGAGGTATCGATGCGGGAGTTCTTCGAGGAGAGGTTCGACGAGGCTCTCTCGGCAAACCCCCTGGAGCTTCCCCATCTGACCCGCTCCTACCTGGTGGAGCTTCTGACCGAGTACGCGGAGAGCGAAACCGCCTTCTCCCTCGACAGGGAGGACCCGGAGCTGCCGCTGTCGATCAGGTTTCTGCGCGCCACCGCGAAGGGAACCAGGGAAAAGCTTCAGGACTGCAAGAGGATAGGGGATTTCTGCCTCTTTCTCTCGGGTATTTTCCCCGAGAAAATCCAGGGGAAAGCGGCCGACCTCGATTTCTACATGGCCCTCGGCTCGAAGGCGTATTTGAACGTGGAATCCTCCCTGAGGAACACAACCTCCCACGCCGAAGACTGTTTCGTCCGCATGTTCCGGGAGCTTTCCGAGCGGTTTCCGGAATTCGTGGGCCTCTACATGGACGTGAGCGAGAGGATGCGGGCGCTGACGGACAGAAACATCATGGACCTCTACGGTAAATACCTGCTCCTGCGCTCCCGGAGGCATGAGAGGATCCTCAGAAAGGCGGGCATTTCTCCGCCCCCGCCAAATCCGACAAGGCACTGAACCGGTCGAGGTCACGCGAGCCTTCTTTTCGCCAGCAGCGCAAAGGCAAGGTAGAGGCAAGACGCCCCGGCGACGCCGGCAATAAAACCGGCGGTAACGGTAATTACGGGTGTCACGAGGGATCCCAGCAGGGAGGAGAAGTTGTTGATCCCCCACAGCGCAACGAGCCCCTGCGGCCCCACCTCCCGCTGCATGCCCGCCAGGACGGGGGGTAGGAAGAGCCCCAGGAGGAAGGCGATCGATGCGCTGGTGGCCGCAAAGACGGCCTTCTCGAGCCACCGGCCGGCGAACACCCCCGAATCGGCGAGGAAGGGGAAAACGGCCACGGCGAAGAGCAGGCATGCCACCGCCAGCGAGACGAAGAGATAGACGCGCCCGCCCCCCCGCAGGAACTTTTCCCCGGCAATGGCGCCCAGCCCCGAAGCGGTGAGAAACAGGGCGATGACGACGAGGAACCCCTCGGTGTAGGAATCGAAAAAGTAAGACGCCCTCCCCACGAGAAGCATCTCCACGACCGTGTAGCCGAAGCCGCAGAGGACGCCGAGGGCAAGGAGGCCCCAGCCCGCGGGCTTTTCCCGGGAATAGGCCCGGAGCACGAAAAGCGACGGCAGAAGGATGACGAAGGTGCCTGATATGGCCACGACGGCGAGGGAGAGAAGGAGCATGAGGTACCCGGACTCGAAGAACACGAGGGATGACCGGCCGAGGCTCTCGTAGATCCTCGCTGCACCGGCGGGTTTGAAAAACCGGTAGAAGTAGGGCCTGTCACGGGTCGGCACCTCCAGGTAGAAGGGGTGGGCCTTCCCCCGTCCATCGCCCTCTTTTAAAAAAGCGAGCAGGCTCTCCACGTACTGCCTGTCCTCGTAATCCCCCTTAACCTGCCTGCCCGTCACGATGGCGGGAAAGCCCGTCCTTGCCAGGAACCTCTCGAGCCGGCCCAGGAATGCTGGGTCGAAGGGGCCGGGAGAGGCCAGGATGATGAAGCGCGAATAGCCGTATATCACGATGACCCTCTCCAGGAGCGTTTCCCCCGGCGCAGGCGCGAAAACCCTCCGCAAAAGGTTCAGGATCTTTCCCTCCTCCCGCAAGGGGCTCTTGCTCCATCCGGAGAAGGCCAGCATGCCCCCCTCTTTGAGCCGCCGCACGGCAAGCCCCAGCACCTCCTCGGTGAAGAGGTAATCCTCCGAGAGGGGCTTGCCGTACACCATCGAATAGGAGAGGGACCCCGCCTCGGGCAGGAAGATGAGATCGAACTCTTCCGTCCCGCTCCGGATGAACCGGAGCGGCGATTCGGCCACGACCTTCGCAGGTCCGGCGTCGAACTGACCCGCACCGGACATCAGGGTGATGAGCCCCTTTCTGCCGTCGGCCACCACCACCTTCCCGTAGCCCCCCCGGGAGGCCATGGCCTGCAGAACACCCCCCTCGTATCCCGCCACCAGGGCGCTGCCGCCCTCCTTCAGGAAGGCTGCCATTTCGGGCAGGTACCCGATCAGGTCGCCGTACTCTTCCGGGCGGGGGAGCAGGGACCAGCCGCAGAGGTTGCCGTCGAAGAAGGCAAAGATCTGGGCGGGAACGGGGCCCGCATACCGGGGAGAAAGGCCCGGCAGGGCGTGAAACGACCCCGAAGAGCCCGCCAGGTATTCCCCGGCGAGATCCTGGGACCTGCCGAGAACCCTGCTGTCCTCCACCTTCTGAAAGAGGCTCAGGGCCTTGTACTCCGACAGGGGTTGCGGCTTCACGAATACGGAGAAGGCCCCGGCGAGGGAGAAGAGGACGACGGCTGTGCGCTTCCCCACCCCGCGGCCCCGCTCGATGAAGATCATCGCCGTCGAGGCGAGTATGACGAGCAGGAGTATCGCCTTGAGGGGAAACGCCCTTGAGAGGGGGAACCAGAGGAGAACGCCCGATCCGGCGCCCAGCATCGAGAGGGCGTACACCCGGAACTTGCTCATCGGGAGGGAGGCGAAGGCGCTGCCGACGATCGCACCGGATACGGCGTAGGGCAGGCTGAAAACGAGAAAGAGCAGAAAGAGCAGGAGCGCCTTCCCGGGGGAGACGAGGAGGTGGGAAGGCTCCACCTTGACGAGGAAGAGGGAGACGATGCTCGCCGTCAGGACGACAGGAAAAGCAAGGACGTAGGGCCCGGGCCGGTAGAACCGCTCGTGCCGGGTTCCCATGAGATAGACGAGAAACCCCGAGAACCCATACCCCGCCAGGACGACCCCCACCGTGACCGACGCAAACTGGTGAAAGTGCTGGATGGAGAGGAACCGGAAAAAGGAAAGCTCCAGGAGGAGGGAAAGGGTCTGTGAGAAAAACACGACGAAGGCCATCGCCGGGCCGCCCTTCAGTGTCCGAGGAGGGGAACGAAAATGACGGGAAGCACCGACCGGGTGGTGACGGTGCCGTCATTTTCCTTGCTCACCAGCATCAGGTTCTGGGTCATGAAGGGAGCCCCCACGGGTATGATCATTCTCCCCCCCGCTTTTAACTGCTCGATCAGGGTCGGCGGGATGTGAGGCGCGGCGCAGGTAACGATGATGCCGTCGAAGGGGGCGCGCTTTTCAAAGCCGAAGTACCCGTCACCCTGGACGACCGTAACGTTCCCGTAACCTTCTTTCTTCAGCCGCTTTCTCGCCGAGTCGGCCAGGGACGTGAAGATCTCCACCGTGACGACCTCGCCGGCGAGCTCCGCCAGGACGGCAGCCTGATACCCCGAACCCGTACCAACCTCGAGCACCCTGTCCTCCGGCCCCACGTTGAGCAGCTCGGTCATCAGCGCGACGATGTAGGGCTGCGATATGGTCTGCCCCTCGCCTATCGGGAGGGGATGGTCGTTGTAGGCCTTGCGGCGCAGGGCTCCGGGGACGAACAGGTGCCGGGGAACCTTCCGCATGACCTCCAGGACCCGTTTGTCCCTGACGCCCCGCCGCTCGATCTGCGTCCGGACCATCTCGCGTCGCTTTTCAAAATAGGGGTCCTTCCCCTCATCGGCCGCCGTTGCCCGCCCGGCCGCGGCAAGGAGCGCGATCGAGACCGCCCACGGAAGGATGAGCTTGGCCCTTTTGCTCTTCATGACCTGAGCCTTTGCAGCTGTTCCTTGTAAATTTTCCTCATTTCCACGAGGTCCCGGTCGTACAGGCCCGCCTTGAAATCGGGAAAGCTCCAGGGGAGGGCCTCGACGCCGCCCCGCCGAAAAAACAGGGTCATGTCGGCCCAGACGCCCCTGCCCAGGTAGACCTTGTTTCCCCGCTCCTTGAAGGAAGCGAGGACGACCTTGTGCAGGTCGAGATACCCCATGTCGATGTTCACCCGCCTCTTGCCCGAAGAGGCGAGGGAAGACTCGACGGCCCTGGCGTGCCACTTCCCCTCCACGAGATCGTCGGGCTCCACGAGCCTGGCAAAGGAGAGGACGACCCGCGACAGGCTGCTCCCCATCTCTTCCTCGTAATAGCTGGTCCCCTCGAAGGGGACGGCTCCGCCGCGGTAGTCTGCAGGGGAGAAGATCTCCTCGAGGGCGCGAAGGGCCTCCCCGAAAAAGCCCTCATCCCGGTAGAGTATCCCGGCGATCAGTTTCACCGGAGCGGCGAGCCGCGTCATACAGCACCCCTAGAGAAACCGCATGAAATTCTTTCCCTGACGGAGCGAGGCTCTCTCGAGGCCGCTTACGAAATCCCTTCGCCCCGCGTCATCACCGATGCAGACGATAAAGTAGGAGCCTGCAAAGGCACGGAAAAATCCCTCCGGCGCCGGCGAGGGGAAGCCGAAGGCCGGGATGCCCATCACGGTCCTTCTCCCGGGGTCCTCCCGGTTGTCGACGAAGCAGGCGATGGTCACCCCTTCGCAAAGAAGAAGTCGCGCCACCTCCCTGCCCGAGGGTCCGCTCCCCGCGATCACGGCGGAGCGCCTCTTTTCCAGCAGCCCCTTTTTCACGAAGTAGTGAACCTTCGCCCGGAACATGGCTTCCCTCTTGCAGCGGGCATCGTTCCGGATCAGCCTCCCCGCGGAATCTCTCCAGAGAAGGAGCGTCTCGGGCACCTTGCCGAACCTGGCCCCTGCCAGGTACGCCCGGAGTATCAAATCGTAGTCCTCGGCCCAGGGACTGCCCCGGTACCCGCCCATCTTCTCGTAGTACTCCTTGCCGAGGAAAAAGGTGGGATGCACCAGGGGCGACTCGACGAATATCTCCCTGACAATATCATCGTGTTCGGTCAGGGAGTTGCTCCACCCCTCGTAGCGCACGACGCCGGAGGAGAGGAACCCCGAGTCGCTGATCATCCTCACCCTCGCCCCTATCAGGTCAAACTGTCCCGCCTCATTGAAAAAGCGGAGCTGACGCTCGATCCTTTCCTCATCCATGATGTCGTCCGCATCCATCCTCGCAACGTAGGTCCCGGAGCAGGCCCGGAGCCCCCGGTTGAGGGCGGCGACGATCCCCCGCCTCCGGCCGCGTATGAGCCTGACCCGCGGATCTCTTCTCCGCGCCTCCCCGATCAGCCGGGCGCTTGCGTCCGTCGACCCGTCATCGACGCATATAAGCTCGAGATCGGAGAAGGTCTGGCCAAGAACGCTTCCGATGGACGCGGGAAGGGTGGAGGCGGCGTTGTACACGGGCATCAGGACCGAAACGGCGGGTTTCATATGGAGGGTTTCGTGCATGCGGGCCCCACTTTCGCACATCACACTGTTTAGTTGTCCATCCGGCGGGGTGCAGCGCCCCCGGCTCACGGCGGCGTGCCCCCTGCCCGGAGGGTAACGTTTTTAATTTAACGGAACGCGGCGCAGATTGCACCACCTACGTCGGCTATGTGCCGCCGATTTTCCCTGCCGGGGCAAAGGGGGCCTTTCCCCGTCAATCGGGGAAATCGAAGAGCTCAGTCGTCAGGTACCGCTCGCCGGCGCTGGGCAGGACGACGACGATCAGCTTGCCCGCAGATTCCGGCCTGTGGGCCAACTGGAGCGCCGCCCACGTGTTGGCCCCCGACGATATGCCGACGAGCAACCCCTCTTCCTTCGCAAGCCTCCGGGACACCTGCATGGCGTTCTCGTTGGTGACGGTGATCACCTCGTCGTAGATGCCGGTATTGAGCACGCCGGGGACGAAGCCCGCGCCGATGCCCTGAATCTTGTGGGGCCCCGGATTGCCGCCCGACAGGACCGGTGAGTCGACGGGCTCGACGGCCACGAACCGGACATCCTTTTTCCGGGACCGGACCACCTCCCCGACCCCCGTGATCGTGCCCCCCGTCCCTATTCCCGCCACGAAGATGTCGAGCTTTCCGTCCGTGTCCCGCCATACCTCCTCGGCGGTCGTGCGCCGGTGGACCTCGGGGTTAGCAGGGTTTTCGAACTGCTGCGGGATGAAGGAGTTGGGCGTTTCGGCAGCCAGCTCCTCGGCCCTCTTGATGGCTCCCTTCATCCCCTCGGTGCCGGGCGTCAGGATGAGCTCGGCGCCCAGGGCCAGCAGCACCTTCCTGCGCTCGATGGACATGGTCTCCGGCATGGTGAGCACGAGCCGGTAGCCCTTCGCGGCGCAGACGAAGGCGAGGGCGATACCCGTGTTGCCGCTCGTGGGCTCGATGATGACCGAATCGGCGTTGATCGTCCCGTCGAACTCGGCCGCCTCGATCATCGAGACGCCGATCCTGTCTTTCACGCTTGCCAGGGGGTTTAAAAACTCGAGTTTCGCGAGAACCGTCGCATCCGCCCCGTCCGTCACCCGGTTCAGCTTCACAAGAGGGGTATTTCCCACCAGTTTCGTTACGTCAGACGCGTACCTCATGAAACGACCTCCCTTCCGGTTTCTTCCCGTGCAGCCTGTTCACGGCCCCACCGCACTATATGTGAAACACGAAGTTTTCCGCCGACCTGGCCCGCAGCTCCCGATCATGGTCGGCCATCTTTTTGATGCTCCACGCTCCCATCTCCTCTTCGATGAGTTCCTTGATCCCCCCCATCAGGGAGCGAATGGCACAACACTCGGGGGAGACAGCCGTCTCGCACTCCACGTTGCCCAGGCGGATACACTCCGTTGGCTCCACCTCTCCCTCGATCGCGCGGTAGACGTCGAGCACCGTGACTTCCGCGGGGGGGACGAAAAATCGGTAGCCGCCTGACACGCCCCGTTTGCTCGTCAGAATCCCGGCGTTTTTAAGATCCAGAAGGATAAGCTCAAGGAACTTCTTCGGGATGCCGTTCGCTTCCGCGATATCCTTGATAAGAAACGTCTTTTCGTTTTCCCTGCCCGCCATAAAGAGCAGGGCGCGGAGGGCGTACTCGAATTTTTTTGAAACCTTCATGGTCTCCTCCCGTGTGTGCTCAATTATCTATATTACCAATAGTTTAAATAGGCTGTCGTGTGCGGTCAACTCTTTTGTCATGGAACGGGAAAAGAAGGCAGGGGCCCTCCCCTTCCGGACTCCCCCCTGCCTACCCGGTCTCGGGAGGCGCGGGCCGCCCCCCCCGGGGCGGGGAGTAGCCGAAGAGCCTGAGGCTGTTGACGATTACGAGAACGGTCACGCCCACGTCGGCAAATATGGCCATGGCCAGGTTGCTCATTCTTCCCACGGCAAGAGCCAGGAAGAGAAATTTGACGGCGACGGCGAAGGTGATGTTGAGCCGGATTTTGCCGATGCTGGCCCTGCCCAGGTCCGCAAGGTAGGCCACCAGGTTCAGGTTATCGTTCATGAGGGCGATATCGCTGTTTTCGATGGCCAGGTCCGACCCGATGGCCCCCATGGCTATGCCCACCGACGAGGCGGCAAGGGCGGGCGCGTCGTTTATCCCGTCGCCCACCATGGCGACGTGCCCGTAGCGCTCGACGAGGCCGGTTACCTCCGCCACCTTGTGCTCGGGCAGAAGCCCCCACCTGACCTCCCCGATACCGAGTTCGGATGCCACGTGCCGCGCCGCGGAGCGGTTGTCCCCCGAGAGGATGACGGGGACTATTCCCATCTCCTTGAGCCGGGAAACGAGGGGTAAGCTCTCCTCCCTGATCTCGTCCACCACGCTGATGATCCCCTTCACCCTCTTCTCGTCGGTGATGACAATCGTGGTCTTGCCCTCCCTCTCCAGCTCCTCCACCTTCCTCACCACCTCCTCCCCCACCTCGTGCTCCTCCGTGACAAAGCGCAGGCTCCCCATGCAGTGGTGGCCGTCGTAACATACCGTGCACTCCCCCTTGACGCCCTTGCCCGGGACGGCCTGGAAGTTTTCGAAGCGGTGGTGGTCAAGGCCCATCAATTCGGCGCGGGACATGATGCTCCGTGCGACGGGGTGCTCGGAGAAGGCCCCTATGCCGCCCGCGCAGGCAAGGACCTCCTCGACGGTAAAGCCATCCATCGGTATGATGTCGGCGACGGCGGGCTCACCTCTCGTCAGCGTCCTGGTCTTGTCGAAGGCGATTGCCCTTACCCTCCCCATCTCCTCGATGAACCGCCCGCCCTTGACCAGGGCCCCCCTCGACGTGACGTTGCCGATGGCCGAGAATATCGCCACGGGGGTGGAGATCACGAGCGCGCAGGGGCAGGAGATGATGAGCAGGGTGAGGGACTGCACGAACCAGGGCTCGAAGGGCTGCCGGAAAAGGGCAACGGGAATAAGGACGAGGCCAAGGGATGCGGCGAGCATCGAGGGCGTGTAGTACCGGGCAAACTTCTCTATGAAGCGCTGTGCCCTGGACTTTTTCTCCATCGACTCCGTCGTCTGCTCGATGATGCGCGCAAGGGTCGTCTCGCCTGCCGCCTTTTCCACCTCGATCTCCAGGTACCCCTGCCCGTTCATGGACCCCGCGTACACCGTGTCCCCCTGGAACTTGTTTTTTGGAAGGGGCTCCCCCGTGATCACCGACTCGTCGACCAGGGATCCGCCGGCGACAACGACCCCGTCCAGCGGTATCTGCTCCCCCGGCCGGACCACGATGACCGCCCCCACCTCCACCTGGTCGACGGGGACGCTCTCCTTGCGGCCCCGCACGGTAGCCCGCAGGGGAATCCTTTCCACGAGCCTTTCGATGGCCATCCGGCTCCTTTTCACGCCGAACTCCTCGAGCGTCTCTCCCAGGGAGAAGAGGACAACGATGACCACGGCCTCATCGAAATGGCCCAGGTACGCGGCGCCGATGATCGCCAACGTCATCAGGAGGTTGATGTTCGAAAAGTCGAAGCGGGCCAGACCCCTGAGGCCGCTCCGGATGACTCCCCTCCCGAAGACCAGTATCATGGCGATGGCGAAGGGAACCATGATTGAAAGGGGCGGGCGGATATCGAAAAAGGAGAGGATCTCCAGGGGGAACACCACCGCCAGGCTTGCCAGCAACCACCGAAATTTCCTGTCCCTGAAAAGCTCCGTGTATCCCATACGATTCAGTATAGACCTTTTCTCGCGGATATCCGCGGCAAAGAGGGCGAAAGCCCCCAAAGACCAGCCCCGCGGGAGCAGTCCCCACGTCCCCGGATACTGCCGTGGGCAGGGAAGTTTGCCGCAGCGAAAAGTGCCGTCTCAATCCCCATGGGTTCCGGACCCCCTCCCGGCCCGCCTGCTAATCGACATGGCCGGTGCCCCTCGTGTACCGGGCATAGCGCGGCAGCCACATGCGGGAGCCAACGATATCGCCGAGACGTTTCGGGTCCACCGGATTCCTCGCCACGTTCTGCTCGATCGCCTTCTGCGCGACACAGATGGCCACCTCCCGGCAGACATCCCGCAAATCGGTAATGGCAGGGTAGACACAGTTCAAATCGAGCCGGAAGGGTGATACCAGCTCGGCCAGCCGCTTCGCCGCCACGGTAAACATCTCGTCCGTTATCACCTCCGCCCTGACGACGAGGGCGCCCAGGCCCACTCCCGGGAATATGAAGACGTTGTTCCCCTGGCCGACGATGAACACCTTCCCCTTGTAGTCCACATCGGGAAAGGGGCTCCCCGTGGCGACGACCGCCTCGCCGCCCGTCCACCGGTACACGTCCTCGGGCCGCCCCTCGGCGGAGCTCGTGGGATTGGAAAGGGGGAAAATGACGGGGCGGTCGCAGTGGGTGCGCATGGCCCTGACGATCTCCCTGCCGAAAGACCCCGGGACACCGGAGAGGCCGATCAGGACCGTTGCCCGTGTATTCTTTACCGCGTCCATGAGGGAAACTCTTCCGGGACTCTGAAGGTCCCAGTCCCCGGCAAAATCCGCTTTTCGCGCGAACTCCCTCTTGTACTCGTCGAGGCCCCCCCTGCCCTCGTAGAGGACGCCCCTGCTATCCAGGATGTAGATGCGCTCCTTGGCCTCTTTCTCCGAGAGCCCCTCGCTTATGAGGGCGCTGCAGATCTGCCGCGTCACGCCGATACCCCCCGCACCGGCACCGTAAACCACATACACCTGGTCGCTCAGCTTCTCCCCCTTGATCCTCATCGCCCCGCTTATGCCGGCCAGGGTCACCGCCCCCGTTCCCTGTATATCGTCGTTGAACGACGGCAGGTCCGACCGGTACGTGTCGAGAAGGGTGAAGGCGTTCTGCTTGCTGAAATCCTCCCACTGCAGAATCGCGTCGGGGAAGTTTTTCTGCACCCCACGGACGAACTTTTCGATAAAGGCGAAGTACTCGTCCCCGCGCAGCCTCTCGCTCCTGATGCCGACGTACATGGGGTCGTCCAGGAGTTCCTCGTTGTTGGTGCCCACATCGAGGGTAACGGGGAGGCAGTTGGCCGGATTTATCCCCGCACCGGCAACGTAGAGCGACAGTTTCCCGATGGGAATGCCCATACCGCCCACACCCTGGTCCCCGATCCCGAGAATACCCTCCGAGTCGGTCGCGACGATCATCTCCACGTTCTTGTACGGGAGGGACTCAAATATGTCGTCGATCCTGTCGATGTTGTCGGGCGAGAGAAATATCCCCCGGGTAAACCTGAATATGTGGCTGTACTGCTGGCAGGCGAGACCGACGGTGGGTGTGTACACGATCGGGATCATCTCCTCGAGGTAGTCGAGGATGAGCGCGTAGAAGAGCGTCTCGTTCCTATCCTGGAGAGACCGCAGGAATATGTACTTTTCCATGTCGGACCGCTTCGCAGAGAAGTTCTCATAGCTCTTCAAGACCTGGAGCTCGAGCGTGGAAACGGCGCTCGGTAAAAACCCGTCGATCCGAAAAAGCCTCCTCTCCTCGTGGGCAAATGCAGCCCCCTTGTTGAGAACGGGATTGTGGAGCAGTTCAAAACCGCCGGAGTCGATCTCGTACACATCCTCGCCTTTTTCATCCTTCAGGATCTTGAATCGAAGCATGACGGCCTCCTGTCCATATTCGTGCACGTTAAAGGGATACGTCGGGGATCAAAGCGGTTACACATAATATTATATAGTATAAAATTTGGGGAGGGGAGGGCGGCGCGGGCCCGGAAGGACGGGTATCGCCCGGCAGGGCGACGGCTCACGGTCGTGGAGATGACGCTCCCGGCGAATCGTGCATGATCTCGGTGCCGCCGACCCTGAGGTTTTTCACCGCCGAATCATCCCTGAGTTGGGCGAGCAGCGCTTTCACGCACTGGGAGTCGAACTGGAACCCCGCATTTTTCCACAACTGCTGGACCGCCTCTTTCCGGGAAAGGCTGCTCCGGTAGAGCCGGTCCGACGTCATCGCATCGAAGGCATCGGCGACCGCCATGATCCGGGCCTCGATCGGGATGGCATCCCCGGAAAGGCCGTCGGGATACCCGTGCCCGTCAACTCTCTCATGGTGATGCCGGACGCCGGGGCAGAGCCTCCTGAGCGAGTGCATCGGCTTCACGATGTTCTCGCCGATCACCGGGTGGGTCTTTATGACCTCGAAATAGTCATCGGGCGATTTGCGCGAGGAATTGTGGAGGATGGTGTCGGGTATGCCGATCTTCCCGATATCGTGCAGCAGCGATGCCTCCTTTACCAGCTTTACGACGTACTCGGGCAACCGCAACTGCGCGGCTATGCCCCCTGAGAGTTCGGACACCCTCTTTGAGTGCCCGTTCGTGTAGATATCCCTCGCCTCGACGGCCGCGGCAAGCGAGGAGATGCTTTCGAAATAGGTCTTCTCCATGCTCTTGCGCAGCTCCGCATTGTCGATAGCGGTAGCTACCTGTGCGGCAAGGTTCTGAAGCATCAGGACATCGTCCCCGCCTATCTTCCTGCACTTCGCATCGGACCCCTCGCTTCCGGGAGAATCACCCCGTCCCGACGCAACCGTCAGTACGCCGAACACCGTGTAGGACCTGATGAGGGGAACGGACACGCTGTCCCCGAAGAACCGCTGAAACTCGCGCAGCCCCCTTTCCTTCCAGCCGCCGTCCCGGCCGCGGTGAAGAACCAGGGGGCGAGCGCAATCGATGACCCGGCCAAGCAGCTCCTTTCCCGCCACCGGGAAAGAGGACTCCTCGCCGGGGGAGAGGCCGACGTGGGAAATGATCCGGAACTCTCCCTCCGAGCCGATGACCGTCACGACCCCCTTCCTGTACCCGATGATATCTACCATGCTCGAGAGGGTTACCGTCAGCAGGCCGTCGATCTCGACGGGAGACGCGACGGCCCGGGAAATGTGGCTCAAAAGGGTCTGTATGTGCTGTTTCGAGCTCTGCAGGTCTTCGATGTTTTTCTGGAGCCTCTCCGTTATCCTGTTGACATTATTGGCCAGGTCATGCAGCTCATCGCCGGAGGAGGGCCGCGCACGCCTGCTCAAATCACCCGATGCGACGGCCTCCACGTCGTCCACCGTATCCACCAGGGACTTTACGATCGCCCGCAGGATCAGGCGGCCCGCAAGGCCGAGGAGGACCAGGAAGACAACGAGGAAGGTAACCTGCGCCGCCTTCCCTTCGAGTTCCAGGAAGGGCAAAAGGAGATAGAGGGAGACCAGCATCGGTATCACGTAGAGTATGGCGAAAACGATGGAAAATCTCTCGACGATCGATTTCCTGCGCATCGAACCCTTTTGTCTCGACAAGCCCTGCTACCTCCGCAGATAGTGCGTGGAAACAATCCCCCCGGAGAGACCGATTGATTGCTCCCGGGTATTCTTTTCGGCAAAAACCCGCCGCACCTTGAACAGGGGAAACCGGCGAGAGACTCTGGCAGGGAGGGCCCGCCCCGGCAGCCGCTTCGCCGGGGTCAGCGGGCCTGATTTGCCCTGTATAATAGCAACACTTTGATGTACTATATTTTTAAAATCTACTGAAACCGGTCTCTATGGACCTTTCAAGATTTTTCGAATCATATATCGGATTGTTCATCGCCCAGTCATTCAGCCACACATTTATCACCGCAATTATCGTCCACAGGGCCATAAAGTCGTGGCGCATCAAGAGTCCGGCCCTGAAACAGAAGTTCCACTACCTAGCGATCATATTCCCCCTCGCAGCCTTTCCCGCGTACCAGCTGATCAACCCCGCAAGAAGGAACCTCTCCTTCCGCCTCGGGGCCCTCTTCGACATGAACAGGTGGCTTACCCTGGAGATCCTGGGCAAAATTCCCGGGCACGCTGTTTTTATCCTTCTCCTGCTCGTCACCTCGTGCATCTTCTTCTTCCAGGAGGCGCTTCCCATCATCCGGCACCTCCTCGCCCCCCAGAAAAACGCACATGGGGAAGACGGGGGAAGCAAGGCGCAGGTCCGGCATGTCCTGGAAAGCCTGCCGGGAGAGAAGCCGAACTTTTTCGTCCTCGACGACGAAGACCTGCTCCTGTACTCGACCACAGGCAAAAATGCTTCCATTTACCTGTCCCGGGGCCTTGTGGAATCGCTCGACACCGAGCAGCTGCGGGCGGCCCTGGCCCACGAAATAGCCCACATCGACAGGAACAAAAAGCCCCTCCTGCTGGTCGTCTTCCTCTTCAGGGTCATCCTCTTCTTCAACCCCGTCGTCCTCCTCGAGTTCAGGAGGGTCGTCCAGGAAGAGGAGAAGATATGCGACGATATGGCGGTGATGAAAACGGGGAAGCCCTCGGTCCTCGCCGAGACGCTCAAGAGGCTCTACCTGCCCGATCACGGCGGGGGGAAGATCAGCATGAAGGAGCTCGGACGGGGGGAGAAAACCTTCGAGGAGAGGAGCCACATCCTGCTCATCCAGAGCAGGATCACGAGACTCGAATCCAAAGAAAAGGAAGACCCGGGAAACTCCTGGCTCAAAATTGCCGCGACGATCGCACTCGTGGCGTGGATAAATTACTTTATCGTGTGAGGACGATGGAGGAAAAATCCTTCAAGAACAGGCTCCTTCGCATTTTTTCCCTGTTGCTGGCGGTGGGGGTCCTGATCCTGGCTTTAAAGATCCTGAACTGGGTCCCTCTCGCCCTGGACAAAGACATCATCAGGAGGTACGCCAGCATCGAGGAGGTTCAGGGATCGCTCAAGATAGCGGACCTCCACATTCCCTCCTACTTTCCCCAGACCATCCGGTGGCCCCCCTCGGAGATACTGGCCCAGGGAAAACCCTTTCCGGGCCTGATGATGGAGTTCCGCGACATAGAGAAGGGGGAGGCAACGCTCATCATCACCCAGGCGAAGGCCCCCCATTTCAACCCGGACAGCAGGATCGGCATAGAGGAGGTCAAAGAGAAGGTCGGCTACGACCTGAAGGGAAGAAAAGCCCTGCTCGAAGTCGGCTCATGCCCGGGCGGCGGGCCCTGCAGCATAATCTCCTGGGCCGAGGGGGACTACACGATCCACGTATTCCTGAAAGCGCCGCCGATCGAACTCATACGAATCGCCGAGAGCATGCTCCGCTGACCATCCCGCCTCATGCGGTTATGCAGCGAAGGGGTATTCGCGGCTCTGGCATACGCCCCCTGCCTGCCCGGGTGGCCATGCCCCCTGCAGAGCGCAGACAGAGGCTCACAGGGGCCCTCCGAAAGCAATTTTCCAATATTACAACAACTTTTACCCCCGCATAGGGACTATTTCCCCGAAAAATAGGTATTTATCCCAATTGTCGGTATTTTTGCCTTCTCCTATAGTGGAATCATGGAGTGGAGAAAACAAAAAATCGCAGGCGGGAGAAGAGGCGATAAGCGAAAGCACTCCCCCCGCGATGATGCGGCCACGTCAGAAGAAAGGAGGTGAGAGACATGGTGAGGCATTCGGGAGGACACAAGGTAAGGGGCGGCACGTACTGGAATGCCGAAAACGGTTCGATGATCCACCTGAAAGGCGAGAGCACGCTTCCGGGCGGGAAGGAAAACATCTACTACCGGATCCCCTTCGTGCTTCTTTTTCCCTTCGGGATGGTCCTGGGCGGGCTCTACATTTTCGCCCTCCCCGTCATCGGCGTGGTGAACGCCGTATCCGTGGTCGGCCAGAGGGCCTTCGGCGGGATCTTGAGCCAGCTTCGCAAGAGCATCTCCTTCGGTTGGAGGCCCACGGAGGCATACCTGGCGGGGAAGAAAAAGAGGGAAGGGAAGGAAAACGGAAAGGGAAAGGTCGCTGAATGAGCTCTTTCTCCCCTGCCGGGCGTAAACCGGGAGGATCAAAAAGCGAAAAAAAAGGAGGTAAACCATGCATACGCTCTTGGATTTCCTCACACACGTCAAGGGAGTCGAGTACATCATTTCCGTTCTGTTCATCGTCGCCTTCATCCTCTACCTGGAGGTCCTGAAACCGAGACCCTTCAGGACGCTGCTCCATGAGACCCGGGAAGACCTCGATTTCATGAAGGCATCGGGACTGAGAAATGCCCTGAAAACGGCGGGCAGCATCATCGCCGCCCCCTTCATCGGGCTCTTTTACGTGGTGTGCCTGCCCTTCATCTTCTGCTATGCCGTCGGCATCGAGGTTCTGAACATGGCGATCGGAGGGCTGGAATCCCTGCTCAACGCCGCAGGGAAGAACGTCTCCTTCGGGTGGAGGCCCCAGGAGGCCTACTTTGCCGGCAGGAAGAGGGGGAAGAAGAGGCCCGTGGAGGAGGAAGCGGAAGAGGAAGATGATGCGAAACGTGAAAATCAGTGACGGGATGCACGTACCGGGAAGGAGGCCGGATCCATGAAAAGAGAAACTATCACCGCTTTCACGATCAGCCTGTGTGTCTGCCTGATCACTTTTTCGGGCGCCATCACCGGTTCTTACACGCAAGCCTCCGGGGACGATGCGGCGGTCAGCGCCATGCCCGGTGTGATCGTCCTCGGCAGCATCAGCGACAAGTTCGAGCCCGTCACCTTCGACCACGCCGAACACGTGGATATGGCTGACAGGTGCGGCGACTGCCATCATCAGCACGGGACGGAGAAGACGCTCTCGTGCAGAAAGTGCCACGAGATCGACCCGTCGGCATTCCAGCAGTCTGCCGCAGGAGGCAGCTTTTCCCCGTGCAAGACATGCCACGCAGAGTCCTTTCAACCGGGGAAGCTGAACATGCCCGGGCTCAAGGCCGCCTACCACCGCGCCTGTTTCAGCTGCCACCGGGACGTGAGCGGCATCGGGGGCGATCCCAAAGGGTGCACAGAACTCTGCCACGAAAGAAGAGAAGAGGCGGCAGGAAGGATGGACTAGGTGAAAACTGTCACGGAAAGAGGAGGCCCTCTATGGGAAAGGAAACGAAAAAAGCAGGTGTGAAAACCAGCAGGGGAAAGAAAGGAGATGGCGCAGGGGTGAAGTGGAGCAGGAGGGATTTTCTGAAGACAGTCACCGCAGCGGGAGGCTCTGCCCTCGTGGCCACCCCGTCGAAAGCCATCGCCTATAAGAAGCTGGAGGGATGGCCCAACCGCCTGGGAATGCTCACAGATCTCTCGCAGTGCGTGGGCTGCAGGAGCTGCGAGCGGGCCTGCAACGAGGCAAACAGCCTGCCGGCCCCGGGGGTTCCTTTCGACGCGAAATCCGTATTCGCAGAGAAACGGCGGCCCACGGCCAGCGCATACACGGTAGTGAACAGATACGAAAACCCGAAAGACCGGGGAGAGCCGATCTACCGGAAAGTTCAATGCAACCACTGCAACGAGCCCGCATGTGCCTCCGCGTGCCCTGTCCGGGCATACAGAAAAACCCCCGAAGGAGCGGTCCTCTACAACGCCGACCTCTGCTTCGGCTGCAGGTACTGCATGATCGCCTGTCCCTTCTACGCCCCCGCATACGACTATGAGAGCGCCTTCGAGCCCCGCGTGGTCAAGTGCACCATGTGTTACGAGAGAATCACGAGAGGAGGCGTCCCGGCCTGTGCGAAAGCCTGTCCCGTGGAAGCGATAACCTTCGGCAAAAGGAAAGACCTGGTCAAGCTCGCCAGGGCGAAGATCTCGAGGGACCCCGACAGGTACCTGGACCAGATCTACGGGGAGCACACAGCAGGCGGGACGGGCTGGCTCTACATAGCCGGCGCACCCTTCGGGCAGCTCGACTTTCCGACGGACCTGCCCGACACCCCCCTCGTGGAACAGACGAAGGGATTTCTCTCCGCCGTCCCCCTCGTGCTCATCCTGTGGCCGGCAATCCTGGGGCTCTGCTATTCAGCCATGAACCGAAAAGGCGAGATGCATGCCGGCGACGGCGGGGAAACCCGAACGAACGGTAAGGAGGATGAAAAATGAAGGAAGACTCTGTGGTGAAAACGGAAACCTTTCCGGCCCGCTTCATGGACAAGCTCTTCATGGGCATGCCGCTGACGGACTATATGAGGAACCTCATGACCCCCTTCAACGCTTTTGCCATGTTCGTGCTCTGCGTCGGCGTTCCCCTCATGGTGCTCAGGTTCACCAGTGGCCTTGCAACCGTTACCCACGCCTCGAATGAATATCCCTGGGGGATTCTCCTGGGCTGGGGGCTCTTCGCCGGCGTTCCCCTTTCGGCCACGGGCTACGTCATGGCCACCACCGTGTACGTCTTCGGGTACAAGGAATATCATCCCCTCGTCAGGCTCGGCGTCCTCACGGGATTCATGGGATACCTCTTCGCCGTGATCTACCTTTTAACCGATCTCGGGAGGCCGTGGAGGATCTACTACCCCATGGCCGTCTCCTACGGGCCCACGTCGGTCCTCTTCCTGGTCGCCTGGCACGTTGCCCTCTACCTCACGGTCCAACTCCTCGAGTTCAGCCCTGCAATCCTCGAGTGGCTGCACTCCAAGCGGGTCCGGAAGTGGGCGATCATGATTACCCTCGCCATGACGATCGCCGGGGTGATGCTCTCCACGCTCCACCAGTCCGCTCTCGGGGCTCTCTTTCTGCTGGCGCCGGGGAAGCTGCACCCCCTCTGGTACTCCTCCTTCATCCCCGTGTTCTTCTTCATATCCAGCATCTATGCCGGGTGCGCCATGGTCATCGCCGTCAGCACCATCGGGGCCCGCTTTCTGAGAGAGAGAGCCGACGGGCAATTCCTCGGATCCCTGGACCGGCTGACCATCGGCCTCGGGAAGTGCGCCTGCGTCGTCATCTTCGTCTACTTCACCCTGAAGATTATCGGCGTGGCCCACGACAACAACTGGGACCTCCTGGGAACCCCCTATGGCTACTGGTTCCTCGTGGAGACCTTGATCTTCGTCCTTTTACCCGGGATCCTCTACACCATGGGCGTGAAGAAAAAAAGTGCCGGGATCGTGCGCTTCGCGTCTTTCTTCGCCATCGCCGGCATTGTCCTGAACAGGCTCAACGTATCGATGATCGCTTTCAACTGGAACCTCCCGGGCCACCTGCACTCTCTCATCCCCCCCTGGAAGGAGGGATTTCTCGTGCTCACGATCATCACCTTCCACATTCTTCTGTTCCGGTGGATCCTGAACCGCATGCCCGTTCTCCGGGAGGACCCGCGATATGGGTTACACGGCGAATGAATTTGCCTGCCGCGCTTAAAGACGACGGCGGAGGATGCAATGGAAAACCGAGGCTCAGACAGGAAAGCAAGAGACAGGGGGGCCCGTTGCCACGCATCCTCCCGGATTTTTACGCTTAATATTTTACGGTGTCTCTGATATGTTATGGGCAGGACAGAAATACAAAGCGCATTTCCTCTTTCTACCACGACGCCTTTTTGCACAAGGAGGGCCTGTCTGATGGAGAAGGGGAAGGGTATCAACGTTCAGCTGTTCCTAATCATCGGCGTCATCGTCCTCGTGGCCATTTCAGCGGGAATCTCCTCCGGCAGGGAAATGGCCCTTCGCGATCCGGCCAAGAGCTGCCTCCACTGTCACGGAAAGCCGGGAATCGTGATAACTTTTTCCAGCGGAGAATCGGTCAACGCCTTCGTAGACGCCGACCTGTACCGCTCCTCGGTTCACAATTTCCTCACCTGTGCTACCTGCCACAGCGATTTTTCCGAGAAAAACCACCCGAAACGGCAATTCCGCAGCAAGGACCAGTACAGGGTCCGGGCGTCCATGACCTGCAGGGGATGCCACAAGCAGGACAAGATCAGAAGCAAGACCATCCACGCCAGCCTCCTGAAGCGCGAGAAAGAGGGAAAGGCACCCGTCTGCACCGAATGTCACGACGCTCACGCAACGAAGGCCGCAACGGGAGGGTTGATATTTGCCAGCGAGAGGCAGTACTGCATGAACTGCCACGGTTTCGACCTCGATATGACCTGCAAAAACGGCGAAACCCTGCCCCTGAAAGTGGACATATCCCAGCTCGATGCCACCGCCCACGGCAAGCTCCGCTGTTCCGACTGCCACTACGGGTTTTCCGCCGAGGACCATCCGCAGAGAAACTTCGAGACCCTGAGGGATTACAAGATCGCATCGTCGGAAAGCTGCAGACGGTGCCATTTCGACAAGTACACCAAGACGCTTGATAGCGTCCACTACGACATGCTCAGCCAGGGAAACCTCACGGCGCCCGTTTGCACCGACTGCCACGGCTCCCACGCGATTTCCCACATATCCCACGGGATCAAAGGGCGGACCTTCACCACGAAGAGGTGCCAGAAGTGCCATCCCCACATCTACGAGACCTACGCAGAGAGCGTTCACGGCGCTGCCCTCTTCAACGAGCTCAACCAGGACGTGCCGATCTGCATAGACTGCCACAAGGCACACGACATCAAAAACCCGCTCACCCTCGAATACCACGAAACCATTCCCGAGATGTGCAGCAACTGCCACGCAAACGGCGCGATCATGGGCAAGTACGGCCTCTCGACGGACGTGGTGAAAACCTATCTCTCAGACTTTCACGGCATAACGCTGAACCTGTACAAGCAGCAGAGGGAGGAGATACTCAAGCCCGCACGGCCGATCGCCGTATGTACGGACTGCCACGGGACGCACAACATCCAGAGCATCATAAGTTCCGACCCGGCAATCGTAAAGGCGAACCTGACCAAGAGGTGCCAGAAGTGCCACACCGGCGCAACGCAGAACTTCCCGAAAGCGTGGCTGTTCCACTACAAGCCATCCCTGTCGAAGTTCCCGCTCATATTCATCGTCAACGTTCTGTACAAGATATTGATTCCCCTCATGATCGTCGGGCTGGTGCTCCAGGTCCTTCTGCACATATGGCGGTACGCCGTTAACCGGTAAACAGGAGAGTTGCGACATGCCAATACAGGGCAGGATGAAAAAGGAAAAGATAAGGCGGTTCAGCAATGCCCGCATCGTCGAACACCTGCTCATCATCATCACGACGCTGATTCTTTTTGCCACGGGGCTCTCACAGCGGTTCTGGACCCTCAACATTTCCCAGTGGTTCATCCTGAAGATGGGGGGGATAGACAATGTGAGGCTGATCCACCGCATAGCCGGCCTCGTCTTCTCGATCGAACTGATAACGCACATGGGTATCGCCATGATGGGGGTCATCTTCAAGCAGTGGCAACCGACCATGTTCATCACGAAGAAGGATTTTTCCGATGCAAAGCAAAACATGAGATATTACTTCGGCCTGGAAAACCACCCGGCCCGGTGCGACCGCTACGATTACATGGAAAAGTTCGAATACTGGACCATACTCATCGGTGGACTCCTGATGATATTGACCGGGCTCATACTCTGGTTCCCCACGTTCATTGCCCGCTTCCTTCCCGGGGAGATCATCCCCTCGGCAAAGGCGCTCCACTCAAACGAGGCAACGCTCATATTTCTCTTGAACGCCGTCTGGCACATCTACAACTCGATATTTTCCCCCGACGTCTTCCCCCTGGACACGAGCATATTCACGGGCTACCTGTCCAGGGACAGGATGATCCGCGAACACCCCCTCGAGCTTGCACGCATCGAAGGGGTTGACATAGAAGCCATTCTGGAAAACAACCACCGAGGCCCGGAGGTGGTGGGGGCTGATGAGCCCTCTGCCTTTCGCGCGGGGGAAGCGCCCTGAGCCGTCCCCTGCGCTGAGAAGTTCGTTGCAGGTCAAACCGTCCCTCCCGGCCCGGGAGGACTGTGCAGGGTAAAGGCAGGCCGAAAGCATGAGAAACAGGATAATATCCCTCGTCATACTGGAAATATTCATCATCATCGCGAGCCTGGGAATAATAAGCTACCTGAGCGTGAACGCGAGCATCCAGAGGTCCCTGAAAAACCGCATAACCCTGGCAAACATCATCAGCAGGTATCTGGACCACGAGCTGGAAAGCAACTTAAAGAGGCTCTATGACATTTCCCTTTCCGGCAGGATAGATTTTCATGACGGCAACTGGGAGCCGGAGAAAAAAGCGCTGCAGGCGGCGTACGAATACTCCATCTTCACCGACAGGATATTTCTGATGGATTCATACGGAACCGTCGTCCTCGCCTACCCCCACCAGGAGGATGAGCAGGTCAACCTTTTGAGCATCCCCTACGTGGGCAGGACCATATCGGAGGGCAAACCGGTCGTGTCGGATGTCTACACGATAGCGCAAAAGAGCAAGACCGTCATATTTGCCCTCGTGCCCCTGAAGAACAAAGACGGAAAAGTCGTGGGGGTCGCCGGCGGTGAAATCAACCCCACGAATTACCTCCTGGCCCAGATAATCAGGTCGATCCCCGTGGGGGAAGAGACCTACATCGAGATGATAGACAGCCACGGCGTGATCATCGCGTCCAACGACCGCCGCCGCATCCTGACCTGCAACAAGCAGTACAGCCTTTTGTGCGATCTCATCAAGGAAAAGAAAACGGGCGTGCAGGCCTGCCACCGATGCAAGGGACAGGGAAGCCCCTCCCTGGTCAAAAAGAGGGATATGCTGGCCTTCGCACCCCTGTCCGTGGCGCCGTGGGGCATATCGGTGAGAGAGGCCGAGGAGGCGGTCTATTCCCCCTCCACGAGCCTGCGAACGGGCTTCTTCGTGCTCTTTTTGATCTCCATCGTCACCGCATCGCTGCTTGCAATAGGGCTTTCCCGGAGCATCGTCAGGCCGATTCAATCCCTCATCGAGGCAACGGAGAGGATCGGAAGGGGAAACCTCGAGGAGCCGATCGTGGTGGGTAGCGACGACGAGATCGGCATCCTGGGCGAGAGCTTCGACGAGATGCGGGAAAAGCTCGCCGATTCCCTGGACAGCATACAGAAGTACAACATCGAGCTCGAAGAGCGTGTCGCCGAGAGGACCAGGGAGCTCGAGCAGAGCAGGGAAAAGCTGTCCATCCTGCTGCGGGAAATAATCCACGCCGAGGAAGAGGAGCGCAAGAGGATAGCCCGGGAGCTGCACGACGAAACGAGCCAGGCACTGAATGCATTTCTCATCGCCCTGGACTCGATCATCATCATCTCCCGCGACAGCGGTCCCGTCATGAAGCAGCTCATCCACATACGGGAGCAGTGCCTGGCGATGCTCAAGGGGGTCCACAGCATGATAAAAGACCTCCGGCCGCCCGTGCTCGACGACCTCGGCCTCGAATCGGCAGTCCGATGGGTCCTGGAAAAGCACCTCGGAGAGAAGGGGATCAGCTTCGAGCTGAAAACAGAGGGTACCAGCAGGGGAGAAGAAGAGGGCCGGGAGCGGGTTCTGGAGTATGAAAAGATAGAGCTTGTCCTCTTCCGCATCGTGCAGGAGGCGATCATCAACGTGACCAAGCACGCCGACGCGAGCAATGTGGCCGTCACGATCACGTTTGGCAAATCCTTCGTTCAGATATATATTGAAGACGATGGCAAGGGCTTTGACATAAAGGAGGTGCTCAGTTCGATACGGAGGGACAAAAACACCGGGCTTGGCCTGCTCGGCATGCAGGAGAGGATAGCCCTGGTTGACGGACAGCTGAGCATTTACTCGAAACCCGGCGAGGGAACGAAAATTCAACTCCGCGTGCCGATTTAAGGACGTGCGTCCTTTACGAAAAGCAGGGATCGAGCCAGCGGCGGCGGAAAAAATGCTCGCCCGGTGAGCCCGTCCCGGAGAAGAACCGCCATGGAGAAGATCGGCATACTCATCGCAGACGACCATGCCCTGGTGAGGGAGGGGATCATGGCGATATTGAACATGCACGACGACATGACCGTCCTGGGCGAGGCGTCGAACGGGAAAGAGACGATCGAAAAGGCGGGCGAGCTGAAACCCGACATCATACTGATGGACATCGCCATGCCCGGCCTGGGCGGGCTCGAGGCCACCCTCGAAATCAGAAAGGTCGACCCCGGGATCAAGATACTCGTTCTGAGCCAGTACGACGACAGGGAGTACGTGAGCAGGCTCATAAAGGCGGGGGTGTCGGGCTACATACTGAAACACGCCGTCGGTACCGACCTGGTGTCGGCGATACGGGCGGTTTCGCGGGGGGAGTTCTACCTCTACTCCTCCATCGCCTCATCGGTGATAAACGATTACCTGAGCAAGAGGGAGCAGCTCGCGGAGGACCCCTACGACACGCTGACGGACAGGGAAAAGCAGGTGCTCAAGATAATCGCCGAGGGGCACAGCCACAAGGAGATCGCCAGCATCCTCAACATCAGCGTGAAGACCGTCGTCGCCCACCAGTCGAACATCGCGGAAAAGCTCGACCTTCACAGCAGGGCCGAGTTCGTGAAATTTGCAATCCGGAAGGGAATCATAAAGATAGAGCCCTGAGGGGCGCTCATACGGGTCGACCGCGCCTGCCTGCCTCACTTGCCCGGGCTGTCACCCGCGATCTGTCCCGCCTCCCCCCTGCCCAGCGCATCGAGCTGCCTGCTTCTTTCCAGTTCTTCGGGGGTGGCATCCTCGCCCTCCCGGGGGGTGGTATTCATGGAGTTTTCTGCGGGCTCGTAGCGGTCGTACCGGGCCCGGACGTGACAGGAGGGGGCACAGCTGCCGCCCGTCTCGCTCTTTTCGAAATCGACGACCAGGTCCATCGTCCCGAAATAAAAGGTTCTCCTGATGAGCTTTTCCTCCTTCGTCCCGTGGTGATGGTGGCAGACCTTGCAGGACCTTCCCTTCTCCTTGTTCACGTGGCGGTAGTGGAGGTTCAGGTTGCCATTCCTGAACTGGGTCCTGGTTAGGGTCCGCGGCACTTTGAGCACCCCCGCCATCTCCTCGTGGCACCCCAGGCAGAGGGAGTAGGTGTCATCGGAAAATTTCGCGTAGAGCATGGTGGGATAGTTTTTCTTCAAGAGCCGGTGAAAACCCGATGCGTGGGGCAGGTGGCAGGAAAAGCAGGCGCCTTCTTCAAAAGGCGGGTGGAGCACCGCCTCCCCTCCCTCGAAAAGCCGTTTTTCCGAAGTCAGGAAGGTTCCCTTCTGGTCGACCATCTCGATCCCGTGACAACCGATACAGAGGGACGGGACGGCATCGACGAGCTGGTTCGGGTTATCCGCCCGGTGGGGGTTGTGACATTCGAGGCACTCCCCCTCGCTCACGGGTTCATGGGTGTAGGCGCCGGCGAAGTCTTCCTGGTCGTGGCAGGAGAAGCAGAGCGATGAGCCGGGCGGAAGGACGAGCTGTTTCGGGTTGTCGGACTGGTGAGGATCGTGGCACTCCGTGCACTCCCCGTCGGCAACGGGGGTGTGGACGAATTTTCCGTCGGCTTTCCCCTCGTGACATTCGGCGCAGAGCTCTCCCCCCCGGGCAATGAGACGGAAGGAATGGACCCCCTCCTTCTCCATCTCGTGGCAGTCGGTGCAGCCGGACTCATCGGCCGCCGGCTCGTGAACGTGCCTTTTCGTCCCCAAATCGGCATGGCACGATTCTGAAACGCACGACCCCGAAACGTCGATGGGGGCCACCCCCTTCTCACCCCATACCGATGCGGTAAGGAGCAGGACGGAGACGGCCAGGGTCGATATTCCCGCAGCCGCGCGCCGAAATGAGCTGTTCACGATCATGGCGTACCCCGGTAAACAAATGTAAAGTCAGTATTAAACTCCATGGTCCCCGAAAAGTCAAGGAGGCGCCGCAAAGATTGATCAGTGGCGAAAAGAGGACCGGTTTTTTGACGAAAATCGCCCCTGCTCGTTCACCCCGTTCACGAGAATGATACCGATCAGTGCGGGCAACTCGTTTGGGGAAAGAGAGGTTTCCGTTCATGAAACCCGGGGCATGCAAGTTCCCTGTCATTCTATAGCATGGTCGGGGCGGCCGGATTTGAACCGGCGACTCCTTGCTCCCAAAGCAAGTGCGCTGCCAGACTGCGCCACGCCCCGACGACCAAAACCCCTCTACTTTTTAGGTAATAATAGTATGCCCTTTTATTGGGTTCAAGAATAATTAGGGTGAAGCGTCCAAAGTCCCGAGAAAGGTATTTCACCGTAAACAGGCAATTGTTTAGATTCACGGTTGTTTCAACTAGGAACTAGGAACTATGAACAACCGATTGTAGACAGAAGTCCGGCCTCAAGTGTTGCTTTCTCCTGTTCTGGTTATTCATTCCACATTCCACATCCCGCATTCCGCATTCCGCACTCCGCATTACAATCAGTATCTTATGACGTTCTTCTCCTTCAACTGCATCATGAGCCCCTCCATGGCTTTCCTCCGGTGGCTAATCCTGTTTTTCTCTTCCATGGCGAGCTCGGCAACGGTTACGCCCCGCTCGGGAAGGTGAAACACCGGGTCGTAGCCAAACCCGGACGAGCCCCTCCGGTCGGGTACGATCTCCCCGGCAAGCACACCGTCACAAACGGCCACCACCCTGCCTTCCTCCGCGTAGGCGGCAGAGCAGACGAACCGCGCGGCCCACGGCCGGGGATGCCCGGCCAGGACCTCAAGGAGCCGCTCGATGTTGTCCTCATCCGATGCCCCCTCCCCGGCATAGCGGGACGAATAGATCCCCGGCTCCCCCCCGAGCACATCGACGGAGAGGCCCGAATCGTCAGCGATACATGGCAGGGCGGTCTCCAGCGAATAGCAGGAGGCTTTGATTTCGGCGTTCTCCCGGAAGGAATGTCCAACTTCCACGGGGGGGAGGATCGGGGGAAAATCACGAAGGGAAAGGATGGTCAGGCCGAAGGGTTCCAGTATTTCGCGCATCTCTCTCGTTTTCCCGGGATTGAGCGTTCCCAGGACGATATCCTTCATCCCGGCACCCCGCGCTTCCACCTGCCGTTTTCCGTCGCTCTCACCCTGTCCGGGCCGGCGGCTCTATTTTTCCGATCTGGCTGTCCCCTCCACTCCTCTGCTTTTCCCAATGGCTCCCCCGCCACGCCACGCGTCCCTTCTCCCGCCTATGCGAGTTCCCCCACGATTCTCTTCTGGATTGCCACGAGCTCGACGATGCCCTTCTTTGCCGCTTCGATCATCCGCAAGAGGTCCCGGTGGGTAAACGGCTCCTGTTCGGCCGTCCCCTGGATCTCGACAAACCTGCCGCTTCCGGTCATCACCACGTTGGCGTCGACCGCTGCGCCCACATCCTCCTCGAAGTCGAGGTCGAGCAGCACCGTGTCGTTCACAACGCCCACGCTGATCGCTGCGATGTAGTCCTTGAGGGGGAAGCGCTCGATTTCCTTCCTCCTCTTGAGCCTTTTCAGGGCAAGCGAGAGCGCCACAAACCCCCCGGTTATGGCGGCTGTCCTCGTCCCGCCATCGGCCTCGAGCACGTCGCAGTCCAGCGTGACCGTTCTCTCCCCGAGGGCCTCGAAATCCAGGGCAGCCCGGAGCGACCTTCCGATGACCCGCTGAATCTCCTGCGTCCTTCCCGGTATACGCCCGTTTCTCGAATCCCGCGTCGTCCTGGTCTCCGTCGATCTCGGCATGAGGGCGTACTCGGCCGTCACCCATCCCCTCCCGGTACCCCGCAGGAAGGGCGGGACCTTGTCCTCCACGCTGGCAGAGCAGATCACCTTCGTGTTTCCGAAGGACACGAGAACGGACCCCTCCGCAAATTTCTGAATTCCCTTCCTGAAGGTAACCTTCCTCAGGTCAAGGGCTCCCCTTCCATCTTTTCTCTTCATCCTTCACCTCACCGTAACGTTTAAGAATCTGACCCGGGGAAACCGGTTCACCACTTCCACGAGATTCACCCCCGCCGGGTCCTGCTCCAGCTTGAAAATACCCTCCACCGGCATCCCGAGAAGCGAGGCCAGGACCGTCCTGTTCACCCCCCCGTGGGAGAAGATCACGACCCTTTTCCCCTCCGATCTCGTCACTATTTCCCAGAAGGCCCCGTGGCTCCTTTTCCAAAGATCGGAAAAGGATTCACCGCCGGGATAGGCGAATGCCGCCGGGTTCTCCGTCATCTGCCTGGCGAGGTCAGGAGCAAATTCCACGATCTCCTCGAAGGTTTTCCCCTCGAATTCGCCGAGATTTATCTCGTTCAACCCCTCGTGGAGAAGCACGTCGTGCCCGTAAAACTCCGAAAAAACCGCAGCAGAATCTCTCGCCCTCGCAAGCCCCGAAGAGTAGACCTTGTCCACCCGCTCATCCTTGAATACCTGGAGCAGCTGCAAAACCCGCTCTTTCCCCTCTTCCGACAGGGGAAGGTCACGCTGTCCCACGAACTGGCCGGGCTTCTCGAGCAAGGCCCCGCCGTTTCTTACCAGGTAGACCCTGGTGACCGTGATCATTGAATATCACCCCTTCCCTGCGATCTATCGAAAAAGCCGGGGCGGGTTCTCGTCGGCAAAGACCCTCTTCTCCCGGGAAAGGACAGCCCGTAAGTCCTTTGGCAGGCAAAAAAGCGACCTGTTCGTAACCCCATCGTAAAAGGCGAGCCCCGATACGCCGCGCTCAGACAATCTTTCATCGACGTCAAGGGAGACCATCTCGCTTACCTCATCGGCCCACATCGCAAAGCCCCACGTGCAGCCGAAGGAGGGAATGAAACAGTGATAGGGATGGACCGACCCGAACACCCTTTTCACCGTGTTGCATATAACGGAAAAGGTTTCGGCCACGTTCAGCGAAGAGGAACAGGCCTGCGTCACCACCCTTCCCCCATCCTTCAGCACATCCTTCACGAGCGCGTAGAACTCGACGGTGTAGAGGGTGTATGCGGGCCCCCCCTCCGTCGGTTCGGAGATGTCGATTATCACCACGTCGAACCGATCTGCCGTATTCTTCACATAGTCCCTGCCGTCATCGATGATCACCGTCGCCCGGGGGTCGTCGAAGGCACCCCGGTGGAAATCGACGAGATGTTCCCTGCAGGCCTCAACGACATCCCTGTCGATGTCCACCATAACGGCTTCTTTTACCGACGGGTACCGGAGAACCTCACGAAGGGTCGACCCCTCACCGCCCCCGATTATGAGAACCCTCTCGCACCCCGGCCCCGAGAGCATGACGGGATGGGCCAGGGACTCGTGGTAGATATACTCGTCCCGCTGGCACGACTGAAGCCTTCCGTCGAGGATGAGGGCCTTGCCGTAGCCATAGGTCATGACCACATCTATTTTCTGGTAGGGTGTCCTGCGGGAATGGAGAAGCTCTTTGATGGCATGGATCTGGGCCTCGTGCGGCGTGTCGAAATCCACTGTCCAGAGATTATATCGTTGATGCGGCAACCTGGTCTCTCCCCTCTTCGAATTCACACCGTGCCGAGGGAACATCCTGCCTCATGATCCCCCTGCTGACCACGTAGTTCCTGTGTTCCCCGGGCCGGAAGGCCTCTATCAGGTACTCAACGGCCCGGTCGGGCAGGGCGGTATCCCCACAGGTAAAAATATCGATCGCCGCGTAGTCGTACTCGGGCCAGGTGTGTATGGAAATGTGCGATTCGGCGATGACCAGGACACCGGATATGCCGTGGGGGTTGAAACGGCTGAAGTTCTCTGAAATGACGGTTACGTTGGCTCTCTCTGCGGCTTTAATGAGGCTGTTGCGAATAAAATCAAGATCGTTCAGGAGGGCATAAGGGCAACCCGAAAGCTCGAGCAGAACATGCCTCCCCAGTGCATTTACCATGGGTATCACCTCCCCTGCTATTTATGAACCCGGGAGGTAAAATCACCGAAGAGACATACCGGCAGGACGCCCTTAGGTCTCACCCCCCTTCTGTTTCACAGAAATATAGCGATCACCATCGCTATCCATAAAGCCCCACTTTGTGAAGGTTCACCGCTTTCCACTCCCCGTACAGAAAAAAAGACCGACGAGACTCGGCCGAAAGGTTTTTTTACCATCATTCGGTCAAATAATCAAGTTTTTTAACGACCGGGGAGGGGCAAACGGTCCCGATTCGCCCGAAAACAGCGTTTGACAGGAGCGGGAGGAAAATTTTACACTAAAATTGTAGTCATCACTTTTGGACCTGCGAAAGCGGGCATCGCGTCACCTCTCTTGGGGGGACAAGACGTAACATCCCAACGGCCGAACGGGCATCCTGCCTTTTCGGTGCGAGGTAGTCTTGAATCGGCCCGAACTTCCGCAGGTTCTTATTGTGCCACCGGAATAAAAACCGCCCCGGCAAGACACCGGGGCAGTCACATGGTCGGTCACTATCAGAACTTCCCGATAAGCGGCGCGAACACGAGGGACACCACGGCCATGAGCTTTATGAGNNACCCTTTCCTCCGTGATGGCCTTCCTCGATGAACTTCTTGGCGTTATCCCACGCGCCCCCGCCGTTCGCCATCATGATACCCACCAGGACGCCGGTAACCGTCGCGCCGGCGAGAAACCCGCCGAGGGCCTCGGCACCGAGCCCGAAGCCGACGACGAGGGGAGCGGCTATGGCGATGATGCCGGGTGCGATCATCTCCTTGAGAGCGCCTTTCGTCACGATATCGATGCACTTGTCGATCTCAGGCTCCGCAGTGCCCTCGAGAAGCCCCGTGATCTCCCTGAACTGCCGCCGAATCTCAACGACCATCTGTCCCGCAGCCCTGCCGACGGCCTCCATCGTCAGCGCGGCGATGAGGAACGGCATCATGGCACCCAGGAGCAGGCCGATGATGGTGGTGGAGTTCGTCAAGTCGATCTTTTCCAGGCCCACCGTCTTCTGGTAGGCGGAGAAAAGCGCCAGGGCCGTCAGGGCAGCCGAACCGATGGCAAACCCCTTGCCGATGGCCGCCGTTGTGTTCCCCAGGGCATCGAGGCGATCGGTGATCTTTCTTATCTCGGGGCCGGCGCCGCTCATCTCCGCGATGCCGCCGGCGTTGTCGGCAATCGGCCCGTAGGAGTCGGTGGACATCACGATCCCTATCGTCGCCAGCATACCCACGCCGGAAAGGGCTATCCCGTAGAGCCCCGCAACCGCGTAAGCGACGTATATGGCCAGTGCGAGCGTCAGCACGGGGAGAATCGTGCTCTTGAACCCAACGGCAATACCGGTGATGATGTTGGTGGCAGGCCCCGACTCGCTCGCCTCTGCAATCCTCTTGATGGGGGCCATGGAGGTGTAGTACTCACTCTCCACGCCGATCAAAACGCCGCAGATCATGCCGGCGAGAACAGCGAAGAACGGACCGACGATCCCCACCAATGCCTTCACGGAGAGGAACGCGCCGATGATGAAGACGACGCCGCTCACGTACGTTGCGTTTCGAAGAGCCGTCTGGGGATCCATCTTTTTGAGGATGTTCATCGAAAAGACCCCGATGATAGAGGATATCAAACCGACGGCGATGAGAACGAGGGGCAGGGACATGAATTTCAGCGGTTCCGACATTACGGCGCCCAGCGCCATAGCCGCGATGACGGACCCCACGTAGGATTCGAAGAGGTCGGCGCCCATCCCGGCGGTGTCGCCCACGTTGTCGCCCACGTTGTCGGCGATGACACCCGGGTTCCGCGGGTCGTCCTCGGGAATCCCCGCCTCGATTTTCCCGACGAGATCGGCGCCCACATCGGCGCTCTTCGTGTAGATCCCCCCGCCCACACGGGCAAACAGGGCGATGCTCGACGCGCCCATGGCGAAGCCGTTGATGATGAGGGGCGCTCTCACGGGATCCTCCTTCATGAAGTAAAACCAGATGCCGAGCCCGATCACCCCCAGGGAAGCGACGCAGAGCCCCATAACAGAGCCCCCCAGGAAGGAGATAAAGAGGGCAAGGGGTGTCCCGCCGTCTTTCGCCCCCTGGCAGGCACGGGAGCTGGTCCTCGTAGCCGCCTCCATGCCGAACCAGCCTGCAAGCATCGAACAGAGCGCACCCGAAAGATAGGCGACGCCTGTCAGCACGCTCAGCGTCGAGGCAAGGGCGATGAAGACGACCACCATGAAACCTGCGATAATGGTGTACTCGCGCTTCAGAAAAATCATCGCCCCCAGGTGAATCTTATCGGCGATGACTACCATCTTCTCGTTCCCCGGGTCGAATTTCATGACCGAAAAGTAGTTCACGACGGCGATGATCATACCCAGAACGCCGAGAAGGGGAATCAACAGAAAGATCGTGTTCATCTCGTACCCCCACGTTTTTCGTATTTATTAAAAAAACAAAGGCTTTCTCAATTGGCTTAAACGTAAAATTGTTATAACGATAAGGCCTTGGTTGTCAAGTGTAAAAATCGCTCATCTCCTTCCGGGGAGCGGAAAAACTCAGCGGATCAGCCTCCGCCTCATGAAGAAAAGCGAGAGGAAGAAAAGGATGGTGAAGGCAAGGCCCATGTATGCCACGTACCGTACCGATAGCAGACCGTATTGTCCCGACGACAGCGCCCTCGACAGCCTCGTCAGGTGGGTGAGGGGAAAGACGGCCGAAACCTTCTGCGCCCAGAGAGGCAGGTTCGTCACCGGGAAGAAGGTGTCACCGAAGAGAAACATGGGGGTTACGATGAGAAAAACGGGGAGGTTGAACATGTCGATCGTGGGGAGCACGGCCGTGAAAAACATCCCCATCGCCCCGAAAACCAGTCCACCGAAAAACGAGAGGGGAATAATGAGCAAGCCGCCGGGATACCCGATCAGACCGAAAGCGCTGATGACCCCCAGCATGATGGAGGTGCCAAGGAGCGACTTCGTCGCACCCCAGAGAATTTCGCCCGTTATCACGTCCTCGAGGGAAAGGGGGGTAGCCAGCATGGCATCGTAGGTTTTCTGGTAGTACATCCGGACAAAGGAGGCGTAGGTGTTCTCGAAAAACGCGGCGGACATCATGTTGATCGACAGGAGGGCGGGGGCGATAAATCTGACGTAGGAGACCTCTTCTCCCCCGTACCGTATCGTCTTTATCATTCCCCCCAGGCCCAGGCCGAAGGCGAGGAGGTAAAATACCGGCTCCAGGAGGGGAAGGATAAAATCGATCTTCCACACCCTCCTGTAGACGAGGAAGTTCCGGTACCAGACCTTGAAAGACCGAAAGGGCAGGATCTTCATTCTCATCCCCGCAGCAGATTATTTCCCGCCGCCAGCGCGGCACCACCATCGACGGACACGGCAACACGCCTCCGTTCTCCGCACGCGACCCCGTACATCAAAATACCCACACTTTCCGAACGGCTTTCCCTGCCGGACCCACCCTGCCGAAAAGATGGTCACGGTGGCTGCCCCCGCGGCCCTTTTCGCCTATTCCCTCAGCTCCCTCCCCGTGAGCTTCAGGAAGAGGTCCTCGAGATTCGCCAGGCGCAGGGTGGTGCCCCCGGCCTGGAACTCTTCGCTGATCCGGTGAAAGAGCTCCCGGCCATCCTGCTCGTAAATGATGATCCTCCGTCCCGTGTCGTCAAAATGAAGGCCCTCCTCCACGACGAACCGGCACAGCTCCTCCGAAGGCCGGTTCACCTCGACGACCCACTCCCCCACGCGCTCCCGCACCAGCCTGTCGGGGTTGCCCTCGACGATGATCCTGCCCCTGTCCATGATGATCAGCCGGTCGCACAGCTTCTCGGCCTCGTCCATGTGGTGGGTCGTGAGAAGCACGGTCATCCCCTCACTTTTCAGGTCATCGATCCGCTCCCATATCCGGTGCCGTGCCTGGGGGTCGAGCCCCGACGTGGGCTCGTCGAGGATGAGAAATTCCGGCTCGTTGACGAGGGAGCGGGCGAGAAGGAGGCGCCGCTTCATCCCTCCCGAAATTTCCGATACCCTCGACCGCGCTTTCTGCGCAAGCTCCATGAAATCCAGGAGCTCGTCAGCTCTTTTGTCCGCCACCTTCGGCGATATGTCGAAATAGCGGGCAAAAACCCTGAGGTTATCCCTGACGGTAAGCTGCGGGTCCAGGGTGTCCTCCTGCTGGCAGACGCCGATGCGGTACTTTACCTCCCGCACCCTTTCCGGAATTCTCAAGCCGAACACCCGAAGGTGGCCTCCCGTCAGGGGACTCAACCCGTAGATCATCCGTATCGTCGTCGTCTTCCCAGCGCCGTTGGGCCCCAGTATCCCGAAACACTCACCCTTCTTCACGACGAAGCTGATCCCGTCAACGGCGCAAAGGTCACCGAAGCACTTCCTCAGGTCCGCCGCCTCGACCACGTGCTGCGTCGCCTTCGCTCCGTTCGCGGGAGAAGAGCCCTCATTCTCGATATCCATAGCAACACCCATGATATGCCATTTTCCCCGGAGGGGATACCGGCTGCGCCGCGGGCTCGAGCCCTGCGACACCTCTTCGCCGGGAAAATAGCGGAAAAAACTATTCTTATTTTAATAAATTGATAGTACATTGTTATGTAAATCACACACGGGGGGAACATGAAGCTGCTGCACATTCAGGGAAGCCCGATGTCGGAGCGTTCATTCTCGGCGCGGGTGGCAGAGGCATTTCTCGAGGAATACGCCAGGGAACAACCGGGGGACACAATCGAGAGACTTGACATATGGCAGGAGGACCTGCAGGCGTTCGACAGAACGGCAGCTTCGGGGAGATACAAGGTGTTTCGAGGACAGCCCCACGGAGACGAGGAAGCCCGGGCATGGGAGGCCGTGAGACAGAGGGCAGAGGAGTTCAAGTCGGCAGACAAGCTCGTGGTATCGTCTCCCATGTGGAACTTCTCCATCCCCTACCGGCTGAAACAGTACCTGGACATCATCGTCCAGCCGGGGCTGACCTTCTCCTTCACGCCCGAGGAGGGCTTCAAGGGGCTGGTCACGGGCAAACCGCTGCTGCTGATACTTGCGCGGGGCGGAGAGTACCAGGAGGGAACGCACGCCGCGACATTCGACTACCAGAGATATTACCTGGACCTCATCTTCAGATTCATCGGCTTCGAATACATAAAGGAAATCATATTCGTCGAACCGACCCTTGCCGGGGGCAAACAGGTTGCGGAGCAGAGGCTCAAGGAAGCAATAGAGAAGGCAAGAGCCCAGGCCAGGAACTTCTGAACCCCCGGGACACAGCAGAAATGCCCTTCTTAAGAATGGCAAAGGGTGCCGATTCTTTGCCGCAGAAGGTGCCCCGTGGACAGGGGAAGGTTTTTCCTGAAGCAGAGAAGCAGAGAGCTCCCTGATGGGCGAACCGGCATGGGAATAAGAAAATATGAGTTGACTTGTCGTGTTTCGATAGGGTAAATAGGTTTCTCAAGGAGGGGGGGCTGCTTCACCGGGCCTCTTCACCCGGAGCGCAGCCCGCCTGCGCAATCCCCACGGTCTCGAATGAGGGGAGAGGGAGCTACGTTCGGCATGAAAAATTGGCGGTTTCCCTTTGACACGAGGAGGGTCCTCACCACCATGAAAGATTTCCTGAAAAAGGTCCCCGATCAGAAAAACAGTTTTCTCCGGAAGTTCCCCGACGCTTTGCTGAGAATCATTTTTGTTTTCGCCGTTTTTATCTTCGGGGCGATGTTCACCATAAAGTTCATCATACCGCCTCCCATGAAGGACACGAATATCCAGTGGGCAGCTACCAAGGAAAGGGAAGCGGCAAAGGAGATCAAATACGCGGGGGCAGTCGCCTGCGCAGAATGCCACGAGGATGAATATGCTCTGAAAAAGACGGGGTACCACAGAAACCTCTCCTGTGAGACCTGCCATGGACCCGCCTACGGGCACACCCAGGATCCGGACGAAGTAACGCCCCAGGCGCCCCGGGAAAGGAAGTTCTGTCCTCTCTGCCACACCTACAACCAGTCGAGGCCGAGGGGGTTTCCCCAGATAAACCCCGCCGCTCACAACCCGTTGAAACCGTGCATCTCCTGTCACGACCCTCACGACCCGAAACCGCCCACCGTTCCGAAGGAGTGCTCCGCGTGCCACGGAGATATAGCGAGAACCAAGTCGCTCTCCCACCACGTCACCCTGGAGTGCACGACCTGTCACGATGTGCCCGAGAAGCACAAGGTATTGCCGAGAAGTTATCAGCCCTCGAAACCCGACAGCAGGGAGTTCTGTGGAAAATGCCACGGTCCGGCATCGAAGGTCAAGGGTCCGCCGAAGGTAGATCTCGAGACCCACGGGGAGAAATATCTCTGCTGGCAGTGCCACTACCCGCACCTGCCGGAGGTAGAATAGTGAACAGAAGACGGTTTCTCAAAGATCTGATGACCTGCGTCGTATCGGGAGGGCTGTTCGGCGGGACCCTGCTGAAAGGCGTCGCCCGGGCATCGGCCATCGAAGCGGGAAAGAAGCCCCTCTACGGTTTCGGCGTGCAGGTAGACAAGTGCATCGGGTGCGTCAGGTGCGTTGCGGCCTGCAAGAACGAAAACAACGTGCCGAAGGAGCCGTTCTTCTTCAGGACCTGGGTGGAGCGCTACATCATAAAGCAGGACGGGGGAACCATCGTCGAGGCCATCGGAATCCTCCCCCATCAGGAGGCGGAGGTCATCACCGAGAAGAACGTGCTGCGGAGCTTCAACGTGCCGAAGCTCTGCAACCAGTGCGCCCATCCACCCTGCGTCCAGGTGTGCCCCGTGGGGGCGACGTTTTCCACCGAAGATGGCGTCGTCCTCGTGAACAACAAGACCTGCGTCGGCTGCCGCTACTGCATCCAGGCCTGCCCTTACGGCGCACGATACCTCCACCCCGAAACCCACACGGCCGACAAGTGCACCTTCTGCTACCACCGGATCAAGAAGGGCCTGCTCCCCGCCTGCGTCGAGGTATGCCCGACCCAGGCCAGGCTCTTCGGAGACTTGAAAAGCCACGCGAGCCCCCTCACCCGGTTCAAGCGGATGAACAAGATCCACGTGCTGAAACCGGGGCTCAACACGGAGCCGAAGGTCTACTATTCGAGCCTTGACGGAGAGGTACGATGAACGTAGAAATGACCCAGAAACTGTACGAACTTCTCCCCCAGATCGGGGGATACATATATCCCAACGAGATAGAAATCCACTGGGGTCTCCTCATCGTCGTATACCCGTACGTGACGGGTATCGTCGCGGGCGCTTTCATCCTGGCCTCCCTCGTGAAGGTGTTCAACGTGAAGGAGGTGGAGCCGCTCTACCGGCTCTCCCTGCTCACCGCCCTCGCCTTCCTCCTCGTGGCGCCCCTTCCGCTCCTCTCCCATCTCGGACATCCCCTTCGCTCCTACGAGATGTTTCTCACGCCCCAGACCAGCTCTGCCATGGCGATGTTCGGGTTCGTCTACGCGTGGTACCTCATGGTCGTTCTCCTGGTGGAAATTTGGTTCGTGTACCGGAAGGACCTCATCATATGGGCCGAGGAGGAAAAACCCCCCATGCGCTGGATCCACCGGGCGCTGTCGCTCTTTTCCCGGGACGTAAGCGAGAAGGCGCTCGAGTTCGACGCCAAGGCCCTGAAGTTCATCACGATCATCGGTATACCATCGGCATTTCTTTTGCACGGATACGTGGGCTTCATCTTCGGCTCCATCAAGGCGAATCCCTGGTGGAGCAGCGTCCTCATGCCCATCGTCTTTCTCTTCTCTGCGATCGTCTCAGGCGTGGCAATCGTCATCTTCCTCTACATGATCATCATCCCCCTGCTGGGAAAGACGATCGACATGGAATGCCTCGACAAGGCGGCATCCTTCCTGTTCTACGCGGTTATCGTCGATTTCTCCCTCGAGCTCCTCGATTTCATCCACCGTATCTACGAGAGTGAGGAGTCGATCAAGATCCTCTCCGAGCTGGTCATGAACAAGCTCTTCCTGAGCCTGGTCATCATGCAGGTTCTCCTGGGCATGCTCGTCCCCCTGGGGATCATGGTTATCATAAAAGTGTTTGATTTTAAAGATGAACTCAGAAAGCTGCTCTACTTCGTGACGGTCATTCTGATCCAGATCGGCATCTTCAGCACGAGGTGGAACGTCGTCATCGGCGGGCAGATGTTCTCCAAGAGCTTCAGAGGGCTTACGACATACAAGATGGATATCACGGGCCTTGAAGGCCTGCTCTATTCCCTCGCACTGCTCATCCTGCCCTTCGTCATCCTCGCCATACTGCTGAAAATCCTCCCCGCGTGGGGAAAATCCGGGGAAGAGGCCCTCGAATCCTGAGGAGGGAAAAGCGGGCGGCGCTCCCGGAGGGGCCTGAAACTCCCTTCCGGTTTCCGGCACACGATCTCACCGATAAAAAAATGGCGGAGGGGGTGGGATTCGAACCCACGTGACGGCTCATCACCGCCAAGTCGATTTCGAGTCGACCCCGTTACGGCCAGACTTCGGTACCCCTCCGCGATCGATTCCTTTTTTCGCCGCTAAAACCCGATTTATTGCAACAATTCTGCCATTAATTCTAAGATTTCTCAATTGATTCTTGACATTATTAGGAAAATTAATTATATATTAAATTGCCTTTTATTGGAAGGGGGGGAAAAATGAAAGACGTCAAGCGGAGAAACACGCGGCAGAGGGCTGTTGTCTACAACGTTCTCAGGCACACTCGATCCCATCCGGACGCCGAGTGGATTTACAAGGAGGCGAGAAAAATCATCCCCAACTTAAGCCTCGGCACCATTTACCGGAACCTTAAGATCCTGAAGGAGCAGAGGAAGATCATAGAAGTCAAGAGCGAGTACAGCCAGAGCGCCAGGTTTTGCACCTTTCTGGCTCCCCATTCCCACTTTCACTGCGAGCAGTGCGACTCGATCACCGACGTGCAGGGATTGAACGAGAGAGAAATCTTTCCCAAATCCGTGATGGATGAATTCGGGGAGCTAAAATCGGTGCAGATCGTCTTCCACGGTACCTGCAAGGACTGCCTGGGAAAAAGCATCACAACCCAGTAACTCTCCTGCGGGAAAAACCCGGCAGGCGCTCCGAAACGCCTCTGCAAACCTCGTAAGGCCAGCGTTTTAATCCCGGATAGTACCCTCTATTTCATTGAGGATTTGCTCCGTCGCCGTATTCCTGTTCAGCGTATAAAAATGGAGGCCATCGACGCCAAATTCCAGGAGTTCGCGGCACTGGGATATGGCATAGTCGACCCCTGTCTTGAGCATGTCGGCGCTATCCTTGTCCTGCATATCCGCCATGATCCGGTCGGGAACGGTTGCGCCGCACATGTCGGTGAACTTCTTCACCTGTTTTATGTTGACAATCGGCATCAAGCCGGGAATGATGGGCACCGCTATTCTCTGCTGGGCGGCCCTGTTGATGAATTCGTAAAAATAGCTGTTCTCGAAAAACAGCTGTGTGATGATGAAGTGGGCACCGGCATCTACCTTCATCTTCAGATACTCGAGATCCTTTTCGATGGAGACGGCTTCGATGTGCCCCTCGGGATACCCGGCCACGCCGATGGAAAATGTATCTAATTCGCGCAGATATTCGACCAGCTCATACGCGTACTGGAAGTGGCGCTTGATCTTATCCCGGGGGAAATCCTTCGGTGGGTCCCCCCGGAGAGCCAGGACGTTTTCTATCCCGTGCCACTTCAGTCGCTTTATGATCTCCTGAATATCGGCAAGCGACGATGCGATGCAGGTGAGATGCATCATGACGTTGAGATGGTAGTGCTCCTTGATCCGCAGGGTCCAGTCAAGGGTCCTGTCCCTCGTGCTTCCTCCGGCCCCGAAGGTAACCGAGACAAAGTCGGGATTGAACCGGCTCAGAATGCTCACCGTCTCATCCAGGATATCCTCACTCTCCGGACTCTTGGGAGGGAAAAACTCAAAGGAGAGCAACGTCCTCTTTTCCCGGAAAAGGTCCCTGATTTTCATCTTGCCCGTCCGTCATGAAATACCGGCTGCCCGTGAAACCCCCTATTCCCTCCTGTACCTTTCCGGGAGCAAAGAGGGCCGGGAGCTGCCGTTTCCCGGGATACCGGGGCATGCCTCGTGTCCTTCACGGCAATACCAGGATGTATCATAATAGATGATATCTTATCAATCCACTCCTATTTGACCCATCTGCCGGGGGCATCACGTGCCCTCCCGACAGCAGCGGTGAAAAAGATTTGTCGCTCGACGCTGCCGGCAGAAGAAACGCAGAAAATGGTCGGGGTAACAAAAAGCGATTGACAGGTCAATTTTTCATAATATAAAAATAAACGGGCAAAAACGTGATCGAGGGTTCCATGGAATCATCCGAGTTGAAGTTCTCAGAGGACCACATCTGGGTTCTCGTTCTGGAAAACCGGGTAAAGCTCGGGATAACGGAATATGGCCAGGACCAGCTTGGAGAGGCCGTCGAATTCGTCCCGGTTGAGGTGGAAACCTACATCGACGCGGGGGACACCTTCGGAGAGATCGAATCGCAAAAGGCAATCGTCGAGCTCATCTCTCCCATCTCCGGGATGATCATGAACGTCAACGAGCGCGTCCTCGACGACCCAAGCATAATCAACGTCGACCCCTACGGGAGGGGGTGGCTCGTTGAGATAGAACTGTCAGACGAGGATGAAATCAACAGCCTGATGGACGAGGACGGGTACGAAGCGTTCGTTGAGGAGTGACGGGAAGGATCGTGGAAGACAATTCTGAAAGAGTTCGAATACGCCGGAGAGGCTTTATCAACATTCTCATCGGGTTTTTCGGGGGCCTCTTTGCCCTTTGCTCCCTCTACCCCGTACTGAGTTATCTCTGGCCCTACAAGGGCGCGTCGAGCGGCACGGGAGAGTTCTCTCTGCCCCTTGACGACGTCCCCCAAAACGGCTACAAAGTAGTCAACTACAAGGAAGACAAGGTGATACTCATACGCCTGGGAAACAGGGTCATCGCCCTTTCGGCAATATGCCCCCATCTGGGCTGTCTGGTGAAATATCGGGAAGAGGGCTTCATACAGTGCCCGTGCCATGACGGAAGATTCGACTTCAGCGGAAACGTCATCGCGGGACCTCCCCCCCGTCCCCTGGTTTCCTATCCCGTGAGGATCGCGCAGGACAAAATCGTTTTGGGAGGGTGAGCCACATCATGGATAGCCCCGATAAGGACAATCGGGAGGAGAGCCGAAAAGAAGAGGAAGCGAAGGCCAAGGGGAAGGCGCTCGTCGATATAGTAAACCTCGTGTCCCTGTTCGGGTTTCTCTACGGTTCTCTCGACAACCGCCTCGATTTCGACGAGGCCCTGGCCCGGCAATTGAAGAAACCCTCCCCGAACTACCGGACACGGCTCGAAAGCAATCTTCTGGCCTGCCTGGGGGGAATTTCCCTCGTCCTGATAATACTCCAGTTTGCGACGGGAATCCTCCTGCTTCTCTACTACCGGCCCACGACCGCCGAAGCATACCAGAGCATCATAGAAATAACCAACCAGGTGCCCTTCGGCTGGCTGATCCGGGGGCTGCACTACTGGGGGGCGAACCTTTTAATAGGCGCCGTGATCCTCCACATGATCCGGATCTTTTTCACCGGCGCGTACAAATCCCCGCGGGAGTTCACCTGGGTATCAGGAGTCGTTCTCTTCATCATCACCCTTCTCCTTGGATTTTCGGGATTTCTCCTCCCGTGGAACCAGCTTTCCTACTGGACGACTACCGTTGCGACGGACGGCATGTCGGCGATTCCCCTCATCGGGGAAACCCTGAAGTTTTTCGTCCGGGGCGGCCTTGAAGTAGGCCAGCTCGGACTGACGAGATTTTTCGCATCCCACGTGGTCATACTGCCCGGAATACTGATGATTTTCCTGGCGATACACTTTTTAATGGTCCGGAGACTCGGTATTGCAGACCCGCTCTAACGGGGAAACGTAATGGAGAGTGAAGAAAACAGGGGCAAACAGTGGCGTTACGGCCACGAACCGTTCTACCCCCACCACATAATCAAGCAGGTCATCCAGATATCGGTGGTCCTTGCCATTCTCATATTCCTCTCATCCACCGTGCCCCCTCCCATGCTGCCCAAGGCGGACCCGTTCATCTCCCCCGACCGCATTCGACCGGACTGGTATTTTCTCGCAGCCTACCAGTTTCTCAAGCTGGCAGACGGTTTCAGCTTCCTGGGGCCATGGGCACCCAAGTTCATCGGGGTCATCGGCCAGGGAGCAGGGGCACTGCTGCTCTTGTTTCTCCCCTTTCTCGACAGGAACCCCTCACCCCGGCCGGGCCATCGCCCGCGTGCCATGAGCATAGGCGTCGTGATCATCGTGACGTACATCATCCTGACCTTCTGGGGGTACTACTGGTGAGAAATTGCAGCAGATGGGAACCCGATCGTGGGTGGGTCGTTCCCCGCAGACGCCCGTACGTTTTGATCATCGCCCCGATAGTCGCGGCTGCCCTGTTTTTCTTCACCCAGCCCTGCTCTGCCCAGGGAAGAGATGAGAACAGCTGCTACGACTGCCACGTCCGGCTGGGCGGAAACCTGAAAGATTCTGCCGTAGGCTGGCAGCTGGGTATCCACAGCAAGGTGGGCGTAACCTGCGATTCCTGCCACGGAGGAAACCCCTTTACCTCCACGAATGATTCGATGAGCGAGGATTACGGGTTCGTTGGCTCCTTCACTCCCGCCGAATCCGCCCGCCTCTGCGCATCGTGCCACTCGGACGTGAATCTCATGCGGCAATACAACCTGAGAACGGATCAGTACGACGAGTACCTGACGAGCGAACACGGCAGACTGCTCAACCAGGGGAACACGCGGGTCGCCACGTGCATCAGCTGCCACGGCGTTCACGAGATACGGAAAAAAAACGACCCACGGTCGACGGTCTTTCATACGAACGTCCCGGAGACGTGCGCGAAGTGCCACGCAGACAAGGAGCTCATGGACAGGTACGGCAAGCCGCACGACCAGTACGAGATTTACCGGAAAGGGTATCACGGGAAGATACTGTACGGAGAGATCAGGGGGAAAAACCCCCTGATCGTGCCCAGCTGCGCCACCTGTCACGGCATACACGGGGCCAGACCACCGGGAGTCGACGAGGTGGCTAACGTTTGCGGAAGCTGCCACACGAACATCTACCGCTTTTTCAACGCGGGGCCCCACGCCAGGGCAGTCAATGAAACGGGGGAGCCACGGTGCGTCGACTGTCACGGGAACCACAGCAACGCTTACCCGAGCCTCGAGCTGTTCAGCGGGACGGAACCGGGAAAATGCGGGTTCTGTCACGAGGAGGAGGGGGCGGAATATCTTCTGGGGCAGGAGTTAAAAGAGCGCCTCGAAGGGTTGAAAAGCTCCGTCGACGAGATCGTGATACGGGCGCAGGAGGCGCGCGATGCGGGCAGGAGCGCGGAAAGGCTCAACAATGCCGAGTCGGCCCTGAGGGCGGCCTACATTCAGATGATCCCCATTACCCACGCCGTCGACCTCGAGATCCTGCGGCCCCTCTTTGCCGATGCACGGGACCAGGTGAAGATAGCCCAGGAGGAGTTCGAAACGATCCGGGCAGAGAAAGAAAGGAGGAAGAGAGTCGCAACGGTCGCGGTGACACTTCTCTTACTCTTTGCCGGCCTGCTGGTGGTAAAGTTGTTTCAACTGGACAGGAGTGAGGAATGACTCCCCGTTTTCTCAACTGCCCTGATGCGCCATTTCGAGGAAAACGGGTTGCCAGGTACCCACTTTCTGTGAAATAAAAGAGAACATATCGGTGATACCAGGGAAGGGACGACCATGACGGGAGACGATGAAGGAAGAAAGGATACCGCCAAGGGCAACAGGAAGAGCAAAATACTCGAAGTTCTGGGGATGCACGTTCCCGTTGGAAAAGAAGACAAGCTCCACATAAGGCCCCGGTTCTTCAAGTTTCTGGGGTTTTTAGGGGTCCTTGCCCTCATATTCTCCATGGGCATGTTCGAGTTCTCCACGAGCCCCTCCTTCTGCAATTCCTGCCACATCATGAAACCCTATTACGAGGCATGGGAAACATCGAGCCACAACCACGTGCCCTGCGTGGACTGCCACTATCCCCCCGAGCTCAGAGAGAAGCTCTGGCTCAAATTCCAGGCCCTCTCCCAGGTCGTCAAGTACGTAACGAGGACCTACAGCTCGAAGCCATATGCGGAAATCAGCGACGTGAGCTGCCTGAGAAAGGGCTGCCACGAAACGAGGCTTTTAGAGGGCGAAGCCATTTTCAGGAGGGGGATAAAGTTCGACCACAAACCCCACCTGACACAGGAGAGAAGGGGGAAAAAGCTTCGCTGCACATCCTGCCACAGCCAGATCGTGGTGGGAAACCACATGGAGGTGACCGACTCGACCTGCTTTCTCTGTCATTTCAAGGGGAAAGTCACCGGTCGTGAGGAACTTCCCATCGGGGGATGCCCGTCGTGCCACACCGCTCCCGAACAGGACATCAGGTACGAGGGAATCGCCTTCAATCACGGCGACTTCGTCAGCGAACGGCACGTGGACTGCCAGAACTGCCATCTCGACGCCATTCAGGGCAGGGGAGAGGCACCCGTGGACAGGTGCTACCAGTGCCACAACGAAGAGGAGAGGATCAAGGAATATGAAAACATCGATTTCGTTCACAAAAACCACGTGACGGAGCACTTCCTCGATTGCAACCACTGCCACTTCGAGATAAAGCACAAGGTCAGGACCTCCGTCGAGCCACTCGAGTATGACTGCTCAATTTGCCACGAGAACAAACACCAGGCTACCAAGCAGATCTACATGGGAAGGGGGGCAAAGGGCGTGGAAAAAATGCCGGCAGCCATGTTCCTCGCCCAGGTAGACTGCATCGGTTGCCACAAGGTCTCGACGGCAAAGCTGGATGAAGAGGAGTTTACCGGACAGACCTACAAAGCCTCTGAAGCAGCCTGCATCGGCTGTCACGGAGACGAATACGAAGGCGTTCTCGACGAGTGGAAGGAGTCCATCGAGGAGGGGCTTTCAGCAGTGGCTCCCCTCCTGGAGAAAGCATCCCTGATGGCCAAGGAGGTCAAGCTCAAGAACCACGACTTCAGAAACGCCAAAATCCTTTTGAACAGGGCCCGGTACAACTACCGCTTCGTGAAGCTGGGCAACGGCTTCCACAACGCCGACTACGCCCTGGAGGTCCTGGACAAGGTAAAAAGTGACACCCGGCAAGCGCTCGCTCTGCTCGAAAAGATAACGGCGAAGAAATAAGGCGGCAGAAACCGCCGGATCCCATTCTCTGTCTCCCCGTGCCTGTGGGCCAGCCGGATTTCCCTACTTTTTCTCCAGGATCACCTCGAGATCGGCGAGGGCTTTTTCGAGCATGGCGCTGGACATCTCGAAGTTGTGAATTCCCCGTCCACTGGAGACCAGCGCATAGGACGTACGTGCCGACTCAAGAAGGGCTTCGAGTTTTGCCGTATCCCTCCCGAGCCTCCTTCTTCTCTGCACCAGGTCGGTGGCCTCCTCCAGGTCCACGGCTATGCGATTCTCCAGCTCGAGTATCTCCTTCTCCCAGGTGAGGGCCATTTCGGCGTAGGACTCATCGCCGTCGTGGCAGCCTGCACACTTCTCTTTCACCGTGACCACGTTCTGGGGCCGGTCGCTTTTCAGATCGTGGCATTCGGAGCAACCCACATCTCCTTCCTTCATGTAGTCGGGAGCGGAGACGATCCCCTCGACCGTTACATCCCCCGCGTAGAGCCTGGCCTGTGCACCGTGGCACTCCGAACACTCCACGTCCATGGCCTCGTGGTGGCAGGACATGCACTCCGTCTTCGTCACGATGCGCATCTTGTGCTCTTTCGGCGAATGGCAGGCAACACACTCGATCCCGATATCCCTGATATGGGTCTGGTGGGGAAAATCGAGCTGCATCTCCTGGAAATTGACCGTACCGGGAACGCCCAGCCTGGCATGGCAGAACTCGGTACAATATCCGGAATCTTTTTCGATCAAGGGAGGCCTCGCAACGGGGGGCTGCCCGAGCAGGTTCGTTGCAATGTCCATCTGCGTGTGGGCCGTCTTCACGATCTTCCAGGCGTACTCGATATTGTGAGCCCCGCGCCCCGACATCAAAAACTCATAGTTGTACTGTATGTCGTCGACCATAGCCTCCACGTACCGGGCGTTGGGGCTGTCGTGCGCCTTCCCGTTTACCCTCCCGGCCTCGGCCCGAACCCTGTCCATCATTTCTTCGAGCTGCCTGCTCGAGGCGATCCAGTCATCGACCATGTGGTCATAGTTCTCGCCGTGACACACCACGCAGCTTTTTTTCTCTGCCATGAGGCGCTTTTCCCCCCTGACACGTATCCCCCCCTCGACTTCCTGAACCGCCTGCGTGTGGCATCCGTCGCAGGCAACCTGTGCGGTAAACATCCTCGAGGGGGTATCGGGAACACCCCGCGCCCCCGTTCCCATGTACATCTCCTTCTGATTGGAGTGGAGTTTTTTGTGGCAGGTGTCGCACTTGACCTCGAATACCCTGACGAGCTCGACCTCCCCGTGTTTTATCTCTTCGTGGCACTTCAGGCACTCGAACCCTCCGGCGGTTACGTGATTCCTGTGCAGGGCCAGCTGGTCATACTTCCCCCGGTCCCGTGCCACGTGGCATTCGAAGCATTTGCCCTCCGGGACATCTCCGCTTCCCGTTGCCACATTTATGTGACACTCCTTGCACTCGACGCCGACTTTCAGGTAGGAATCGTGGGAGAAGTAGAACCCCTCCCTCTCCACGACCTTTTTGGGCGTTCCGTGACAGGAAGGGCAGCCTCCGATAGATTGTCCCTTGCTCATCCCCTTGAAGTGGCAGAGGAAACAGACCCGTTTGTCCACCGAAATGTGCTCCCCCTGGACGATCTGGTAATGACAGGAGGTACAGCGCAGGCTCTCGCCCCTTTTCAGCTTCGTCATGTGCTCCCGGTGATTGAAGATTATATCGCCGGTGAGATACTCCTCCGGCTTGTCGATGCGGCTCGCGTGGCATGCCTGGGCCGTGCATGCAGCATTGTCGACTACCGCGTGGGGCTTCGGATTGTAGAGATTGGTCAGGTACTTTATCGTCGTCACCGTGATGAAGAGCGGTTTGAAATCATGACACTCGAGACAGTTCACGCCCGAGTGCCTGGAAGTCTTCCACTGATCGTAGAACGGGTCCATGTAGTGACAGACGATGCAGGACTTGGGGTAGTAGGCGGACACGAAAAAGAGCCCGTTGAAGGCAATGAAGAAAATGGCGAGGACGATAACCACCTTGGTGAGCGTTTTCTTGTAGGTATACACCCAGTCGAAAAATCCCCTTATCATCTCCCTCATTTCGTCTCGACCTCCACGCTTTTTTCCTGCTCTTCTCTCTCTCTCATCATCCGTTCGTATTCGAGCGGGTGTTCCTCGATCATCTCATGCTTCGAAATTTTGCCGTGCCACCACATGAGCGACCCGGGAAACCTGTCGGGATTGAAGTGGACGTTGTAAAAATGCCAGATCACGATGGCAAGCGTGGCAAGGAGCGCTTCGTCCGAGTGGGCTTCTTTCGCAATATCCACCCAGTACTTGGGGATGTACTTCATGGTTATTTCCTCGAACCAGAGCAGAAGACCCGTGCCGATCATGATGACGCAGCCCCAGTAGACAGCCCAGTAGTCAAACTTCTCTATGTAACTGAAACGGTCGAACTTCGGCCGCTCCGGATTTTTCCCGATAAAATGCTTCACATTTATCACCAGGTCCCTGACATCCTTCGGAACGGGTATGAGCTTGATGAAATCCCTCCTCCCATCTCTTGAAAAAATGCAGTAAAAAAAATGGTGAACCATGAAGTAGATGAGAAGTATCGCACCTATCCGGTGAATCAGCGTGCTGCCCCGAATCCCTCCAAAAATCTTCATGAGAATCTGGGATATGAAAAAATCGGGAAATTTCAGCGGGAGTCCCGTGAAGATCAACAGGAAACAGGCCGTGAACATGACCATGTGCTGGAATCGGAAGTTCCTGTTTAACCTGATGAAATACTCTTCCTCCTCCTTCTCTCTCTTTTCGAGTTTTTTCCTCTCCTCCCGGGCCCTCTTCTTCAGCTCACTCGCTCTCTCCTCCCGGAGCTTCTCCGCCTCTTTTCTCATCTCGCTGTGCACCCGCTCCCTCACCACCTCTCTCAAACGGTCCCTGTCGTCCTCGGTCAAATCATCCGAGAGCTGATCGAGTTCCCTCTCCACCTCCTCGTCTATTTGATCCTCATACCCCTTTTCTCTCAAATCCATCGGTTCACCCCTCGAGAAAAAATTATTTGCCTTCCTTGAACCTCCTCGTCCTGCCATAGAGGTCGAGGAATATGTGCACGATAAGGGCGAGCATCGTCATAATCGTCAGGTACTTGAAAAATGCCGCCACGTAATATACGATCCCCGCATCCCGCTTCGAAGCGTCGATGTGCATCTTGCCTGCGGCAAAATTCGCGTTGGCCCCGGGATGGCACTGCCCGCAGGTCTTCGGGACATTCTGGGGATTGACCATCGAGAGAGGATCCTCGGGAGGGCGTATGTCGTGCGTGCCGTGGCAGGAAGCACAGTTCGCAACGGTTTTTGCGCCAAACTTGCTCGCCACGCCGTGAAAGCTCTCCTCGTACGTCTCCACGGGCTCTGCGTCTATCCCGTACTTGCTCATGAGGGCGACAGATGCATGGCACTTCGAACACTGAACGGGCACGTGGGTGGCGTACACGGTGGACTTGGGATCAAGGTGCTGGTATATATTGTGCTCCCCGTGGCAGTCGGGGCAGGAGGGGGCATCCCGGTTGCCCTCGGCGGCCTTCACGCCGTGTATGCTCGAGGCAAAGTTCGCATAGATCTTCATGTGGCAGGCTCCGCACGTCTCTGCCACGTGCTCTTTCGATACCCTCGACCCGGGAACCTTGGTGTGCTTTATATCGTGGGAACCGTGACAATCCTGGCAGAGAGGGGCCTTGTCGTTGCCCTGGGCTATCTTCTGGCCGTGAATGCTCTTGAAATACTCGAGATACACATCGGATTGCGGCGCCCCCTCGGGATTTCCCTTGTAGTGGCAATGAGTGCAGGTAACTTTCTTGGGCCTCTGCCTGTGGGGAATCTCCATCACGTCGAAATGGCAGTCCACGCAGCCCTTTTTTTCGTGAACCGACCCCATGAGACTCGTCTGGGTCACGTAAAGATTTCGCACTTTCCCGTCTACGAGAACCTTTCTGAACTCAGATTTTCCGTGACAGATGGTACATTTTTCGAGGGAGATCTTTGCCTCTCCCCTTCCCCCGAAAATGGCGGCCACAAAAATCAACGAGGCAACGACCAGTGTTCTCCTGACTGCCGGACTCATTTCATGCCCTCCCATTCACTTTTTTCCCGTGTATCCCCGCCGGTCACGGGAATACAACTCCCTGTCCACCTTCCCCGTTATCCATACCCGGTTCATGGGGAAGTTGCCCGGGGAACAGTGCACGTTGTAGAGATGCCAGAAAAGCAGGATGATAAAGACGATCATTCCCTCGTAACCGTGGATGATCAGGACGATATCGAGGACCCACTTGGGAAAGAGCAGCATGCTCGCCGTTTCGAACCAGAGAATGAAGCCGCTCAGGATCATGATCAAAAGTCCCGTGTTTACCCCCCAGTACTGAAACTTCTCCTTGTAGCTGTACCGGTCGAGATCGGGATAGACATCGCTCAACCTCAGGCTGAACCGCAACACGCCGATGAAGTCGGCAATGTCCTTTTTTTGCAGCTTCAGCTTTTGAAACTCCTCCCGCCCCTCCCGTGAAAAGAGGATGTAGTAGAGATGATAGAGCACGAGAAACAAAAGGACCACGGCAGCAGACCGGTGGAGGAGCCCCCTCACCTCGACGCCCCCCTCCATGGCCACGAGCAGCTCGCTTGCCCTCGTCCGGTGGAACAGGACCGTAAAACCGCTCAGGAACAGCACGCCAACGGTGATCATCAGTATCAGGTGCTGAACCCGGAAAAATACGGGCATTATCTCCACGTACCTCTCTTTCTCCCTGTCTTCATCGAACTCGAAAACTCTCACCCTCGTTCCTCCCCGCTGCCGGCGCGTTTCCCCTTCCTGTCCCGTTTCCTCTGCACCAGATCGAAGCCGATGTGGAGGATGAAGAGCAGGGCGAGGGCGGTGATAAAGAGTGTGTAGAAGACCCTCACCATCCAGACCCCTTTGTGCCCCTCCCTCGACACCTCCACGTGGATCTTGCCCCGGGCGAAATTGACGGATGTCTTCGGATGGCACTGGCCGCAGGTGGTGGGGATGTTGTTCACGTTTACCTGCGACTTGGGGTCCGATGAGGGAAGGACGAGATGGTAGCCGTGGCAGGAAGCGCAGTTTGCCGTTTTCGTCATGCCAAACTCCAGGGCTATCCCGTGGAAGGAATCCATGTAGGTGGAAAAACGCTTCTTTGGCAGCGCGTACCGCGAGGATATTACCTCGCTTTCGTGACAGGACCCGCAGGTCCTGGGAATATTCTTCGCATAGACCTTCGCCGAGGGGTCGGTGACCTTGACTATGGTGTGCTCACCGTGACAGTCGGTGCAGACGGGAGAATCCATGATGCCGGCCCGCAGGCCCTTTCCGTGGATAGATTCGTCGTAATCCTTCTGTATCCCCGGATGGCACTTCCCGCAATCCGACGGTATCTGGAGCCTGTTCACCTTCGACCCGGGGTTATCGGCGGGCAGGATCTTGTGGTTTCCGTGGCAATCGGGACAGACGGCAGCTACGTTCAAGCCGGCTCTCTTCACGGCCATCCCGTGGACAGAATCCCTGTATGCCTTGAAGTACTCGGCCCCCGGCAGCGCGTGCTCCATCTCTACCTGCTCGTCCTCGTGACAGCCCAGGCACACGTCCACGATATTGAGGGAGAAGGCAACGGACCTGGGATCGTCGACGGACAAGACATCGTGCTTCCCGTGGCAGGTGGTGCAGCCGGGAACGTCCCGTTCCCCCTTCAGGTAATCCATCCCGTGAATGCTGGCCTGGTAGGAGCTCGCCGCGCTTTCATGGCAGGAGCCGCACGTCACCCTCCCCGGCTTTTCCCTGTGGGGAATTTCGGCTGCCCCGGCATGGCAGGACGCGCAGCGCGACCCGGAATGGACCGACCTCTCCAGCACACCGGGATCGACGATGGGGGGTGCCCCCCTCTCCCTTGCTCCTGTCTCCCGTCCCTCTTTCCCGTGGCAGGAGAGGCACTGCGAAACCTTCAGCGCATCCCCTCCGGCAGCAGACGCGGGGGGTGCGGCGAGCAGGGCAATCAGGGAACACACGAACACCATCACATTCGTCCGGGACATTTTTTCCCCTTTTTCTAAGGTGGTGAGGTTGTGACGCTCAGTTCACTGCCCTTTTTTCCCTTATCCCCCTTATCGCCCCCGGTCCCTTCCATCTTCTTGAGTTCCAGGGGATGTTCGATCTCCATGTGGTGGTGCGATATCTTCCCGTCGATCCAGGTAAAGGACATGGGAGCCACGTCCGGGTTTATCATGACGAAGTAAAGATGCCAGACAATGATCGCCAGGGTGGCCAGGATCGCCTCGTAATAGTGGATGATCGTCGCAACATCGATGCCCCACATGGGGATGAGGCGCATCGACTCCTCTTCGAACCAGAGGATAAAGCCCGTGGCAATCATGACGACCGACCCCCAGATGAGGGCAAAATATTCCAGCTTCTCCACGTAGCCGAACCGGTCGAAGGCGGGCCGCTCCTTGGCCAGGCCGAGGTAATACCTGATGGCCTGGATCATGTCCTTCACATCCTTGTACCGGGGCATCATATCGACGAAGAGTTTCCTCCCCTTCGGGTCGAAGACGAGGTAGCCGAGGTGATGGAGGCACACAGCCACCATGAGGAGAGCAAAGCCCCGGTGGAGGAAACTGCGAAAAAACTCGTTGTCCCCCTTTTCAAGGAAGGGAATCGACCAGGAGAATTTCAGGGCAAAGCCGGTGATCACGAGACCGAAGAACGACAGGATCATGAAGAAATGTTCAACCCTCTCGATCCTGTTCATCCTCTCATAGCTCCGCTCCAGCCTCTGTCTCTTCATGTGAACCCTGATCTTTTTCACGTAATCAAGCCCGTTGTGCACCAGCATGAACCCGATCGTCAGGACGATGAGCCAGATATAGAAATACTTCACCAGCCTCTTCACCACTTCGCCAATTCCCGCTCCCCCGCCATGGATCGTGCCGGAGGCGAACTTCTCCGAGGCCCCGGGATGGCACTGCCCGCAGGTTATCTTCAGGTTGCCCGCAAAAACCGTCGAGCGCCTGTCCGAGGAGGGGTATATCGCATGGGAACCGTGGCAGGAGGAGCAGTTTGCCACCATCTGGTCACCCAGTCTCTGGGCCAGACCATGATAGGACTCCCGGTAGGACCGGGTTCTCCCGGTCTCCAGGCCGAACTTTTTCACGATGCGCTGCGCATCGTGACAGCTGGGGCAGGTGGTCGTGGAAATAGCGAGGGGGGAAACATACGACGCCGCCTCAACGGAAGGGGCGATTTCGTGCTCCCCGTGACAGTCGGTGCAGACGGGCGCATCGGGAAGGCCCTTTGTTGCAGCCCTCCCGTGTGTCGATTCTATGTAGACGGAGTAGATGCCGTAATGGCACTTTCCGCAGGTGGCGGGGATGTTCTTTTTGAAGACGGTAGATTCGGGATCCCCCGCCCTGAGCAGGTCGTGGGATCCGTGGCAGTCGACGCAGGTTGCCGATATGCTCAGGCCCTTCGCGCTCACGGCCCTTCCGTGGATCGACTGCTCATAGAGCGCGTAGACCTCGCGCAGGCTGATGCCGGCTTTCTTCACGAACTCGCTGTTTCCGTGACATCTCCCGCAGGTGCCGGGAAGATTGCTGAAGTAGACGGGCGACGGGGGCGCTTCAATTCCACTGACATAGTGGGCACCGTGACAATCAGAGCAACCGGGGGCGTAGAGGACTCTCTCCTCGTCCCGGGCAAGACCGTGCCTCGAATTTGCATACACCTCGCTGATCCCCTCGTGGCATTCCCCGCAGACCACGGGCTTCAAGTACCGCCCGTGGGGCACGGAATCGGCATCGCTGTGGCAGTCAGTGCAGGAGAGGTCCCCGTGGACGGAGGAGGCATACCGTTTTTCATCCACAAAGGACGAAATATCGGGTATCGTGACGAAGTGAGCCTGCGGGAGCTTTTCCGCAGGCGTGGTGTTTTCGACCACCTCATCCTCACCCCATCCCAGAATATCATCGCTTCCATGGCAATCGAAACACTCGCTCGATGCGGGCTCAGCCAGCAACCGGGTAGAAATCACACCGGAAAACAGGAAGATAGCCAAAAACAGGAAAGCCGCAACCCGCACAGACAGGGACGCATGGTTCTTCATTGCCTGTCTCCTCTCCGGCATTTTTGTTGAGAAAGAGGGCTCGGTCCCAATGCGCTATTCCTTAAAATATCAATAATCGCTACATATTATACTGTCGACTGTATGCACTACAATATATTATAAGATTTATACCATACAAACGAGAAAATCAAGCACATTTGCCCGCTCTCTGTTAAAATCTTCACATGCTGAAGAATTCGGCGGATGAGCTTCTCCGGCGCGAGGCCAGGTACCTCAGCATGAGGCGCTCCACACGCGAGCTGGAAACGATCCTCTCTGACTTCTTCGAAAGAGAGTGGATGGGCATGGACGGGAAAACGAGGATGGAGTTCCTAAAGATACTCCGGCAGGAGGACGCCGACCTGGAGCGGTATCTTTTCAAAAATCAGCCTCCATCACCGGAACTCTGCAGGGCGCTCGTCGAAAAACTACGGGCCCACATCCCGAAATAACGCTGCAAAAAGCAGAAAATTCTCTTCACTTTTAACAGGATAGAAGGGGAAAAAATATCCGGCAAATTATCCTTGACACGCGCGAAACAACACAATATCTTGTATACATTCACTTTGCAACTACAATATATTCCGCAATTACGAATATTGTTATAATATACTAAAGGAGTTGGGTCATGTCATTGAGGGAACAATCTCTTCAAAGTGAAAGCGTGCCCGCGGGAAAACGGGGGGCCGGGGCGCAGCAGTCCGTCGAGACGATACCGCAGCATCCTCCAGAAGAATGGAAGAGGCAGATGGTGGAGAAGTATGGCAACATGCCCGTTAACGAAAACTCGCTTCGCGTTCTGAAAAGGCGCTATCTCAAGAAGGACGAGGAGGGAGCTACCGTGGAAACCCCGGAGGACATGATTGCCCGCGTATCCTACAACATCGCCCTCGCAGAGGGGATTCACTACGGAAAGGGCTACCGGGAAGTCCTGGAGTGCGCCGAGACATTCTACCGCATGATAAACTCCCTGGAATTCATGCCCAACTCTCCCACCCTGATGAACGCCGGACGCGAGCTCCAGCAGCTCTCCGCCTGCTTCGTCCTCCCCGTGGACGACTCCATGGAGTCGATCTTCGACGCCGTCAAATACACCGCATTGATTCACAAAAGCGGGGGGGGCACGGGCTTTTCCTTCTCGAGGCTGAGGCCGAAAAACGACGTGGTGAGGTCGACGAAGGGCATCTCGTCGGGCCCGATATCCTTCATGACCGTCTTCGACGCGGCCACCGAGACCATCAAGCAGGGGGGAACGAGGAGGGGGGCCAACATGGGGATCCTGAAGGTGGACCACCCCGACATCTGCGAGTTCATCACCTGCAAGCAGGACAACAGCCGGCTGAACAACTTCAATATATCCGTGGGGGTCACGGAAGAGTTCATGCAGGCGGTTCTGGAAAACGCCGAGTACCCCCTTGTCAACCCCAGCTCCGGGCAGATAACCGACTACCTCAACGCGCGGGACGTGTTCGGCAAAATCGTCGAGTCGGCGTGGAAGAACGGAGAACCGGGGATAATATTCCTGGACAGAATAAACAGGGACAACCCTACCCCCGGCGAAGGGGAGATAGAGAGCACCAATCCCTGCGGTGAGCAGCCGCTCCTCCCCTACGAATCCTGCAACCTCGGCTCCATCAACCTGGCACGGATGGTGACGAGGGATGGGGAAGGGTACGCGATCGATTACGAAAAGCTGCGCGACAGGGTGTTTCAGGCCGTGCGTTTCCTCGACAACGTGATCGACATGAACAATTACCCCCTCCCGGAGATACGGGAGATGACCCTGAGCAACCGGAAAATCGGCCTCGGCGTCATGGGGTTCGCCGACCTGCTCCTCCGGCTCAGGAAACCCTACAACACGGAGGAGGCCCTCACCACGGCAAGGGAGGTCATGAGCTTCATACAGGAGGAATCGGAAAGAGCTTCCCGGGAGCTGGCCAAAACCCGGGGGCCCTTCCCCAACTTCTCGAACAGCATTTATGCGGGAAACGGAAAGATGCCGCTGAGAAACGCCACCACCACAACCATCGCGCCGACAGGCACGATCAGCATCATCTCGTCCTGCTCGAGCGGCATCGAGCCCCTCTTCGCCCTCGTGTTCGTGCGAAACGTCATGGACAACGACAGGCTCCTCGAGGCGAACCCGATTTTTGAGGAGGAACTCAGAAACCTGGGGCTCTATTCCGAAGAGTTGATGGAAAAAGTTTCCGAAAGCGGCTCGATCATCGATTTCGACGAGTTCCCCGCCGGGGTGAGAGATGTATTCGTTACCGCCTTCGATGTCTCACCGACCTGGCATCTCCGGATGCAGGCCGCATTCCAGGAATCCGTGGACAATGCCGTCTCCAAGACGGTCAACTTTCCCAACCAGGCCACGAAAGAGGACGTTTCCGACGTATTCCACCTCGCTTACGAGCTCGGGTGCAAGGGGGTGACCGTCTACAGGGACGGGTCGAGAGAGGAGCAGGTGCTTACCGTGGGGAAGACAGCGCTCACCGACGGCCGGGAAGGGGCAAAAAGGCTGGACCTGGAAAAGATGGTCGGCCCGAGGCCACGGCCCGACTCGCTCGTGGGCATCACGAAGGAGATGAAAACGGGGTGCGGGAAGCTGTACATCACCATGAACATGGACGAAAAGGGCCTCTTTGAGATATTCAACCAGATGGGCAAGGCGGGAGGGTGCGCATCGAGCCAGTCCGAGGCGATCGGCCGGCTCGTGTCTCTCGCCCTCCGCTCCGAGGTAGACCCGCGAACCATCATCAAGCAGCTGAAAGGGATCAGCTGTCAGATGAACTCCTGGGCAAATGGAGACCGGATCCTCTCCTGCGCCGACGCCGTGGGCAAGGCGCTGGAGTGGTACCTCAAAACCTATGAGGAGATCCTGCCCCTTCGCGAGGAGGGGGCAGCCGGCGGGGCGTTGCCGGCAAACAAGCGCCCGATAGATCATTCCGGCGCCGCCCTCACCGCATCCGAACACGCCATGGTCAGGGGCGCTTGCCCCGACTGCGGTTCTCAGGTGGAAATGCAGGAGGGCTGTCTCAAATGCCGCTCCTGCGGCTACACGGAGTGCTGATCTTCCCGTGAGAAAGGGTATCGATCGATGGACCTGAAGAGAGGGGTGTTCATAACCTTCGAAGGCATAGAGGGTTCCGGAAAGACCACCCAGATCAGGAAACTGCGCGTCTTTCTCCAGGGGGCCGACTGCACCGTCATATCGACCAGGGAGCCCGGAGGGACGCCGGTTGCCGACATGATCCGCGACGTGCTCCTGACGGAGCACAGCGAGAAGGTTACCGACAAGGCCGAGCTCCTCCTTTACCTCGCAAGCAGGGCGCAGCACGTCCACTCGGTCATAAAGCCCGCCCTGTACCAGGGGATCATCGTCCTGTGCGACCGGTTTTTGGACGCCACCATCGCGTACCAGGGGTACGGGAGAGGCCTCGACATAGACTTTCTGCAGAAACTGAACCGCTACGGAACGAACGGGCTCATGCCCGACCTCACGATACTTCTCGACCTGTCGGCGGAGGCAGGGATCGCGAGGATCAGGCAGGGCGGGAAAAGAAACCTTGATCGGCTCGAGTCGGAAAGTATAGAATTCCATGAGAGAGTGAGGCGGGGTTACCTCGAGATCGCCGCCTCAGAGCCGGAAAGGTTCATCGTTGTCGACGGGGCCCTCGGGGAAGAGGCAATATTCGCACGGATAAAAGAAGAGGTGCTGAAAAGGTTCGACCTTGAACGGGAAAAAGTCGGGAGAAATACCGCGAAAAGAGAACTTCCGTAAACTCTCAAAACTCATCGACAGGGGAAACGTGCCGCAGGCGATCCTCATTCAGGGGCCCGCCGGAAGCGGCAAGGGAAGCCTCGCCGAATACTTCGGCATGGCACTTCTCTGTGAAAAGGAGGCCGGGCCATGCCACAGGTGCAGGTCCTGTGAACTCGCAGGCGGCGGCAACCATCCCTCTTTTTTCGCCCTGAGCCCCGAAAAGGGGGAGATCAGGGTTTCGCAGGTACGGAGCATCCACCCCGAACTGGCAAGAAAGACCTTTTTCGGGAAACGCAGGGTGATCCTCATACACGGAAGCGACAGGATGAACAAGAGCGCCGCCAACTCCCTGCTCAAGATTCTCGAGGAGCCCCCTCCGGGGTCGCACTTCATCCTGACTGCCAGCCAGGCAGGAAGGGTTTTGCCGACGATACGCTCGCGGTGCTTTTCCTTTCACATCCCGCCCCCGACGGAAGAAGAAAGGACGTTGTTTTTCAGCAAGTTGCGGGAAAAAGAGCCGGGCCGGCCGCAGGAACAGGCCCTTTCGGCCTCCGAGGGAAACATGGACCTCCTGCGAGAAATCGCATCGGGGAGCGTGCCCGGGCCCGGGGAGATCATGGAAGCGCTGCGGGGGAAAAACTACCGGAAGATAGCCGATATCGCATCGCTTTTCAAAGATGACGCCCTTTTTCCCCATGCCCTGATCATCCTGAAGCGGCTCCTGCTCGATCTGCTCCTATTATCAATGGGGGAAAAAAGTTGTATAATGAACAGAGAAATTTTAGAACAGGGGAGAGGAAAAAGAGCCACTTTGCGTCCACAGAAGCTTGTGGAGCTTTCTCATAAACTATCTGCCCTCGAATATTTACCCCGCCAGGCAGACAGGGCTTTTATCTCAGAAGCGATTCTGCTTTTCCTCTCCGAAATGGAGGCCCGAGAACGATGAATGTGGTGAACGTCAAATTCGACAGCGTGGCACGGTCTACCCATTACGATTCAACCGGTTACGATCTCAAGCCGGGTGACCACGTGGTGGTCGAATCGGAGAGAGGTTTGCAGCTCGGCCAGGTGATCAAGCTGTGCCCGAGCGTATCGCTGCCTTTCGGGAAAGACTTTCTCAAAAAGATAGTGCGGAAAGGCACGGAAGAGGACCTGGAGACGCACCGGAAAAACCTGGACAGGGAAAAGTTCGCCAACAATTTCTGCAGAGAGAAGATCAAAACCCGGGAGCTGCCCATGAAGCTCGTGAGGACAGAGTACCTCCTCGACGGATCAAAGGCGGTTTTCTACTTCACGGCGGACGGGAGGATCGACTTCAGGGAACTCGTCAAGGATCTCGCCCAGAAGCTGAAGACGAGAATAGAGATGCGGCAGATCGGGGTGAGGGACGAGGCCAGGATGGTAGGAGGCGTGGGATCCTGCGGCAAGGAACTGTGCTGTGCCTCTCACCTCAAGGATTTCGAACCCATCACCGTGAAGCTGGCAAAAGACCAGAATCTCGCCATGAACCCCGCGAAACTCTCGGGACTGTGCGGGAGGCTCCTGTGCTGTCTCATGTACGAACACGAGATATACGCCTCGACCAAGAACGCTGCACAGGAAAGCGACGGGGAGCTCCTGCCCGAGGAAGAGCAAAACGACCTTGCCCTGAATTTCGAGGAGAACCAGGACTGAGCGGGAGAAAACATACGGAGGGAAGATGGGGAGGAAATTCTACGTTACCACGCCTATCTACTACGTAAACGACATACCCCACATTGGCCATGCCTACACCACCATAGCCGCCGACGTCCTCGCCCGTTACCGCCGCCTCACGGGACACGATGTCTTTTTTCTCACGGGAACGGACGAACACGGGGAAAAGGTGCACAGGAGCGCCGTATCCCAGGGGTTTTCGCCGAAGGAACTGGCAGACCGCGTGGTCACCCGGTTCCAGGGGCTCACACCGGCCCTCGGGATCACCAACGACGACTTCATCCGGACATCGGAGCCCCGGCACTACGCCTCGGTCCAGCACCTCTTCAGGAAATCCCTCGATGGGGGCGACATCTACCTGGGGGAATACGAGGGCTGGTACTGCACCCCCGACGAATCGTACTGGACAGACCGTCAACTCCGGGACGGAAAGTGCCCCGAGTGCGGGCGGGAGGTGGAAAAGAGAAAGGAACCCTCCTATTTCTTCCGGCTCTCGAAATACCAGCAGCCCCTCCTTGACCTCTACGCGGCGAACCCCACGTTCATCCAGCCGGAAACGCGGCGCAACGAGGTCATCTCTTTCGTGTCGGAGGGGCTAAACGACCTCTCCCTTTCCCGCACATCCCTGACATGGGGTATTCCCGTTCCCGACGACCCCGGGCACGTTATCTACGTCTGGTTCGACGCCCTCACGAACTACATCACCGGCGTGGGCTATCCCGACGACACCGATGCCTTTTCCCGTTACTGGCCCGCAGATGTCCACATCATCGGGAAGGACATCCTCAGGTTTCACGCCGTCTACTGGCCCGCGTTTCTTATATCGGCGGGAATTAAACCTCCCGGCAAGGTCTTCGCACACGGCTGGTGGACCGTGGAAGGGCAGAAGATGTCCAAATCCCTTGGAAACGTCGTCGACCCTTACGACGTTGCGGAAAAGTACGGGGTCGATCAGGTCCGGTATTTTCTCTTCAGGGAGGTACCCTTCGGCCTCGATGGCGATTTCTCCCACGGCGCGATGGTCCACAGGATCAACTCGGACCTTGCCAATGATTTCGGGAACCTTCTCAACAGGACCCTCAACATGCTGAGCCGCTACCTGGCAGGCAGGGTCCCGGCCCGCGGGAACCTCACGAAGAGGGAGCAGGCCCTCGCCGGGACGATACGGGATGCAGTCGCAGCCATCGAGGGGCAGATGGAGAACCTGGAGTTCCACAAGGCCCTGGCGTCGATCTGGGACATCGTGGGCGCCGCAAACAAGTACATCGACGACACGGCCCCCTGGTCTCTCGCGAAGGATCCGGAAAAAAGGGAGAGGCTCGGCACCGTGCTCTACGCGGTCCTTGAAACGGTGAGAATCGTAACCATTCTCGCGTCCCCCTTCACCCCGGTCACCGCCGAAAAGATATGGCAGATACTCGGACAGAAAGGACCCGTCGAAAGCTCCCGGATACCGGAATCGACTGAATTCGGCCTCCTCGAGGAAGGGATTATCGTGCCCGACAGGGCAATCGTGTTTCCGAGGATAGAGTAGCCATGCCCGGATTTCTCTTCGACTCCCACACCCACCTGGACATGGAACCGCTCTCCCTGAACCCCGAAAGGGTGATGGAACGGGCCAGGATCGCCGGTGTCACGGGGATGGTAACCATCGGGATCGACATCGAGAGCTGCGAAAGGAACATCGCCCTCGCGGAAAGGTTCGATGACGTCTCGGTCGCCGTGGGGATTCATCCCCACAACGCCGAAGAGGTGACCGACGAGGCCATGGGGAAGCTCGCCTCCCTGGCGTCACACCCCCGGGTGGTGGCCGTGGGGGAGACGGGGCTCGATTTCTACCGCGACTACGCCGACCGGGACGCCCAGCGCGCCGCCTTCAGAAAACATCTCCGGATGGCAAAAGAGCTGAACAAACCTGTGGTTATCCACGACCGGGATGCACACGGAGAGGTTCTGAGAATCATCGACGAGGAGGGCCCGCCCGAAGCGGGCGGGGTATTCCACTGTTTCAGCGGGTCTTTCCCCTTCGCCCGCCAGTGCATGGAGCGGGGTTTTCTCATCTCGATCCCCGGAGTGGTGACCTACCCGAACGCGAAAAACATCGCCGCAGTCGCGAAAAAGATACCCACGGACAGGCTCCTCATAGAAACGGACGCCCCCTTCCTCTCCCCTCATCCCCACAGGGGAAGGGCCAACGAGCCGGCCTACCTGATACACACGGCGGAAAAGATAGGCGAACTGAAGGGCCTGACAACGGAAGACGTGGGCAGGATAACAACCACGAACGCCCGGAGGATATTTCAGATCGAACCTGACTTTCCCCATCAGATCTCCTACAAGATCAGAAACTCCCTCTACCTGAACATCACCAACCGGTGCACGAACAGGTGCGTCTTCTGCAGCAAGCGGACCGACTTCTTCGTCAAGGGGCACTATCTCAAGCTCCCCGGAGAGCCGTCGGTCGACGAGATCGTTTCAAGCGCCGGTGACGTGACCAGCTACGACGAGGTCGTCTTCTGCGGATACGGCGAGCCCACCCTCAGGCTCGCCGACATGATCGAGGCGGCACGGAGGCTCAGGGGACTCGGGGCGAAAAAGCTCCGGCTCAACACCGACGGTCTCGCAAACCTCATTCACGGCAGAAACATCATCCCCGAACTCGCGGGCATAATCGATTCCCTGTCGGTGAGCCTGAACGCTCCCGACGGGGAAACCTACGCATCCCTCTGCCCGAACCCGTTCGGTGAAAGATCGTTCAACGAACTCCTCCTGTTCATAGAGGAGGCAAAAAAGGCGATACCGGAAATCATCGCCACCGTCGTGGCGATACCCGGCCTCGATATCGAGCGGTGCAGAAAGCTCGCCGAGGGGGAGCTGAAGGTCACCTTCAGGGTGAGGGAGTACAACGAGGTGGGATAGGATACAGTTTCTCTCCGGGCCTGCAAACGGGATGGTCGGCATGATACGCGAAGAGACGCTTAACCTGCTGGAGTGGGGAAAGGTCCTTGAGAGGCTCGTTTCCCTCTGCGCCACCGAAGCGGGTGCCCTGCGCGCCTTTGAAACGCCGTTCCTCGTCGATCTCGCCCCGATCAGGGAACTCCTTAAGGAAAACGGCCAGATGCGCTCCCTCCTGATCGAGGAGAAGCCGCCCGTGATACGCGACCTTCCGGTCCTTCAAAGCGAGCTGGAAGAGGCAGAGGCGGGGGCAACCCTCTCTGCCGGGACCGTGGTGACGATCCTGAAAGCCGCCAGGACGACGGAAGGTCTCAGAAAGTACTTCCGGGAGAAAAAAGGGCGGTACCCCTCGATCGCAGCGACTGCCAGGACCATTGCCGACCTGTCGGCGCTGAAATCGTCGCTCGAGGAAAAAATCGACTACGACGGCGAGATCAAAGACTCCGCCAGCCCCCAGCTCCGGGGGCTCAGGAAAAGGGTGGAGACGGCACGGTCGCGGGTAGGGGAAACGGCGAAGACCATTCTGGCAAATCCCCGTTACAAGAGGCACCTGCAGGACACCTACGTCACAATCAGGGGCGGCAGGCATGCCCTTCCCTTCAAGCCTTCGGCAAAAGGCGTCATCAGGGGAATACTGCACGAGACATCGCAGTCGGGACAGACAATCTTTTTCGAGCCCGAAGAGCTCGTCCATGCCAACAACGAGCTCAAGTCGGCCGAGTCCGAACTGGCTGGTGAAATCCAGCGGATACTGCGCCAGATGTCCCGGATGATCGGCGAAAGGGGACGTGAGATTTCGGCCTCGATAGCAGCGGGAGCGCGCATCGACTGTATCCAGGCACGGTCCCTCCTTGCAGAGGAGATGGCGGCCGCCGAGCCCGTGGTGAACAACGACGGGAGCCTGGACATCATATCGGCGAGAAACCCCCTCCTTCTGCTCGGCAAGAAACGGGCCGTACCCAACTCCGTTTCCATGAGCGGCAGGAGCAGGTGCATGGTCGTGACGGGACCCAACGCGGGGGGGAAAACGGTGCTCATCAAGACCATCGGGCTTCTAACCCTCATGACCATGGCGGGGCTCTCCATCCCGGCAGCCCCCGATTCCCGGATGTGTATCTTTCCAAAGATATTCATCGCCATGGGAGATATGCAGAGCGTGGAGAAGGACCTGTCCACATTCTCTGCCGACATACTCACCATGAAGGGCTTCTACGAGGAGGCAGACGACCGTACCCTCATTCTCCTGGACGAGGTGATAACGGGTACGGACCCGAAAGAGGGAACGGCGCTCGGCCAGGCGTACCTGAAAGCGCTCGTCGATCGAGGGGCGAGGGTCTTCGTCACGACCCACTTCGATGAGATCAAATATCTCCCCTTCGAGGACGACCGTTTTACCGTGGCGTCGATGGGCTTCTCCGAGAGAGAGCTCACCCCTACATTTCAGCTGACCATGGGGGTACCCGGCAGATCCATGGGGATAGAGATAGCGAAAAAAATGGGCTTCCCCCCATCCATCATTGAAAAAGCACAGCAGTACATGGGGGCGAAAGAGGAAAACCTGGACGCCCTCATAAAGGAGCTGACCCGGTTGCGCGACCGGGAGGCCGAAACGGCGGAGAAGCTCTCCCGGGAGAGGTCCCGGCTGAAAGAGCTGATCGAGAAGGGAAAGCAGGATCGGGCCCGCCTCAGGGAGATGGAGAAAAAAGTGCTGGACGACGCGCGATCGAAGGCCATGAAGAAGGTGAAAGAGGCAGAGGAGGAAGTGGAGAAGGTCATGGCGGAGTTACGGAGGGAGAGAAAGGTGGAGGTGGTGAGAAAGGCCAAGGACGTGATTTCAATGATCAAAAAGGAAGCCGGCCACAGGGAGCTCCCCGAGGAGATACGGAAAATAGTGAGCAGGACCAGGCCCGCCGGCAAAGCGGAGGACCTTTCGCCGGGACAGCGGGTATTCGTCCTCACCCTTGGAAAAGAGGGCCACGTTGAATCTGCGGGGGAGGGAAAGGTGATCGTGTCGCTCGGATCGGTCAGGTCGAGCGTAAAAATACGTGACATACGGATTTTTGCCCCCGAGGGGAAGAAGGGAAGGGGGCGGCCGGTTGCCGGGCTCATGCCCGGGGAGAAGGGGAGGGAACCCTTTACCCGGCGCGACGACAACACGATAGACGTGCGGGGACTCGACCAGGAGGAGGCCATCAAGGAGGTCGACCTCTTTCTCGACAGGGCGTCCCTGGCCGACATTCCCTCGGCTCTCATTATCCACGGACACGGAACGGGAACGCTCAAAAAGGCGATCAGGGATTACCTTCGCCAGTCTCTCTACGTGGAGGAGTTCTCCCCGGCCCCGAAAGAGGAGGGGGGGGACGGGGCCACGATCGCCCGGCTGAGATAACGGGGTGAGCCCGTATCTCACGGATGCAGGGGCAGGCGTCAATATCGCAGGGATCAAGGCTCTCCGCTGCGGTCATCATACACCGCCGGTAACGGCCATCTTCCCCGTGCTACCCTGACTGGTTCCCTTCGCGGAAGGCCTTTTTCACCCTTTTCCTCAGTGCCGGGTCGGTCATGACCCGGTAGCCCGTGTAGGCGAGAAGAACGACCCCTTCCATCATACCCCTTCTTCCCCCCGCCCCGACCGTCGCTTCACGAAAATCGTGCGTGTGGATCTCCACCCGCTTTCCCCGAACGATGGGGACCAGGGGCTGGATGGCGGGTGCCCGGGTGGATACGTTCCCGATGTCGGAAGAGCCGAGATTCTTGTCTCTCGGCACCCGGTCCTCCCTCAGCCCGATCTTCGCCATACCCTCCCGGTAGACAGCGGCGAGAACGGCATTTATCCTCATCGGTTCGAGGGTGAAGTAGATGTCTTTCACCGAGACCCTGCAGCCCGATGCTTTCGCCGCCCCCCTCGCGCAGGCTCTCAGCTTTTCAGCCGCATCCTCGGCGGTGGCAACGGACCTGGCCCGGACGTAAAAGTATGCCGACGTTCGCTCCGGGATGATATTCGGGGCAACGCCTCCCTCGGTGATGATGCCGTGCACCCTCACGTCCTCCGCGAGCTGCTGCCGAAGGAGGCCGACGGAGTTGAAAAAGAGGATGAGCGCATCCAGGGCGTTCACGCCCTGCTCGGGATACGCAGCTGCATGGGCCGCCTTTCCCCGGAAAGTCACGGTCATCTTCTTCAGGGCGAGATACTCCTTGTCCACCACCCTCCTCGACGAGGGGTGAACCATCATGGCGGCGTCGAGCCCGTCGAAAACCCCCTCCCCGGCCAGCTTTACCTTCCCGAAACCGCTCTCCTCGGCGGGGGTGCCGAAGCAGAGGATGCTGCCCGCTATGCCCATGCTCCCCGCGATCCGGGAGAGGACGACGGCCGCCCCAGACGATGCCGCCGCCACGACATTGTGCCCGCATGCGTGTCCGATCTGGGGAAGGGCGTCCATCTCGACGAGGAACCCCACGCGGGGATTTTTTTTCCCCCTGCTCTTTTTCGCCACGAAGGCGGTCTCGAGCCCCGCCGTCCCCCCCTTAACGGCGAACCCCTCTTTCCGGAGGAAATCTTTCAGGGTTTGCGACGTCCTGTGCTCCTCGAAGGACACTTCGGGGTTCTCGTACAGGAAGGTCACCAGGGCGAACAGCTCCCTCTCGATACTCTTTGCTTCCGCCGCTATTTTTTCGATCACCTCCATTCGTGGCGCTCCACTTTTTTCCCGTTTACGTTATAATACCACAATGGCAGGCGTATCGATCCAGGCACAGATGAAACGGTGGAAAGCCCTCAAAATAAAGGTAAAACGGCGCTACATAGATCCTTTGTGCGGTTTTCTCTACCTCAGGGGAAGCGTGGGGCTCTCCTACGACGAGATCGTCATCGAGGAAACCTCCCTCCTGCCGGACCAGCCCGGCTCGGATTTCACGGACCTGACCGCCTACTTCCCCACCACGGCCGACACCCGGACGATCGCCCGTGAACTCGCAGACTTCGTGGCCCGCCTCCCGAAAGAGGCACATGGCTACGCGGTGGATTCGGTGGAGGTGGAGGACTTCGGCTGGGCAGACAGGTGGAAAGAGTTCTTCCGGCCCCTGAAGGTGGGCAGGGCGGTGACGGTTACCCCCTCCTGGGAAACGTACGAGGCCCCCGCAGGGGAAACGGTGATGGTCATAGATCCCGGGCAAGCCTTCGGGACCGGGTCGCACGAAACAACCCGGCTCTGCATCGAACTCATCGAGAAGGAGTTCGACAGAAGCGTGCCGGAGCGGTGCCTGGACATCGGGTGCGGCACGGGGATTCTCGGCATATTGATGGCGAAAAAAGGCGCACGGAATGTCCTCGGTGTCGACATCGACGATAAAGCGGTGCGCACGGCCAACAGGAATGCGCGAAGAAACGGCACCGGCGGCTCTTTCCGGGCAACGAACCGCCCCCTGGGCGCTATCGGGGGGAAGTTCGACTTCCTCAGCGCCAACATCATCGCCGAAACCCTCGTTTCGATGAAATCCGACTTTTTCAACCTGCTCGGCAGGGGGGGAAGGGCCGTTCTGTCCGGCATACTCGTCGAAAAAA
>JABAOF010004003.1_pt1 | contig 80091 bp, 74 predicted proteins | sample 7062171 | NCBI WGS metagenome assembly JABAOF01 (sample SAMN14538628, study PRJNA623070) | marine sediment metagenome | biome: marine biome [ENVO:00000428]; feature: marine pelagic biome [ENVO:01000023]; material: deep marine sediment [ENVO:00002113] | place: India: Gulf of Khambhat ...
TTATTTGTAAATGTTCTACCTAATCCTATACATTTAAACTTTGGGGCAATTTTTCTTAAATTTAAGCAATAGATTCACTTTCTTTAAATTTTAAAAAGGAACGATAAGTCTTAAACAAGCAAACATCAGGAGGGCAACTGCTCCATCATTTTTTCAACCATTTTATAAGTAGCCGGACAATAAGCAACATTTTGTTGATGTACGTGAATATATTGTACTACCGGCTTTTTGGCCAAATGCGGGAAACCGGCACAACTTTGTGGGCGTACAGAATATATACTGCACTTATTATCTTTTAAATTTAAAAACTGGCAGGGTTGTTTGTTATTCACCCAGTCTTTGTCTTTTTTATCAAAATGCAACCAATAATCTTTCATTTCTGCAACACTTATATTTAAATAAGCAGCAATTCGCTTCATGTCGGCAGTTGTAAAAGTAGGTGTCATTGTTTTACAACAATTGGCACAGCTAAGGCAATCAATTTCATTCCACACAGCTGTATCTAACATTACCACCAATTTATTTAAAGATGTGGGTGCCTTTTTTTCTATTTTACCTAAATATTTTTTAAAAGCAGATTTATGATAACGAACTTTTTGTTTAAATGAACGGAGATTAACAGGTTGCATAAATGTGAAATAAATTGTTTTAGAAAGTATTAACGGTAAAAATATTGTGGATTGAGCAATTACTGAAATAAATATTACAAGATTGATGGAATTGACCCTGCTTAAAAAAGCACTACTATCGCCACTTTACTGCTTCATCTTCTAAAAATGATATCAAATACTAAACAGCTAAAAATATTGTATTTTTATGGGTTGTAACCTGCAATGATGCAACAATGAAATGTTATGTGGGAAGCATATAAAAAAGGATTTAAAACCTATTTACAATTAGAGCGCTCATTAAGTGAACATTCGGTTGAGGCGTATTTGCGTGATGTTGATAAATTAACTCAATACATTCAATTACAATCAACACCTAAAACCCCGGCCGACATTCAATTAAATGACCTGCAACATTTTTTGGAATGGATTGGCAATTTAGGAATGCTGGCCACATCGCAGGCCAGAATTATTTCAGGCATTAAACAATTTTATAAATACTGCTTAACTGAACAAATTGTAATTACAGATCCTTCCACACTTTTAGAGGCACCTAAAACAAAAAGAAGTTTACCTGATGTACTCAGCTTTGAAGAAATTGAAAGCATTATTGCTCAAATTGACTTAAGTACACCAGAGGGTACCCGCAATAAAGCTATAATAGAAACCATGTATAGTTGCGGATTAAGGGTAAGTGAAGTAATTAATTTAACCATCAGCCATATTTATTTTGATGTTGAATTTATACGTGTTACCGGAAAAGGCAATAAAGAACGCCTTGTGCCCATTGGTGCACCTGCTTTACGGTACATTCAATTATATATGGAAACCATCCGCAAACACCTTCCCATCCAAAAAGGTTTTGAAGATGTTTTATTTTTAAACAGAAGAGGCAAGAGCCTAAGTAGAATCATGATTTTTTATATTATAAAAGGTCTGGTTTTAAAAGCAGGAATTCAAAAAAATATTTCACCCCATACTTTCCGCCATTCTTTTGCCACACATTTAATTGAAGGAGGAGCCGATTTAAGGGCCATTCAGGAAATGCTGGGGCATGAAAGCATTACCACAACAGAAATATATACCCACTTAGATCGTAATTTTTTAAGAACCACTTTACAGGCTTTTCATCCTGCCTTTAAAAATTAACAACAAAAGCTGGTATATTCAACAAACGTTTAATAGGTTTGCAGCACATTAAACACTATTATATGAAAAAAACATTGTTTGCAGTCCTTGCTTTACTGACTGTACAATTTGGTTTTAGCCAAATAAAAGTACCCGCAGCAAGCCCTACAGAAACCATTATCCAGGATTTTGGTATGGGCAGATTAGAATTAACGTACTCAAGACCCAATTTAAGAGGTAGAAATGTTTTTAAAGAAAACAGTGAATTAGCACCATTGGGAAAAGTTTGGCGTACAGGTGCCAATGCTTCAACCAAATTAAAAGTAACCGACGAAATTGATTTGGCCGGTAACAAATTGGATTCAGGTACCTACGCCATTTTTACCATCCCGGGTAAAAAAAAATGGACCATTATCATCAATAAAGACTCAAAGAATTGGGGAACGGATTATGCGCAGGCCGATGATATATTCCGGTTTACAGTTCCTGCAGAAAACATGAAAGAAACGATGGAAACTTTTACCATGCAATTTACCAACATACAACCCGAAAGTTGTGAGCTGCATTTAATGTGGGGTAATGTGGCAGTAAAAGTGCCCATTATTACGCATATTGTAAGCCGGCTGAATGCACAGTTTGAGCAGGCGCTGCAAGCAGATAATGTTAACCCCAATCTCTATTTTGCAGCAGCTAATTTTTATTACGATATAGCCAAAGATTACAATAAAGCTTTAACCAACGTTACCAAAGCAACTGAAAATAATCCTAAAGCCTATTATATGTTTTTATTAAAAGCAAAAGTTGAAAAAGCCATTGGCGATAAAGCCAGTGCTAAAGCTGATGCTGAAAAATGCATGCAATTGGCCACCGAAGCCAAAAATGATGATTATGTGCGTGGTGCCAATATGCTGTTGAAATCATTATAATTTAGATTAATGCATTATTAAGTGTTCATTTACCCATAAAAAAGCTGCTGTCACTAATTTGAGAAACAGCAGCTTTTATTTTTTAAGCTATTGGAAAACTTAATGCACTTCTGCCATATCTGGAATAGCATCAACTTTATAAACACCTGCATCTAACTTAGCCTTGGTTTCGCTAAATGCTTGTAAAGTTTCCTGAATATCTGCATCGGTATGCGCAGCAGTAGGTATTAACCTGTAAATGATGTGTCCTTTGGGAATAACAGGATACACCACAATAGAACAGAAAATATGATAGTTTTCACGTAAGTCCATTACCATTGCAGTTGCCTCTTCTACCCCACCTTTCATGTAAACGGGAGTAACTACTGAATCGGTATTCCCAATATCAAAACCTCTTTCTTTTAATCCCTTTTGCAATTGAATGGCATTACTCCACAATTTTGCCTTCATTTCAGGCATATTTCTTAACATTTCCAAACGCTTCAAATTACCAATTACAATAGGCATTGGTACACTTTTGGCAAAAATTTGAGAACGGATATTATAGCGGATATAATCTATAATTGCTTTAGGCCCTGCCATAAAAGCACCAATAGAAGCCATTGATTTGGCAAAAGTTGAAAAATATAAATCAATTGCATCCTGACAACCCTGTTCTTCACCTGCTCCAGCACCGGTTTTACCCAAGGTACCAAAACCGTGGGCATCATCTACCAGCAATCTAAACTCAAATTGTTTTTTTAGTGCAGCTATTTCTTTTAATTTTCCCTGATCGCCGGCCATTCCAAATACACCTTCTGTAATTACTAAAATACCGCCGGCATTTTGCTTTTCAATTAAAGCAGTAGCCCTCACCAATTGCTTCACTAAATCTTCAATATCATTGTGTTTGTAAACATAACGGTGGCCGGTATGTAAACGCAAACCATCTATAATACAGGCATGGCTTTCTGCATCATACACAATTACATCATGCCTGCTGCAAAGCGCATCAATTGCACTCATAATACCCTGATAACCATAATTCATCAGAATGGCATCTTCTTTCTGTTCAAACGCTGCTAATTCTTGCTCTAACTGTTCATGGTAATTGCTGTTACCACTCATCATTCTTGCGCCCATTGGTGCAGCCAATCCAAATTGTTTGGCAGCTTCAGCATCGGTTTTTCTGATTTCAGGATGATTGGCTAAACCTAAGTAATTATTCAGGCTCCAAACAATCATTTCTTTACCACGAAATTGCATTCTATTGCTTATTTCTCCATCTAATTTAGGAAATGCAAAATAACCATGTGCTCTTTCCCGATGCTGGCCAAGAGGGCCATAATGTTTTACTAATCTTTCAAAAATGTCTGCCATGCCTAATTTTTATTTTAAATGAGGAATGCTTCAGGAGGTTGCCAACAAAGCAATATTGATTGATTGGTTGGTAAACAAAAACCCAACATATTTGCTACAACACTGAAATATATTCGGCTGCAAAATTAATAAATTGGTAAGATGAAGGAATAAAAAAGATTTTTTAATTACCATATACACCGATTTATACAATAAATTAATAGCTGCAAAAAATCAGGCAACTTATCTTTAACACCTTAAATATGGAAAAAATGAATAGAAAAAGTTTATTAATTGCTCTGGGATTTATGGTGTTATCCATTCCGCAGTTGCATGCACAGCCAAAGATGAATAATACACAAACGGCAACTATTGCAAGACCAAAATTAATAGTAGGAATTATTGTAGACCAAATGCGGTGGGATTATTTGTACCGCTTTTATAATGTATATGAGCCCAATGGCGGTTTTAAACGATTGTTGCATCAGGGATTTTCCTGTGATAATACTTTAATGCCTTATGTGCCAACGGTTACGGCTGTGGGCCATACTTGTGTGTATACCGGCAGTGTACCTGCTTTAACAGGCATTACGGGCAATAACTGGTTTGATAACAACATCTTAAAAAACGTGTATTGTACTGATGACGCCGGTGTTGCTACAGTTGGCAGTATTACCAAAGCAGCCGGTGAAATGAGCCCACGCAATTTATGGGTTACTACCATAACCGATGAATTACGCCTCGCTTCTAATTTTAAAAGTAAAACAATTGGTATTTCCATTAAAGACAGAGGAGCTATTTTGCCTGCAGGACATGCCGCCAATGCAGCCTACTGGTACGATTACCAAACCGGCAATTTTATAACCAGTACCTATTACATGAATCAATTACCTGAATGGTTAACTAATTTTAATAATAAAAAATGGGTAGATACTTATTATGAAAAAAGATGGTCGCCCATTTTACCGCAATCAACCTATCAGCAACTGTGTGATGTTGATGAAAACAATTATGAAGGCAAGCCTTTTGGAAAAGATGAGAAAGGATTGCCGTATGATTTGTCAAAATTCAAAGGAAAAGATTACAGTAAAATTGCCAGTACACCTTATGCCAATGATTTGTTAGAAAACTTAGCCGAAACCACCATTGCCAACGAGCAAATGGGGAAAGGCAACGAAACAGATTTTTTGGCAGTAAGTTTTTCAAGCACCGATTATATTGGCCATGCATTTGGACCCAATAGCTGGGAATTATTAGATACCTACGCCCGTTTAGATAAAACATTGGGTAAATTATTGGATTATTTAGATAAAACCGTTGGTAAAAATCAATACACTCTGTTTTTAACTGCCGACCATGCCGGTGCACAAATTCCTGAATTTTTAACCAAACACAATATTCCCGGCGGCAGGGCTGATGATCGTGATTTAATGAAAGAATTGAATCAACATTTAGCAGCACAATTTCACCAACCCAATTTAATTCATGCTATTTGGGAATTTGATATTTATTTAAATCATGGTTTAATAGATTCACTGCAACTGAATCAGGCTGCTATTGAAAAAAATATTGCACAATATTTACAAACAGATAACCGAGTGTTAACTGTTGTAAACAAAACCACTGCTGCAACTGCTTCTTTACCTGTCAGTATCAGAGAAATGATTGTAAATGGATATACACCCAAAAGAAGTGGCGATTTACAGATAGTGATGAAATCCGGCGTTATGGATGCCGGAAAAACCGGTATGAGCCATGGCGTTTCTTATACTTATGATACCCATATTCCTTTGTTATGGTTTGGATGGGGCATACAGAAAGGCCATACCAACAAAACTACTTACATGACCGATATTGCCGCAACTTTAGCTGCATTATTAAAAGTTCAAATGCCCAGCGGTTGCATTGGAAAACCCATTACAGAAGCCTATCAATAAAATTTCAACTTGCTGATAAAAAAGCAGTGCTCCTAATGGAACACTGCTTTTTTAGTTTTATCAATGCGATAAGCATAAGCTATGCAAATTATTTTGCCAGCTTAGCCTGAAGGTTTTGATTCAAAGCTTCTAAAAATTCTTCTGTATATAAATAATGCTCACCGTGATTTACTTTATTGCCATAAATGCAAACAGCCAAATCTTTCGTCATTTTTCCACTCTCAACAGTTTCAACACAAACGGTTTCCAAAGCATGGCAGAAATGAATCAATGCCTCATTATTATCCAACTTACCGCGAAATTCCAGGCCTCTTGTCCAGGCAAAAATAGAAGCAATGGGATTGGTAGAAGTTGGATTCCCTTTTTGATATTCACGATAGTGGCGGGTAACCGTACCATGTGCAGCTTCTGCTTCCATTACAGTACCATCCGGTGTAATTAAAGTAGAGGTCATTAAGCCCAATGAACCAAAACCCTGGGCAACGGTATCGCTTTGTACATCGCCATCATAATTTTTACAAGCCCAAACAAAGTTGCCATTCCATTTTAAAGCAGAAGCCACCATATCATCAATTAAGCGATGTTCGTAAGTAATGCCGGCTGCATCATATTTGGCTTTAAATTCATTTTGATAAATTTCTTCAAAAATATCTTTGAAACGGCCATCGTATTTTTTCAGGATGGTGTTTTTAGTAGATAGATAAAGGGGCCATTTTTTGCTCAATGCCTGATTAAAGCAGGCACGTGCAAAACCTTTAATGCTTTCATCGGTATTATACATAGCCAGAGCAACACCATCTCCTTTAAAATTATATACTTCAAATTCCTGAACAGAACCATCATCACCTTCAAACTTAATGGTTAGTTTTCCTTTCCCTTTGGTTACAAAATCGGTAGCGCGGTATTGATCGCCAAAAGCATGGCGGCCAATGCAAATAGGGGCAGTCCAGTTAGGTACCAATCGTGGTACATTTTTGCAAACAATGGGTTCACGAAATACAGTTCCATCTAAAATATTGCGGATGGTACCATTGGGGCTTTTCCACATTTGTTTTAAGTTGAATTCTTTTACACGAGCTTCATCAGGTGTAATAGTAGCGCATTTAATACCAACACCTGCTTTTTTGATGGCATTGGCAGCATCAATGGTTACCTGATCATTGGTGGCATCGCGGTGTTCAATACCCAAATCAAAATATTGAATATCAACATCTATATAAGGCAGAATAAGTTTGTCTTTAATATATTTCCAGATAATTCGTGTCATTTCATCGCCATCCAGTTCTACTACCGGATTTGTTACTTTAATTTTTTGTTCCATATTGCTAATTTAGTTTTTAAAGGGATACAAAAGTAGGGGTTTTGCTATTTTGAATAGAAAAGATGAAAGCATTAGGTAATAAAACCATCAACAGCACATCTGCTATGAAAAAAGTTTACATGTATATATTCAATCTAAACATTCACAACCAAAACGGGAATATGCACATGGTGCCTGACCGATTCAATAGTTTCGCCAAATAAATAATCTTTAATACCCCGGTGTTGATGTGCCCCCATTACCAATAAATTAGCTTTGTTTTTTTCAACGATACGCACAATTTCTTTTTTTCGGTTACGATAACCCAGCTCATATATTGCCTCATAGCCCAATTGTTGTAATTGCATGGCATAATTTTCAAGCCGGTCTTTATCTTTCCGGGTTTCATCATCATCACTTTCTTTTCCTAAAAAAAGAGCCGATACACTTTCCACCACATGTATTAAAATAAAAACAGAAGCTTTATTACCCTGTGCCAAGGCATAAGCAATTAATTTTTCATCTTTAGCAGTAAAATCTAAAGCAATGGCAATTTTATTATTTTCTTCTAAACGCAAAGCATGTAATTGAGGGGTTTCACCATGTAATATAATACTCTTACGCATCTTGCGTTGAATGGCAAGGGGTAAAAATGTGGTCGTTAAAAACAACCACGATAAAAAAACTGCTCCTATACCAACTAGTATTTTCCATATATAATTTCCCGGCTCCTGATATAAAACAGCTACTTCTTCTATCACCATTTTTACATTCAAATAAATTAATATAATAGCTACTAACCATGATAATAATTTAATGGGCAATGAAATGGTAAATTTGCCCATGGTTTCCTTATCGCTTACAAAATGTATGAGCGGAATCATGGCAAACCCTAATTGCACGCTCAGTATTACCTGACTTAAAATAAGTAAGGCGTCTATCCTGTCATCACCATAAATTAAAATCGTAATTACAGCGGGAATAATAGCCAAAAGCCTTGTAATTAATCTGCGTAACCATGGATTAATGCGTAGGCTGATGTAACCCTCCATTACAATTTGCCCGGCATAAGTGCCGGTAATGGTAGAGCTTTGGCCGGCAGCAATTAAGGCAATGGCAAATAACAAAGGGGCTAGTTTAGAACCCAGCAGTGGTTCTAATAAATGATGTGCATCTTCAATTTTTGCTACACCTGTATTACCGGTGGTAAAAAAAACAGAAGCAGCCAAAACCAAAATAGCAGCATTTACAAAAAATGCGGCATTCAACGCAATAGCACTATCAATATTATTGTAACGGATGGCTCTTTTTATACCTTCCTCATCTGTTTTTATTTTACGGGTTTGCACTAATGCTGAATGGAGGTACAGGTTATGCGGCATTACTGTTGCACCTATAATTCCTACGGCAATATATAATGCTTCTTTATTTAGATGATGGGGCACAAAACCATACATTACCTGATTTAAAATAGGATGCGCCAGAATAATTTCAATTAAGAAGGATACGCCAATAATGGCTACTAATGCTATAATAAAGGCTTCTAATTTGCGAATACCAAAATTTTGTAACCAAAGTAATAGCAGCGTATCCAACACTGTTAATGAAACACCCCATATTAAAGGCAATCCGGTCAATAAATTAATACCCAATGCCATACCCAGCACTTCGGCTAAATCGCAGGCAGCAATGGCAATTTCAGCAAGAATATATAAACAAAAATTTACAAATTTAGGATATATTTCTCTGTTGGCCTGGGCCAAATCTCTTCTTCTTACAATTCCTAATCGGGCACTTAAACTTTGCAATAACAAAGCCATTAAATTACTCATTAATAATACCCATATAAGGCTGTAACCAAATTGAGCGCCACCCTGCAAATCGGTAGCCCAGTTTCCGGGATCCATATAACCTACACTCACCAAATAGGCAGGCCCAATATAAGCCAGTATTCTGCGCCAGCCTTTTCTGGGTTGCAGTGTATCTACACTTTCGTGTACTTCGCTTAAAGAATGTTCGTTACGTTGCACCAATCTATCCATAAATATTACTTACAAAAATAATGGTTAATCTTCCTTAAACTATAAAACTTACCACAGAAGTATTACTTTAGTGCCTGAAATAAACGCCATGAAAAGTATTCAACAGCTTATTACGTTTATACTCATCTTCATTTTTTTAGTCGGCTGCCAAACACATCCTGGCGACTTAAGTGGTACAAAACCAGTTAGCAGCAGCGATTTTTTTGCTGCCTTCCCTCCCATTGGGTTGCCCATTACCATTGCCGATACCAACATCAATTCATTTGCCGACACTACTGTAATAGGTATAAAAGCCATGTCTCAGTTTATACCCGATAGTATTTTAAATCATTTCCATCTCAATAAAAAAGCCATTATACATCCCGTAGGAAGTATTCAGAAATTAAAAGAAAAATACATTTTGGCTAACTTCAGCTATAAAAATAATACCATACTTGGGGTATTTGTGTTTAACGAAAAGAATGAATTTCTGGCTGCAAAAAATTTGGTTCAATCAAAACAAAATGATGGTTATGTACACAGTGTATATATTAATAAAGAACCTACTTTTTTAATTAGCCGGGAAAAATACACTGCTGATAAAAAGTTGTTATATACCCGTACAGGCTGGGTGTATAACAACGGAAATGCCTTTATGGTAGCTATGAATGACGGCAATGAAGATGAATTAAAAAACAATACCATCATTAATCCTATTGATACTTTGCCCGAAAAAAATAAACACAGTGGCAATTATGCAAAAAACTCAAAAAATTTTATTGCAATCAGGGATGGTAAAACGCCCAAATTATATCATTTTTTTATTCACTTTGAAAATAAAGACAATTGTAACGGCGAATTAAAGGGAATGATGAAAATGGTGGGTGAAGATAAAGCCGTATATAAAGAAATTGGGGAACCCTGCAGTATAGAATTTACATTTAAAAACAACGAAATTACTTTTAAAGAAAATGGCAAATGCGGCAATAAACGCGGCATACAATGCTATTTTGATGATACCTATCCTAAACAAAAATCACATAAGATCATTAAGAAAAAAAGAACCTGAATTTTTCTATTCATTGGGTAAGGCACTTGTTTCAATCGATTGCGGTTTATAAAATTTAAACTTTTATGTGCTATAATTGAATAGTTTCACTTTTTAGGTCTAATTAATGTGTAAAAAATACATTTTAAATAAAACCCTTTATATTGCAAGCCCAATTCAAATAACCAATCAAGAAAAAGTAATTTATGAACTTCCGAAGTTATCATGTGCCATATGTTGTAAGCGAACAATACAATAAAAGAGCAGCCTATTTTTCAATGGAATTTGCGATTCATCAGCCACTTAAAATATATAGTGGCGGCTTAGGATTTTTAGCAGGTTCGCACTTGCGAAGTGCTTATGAATTAAGACAGAATATGGTAGGTATTGGAATTTTGTGGAAATATGGCTATTACGACCAAACCAGAAATCAGGATCAAACCCTGCAACCCACCTGGATGGAAAAAATATATTCATTTTTAGAAGATACGGGCATTAAATTTCAAATTATTATACATGATCATCCGGTATGGGTAAAGGCCATGTATTTAAATCCTGAAACTTTTAAATCAGCACCTCTGTTTTTATTAACTACCGACTTGCCGGAAAATGATTATGTATCGCAAACCATTTCACACCGGTTGTACGATGCCAATGTATCTACCAAAATTGCCCAATTTATGCTACTGGGTATAGGCGGGGCCAAATTAATGGATGAACTTGGATTTAATCCGGATGTATATCATTTAAATGAAGCACATGGTGTATCGGCTGCTTTTTATTTAATGAATAAATTTAAAAGTGCTGAAAAAGTAAAAGAACATCTGGTATTTACTACCCATACACCAGAGGAAGCAGGCAATGAAAAACACGATATTTATCTCTGTCAGAAAATGAGTTATTTCTGTGGTATTAGTATTGATGAAGTAAGACGTTTAACCGGTATTACAGATGATTTATTCAACCATTCATTAGCCGCCCTGCGTTTTGCACGTAAAGCCAATGGCGTTAGCCGGCTGCACGGTGAAGTAAGCAGAAAAATGTGGAGTCATTACATCGGCATTTGTGAGATTATTCACATTACCAATGCACAAAACTGGCGTTACTGGGCAGATAAACAGTTGTACAAAGCCATGGAAGAGGGCAATGACCTTGCTTTTGATGACAGAAAAAACTATTTGAAGAAAAGAGCATTTGAAATTGTAGCTGACCAGACCGGTAAATTATTTGACCCTAATGTATTAACCATTGTTTGGGCCAGAAGATTTGCAGGGTATAAACGTGCCGACTTTCTTACACAGGATTTAGAAAGATTTGAAAAACTGATCAATAGCTTTGACCAGCCGGTACAAATTATTTGGGCCGGGAAACCTTATCCGGTTGATTACCCTGCCATCAGCCAATTTAATAATTTGGTGCATTTAAGTAAAAATTATAAAAATGTAGCAGTATTAATTGGATATGAACTTACATTAAGCAAAAGGTTAAAACAGGCGGCAGATGTTTGGTTAAACAACCCCCGTGTGCCCAGAGAAGCATCCGGCACCAGTGGCATGACGGCAGCTATGAATGGAGCAGTTAATTTTTCAACAGATGATGGCTGGATTCCGGAATTTGTAAATCATGGCAATAATGGTTTTGTAGTGCCCAAGGCAGATTATGAAAACTTAAGTGTACACGATCAGGACAATTATGACCTGAATAAGATGTATGAAATTTTAGAACAACAAATTGTGCCACTATATTATAAAAATTTTGAAACCTGGCGCCAAATTATGAAAAATGGAATGCGTGATGTGCGTTTTCAATTTGACAGCAATAGAATGGCACATGAGTATTACGAGTTAATGTACAAATAATTTATATTTATAATAAAAATAAAAATCTGCTGTTCTTATCAATACAGCAGGTTTTTTTTGGATGGATGGAACCAGCGGTTTTGTTTTAAACCCACAAGCACTAACAGTTCATCGCTTCTGTAATAAATAACCAAAAAAGCCCCTTACAAATAAAGTAAAGGGCTTTTTTAAAAATGATGATTAAGACCAAAACCAATTAGTAATACCTGAGTTTTAATTCTACCCTCCTGTTCATGGCTCTGCCTTTGGCAGTTTTATTATCAGCAACAGGTTTTTTAGAACCATAACCGGTTGCATGCAACCGATCGGCACTAATACCACCTTTATCAACAAAGTATTGCATTACCGCATTGGCACGTTTATCACTTAAAGCCTGGTTTACAGCTTCACTACCTACGTTATCTGTATAACCTTCAATATCTAATTTTAAATTAGGATCATCTTGTAAAATTTTTACTAATTCACTTAATGGCTTGTAAGAATTAGCAATTAATTGTGAACTACCTGTTGAGAAAAAGATGTTTTTGGCAATGCTATTCACTCTCACAATTACCTCTTCTTTTACAACAGGGCAACCAAAGTTTTCTTTTACACCAAAAACATTGGGGCATTTATCTTCTTCATCATTAATGCCATCCCCATCCGAGTCTGGCACCGGGCAACCCTGATAACGTGCAACTCCTGCCACATTCGGGCATTTGTCTTCATCATCATTAATGCCATCACCATCTGTATCAGGAATGGGGCAACCATTATATTTGGGCAAACCCGGAACGGTAGGGCATTTATCGTTGTCATCATTAACGCCATCACCATCTGTATCAGGCACAGGACATCCATTGTATTTTGCAACACCGGGTACTGTGGGGCATTGGTCTTTATCATCAGTAATACCATCACCATCAGTATCTTTTGGTACTTCCTTTACAGGTGGTGGTGGCACAGCCAATTTTACCTGTTTTTTGCCGGGAGCAATGGGTGAGGCAAAACCTAAACTATATTGAAAGTTATAGTTGGTTAAATCAGATATTCCTAAATGATAGGAATATTGCAGATTAATAAAATTGCCTTCGCCCAAATTAAATTGCAAACCTGTTCCAACTGGAATATAGGCTCCAAAATAAGTTCCTGCATACATGGATGCACCAATTCCGGCAGATAAATAAGGCACCATAAAATACTTATCTGTTAATAATTTTAAATTTACACTGGCATCGGCTTCCAATAAAAATTTATCCTGAAATGGTACTTGTACGCCACTCTTGTATAGGAATGGATATTTTAAGAATGAACCTCCAATGCCCGCCATAAAATCTAAATGATCTGTTAAACCTTGAAAATACTGCACATTTAACCCCGGCAACATATCCTTCATTTTTGTCCATTGGCGATTCTCAAAAACAGTAGTAATTGAGCTGCTGCCGATTAAATCGGGGGTTTTAAAATCCTTGAGAAAGAAATTGATACTCAAAGAAGGCCTTTTTATCAGTTGTGTTGCTTCCTGGCCAAATACAGAAAGCATACTGCCAATACTGATTAAAAGTAGTAGGGTTTTCTTCATAATGTTAATTTTATTGTAGCAAAAATAAAGGGGTTATTCAGTTTTAATAAAATTATTGCAATTTTAATATTCAGTTAATATTAACATCCTCATTCCAACGTGTCTTTATTTACCTCTTCTACCCTTACTTTCACCAGCCCACGCTTCATAAATTGCAGTTTTCGGGCAGCAGTTCTGCTTAAATCAATCACCCTCCCTTTTTTGGCCATGTGCTTGCTCATTCTGTCATTAATCCGCACAATCACCGATTTATCATTTCGCAGGTTAGTTACCCTTACCCAGGTATTCAATTTAAAACTGTTGCTGGCTGCTGTCATATTTTTATTATCAAAACGCTCTCCGGTTGCGGTTTTGGTACCTGTTAAATTTAAACTGTAAAAACTGGCAATACCAGTTACCGTTTTGGGCTTTTTTACAGCAATGGAATCCATGCTATCCTGGCACTTTCCAATTACAGCAATGCTTAAAAAAAACAAAAAGTTAAGCAAAAAAATCTTCATTTGCTATTATTTAATTTAAAAAATTACCGCTGATTTATTATTATATATGAACATATCGGCCAGCGGTTACCTACTTTCATCCAATATGGAGTTAAGTATTGATTAACAAGATCTTATATACCATTATAAGCATCTTGCAATAAATAATTTCTATATACTGTATATTAGTGTTTATAAAAAAGTTGTTATTGCAACAAGTCAACTGAAAATGTGACATTTTAGCAGGATGATACCTGAAATTATTACAAACTATACTCCAAAGCCTATTATTTGTAAACTACATATACATATAGGATACCGGTTATATTGTATCTGCCTTTGGACAATATTAAGCTGTGCTCTTCATCCAAGTACTGTGCCAAAAAATGAAAATACAGCATTCATACCAGAAAATCTACACAATTTTAAACATTTTGATGCTGCATTTGATTGTTTGCATATGATAAACCTGAATGAATTTGTACCTAACATTTACATTGACTCGCGTTATGCCGGAAATGATAATTTTATGCATACACCTATGTATCTTTTCCATACGGCTATTGCCTATGCCAGAAAACCAGTAACTGAAGCTTTAAAAGCAGTACACAAGAAGCATTGAATGCAAAAGGATTATCCTTAAAAATTTGGGATGCCTACCGTCATTATGCAGTTACTGTGGCATTTTGGAAAAGGGTGCATGATGAACGATATGTAGCCAATCCTGCTAATGGCAGTGGAAATAACAGAGGTATTGCAGTAGATGTTACTTTGGTTCAATTACATAACGGTATGCCATTAGACATGGGTACTGATTTCGATAATTTTACGGATAATGCGCATGGTAATTTTAGTCAATTTCCATCGCAAATATTGGCGAGTCGAAAACTATTGCAGGATATAATGACAACACACGGGTTCAAGGCTTTGCCTACTAAGTGGTGGCATTTTAGTTGGACCAAATGCAGCAAATTTTCCTGTTCTGAAAATTCCTTTTAAAAAGATGAAAAAAATAGTACAATAATTTGTAGGAATGGAATTACTGAAGAAATTTTTGTGTTTTTTCAATCCTTGTAATATCCATACTACTTCTTATCTGAAGCTGAATATTCTGAATCCATTCGGCGCAGCCACGTTGGTATAAATGCTCATTAATGGCTTGTATTACCTGCATCACCGCATCATATTTTCCTTCAATTACAGTAGCAAAAGGCCCAACTTCATAATCAATACCCGATTGTTGAATAATGGCAATGGCTTCATCTACCCACTCATAGGGATGCTTATCCATTACAATTGGCACAATTTGAATGGAGGCATTTACAATAAATTGATGCATGATTTAAATTTTATATTTCAATAATACTTACAATAGCATTCAAAGAAATAGTTCCATAAACATGCAGAAACTGATCTTGAACAGTTGGAGATGCTTCGTATTTTAACGGAACATTTAATTGAAGGGTATCAATGGTTAATTGGAGTAAATGAGTTACACCGGCATAATACCGTTCTAGCACGCCGCCGGCAATTTGCTTATGTGAACAACAATGAAAAACCCTTTAGATTGCAAAGAAAGGGCGGGTATAATAGCCCAATTGCAGTGCAACTGCCCATTGTTGTTTTGTAGTGATATGATAAATTATTGGTGACATTATTCTAAAACACAATTTTCGCCATCAAATCCATTATTTCCAAACACGTTGTATCTCTTGATTCAGCATCATTAAATCGGCCAGCACCATTGCTGTTACAGCTTCTAATACTACCGGCACACGAAGTGCAATACACAAATCGTGACGGCCTTTTACAGAAAAAGGCTCAACAGTATTGGTTTCCCAATTCAATGATTCCTGCTCCTTGGGTGTAGAAGAAGTTGGTTTAACGGCTACCCTGAATATAAGCGGATTATGATTAGTGATACCTCCAACAACGCCTCCTGCATGATTTGTTTTTGTAGTGCCATCAGCAGCAACAATTGCATCATTATGCTCTGAACCTAACATTTTAGCCGCAGCAAAACCGGTTCCAAATTCAATACCGCGTACAGCAGGAATGGCAAAAACAGCATGCGCCAATAACGACTCAACCGAATCGAAAAAAGGTTCACCAAGGCCCATCGGCAATCCTGTTACAAAACACTCTACAATACCGCCTACGGAATCTTTCGCTGCTATTGCTTTTTCTAATCCTGCTTCGATAGATGGAAGGCCACCTATTTCTGTAACTGCAGCATTTATTGAAATATTTTTTAATATTTTTTTTGCAATTACACCCACTGCTACCAAAGCAACGGTTAAGCGACCACTAAAATGTCCACCACCTCTATAATCTTCAAACCCACCAAATTTTTGATGTGCCACAAAATCGGCATGACCGGGCCTGGGAATGGCACGTTGTTTGGCATAATCATCACTGCGGGTATTATTGTTTTCAAATAAAATAGTTAAAGGTGCACCGGTAGTACAATCGTTAAAAACCCCACTTTTAAAAATGGGTAAATCAGATTCCTGACGCGGTGTAGTACCTTTTTGCGCCCCACCTTTTCGCCTCTCAATATCTTCTAAAAAATCTTCCACCTTCAGTGGTAATCCTGCAGGGATTCCATCAACACAAACACCTACACTTTCGCCATGCGATTCGCCAAATATTTGTACCCTGAAAATTCTGCCAAATGTGTTCAAAGTTTGAAAATTTAATGGTTAATGATGTAAAGATACAACTGCACCCAATGCAGATATATGGTGATAAAAATCGGGATAAGATTTGTTGATGGCTTCAGCAGATTCTATCACTACAGGGCCATTTGTTTTTAAAGCAGCTAAAGCACAAGCCATTGCTATACGATGATCATGCCGGGACGAAACAGTTGCAGCATGCAATTCGGTTCCACCTTCTATCATCATAATATTATCTTGTAATTGAATGCGTATTCCCAATTTGGCAAACTCTTCTTGCAAAGTAAGTGCCCGGTTACTTTCTTTATGCGTAAGCCTTTCAGTACCCTCAATAACGGTAGTGCCTTTACAGTAAGCAGCCAGCGCTACCAATGGCGGAAATAAATCCGGACAATCTGTTGCATTAAAATGAAATGCCTGAAGGTTGCTTTTCTGAATGTGAATTTGATTGAGTTCAATAGAAATAAGGCAACCGGTATCTATCAGTGCCTGCAATATAGCTTTATCGGCCTGTGTTGAATGAATATCTAATCCTTTAACAGTAATATTTCCCGCTATTGCACCAGCCACCAATAAAAAAGCCGCCCCACTCCAATCGCCTTCCACTTCATATTCTACAATATTATTTTGTGAAGTAGCATGCCATGCTTTATCAAAATAAAAAGAAGTATACCCGTTATTCTTTGGTGTTTTTAAACCAAAGTGTTCCATTACTTTTAACGTTAAATCAATATAAGGTTTACTTTTTAAATTATTTACGAAAATGCTTACATCTTTAGCATCGGCAGCAGCATATGCCATTAATAAGCCCGTTAAAAACTGCGAGCTGAGGGTACCATCAATTGTAATATTAGCCGGTGTTAATGGGCCTGTGACCTGTATAGGTAACTTGCCCTGATTGGTTTGTACTTTTACATTTAACTGTGGTAATATTTCATCAAAAAAATTCATGGGGCGCTGTAATAAGCTGCCTTCACCGGTAATAGAAATGGCAGTAGTATTGAGAGCTATTAAAGGTGTAAACATTCTGATACCTAACCCACTTTCTCCACAATTCATTTGATGGGTGTTGGCATATATTCCTTTTGAAGCAATAATTAAACGGTTGCTTTCATTTTGAATAGTAGCCCCAAGCTGCTGAATTACCTGCAGTGCCGCTCTGTCATCATTTGAATAGCCAGGGTTCTTTATAATACTAGTACCCGTTCTCACTAATGCTGCAGCACAGGCTCTTTGCATAGAACTTTTAGAAGCAGGTGCCTGAAGAATGCCTTTTATTTCAGAAGGATGAATCGTTGCAATCATTGAATCAAATTAAACTAAATTATTTTATAAAATTTTTCAAGATCTTTCAATGGAATGGGTAAAATAATACCCTTTCCAATTTTTTCAATCAAAATATAGTGAACAAACTCTTGCTGCCGTTTTTTATCCATTTGCAGCATATTCATTACCTTTTTTGTATCAAATACAAAATGAGTAGGCAGACCATATTGGGTTAACAAGGCCGATATACGTTCGGGCTGTTTAAAACCCAATATTTGTTGAGATAAAATGGCTGCATAGTGAATACCAATTGCTACTGCATGACCATGTGAAAGGCCATATTGGTTTTCAATGGCATGACCGAGTGTATGCCCCAGATTGAGTAATTTTCTTTCCCCTTTTTCAAATTCATCGGCTTTTACAACCGACATTTTTAGCTGTACATTTTTTTGTATCAGCTCATTCAATTTTTGTTTGTTTTTCTTGAGTAATGCAGGTGATAATTTTTCTAAATTTCTGAACATGGCTGCATTTTTAATACAGGCATGTTTAATAATTTCTGCAAAACCGTTCTGCCATTCTGCATCAGGAAGAGTTTTTAGAAAATGTGTATCATACAATAAAAATGCAGGTTGACGAATGGTGCCCATTAAATTTTTGTACAATCCAATATCAATCCCATTTTTTCCACCGATAGAGGCATCTACCATTGCCAGTACAGTAGTTGGTACAAAACCAAAAGCCACACCACGCATATAAATGGCTGCAACAAAGCCAGTAATATCGGTAACAACGCCACCCCCTACACCAACCAATGTTGCTGTACGGTCGGCCTGCAACTGAATTAATTGTTCAATAATGTATTGAACTGTTGCTATGTTTTTGTGCGCCTCACCTGCAGGTATAACAATGGTTTTCCAACCTTTAAAATAGGTTGTATGTAATGGAAAGATATTGGTGTCGGTAATAATAAAAGTGTTTGCCGGCTTCAGCATTTGCTTCAATTGCCGGAATGATGCATCAAAATAAAAATCAGTATGTTGCTGATTGAATTGAACAGATTGATGCAGCATATATAATTAGTTTATTAAATGTAAAAAAATAAACAAGATGAGAATGTGTTTATTCATTAAAAATAGAACATATTACGCCAAAGGTGAACAACAAATATGGCTATTATACAAAACAGCCAATAACAATTGACGTTATTGGCTGCCATTAATTTAAGAATTCATGATTTTATTTTGATGGTTAATACTTTCCATGTGTACTGCATCAAAATAACGGGTAATAAATTCTTTGCTGAGGCCTAATTTTTCACCTTTTGCATAAGCTCTTTCTAATATTGCATTCCATCTGTTGGTTTGAAGAATGGTGATATTGTTTTCCTTTTTGTAAAGGCCAATTTTTTCGGCTGCTTTCATACGTTGACCCAGAATTTGCATCAGTTCATCATCCAGATGATTAATTTGTTGACGCAATTTTTCTAATGCTGCATGGTATTCTTCAGATGGTACATCTTCTTTTCTCCAGTTAATATTGCCAATCATTTCTCCCAACCGTTCGGGGGTTATTTGCTGTTTGGCATCACTCCATGCATTATCAGGATCAATATGGCTTTCAATAATTAAACCATCATAATCCAAATCAATAGCAGTTTGCGCAACATCCTGTAAAATATCGCGCCTGCCGGAGATATGAGAAGGATCATTAATCATTAACATGCCGGGATTTCTCCTTTTCATTTCAATAGCCAAATGCCACATGGGTGCATTTCTATATTCTGTATTACCATAAGAACTAAAACCACGATGTATTAATCCAATATTTTGAATACCGGCTTTGGCAATGCGTTCTACTGCCCCTGTCCATAATTCCAAATCGGGATTAATTGGATTTTTAATTAATACCGGAATGTCTATACCGCGCAATGCATCAGCAACTTCCTGTACACTAAAAGGATTAACGGTTGTACGTGCACCAATCCAGAGTATATCTACATCAAAATTAAGCGCATCTTCTACCTGTTTGGCAGTAGCTACTTCCACCGTGGTAAATAATCCGGTAATTTTTTTAGCTTGTAATAACCACGGCAATCCCTTTACGCCAATTCCTTCAAATTGCCCGGGTCGTGTACGGGGCTTCCAAATTCCAGCCCTTAACATATCTACCTTTCCCGTTGCCGCCAAACGGGTTGCGGTTTCTAATACCTGTTGTTCTGTTTCAGCGCTACATGGGCCACTAATGATGAGTGGGCGCTTTTGCCACACATCCATGATGTTTTTTGTTTGTTGGGTTGCCTGCTCCATCTTCATTCAAATTGTAAGTGATGATTAATTGGTTGTTACAGCAAAAAATAGAACAATTGTTGACCGCACTAATCTATTTATTTGCAAAAAATTTAGCGCTCATTGGCTTCATTCATTCTGATTTTGCGGCCGCGATAGTTTTTACCATCAATGGCTTTGATCATTTTAGCAGCAGATTTTTTTTCAATTTCAATCCAGCTGTTCATATCTCTTAAATCAATTCTGCCTAAAACATCTTTTTTCAAATCGCTCATATCTAAAATAAACTGAAGAAAACTGGCTTTATAAAAGCCATCTTTACTTCCCAGATTAATGAATAAGCGAGTGGTATCTGCACCAGACAAATTACTATGCCTGTCTGAAGCACCTCTTCTGCCATTTTCGCCATTACCGGTTACAGCATTGCGCCCTACTGATTCCCTTTTTTCTCGTTTAGCTTCTCTTAAGTTTAAATCTTCTGCGTTTTCATAATATTTAAGGAAACGGTCAAACTCTAATGCTGCAATTCGGGTTAAAACTTCTTCTTTTGTTATGTCGGCAAATTTTTCACGCAGCATGGGTAAATAGGATGCATACCTGTCGTTTGATACATCGGTTTGCAACAATTTATCCATGAAGGCATAAAATTGTTTACGGCAAACATCTTTACCGGTGGGTAACTCTAATTTATGGAAAGTTGTTTGTACCAATTTTTCAATTGAACGTATTTTGTATACTTCCTTTACATGTATTAAACTCATGCAAATACCTGTACTTCCTGCACGGCCGGTTCTACCACTACGGTGGGTATATACTTCAATATCATCAGGCAAATCGTAGTTAATAACATGGGTAATTTCTTTTACATCAATTCCCCTTGCTGCCACATCGGTGGCTACTAATAACTGCAATGCCTTTTCTCTGAATTCGCCCATTACTTTATCTCGTTGTTGCTGCGATAAATCGCCATGCAGTGCATCAATATCATATCCATCACGGGTTAATTTTTCAGAGATAGATTGTGCTTCGGCTTTTGTTCTGGTAAAAATGATACCGTAAATACCGGGATTAAAATCAATTAACCTTTTCAATGCTTCATATTTGTGATGTGCATTCACCACATAATACTGATGGTCAATATTTTTATTAGTGGTATTCACCTTACCCACAGTAATTTCAAAAGGCTCTTTCATGTAGCGTTTACTAACCTTTTTAATTTCGGGAGGCATGGTTGCACTAAACAACCAGGTAGATTCTCTTTTAGGAGTATTTTCCAGAATAAACTCAATATCATCTTTAAAGCCCATATTCAGCATTTCATCGGCTTCATCTAAAACCACATAACTGATTTGTTCCAGATTAATGGCTTTTCTTTCAATTAAATCGATTAAACGGCCGGGTGTTGCAACTACTATGTGCACACCTTTTTTCAGGTCGCGAATTTGCAAGCCAATGGAGGCGCCTCCATATACTGCCACTACCTGAATGTTTTGTTTAAATTTTTTAAACAATTGAATTTCGCTTACAATTTGCAGGCAAAGTTCTCTTGTAGGGCATACAACCAATGCCTGAGGGTATTTCTGATTTTCGTTAATTAACTGAAGTAAGGGCAATCCAAATGCTGCAGTTTTACCGGTTCCGGTTTGTGCCAATCCAATTAAATCTTTTGTTCCACTCAATAAAACCGGAATTGCTTTTTCCTGTATGGCAGTAGGATTCACGAATCCTAATGATTCAGTAGCCTTTACTAAATTTTCTTCTAATCCTAACGCTTCAAATGTTATCATGTATTCTTAAATTTTGTGCAAAGGTAGATTATATTATCTCCTTGCTTTGTTTTGTTTATGTAACCTGCACAATGCGCTATTTCATTTTTAAAGCGTTTTGTGCTTTCCGTTTTTATTGAAGAATGCGTTTTATTTTATTAGCATTCTCCATTAATTCTATTAAATAGGTATAATTTTCTTTTTCCAGACAGGCTTTAAATTTTCTCAATTGTACAATATGCTCATTCAGTACATCCAGTACATTTTCTCTGTTTTGCATAAATATGGGCCCCCACATAGCGGGATTACTTTTAGCCAACCGAACTGTACTTTCAAAACCACCACCGGCCAAATCAAAAATGGCATCTTCTTCTTTTTCTTTTTCCAACACAGTATTTGCCAATGCAAATGAGGTGATGTGTGAGATATGACTTACATAAGCCGCATGCACATCGTGTGCATTGGGAGTCATATACACCAAATGCATTCCTAATGCTTTGTACACCCCTTCCATTTTTTGCACAGCTAAACCATCTGACAATTCTTTTTCACATATAACACAGGACCGGCCTGCAAAAGCATCGTGTACAGCTGCCTCGGGGCCACTGTATTCTGTACCCCACATAGGATGTGTTGCCACCAGTCTGCGCCGCATGGGATGCTCTTGCACTGCTTTACAAAGTGCCATTTTGGTGGAGCCTGCATCGGCAACAATTTGTTGATCATTGATTTGATCTAAAATATCCACAACAACAGGAATGGTAACATCCACCGGGATGGCCACATAAATTAAATCGCTTTTTTGGATTGCCTCTTTTAAAGGAAGTGCCTCATCTATCAATCCTAATTGAAGCGCTTTTTGTTCACTTTCTCTGGTTCGGCTAACGCCAATAATATGTTTGGCCATACCCTTTTCTTTTAAGGCAATGGCAAAAGATCCGCTGATTAATCCAACACCTACTATCGTTACATTGTTAAACATGAGTTCATTTACTTAATTCGATGAATGGCTTCCATTAATTTTTCTTCTGTTGCACAAAGGCTTATCCGTACATATTGATTACCTGCTGTTCCAAAAATACCTCCCGGTGTAATAAAAACACCTGCGTTGTATAATACCGAATCGCTCATAGCAAAACCATCTTGTATAGTATTTGGAACTGAAGCCCAAACAAATAGCCCTACCTGATTGGTTTGATAAATACATTTTAATAAATCCAGTAATTCAAAAACTTTTTCCCGGCGTCTGGCATATACTTTATTCAATTCAATAAACCAGTCTTTACCTAATGAAAGTGCTTTTGCAGCGGCTAATTGTAATGGCAAAAACATGCCACTATCCATATTACTTTTAAAGCGCAATACTTCATCAATTCTTTCTTTCCTGCCACACAGCATTCCCACACGCCACCCGGCCATATTATGGCTTTTGCTTAATGAATTTAATTCTATCACTACATCTTTAGCCCCATTCACCTGTAGCATACTAACCGGATGTTCATTCAAAATAAAACTGTAGGGATTATCGTGAACAATTAAAATTTGATGCCGGTGTGCAAATGCTACCATTTTTTCAAATAAGGCCAAATGCCCGTTCTGACCTGTAGGCATATGCGGATAGTTTACAAACATTAACTTTACCTTCGACAAGTCTTCTTGCGCCAATGCGTTGAAATCTGGTGCCCAGTTTGTTTGTTCCTTCATTTCATAATTTCTGCAAATACCACCTGCTAACGTAACTGCACTGCTGTAGGTTGGATAACCAGGATTAGGAACCAAAACTTCATCTCCCGGGTTCAGATAGGTCATGCAAATATGCATTAACCCCTCTTTGCTGCCTATTAGTGGTAAAATTTCCGTCTCGGAATCTAAATCAACCTGATACCATACCTTATACCAGTCGGCAATTGCCTTTCGCAATACAAGTGCACCCTTATAAGATTGATAGCCATGCACATTGGGCAATGCAGCATTTTGTTGCAATGCAGTAATTACGTCGGGATGCGGAGGCATATCAGGACTGCCAATACCCAAATTAATAATTTGCTTCCCTTCGCGGTTCAAAGCATCTATTTCTCTGAGTTTACCAGAAAAATAATATTCTCCCACTCCTTGTAGTCTGTCTGCAATGGGTATCATATTAAATATTTCCGTTTTTATAAATACCGAAATTTTTAAACATATCGATATGAGGCTTCAAAAGCTTTAATACTTTATTCAATTCGTTTACATTTTCAAATTCCATGTCAGCATAAAAGCTGTACTTAAAATTAGTACCGGCAATAGGCATACTTTGCAGCTTACTTAAATTGATGCCATTATCGGCAATAATGGTGAGCACTTTAGCCAGACTTCCTTTTGTATGATCGGTTGCAAAGTGAACGGTTGCTTTGTTTGCATCGGCAGCCTCGGTTGCATCCTCTGTACGTTCTACTACCAGGAAACGGGTGTAATTATTTTTCTGTGTTTGAATATTGGGGGCAATGATATCCAATTCATACAATTCTGCTGCCAATGAACTGGCAATAGCTGCAATCGCTTTTTTATGTTGTGTACTTAAAATCTGTGCGCTTAATGCAGTATCTTCCGTTTCAACCAATTTCCAGTTATGTTTTTCTAAAAACTCCAAACATTGCTGAATAGCCATGGGATGTGAATGCACTTCTTTAATATCTTCTATCCGAACACCCGGATCAACCATAAGGTGTTGCTTAACCGGCAAATACACTTCTCCAGTAATTTGCAGATTACCTTTCTGCAATAATCCGTAATTGGGTAATATGCTACCCACAATAGAATTTTCAATAGCCATTATACCACCATTACTTTCCTTTTTGGTGCCGGCTATTTTTACCAGATCTTTAAATGTAGCACATGCTATAATTTCTACATTTTTACCGAAGTATTCGATGGCAGCCATGTGATGAAAACTGCCTTCATAACCCTGAATTGCTATTTTTTTTTTCATAAAATAAAAAATCCCGGCTTTAGGCCGGGTGTTATATTGGTTGTTTTAAAATTAAACATTGGCAAATTACACCCGGCTACTATTGAATAAAGTAGTAATAAAAGAAAAAACAGAAACCGGTATTTGCTGTAATTTGTTTCATAATGCCTCAAAAATAAGGCATTCAAAAATCACCACAAAAAAAATTTTAAATATTTTTAAAAACTAACATGCTTTAGTTTTTAATTATTTATAATTTATATACTAATTATATTACATGAGGTACTGATATGAAATGATCTAAAAAAGGGTACAAATTGTTAAAAATATTGACTTTACCGAAAGAAAAAAGCCCTTCCGTGGAAACGGAACGGCCTCTAACGATTGCTTGCCATATGAAAAACTCTTCTATACTTTACTTCGACTGCAAGCCGCCTTTTGAAATAAGTATACTTGCTTATTGCAATTATTTTTTAGCAGCGCTATCTACTTTTGCAGCAGTAGTATCTACTTTTGCAGTAGCAGTATCTACTTTTGCAGTAGCAGTATCTACCTTAACGGCAGTTGTTGAATCAGTTTTTGCTTCATCAGATTTTGCATTGTTGCAGGCTGCCATAACACCGGCTACTGCTAAAACGGCTAATAATTTTTTCATTGTTGTGAGCTTTTTTTGTGAATGAATTTTCTATTAATACCACACTGCAATAAAAGGTAACCCTGCCACAAGATTTTTTTTGAAATAATATTTTAAGTAATTTTTGGGTTACTTTTACCCTCCTTCAAGTATTAAAAGTACATCGCGTGAAAGCTGAGTTTAACGAACAGGAATTACTGAAAGGTTTGGCAAGCAACGATACCAGAGCTATTGAAACCATATATAAAAAAAACTTTAATATGGTACAGTCTTTTATTCTTAATAACAATGGTACTTACGATGATGCCAGAGATATTTTTCAGGAAGCTATGATTGCGCTATATGAAAAAGCAAAAAGCGAATCATTTGTTTTAACCTCTAAAATTAACACGTATGTATATTCCATATGCAGGAGATTATGGCTTAAACGATTACAACAAATGGGCAGATTTGTTCAACAAATTGATGGCTTTGAAGAGACTGTTCAGGTGGAAGATGACCTTGAGATTCATGAAAAACGCAACGCCGAGTTTGCAATAATGGAAAGAGCACTCAATAGTTTAGGTGAACCCTGTAAAAGTTTATTGGAAGGCTATTATTTGAAAAAATTAGATATGCAGGAACTGGCCAAATCGTTTGGGTACACCAATGCAGATAATGCCAAAAACCAGAAGTATAAATGTTTAACCCGATTGAAAAAACTATTCTTTGCACAATATAATATTGGAGAATAAATACAATGGAAGACATTCTTTTAATACAAGCAATTGAGCGTTACTTAGACGGTACCATGTTACCTGCAGAGAAAGCTTATTTTGAGCAGTTGCGAAAAAACACGCCCGAAATTGACCAAATGGTGGTAGAGCATAGCATGTTTTTAGCACAAATGGATGCATTTGCCGATCGCCAGCAATTTAAACAGGCATTGCACCAAAGCCATCAAAAACTGATGGAAAAAGGTGAAATTAATGAAGGCTCGGCTATTCATACCAAAGGCAAAATTGTAATGTTATGGAACAGGTACAAAAAAGTTACAGCCATAGCTGCAAGCGTTGCCGGTGCCATTGCCATTATAACCAGTGCTATGTTTGCTTATTTTAGTCCGGCAGTGAATGTAAGCCAATTGCAACAGTTGAGTAAAGACATTGAGGTAATTAAACGCAACCAACAGGTGCAAGGCTCTTTAATTAACGAAGTAAAAAGTAAATTACCCGAAAATGCCCGTTTAATTAGTGGTGGTACGGGTTTTTTAATTGATACCAAAGGATATCTGGTTACCAATGCACACGTATTAAGAGGCTCAGGCGCTATTGTGGTAAATAATAAGGGACAGGAATTTACCGCCAGTATTGTTAACATAAACCCTGCCGTTGATTTGGCAATTTTAAAGATTAATGACAAAGATTATCAGCCATTAAAATATTTACCTTACAGCATTGCTAAAAAAACCGGCGATTTAGGAGAAGAAATTTTTACGCTGGGCTATCCCCGAAATGAAATTGTTTACACGCAGGGTTATTTAAGTGCAAAAACAGGTTTTGATGGAGATACTTTAAGTACACAAATTCAAATGAATTCTAATCCCGGTAATAGCGGAGGCCCGGTTTTAAACAAAAAAGGTGAAGTAATTGGTATTTTAAGTACACGCCAAACCCATGCCGATGGTATTACTTTTGCTATCAAAAGCAAAAATATTTACAGCTTAGTGAACCACTTAAACAACAATGATTCGGAAAAAAATATCACAAAAATTAAACTCCCCTTAAAATCATATATTGCCAATAACAACAGAGAAGAACAGGTGAAGAAAATGGAAGATTGTGTGTTTTTGGTGAAGGCTTATAATAACTAAGCAAAGTTTTATAACATTAAAAAAGCCACCTCATTAAATCGGGTGGCTTTTTCCTTTTCAAATAAAACCATTATTTCCATAAATATTCAGGATATACTCCGGTTTGTACCAATGCTTCAATGCTTTTTTTCACTTCCGGCGCATCTTCTTTATAAGTAACCCCAAACCATTGGGCAGATGTAGGCAATACTTTTACCACGCCTAAATTTCTTTTCACAAATTCATCAACCACTAAAGGAATAAAAAATTCTGATTTAATATTTTTGATATGCTTATCGAGAAATTCACCAAACAATTTTTCTGCCAGCGCAATAATGTTGGGATGAAAACCGAAGAAATTCATACTGACAAGGGTATTATCTGGCAAAGTACCATTCCCGTTTTCCTCTTCAAATATAATTTTTCCGGATGTATGATCTCTATAAATTTTTGTTCTTTCCCTGATATTCACCAATTGTTGTGCTTCATTTACAGAACAAACACCGCGGCTTACACTTCCATTGCCACTCAGTGTTTTCGATAATTCATAACCCATAATGGCATAAGTTGTTTCATTGCATTCCTGCTGCAAAAATTTAGCAGCTTTTTCAAAAGCTTCTCTTCCATAAAAATCATCTGCATTGATGATGGCAAATGGTTCAGTTATTTTCCCTTTACAGCATAATAATGCATGGGCTGTACCCCAGGGTTTTACCCTATCAGAAGGAACAGTGTGGCTTCCCACAAAATCATGTATGCGCTGGTACACATAATCTATTTCAATTTTACCATTTAAACGGGGCTCAAATTGTGCTTTAAAGGCATCCGCAAATTCTTCACGAATTATAAAAACTACTTTCGAAAACCCACTTCTAATGGCATCAAAAATAGAATATTCCATAATGGTTTCGCCACCGGGACCAAAAGCTTCTGTTTGTTTCATAGAACCATACCTGCTGGCCATACCTGCTGCTAGAATAACGAGTGTTGGTTGCATAATTGTAAATTTGAATCTTTGCGAAGCTAAAAGATAAGTTTAAAACATCCAATAGTTTTATTACAAACACATGCTGCATGTTTACATTACCTTTTGATAAAATGCCCTATTTGCAAGCCATTCCACTAACTTATGCAGCTGTTAATCAAAACATAACACTCGCTGTTTTGCGATTAGATGTTATTCATCCGGAAGTAAGTGGTAACAAATGGTTTAAATTACAATTTTATTTAAATGAAGCCATTCAGCAAAACGGCAGTCGCATTGCTACTTTTGGGGGTGCATATTCCAATCATATTTTAGCAACAGCTGTAGCCTGTAAAATGGCAGGCATGCCTTGTATTGGTTTTATAAGAGGTGAAGAAAAAATTACCCCTACACTGAAAGCTGCTGCCAATGCCGGTATGGAATTGCATTTTATAAGCAGAACAGATTATCGGAATAAAACCCTGCTACAGCAGCAATTTCATCAATCCGGTTATTATTGGGTGCAGGAAGGCGGTTATGGTGAACCGGGTGCAGCAGGTGCAGCAACCATACACCGGTTTATTCCTTCGCAAACCACCCATATTACCGGGGCTGTTGGCACAGGTACCATGCTGGCAGGATTGCTAAAGGGTGCAGTACCACACCAAACTATTTTAGGAATTCCCGTTTTAAAAGGCGCCGAAAATATACAGCAGGATATTGCACTATTGGTAAAAGAACCGGAAAAAATGAAACAAATGGTTTGGTTGAATACCTATCATTTTGGGGGCTATGCAAAACATAACAATCAGCTACTGCAACAAATGAATGAATGGTGGCAATTATACCGTTTACCTACCGATAAAGTTTATACAGCAAAACTCATGTGGGCTGTTTTCGATTTAATAGAAAAAAATTATTTTCCTTCAGGAAGTAATATTGTAGCTGTTCATAGTGGCGGTTTACAGGGTAATGCATCCTTGTTGCCGCATATTTTGAAGTTTTCATAACAGCATCACCATTATATTTGTCTGAATGAAACGTATTTATTTTCTTGCCTTTGTTTTTCTAGTTTGTGGTCAATTACCTGCACTTGCACAGCAAAACGATACCTTGCCCAATTTTTCGGTGCATGCGCTCACTAAAAATAAAAATCAAATCAGTTGGATCAACCCATATCCAGATTGCAATCAATTAGTTGTGCAGCGCTCTTATGATAGTTTAAAGTTTTTTACCAGTATTTTTTCGGCCCAATCACCAGAATTGGTGCAAAACGGATTTGTAGACAATCAGTTTACACCGGGAGTTACAGTGTATTATCGTATTTTTTATGTACAGCAGNNACAGCAGGGAGGTAAATATTTTTTTACTGCTTCCAAATCGGCGGATAATTTAAGAGTTATGGCAGATGCCCAAAAAAATAACCAGATTTTATTACCGGGTCAGCCTTTACAAAATAATGAAACGATTATCATGTTCCGCATCTTTAATAAAGAGCGTGATTCGTTGTTGTATATGCTGGAACCCAAAGATTACAGGCATTTTAAAGATTCTATTACTACAAAAACCAAAGACACATTAAGTATAGTAGCAGAGAATGAAATTATATTAAAAAGGTATATCCCCAAAATGGTGTGGAAGCCATCTATATTTGTTTTTACCAATAATAAAGGCTATGTAACCATTGCTTTACCCAATACAAAAATACATGATTACAGTGTAAAATTTTTTAATGACAAGAATGAATTTGTATTTCAGATGAATGGAATAAAAGATCCCTATCTGGTGGTAGATAAATCTAATTTTTTACATGCAGGCTGGTTTTATTTTGAATTGTATGAAGACCACCACCTGCAAGAAAAAAACAAGTTTTATATCGAAAAAGATTTTTAAACTGCCCATTCCACCTCAAACACCTTTGCAAAGTTTTCTTTTACGTGTTGTTTTACCTCATCCATGGGGATAAACATTCCCAACTCTTTTTGCAGCGAAGTAACCTGTTTATTTTGAATACCACAGGGTATAATATTGTTGAAATAATTTAAATCGGTATTGATGTTGAAAGCAAAACCGTGCATGGTAATCCACCTGCTGCATTTAATACCCATGGCACAAATTTTACGTTCAAAACCTTTTTTATCCGGATCAATCCAAACACCGGTTTCGCCCTTACTGCGGCTGCCTTTTATACCATAAATTGCCAATGTTTGAATGATGACTTCTTCCAAACTGCGCAGGTACCAGCCTAAATCGGTTTTAAATTTATCTAAATCAAGAATAGGATAACCAACAATTTGTTGCGGACCATGAAAAGTAATATCACCGCCTCTGTTAATATGAAAAAAATCAATACTTTTTCCCTTCATTTCAGCTTCTGAAATCAAAATATGTTCGCGTTTTCCGCTTTTACCCAATGTATAAACGGGTGTATGTTCAACAAAAAGCAAATAATTTTTGGTTTGTTTCCGGGTAGCCTCATTCGATTTTAAGGCTACATTGGCTGCAAGCAGTTGCTCCTGAAAATCCCATACACTTTTATAATCTTTTAAACCTAAATCTTCAAAATAAACCAACCGCTCCATAACTGTATAAATTAGAATTGAATATAAATTTCAGCAGCACTTTTCAAAGTATTTCTTCAAAGTAATTTGGCAAAGTTACAAAAGCAGGCCGGTGAAAATAATACAGTTTTATGGCCTGCACCTATATTTGCAATAATGAATATGGAATACATTCAAATACCTGCTGAAGAAAACAATGAAAACCTTTATGAACGCAAAGCGTTTTCAATTGATAAAAATCAGGAACCCATTCGTATTGACAAATGGTTACAAATGCGATTGGAAAATGCCACACGCAACAAAATTCAGAAAGGTATTGAAGCAGGTTTCTTAACTGTAAATGGAAAAATTGTAAAGAGCAATTACAGAATTAAACCCGGCGATGAAATTGTATTACTCAGTTTCAATAATCCTGAATATACCGAAGTTAAAGCTGAACCCATTCCTTTAAACATAGTATTTGAAGATGATGCCATTATGGTCATTAATAAAACAGCCAATATGGTGGTGCATCCGGGAATAGGTAATTATACCGGCACATTACTGAATGGTGTAAAATATCATTTACTGCAACAAAACGCTGCTTTAAATGAAGATGAATTGCCGCGTTATGGCCTGGTACATCGTATTGATAAAAATACAACCGGTTTAATTGTGTTGGCTAAAACTGCCGATGCAGCCGCACATTTGGCCAAACAATTTTTTCATCATACCGTTAAACGAAAATATGTGGCATTGGTGTGGGGAAATATAGAAGCAGATGAAGGTACCATTGATGCACATATTGCCCGGCACCAGCAATATAGAAAAATGTTTGCCGCATATCCCGATGGTGAAATTGGCAAGCATGCCATTACGCATTACCGTGTGTTGGAACGATTTAATTATGTAACATTAATTGAATGTGTGTTAGAAACCGGAAGAACCCACCAAATAAGGGTACATATGAAATATTTAGGCCATACCCTGTTTAATGATTTTGAATATGGTGGCGATAAAATTTTAAAGGGAACCATTTACACCCGTTACAAACAATTTGTTGAAAATTGTTTTACTGTTTGTAACAGATGTGCATTACACGCAAAAACGCTGGGCTTTGTGCATCCGGTTACGGGCAAAGAGGTATTATTTGAATCTGATTTACCGACCGATATGACACAGGTAATTGAAAAATGGAGAAACTATATTCAACACAAAAACATAACAGATTGACAGTTTACCGCTTCATCAGAAATTTGTTGAAACAATGCGTACTGCATGCTCCCATTGCACTCACAAAGAATGAACAAATAGATCGTCAAACCCATCGCGTTATAAAAAAAGTTTTACAAAATGAAGGCATTGGTGCAGATGTAGGTGCTCACAAAGGAAAAATTACAGCAATGATGGTAGCGGCATCACCCCGCCAACAACACTATGCTTTTGAGCCCATCCCACAATTGTTTAAACATTTAGAAAAAAAATTTAATGAAAAAGTAAAAGTGTATCCTTATGCATTAAGTAATAGTACAGGCATATCAACGTTTAATCTGGTTACAACCAATATGGCATACAGTAGTATACGAAAAAGGCCTTATGACCGGCCTGAATTAGATGACTACATACCTGTTAACTTAAATACGTTAGATGCAGTTATTCCTTCATCCATCCAAATACAGCTAATTAAAATAGATGTGGAAGGGGCAGAGTTTTTAGTATTAGAAGGAGCTATGCAAACCATACAACGCTGTAAGCCCATAGTTTTGTTTGAATTTGGCAAAACCGGTGCCGGTGTATATGGTATTCCTTCCAGAAAAATGTTTACCTTATTTAACCAAACACTGCGCTATAACATTTTTACTTTAAGCGGATGGCTACAGCAAAAAGAACCACTTACTTATGCCCAATTCAACCATTTTTTCATTCATGAAAAAGTTTATTTCTTTTTAGCGGCACCTCAACCGGATTAATCGCAAAGTTTTACAGGTATTCCTATATTTGTCGCTGAAAAAGTAGAAATCAATTATATGGAAACAGATATCAAAAGTAACTGGACCCTTTTAGAAATTGAAAATATATACCGCTCACCTTTATTGGAATTAATATTCAATGCAGCAACCCTGCATAAAAAATACAATAACACTGCAGAAGTACAGGTTTGTACTTTACTGAGTATTAAAACCGGAGGTTGTACCGAAGATTGTGCCTATTGCCCACAGGCAGCACGTTATAATACCGATGTAAATGTTCAGGCTTTAATGCAAAAAGAAGAAGTACTGGCTTATGCAAAAAAAGCAAAAGATGCAGGCAGTACCCGTTTTTGTATGGGTGCAGCCTGGCGTGAAGTACGCGATAACAGAGATTTTGACCGGGTATTGGAAATGGTAAAAGGCGTAAATGAAATGGGCATGGAAGTTTGCTGTACACTGGGTATGCTGACTGAAGATCAGGCAAAAAAATTAGCAGATGCCGGTTTATATGCCTACAACCATAATTTAGATACCAGTGAGGAACACTATCACGAAATCATTACTACCAGAACATACAACGACAGATTAAATACTTTAGAAAATGTAAGAAAAGCTGGTGTTACGGTTTGTTGCGGCGGTATTATTGGATTAGGCGAAACACATGAAGACAGAATAAAAATGCTACATACACTGGCAACAATGCCCCAACACCCGGAAAGCGTACCCATTAATGCACTGGTACCCATTGCCGGAACCCCTTTGGCACATAATAAAAAAGTAGATGTATGGGATATGGTGAGAATGATTGCCACAGCAAGAATTATTATGCCTGCAACCATGGTACGCCTGAGTGCCGGAAGAACCAGTATGACTATTGCAGAGCAAGCACTATGCTTTCTGGCAGGGGCCAACTCAATTTTTGCCGGAGATAAATTGTTAACCACTCCCAACCCCAGTTTTGAAGAAGACAATGCTATGTTTGAATTACTGGGCTTGGTACCAAGAGAATCTTTTAAAGAAGAAAAACAACATTTGAGTGAAATGGTATAGCGGCTCAACAATTCATTTATTCTAAAGGCCATCACCCTTCCAGTTAAAATTTAAACTAACCTGGTGAAACATGTTTTGCTGATAAAAACCGGTTGCATAACGAATGTGTATTTTTTTAAATAGCACACCTGCACCCAACGTAAATCCATTTAAACCATTGGCCGTAGCATAAACATTTAAATCGTGGCGGCGTAAAAAATTATAGCCTGCGGTAACTTCTACTTTATGATCAATCAACAATTGTACAGAAGCAACCAAATGGGTTACCAATTGATTTATAAAATTAGCATTATTGCTTGTATTACTATAAGCTGCATTAAAAGCAGTATCAGTATACAAGGTATTAAAGGTTTGCAAATGATGCGCAGTTAAGGAAAATTGCAAAGGTGCCTTTTCTAATCTTTTGGTAAAGCCCATTTGCACATCAAAAGGCAATTCTTCTCTTATGCCATTGGTATAAGTTTTTAATTGTGATCCCATATTTTTAACAACCAATCCGGCCTGAAAACCCCGAGCGGAATCATAATAATTTAATCCAATATCTATTGCTATTCCGCTGCTTTTATATTGGGCATACTGGCTATTCATGAATTTAAAAGTACTACCCACCCACCAATTGTTGTGATAAGCATGCGAAAATAGGAGCTGCACCACATAATCTACAGGTTTGAATGTTCCGAAAACATTGCCGGAAGCATCTGTTTGAGTTAAAATGCCATAATCAAAATAATTAATACCAATGGCTACATTGGTTTTTGATTGATTCAAATACCATGCAGTGGTTAAGCTATAATTTTTAATGCCTGCAATAAAATTATTGAAAGCAGTATTGAGTTGCTGTTGCATAGCAGGCCTTAACAGAGCCGGATTTTGAAAAGCCATACCCACATCATTGCTAATATTGGAAATATTTACCCCTCCCAATGCAGACAATTGGGCTGTATTAGGCTGTGTAACAAAATTATATACAGTATTTCCACCCAATGTTTGGGCAAACAAACCCATACTGCATAATAGCAAAAAAAGAAGGAATTGTAGTTGTTTCATTAGCGCGGTCAAGATACTAAAACTTGTAATTGTTCCGGTAAAAGTTACCATTCAAACTAAATTTTCCCCTTTAAAAAAAGGAATGGGTAAGCTTTGCAGCAATAATTATATTTGTTGCCATGCAAAAATCAGTTTCAGAAACCCCCTTAATGCAACAGCATAATGCAATCAAGCAAAAATACCCTGATGCCATTCTGTTATTTCGGGTAGGCGATTTTTATGAAACTTTTGGTGCCGATGCTATTGTTGCATCATCCGTTTTAGGTATTACCCTAACCAAGAGAAATAATGGCGCTGCTGCTGCATCTGAGCTGGCCGGTTTCCCGCACCATGCCTTAGAAACATATTTACACAAATTAGTAAAAGCCGGTTATCGGGTGGCCATTTGCGACCAGTTAGAAGATCCAAAACAGGCCAAAGGCATTGTAAAAAGAGGTGTAACCGAATTGGTTACCCCGGGTATTGCCACCAATGATAAATTACTGGAACATAACAGCAATAATTTTTTAGCTGCCGTTCATTTTACAGAAACTATTACAGGAATTGCTTTTTTAGATATCTCAACCGGTGAGTTTTTTATTGCAGAAGGCAATATAGAATATGCTGATAAATTACTGCAAAGTTTAAAACCGGCAGAGGTAATCTTTCAACGCAACCACCAAAAACAATTCAAAGAATTATTTGGTAACAAGTTTTATACCTACACGCTAGAATCATGGATTTTTGATGAATTGTTTGCCAATGAAAGCTTGCTCAAGCATTTTCAATCGCATTCATTAAAAGGTTTTGGTATTGAGCATTTAAGAGCAGGCATTGTAGCAGCCGGTGCAATTCTGCATTATCTGAAAGAAACAGAACACCCCAACTTACAACATATAACTGCTATAAAACGTATAGAAAAAGATGATTTTTTATGGATGGACCGTTTCACCATACGCAACTTGGAATTATTGGGCAGTGGATATGGTGAAGGAAACGGACTATTACAAATTTTAGACAATACCGTAAGCCCAATGGGCGCCCGTTTATTGCAACGCTGGATGGTTTTTCCACTTAAAAATAAAATTGCGATTCAGGAAAGGTTAGATGCGGTTGCTTATTTAATTAAGGAACCTGAATTACGCAGCAAAACTGCCCATGCCATTAAGCAGTGTGGTGATATTGAACGCTTACTGAGTAAAATTCCCACAAAAAAAATTAATCCCCGCGAAGTATTGCAAATTGCCAAGGGATTACAGCAAACCGCTGCCATAAAAAGCGCATTTGCCAATTGTAACAATATTTATTTACAACGTTTATCTGATGCGTTAAACAATTGCAGCGTAATTACAGAAAAAATTATTAAAGAGCTAAAAGATCCACCCCCGGTTTCTGCACAGAAAGGAGATGTTATACAAGTTGGGGTGGATGCAAACTTAGATGAATTAAGAAAAATTGCTTCAGGAGGTAAATCATACTTACTCAATATCCAACAAAAAGAATCCGAAGCCACCGGAATAACATCATTGAAGATTAGTTTCAACAATGTATTTGGTTATTACCTGGAAGTTACCAACGCTCATAAAAATAAAGTACCCACACACTGGATAAGGAAGCAAACTTTAACCAATGCTGAGCGATACATCACGCCTGAGTTAAAAGAATATGAAGAAAAAATAATGGGTGCTGAAGAAAAAATTCTTGCACTAGAGTCCGGTCTATATGATGCACTGTTAACTGCGCTGCAAGATTATATTGCACCCATACAGGTAAATGGCAGTACGTTAGCCATTATGGATTGTTTAATTTGTTTCGCTGAAAATGCATTGAAATTTGAATACAGAAAACCTGAAATACACGATGGGTTAGCATTGCATTTAAAAGAAAGCCGGCATCCGGTCATTGAACGAAATATGCCTTCAGGTGAAGCATATATTGCTAATGATATTTCATTGGATCCTTTAACCCAGCAAATTATTATTTTAACCGGACCAAACATGAGTGGTAAAAGCGCCATATTACGTCAAACTGCCTTAATTACGCTCATGGCTCACATGGGCAGTTTTGTACCTGCTGCAAATGCCTCTATTCCATTAACCGATAAAATTTTTACCCGTGTTGGTGCCAGCGATAATTTAAGTGGAGGTGAATCTACTTTTATGGTAGAAATGAATGAAACAGCCAGCATTATTAACAACCTTTCGGAACGGAGTTTAATTTTATTAGATGAAATAGGAAGAGGCACCTCAACTTATGATGGTATTTCCATTGCATGGAGTATGGTAGAATACTTGCACGATTCGCCATTTACGCCAAAAACATTATTTGCTACCCATTACCACGAATTAAATGCACTGGAAAACCAATTGTTGCGGGTAAAAAATTTTCATATTACTAATAAAGAAACAAGTAATAAAGTTATTTTTCTGCGAAAACTGGCGCCGGGTGGCAGCACACATAGTTTTGGTATTCATGTTGCTAAAATGGCTGGCATGCCGCCTGAATTAATTGAACGGGCCAACCAAATTTTACTGCAATTGGAAGGAAAAGAATTACAACATCAACATAATGATGATGAACCTGATACAACAACACATTTGCCGAAAATAAAATCAGGAAAATTGATAAAAGCGCCACAAGTTCAGTTATCTATTTTTGATGCACATACCGAAACTTTTGAAAATATTCGTAAAATGCTGGCTGCCATTGATATTAACCGACTTACGCCGGTTGAGGCGCTGATGAAGTTGAACGAAATAAAAGATATGCTTCGCTAGTATTTGAAATACAGAGAGACGATCCTATTACTGATACGTCTCTCTGTTTCCTGTTACCCTGATTGTTTTTAAAAGGTTGTATTGGATTTTTGGTTTTTTAAAAGTATTGGATGCTGAATTATATTGGATATTAGATTCTAAAGTATTCCCCCTCCTTCATTTTTATGCACCTGGCATTAATACGGTATCAATTACATGTATTACTCCGTTACTTTGATTTACATCGGCAATAGTAACATAGCTTTTACCTCCTTTGGCATCGGTTAATACTAGTTTTTTACCTTCTATAGTAGCGGTTAATGTACCACCCTCTACTGTTTTTAAAGTTGCTTTACCATGGCCTTCTTTAATTAATTTCGCAATGTCTTTGGCATTGTATTTTCCTGCCACTACATGATAAGTCAAAATTTTAGTTAATAAAGCCTTGTTTTCCGGTTTTACCAAATTATCAACAGTTCCAGCTGGTAATTTATCGAAGGCTTCATTGGTGGGTGCAAAAACCGTAAACGGACCGGCACTTTGTAAAGTTTCAACCAATCCGGCGGCTTTAACTGCAGCTACCAGTGTGGTATGATCTTTTGAGTTTACTGCATTTTGCACAATGTTTTTACTGGGATACATTGGCGCTCCGCCAACTTCAACGGTTTTTTCTTTTTGAGCCATAGTTGCATTCATTACCAAAGCCGCTGTCATCATTAAAAAAATTCTTTTCATAGTGTTTTTTGTATTTGTTTTTAAATGTTTTGTACAATAGTTACGAGGGCGGAATCAATTCGGTTTTGTATTTCTGATTTTTTTTGTATCCCGGTATGCCAATAAGTAATTAAATTCAACCTTTAAACTTCATCTTAAACGATCTGCCATGTATCAATGGAGAATTAAACTCTCGATATTCATTAATTATTTCGTGTTTGCTATTTTATTAAATAGTGTAGGCACGGTTATCCTGCAAGTTCAAAATAATTATGGTGTAACACAAAGCGCTGCAGCCGTTTTGGAGCCCTTTAAAGATTTAAGTATTGCCATCGTTTCATTTATTATATCTTCTTTTATTACTAAAATAGGCTATAAAAAATCGATGCTCATTGCACTTGCATTTATTTCATTGGTGTGTTTTTCAATGCCTTATACCAATAGCTTTTTTGCCACCAAGCTTTTATTTGCGGCTATAGGTTCCAGTTTTGCATTAATTAAAATATCAGTGTACAGTACCATTGGATTAGTTACTCGCTCTGAAAAAGAACATATCAGCCTCATGAATTTTGTAGAATCATTTTTTATGGTGGGTATTTTAGCAGGCTATTTTATATTCAGCTATTTTGTAAACGATAAAGATCCACATTCTACCGCCTGGCTGAAAGTGTATGTTTGGTTGGGGGCCTGCACTACATTTGCTTTTATTTTATTATTGAGTGCACGACTCGATGAATCAAAAGCACAACAGCAAGTTCAGAAAATTTCATTAGCGAAAAGTGTTGGAGAAATGTTTCAATTAATTGTTTCTCCAATTGTACTTATTTTTATTGCCTGTGCATTTTTTTATGTATTAATTGAACAAAGTATTATGAGCTGGCTGCCCACTTTTAATAGCCAGGTTTTAAAATTACCAACCACACTAAGTATAGAAATGGCCAGCATTTTAGCCGGCTCTACTGCAGCGGGCCGCTTTTTAGCCGGCCTGGTACTAAAAAAATTAAATTGGTTTACAGCACTGTTTTTATGTTTGATTCTGGCAACCATTTTAGTGTTAGTGGCCATACCGTTAGCACAAAAAACAACGGGGCAACCCATTACCGGTTGGGCTACTGCTCCCATTGCAGCATTCATTTTCCCTATGATTGGATTATTAATTGCACCTATTTATCCGGCCATTAATTCAGTTATTTTAAGTACACTTTCGGTAGAAAAGCAAGGTGTTATGTCTGGATTAATTATTATTTTTTCCGCATTGGGCGGTACAACAGGCTCTTTAATTACCGGCAATATTTTTCAATATTATGGGGGTACTCAGGCATTCTACTTTTCATTGGTACCAATCACTATTTTGGCGCTTTGTTTGTTTATTTTCAGAAAATTACAACTCAAATACAAGCAACAACAGTCACAAGTGTAAACATTCAATCAATTTCATTTTATTCTATATGCAAACATTTGATAACTTATTAAATATTGAAGATTTTGGAGAATTATATGTTACCATCCAACAAAGTAATTTATTTTCTGATTCTAAATTTTTTGTAGATGCCATTCCTGTTGATTCCGTTGAACAAATTATTCATTCCTATCAGTCACAAAAAAATTCAACCAATTTTAATTTGTTATCGTTTATTAAAACGCATTTTAAACTGCCAAATGACAGTACACTTCATTATCATTCAGACAATAAAGATATTACTACCAATATTCAGGATTTATGGGAAGTATTAACCCAGCAACCCGGAGAAAAGGGTGGCACATTGATTCCACTACCCTACCCTTATATTATACCCGGCGGACGTTTCAGAGAAATTTACTATTGGGATAGCTATTTTACAATGCTTGGGTTAAGTGTGGATAGAAGATGGGATATCATTGAAAATATGATTAAAAATTTTTCCTATTTAATTAATACGTTCGGTCATATTCCCAATGGTAACAGAACCTATTATCTTAGCCGCTCACAACCGCCATTTTTTTGTTTAATGGTGGAATTACTGGCTGCAAAAAAAGGGACGCATATTTTATTGGATTATTTACCTGCAATTGAAAAAGAATATGCTTACTGGATGGATGGAGCTGACCAGTTATCTGAAATCCAATCAACTTACAGAAGGGTTGTTTTATTAGAAAATGGTGCTGTTTTAAACAGATACTGGGATGATGATGATACACCAAGGCCTGAAGCCTATAAGGAAGATACACACCTGGCTCAACAGGTAGCAGGGGCTACTGCTAATGAAATATACCGCCATATAAGAGCTGCAGCAGAATCGGGCTGGGATTTTTCGAGCCGGTGGTTTACTGATGCGCAAAACATGGCCACAATTGAAACCACCCATATTATTCCGGTTGATTTGAATTGTTTGCTTTTATTTATCGAAGAAACGCTTGCTAATATTTATAATGGTACTGGCCATACTAACAAAGCAAACTTATTTATCCAAAAAAGTACAAAACGCAAGGAAGCCATTCGGCAGTTTTGCTGGAATGAAGAGAAGGGTTTTTATTTTGATTACCAGTTTATTAAAAAGCAACAAAAAACAGTTTATTCACTGGCAGCATTGTATCCATTATTTTTTTCAATTACATCGAAAGAAGATGCAGCTAAAGTTGTAGCCATTACGGCTGAAAAATTTTTACAACAAGGCGGTGCCGTTACTACTACATTGCATTCAGGCCAGCAATGGGATGCACCGAATGGATGGGCACCTCTGCAATGGATAACTTATAAAGGTCTCAAAAATTATCAGGAAAATCATTTAGCCCATCAGTTAAAAGAGAACTGGCTTTTACTCAATGAAACAGTGTACAGAAATACAGGAAAATTAATGGAGAAGTACAATGTTGAAACATCCGGCATACATGCGGGTGGTGGTGAATATCCTACCCAAGATGGTTTTGGGTGGACCAACGGTATTTTTCTGGCCTTGAAAAATGATGATTAATTTTTTTGAAAAATATACGCAATGCAACAAACCAGCACTTTAAAGCAATTGGCTCAAATATTAAACATGAGTATTTCTACCGTTTCCAGAGCGTTAAAAAATCATCCGGATATTGCCGAAAAAACCAAACAAAAAGTAAGAGAATTGGCAGCATCTTTAGAATATGAACCTAATGCATATGCCATTCAATTGCGAACCAACGTTAGCAACGTACTGGGTATTATGATACCTACTATTACAAATTTTTTTTATGATACCTTTATTGCATCTGTTGAAGAAGAAGCAAGAAAGGCCGGCTATTCTTTATTAATTATGCAATCGGGCGAAAGCAGTGAAGTGGAACAAAACAATTTAAAATTGTTAAAAAAAAACAGGGTTTCGGGATTATTTGTATCGGTTACTAAAGAAAATAACGACATATCAGCATTTGAAAAATTAGAAGAACAGGACATACCGGTGGTGTATATTGATAGGGTTCCGCATCATGAAAACTGTAATAAAATTTGTTTGGCAGATACAGAAAGTGCAACCATAGCTGCACATGCACTTATTGAGCATCAGAAAAAAAATGTTCTGGCTTTATTTGGTTATCCGAACCTATCTATCACAGAAAAAAGATTGGAAGCATTCACACATACTTTTCAAACATTTGCTCCTGCTGCAATTGTAAATTGCCGGTTTCCTGATCAAACAAAAGCTGCTAAAAAAGAAACCTTACACTTTTTAAATTCCAAAAACATACCCGATGCTATTTTTTGTATGGGCGATCAAATTTTAATGGGTGCCATGCAGGCATTATATGAAAAAAAAATAAAAATTCCTGAACAAACTGCTGTTATCAGCATCAGTAATGGATTTATTCCTACTTTATTTCAACCCAATATCACATACATTGAAACCAGTGGGAAAAAATTAGGAAAATATGCTTTCAAAAGAATGATGGAATGTTTGCATGGTGATAAAACATTCAAAGAAATATTAGTTCCGTCTATTCTTGTTAGCGGTAACTCACTTTAATTTTTTATACAAATCAGGATAATCGCTGATTAAGCCGTTTACACCCATCTTTTTTAAACGCTGCATGGTTGAAAAATCATCCACCGTCCAGGGTATTAATGCAATACCCAAATCCCGGCATTGTTTTACCAGTAAAGGCGTAACCATACTATAATCGGGCGAATAAATGGCAGGGATAAATCCGAGTTGCTTTAACTGTGCCGCAAAATTCAATTGCATTGGGGGTTCTACCAATAAAGCAGTTTTAATTGCAGGATAATGCTGATGCAGGTATTGCAATGTTCTGATATCAAATGATTGAATAATAACTCTTGAAGCAATACCTTTCGCTTCAACTATATTCATAATTAAACGAACAAAAGTGGCAGGATCAGGATGGAAAATACCGTCGGTAGAATCGGTACTTTTTGTTTCAATGTTGTATTGAACCAGTGGTAAATGGTGTAAATGGGTATAGGCTTCTACTGTATCAATCACTACACTAAGTTTGGGCTTATGTACCGCAATTTTTTGCTGATTGGGAAATCGCGGATAAAATTTCGTACCCACATCATATTGCTGTGTTTCAGCATACGTCATCTGATAAATATTCAAAGTTTTTTCTTCTGCAGCTGTTACCGGTGTTCCATCATGATGTAAAGAAAATTCTTGATTAATATAAGGATCGTGACTAATTAGTACCTGACTATCTTTCGTAGTCACTGCATCCATTTCAAGTGTAGTTACCCCTAACTCAATTGCTTTTAAAAATGCAGGAATTGTATTTTCAGGCATCAACCCCCTGCAACCCCTATGGCCTTCTTTATCAAAAAAACCGGGTTGGGTGGCTTGTTGTATTTTAGCAGTGGTACAAGATATCATCAATAAAAATAAAATACTATATTTTTTCATTTGGCTGATTGAATTTTTATTTTCAACATTTCATTGGCCAAAGCCTGTTGTGTTGCATTACCGGTTTTTAAATGCCCCACAACAGACTGAAAACTTTCTTCATCTTTATTCTGACTGAGTTTAAACACATGGTTGCATTGTGTAACTTCTATTTCAAAAGCTACAATAGCTTTCATGTTTTCTTTTACATAATCAGCGGGCATCTTTTCAACATCTGCAGTACTGTTTGCTGTACCTTCAAAATAACGGGTTTGCCGTACTAATAATTGATACAATCCTGCATCATCTAAAAACCTGATGATTCCTGATGCATGTACCGCCATATAATTCCAGGTACTGGCCACTGCGGGCGGGCTGTACCAAGCTGCGCTAACATAACTTTCCGGCCCCTGAAAAATTGCCAATACCTTGTTATTTGCTTCATAAGCCAGTGTATGTAATTGATTGCGCATAACATGACCTGTAAGAAAAATAGTTTCACTTCTTTTTTCAATCAGTACAGGAATATGTGTTGCCACAGGCCAGCCCTCAGGCGAACATCCACATAAAGTAATGAAAGGATGTGCCTGCATAAATGCAAATACATCGTTGGGATAATTGGCTTTGAAATGTGGCAAATGATACATGTTCGCAATTTGGGGATTCAACCGATGTCCATTTCCAATGCCCGGTTCGTAATAAATTGAAACAGAGCCTATCCGTTTTCCAGGCTATCCTTTTTTTAAGATGGAACGGCTACCGGTTGGGTATTGATCATATTCGCATTCCGCATGGCAATATTCCTTACCGCAATATTGGTAATAGTTCTAAATGCTTCCTGCGAAATAACATCACCCCCCACCATTGCAGGAACACCGGTGTCTCCCCCCTCACGTATGCTTTGCACAATGGGAATTTGCCCCAAAAACGGCAACTCATACTCTTCAGCTAATTTTCTGCCTCCTTCTTTTCCAAAGAGATAATATTTATTTTCAGGCAATTCGGCAGGCGTAAAATACGCCATATTTTCAACCAACCCGATAATTGGAACATTAATTTGTGCCTGTCCAAACATGGCAATTCCTTTCTTGGCATCTGCCAATGCCACGGGTTGCGGTGTTGTTACAATTATCACTCCCGTTACAGGTACTGTTTGCATCAGCGTTAAATGAATATCGCCGGTACCGGGGGGCATATCTATAACCAGATAATCCAATTCACCCCAGTCAACTTCTGTTACAAACTGTTTTATGGCACTGCTGGCCATTGGGCCGCGCCATACCACCGCATTTTTTTCATCTACCAGCAACCCAATGCTCATTAATTTAATTTGATATTTTTCCAAAGGAACAATGACCCCTTTCCCATTTATTTCGCGCATCATGGGGCGTTGACCTCTTACACCAAACATAATAGGTACACTGGGCCCATAAATATCGGCATCCATTAAACCTACATGCGCACCACCCTCAGCCAATGCCAATGCCAGATTTGCAGCAACGGTACTTTTTCCAACTCCGCCTTTTCCGCTTACCACTGCAATAATATTTTTTACTCCGGTCAATAGTTGAAGAGCATCTTTTCTGTTGGTGGTAGTTTGGGCAGTAAAATTGATATTCACTTTTGCATTTTTATTGACCAGTGTATGAATGGCATTTTCACTGGCTTTTCCAATTGTTTCTTTCAACGGACAAGCCGGAGTGGTTAAAACAATAGTGAAGCTAACTTCATTATCATCGATAACAATATCTTTTACCATTTTCAATGTAACAAGATCTTTACCCAGATCGGGGTCCTGTACATTACTGAGTGCTTTTAAAATATCAGCTTCTGTCATCACGCAAGTTTTTGTTAAAAAATGTAAATTTTCGCAAAGTTAATCCCCATCCCCCTTACTTTGTTACGAAATTAGCAGTAATCAACATTTATAGAAAACCTTTGTTCTCATTGTGTACAACACCCTATTTTTGTGCCATACGATTGGTATGCACATGAATTGAATAGACAGAGATTTTACCCTAAATTGCAATTCAGTTTACAGAAAGTAGCAAAACATGATTTTATAAATCAACAAATGAAACAAATTCTACAATATTTTTTGCCTGCCATTGTTTTATTTCTGTTTGTGCCAAAACTTCAGGCACAAATCAGTAAAGCACCAAGAGATTCTGTGATTCAGTTATATGGTGTGGTAATGACTTCTGATAGTTTAAAGGCCATTCCATCTACCAGTGTTATTGTGGATGGCAAAGGCAGGGGTACTATTACCAATTATGATGGTATCTTCTCCATTGCTGTTTTAAAGGGCGATAAAATTACATTCTCATCAGTAGGTTATAAAGATAAAACTTACGAAATTCCCACACATTTATCTGATAACCAATATAGTTTAATTGTATTATTAGTTAGTGATACCAACTATTTGCCTGCTGCTATTTTAAAACCCAGGCCTACCCGCGAACAATTTGAAAGAGATTTTGTGAATACACAAATTCCCGATGATCAATATGAAATTGCACGGCAAAATACCGACGAATCGAAACGCAGGGCTCTGTTAGCTGCTTTACCTGCCGATGGCCGTGAAGCAGTAAATTATCAATTAAGGCAACAGGCTAACCGATACTACTACCAAGGTCAGTTACCTCCACAAAATATTTTTAACCCTCTGGCATGGGCCGATTTTATTAAAGCCTGGAAAAGAGGTGATTTTAAAAGCAAAAAGTCATCTTCCTCCAGTGGATATTAGTTAACTATTGTAACAATTTAGTTTAGTTAAATAATTTATTTATGGAATATGTTTCAATAATTGGTGCTGGCACTATGGGCAATGGCATTGCACATGTATTTGCACAAAATGGATTTAAAGTTGCTTTAATTGATGTACACCAACCTCAATTAGACAAAGCAATGGCTACCATTGCAAAAAACTTAGACCGGCAAGTTGGAAAAGGTATTCTTACAGAAGAAAAAAAAATTGAAACGCTCCAAAATATTGTTACACATAATACGATAGAAAAAGGGGTACAACAGGCAGCCCTTGTTGTTGAAGCAGCTACCGAAAATATAGACATTAAATTACAATTGTTTAAACAATTAGATGCCTTTGCACCTGCCAATGCCATTCTGGCTTCAAATACATCATCCATTTCCATTACAAAAATTGCTTCGGTAACCAAAAGGCCACAGCAGGTAATTGGAATGCATTTTATGAATCCGGTACCGGTAATGAAATTAGTTGAAATTATTAATGGGTATGATACGCTTCCTGATGTTAGTAATACCATTATTGCGTTGAGTACACAATTAGGAAAAATACCATGTGTTGTGAATGATTATCCAGGCTTTATTGCCAACAGAATTTTAATGCCGATGATAAATGAAGCCATTTACAGTTTATATGAAGGCGTTGCTGGTGTTGAAGCCATTGATACCATCATGAAATTGGGTATGGCCCATCCAATGGGGGCACTTCAACTGGCCGATTTTATTGGGTTAGATGTTTGCCTCAGTATTTTAGAGGTGCTGCATAAAGGGCTGGGTAATCCAAAGTATGCACCCTGTCCGTTATTGATCAACATGGTTACTGCAGGAAAATTAGGCGTAAAATCCGGAGAAGGATTTTATACTTATACTGCCGGCAATAAGGAATTGATTGTAAGTAACCGATTCAGGCATTAAATATTACAGTGCATCTAACCTGAGATCAATCACTTAAATTTACCACAACGGCAATTTTTCTTTTTTAAGTTTCAACTATCTGCATCATGTTTTTTGTGCTTTCCAAACTATTGTTCTTTTTACTTTCGCCCCTTACCTGGTGTGTTATTTTTGGGATAGCATATTATTTTTCAAAGTCAAAAAAAGTAAAAAAAGTCTTTAAAATATTGGGTATTGGCCTTTTCATTTTATTCAGTAATACTTATTTGTACAACAGTGCAGAAAGCCGATGGCAAACCAATCCTGCTCCATTTAATCAGCATGGCGAGGCAGCCATAGTATTGGGTGGATTAATTAGTTTTAATAAAAACCATGAAGGCTTTTTTAATGGTGCAGCCGAAAGGTACACTGCCGCTTTGCAGTTGTATAGCGTTGGCGCCATTCAAAAAATTATTGTAAGTGGAGGTGCAGGATTGTTGTTGGATACCGTTGATAAAGAAGCCAAATTTTTGCAACAACAGTTTTTGAAAGCTGCTGTTCCGGAAAATGATATTTTGGTAGAAAACCAATCACGCAATACTTACGAAAATGCATTGTATACCAAAAAACTGATAGAAGCCGATCATCTTAAACCACCCTTTTTATTAATAACATCTGCAGAACATATGCGCCGTGCATTTGCTGTTTTTCAGAAAGCAGGTATTCCTGTAATACCCTACCCCGTTCATTACAACGTTTTACCCAACCGAAAAAATAATTGGTATGATTTTATCATTCCAAATTTTTGTAACTTCTATAACTGGCAGGAACTATTCAAGGAAATGATTGGATTTGCTGTGTACCGCATTACCAATAAATTGTAACTATAACGCTTTTATTTCAACTGATCGTAAATCATTTAGTTTAAATAAAACTTCATTCAATCTTGACTTGGGTATTCCAATTTTCATATAACAAAACAACTGCGTATCCTGATAAGTAATAGAACAATTGTATTGTTTAATTATCATCATTATATCATTCATTGCGGTATAATTGAAATGCAAATCATACAACAAGGCTACAGGGCATTGAACCACCGGAACCATTTGCAAAGCAAGCGCTGCTGCAGATTTGTATGCATTGATCAATCCTGGAACGCCTAATAAAGTGCCGCCAAAATATCGAACCACAATAATTAATACATTGGTTAACTGCCTGCTGTCTATTTGCCCAAGAATTGGTCTTCCGGCAGTTCCGGAAGGTTCGCCATCATCACTCACTCTAAAATCTGTTTTATCCATTCCCAACCGGTAAGCAAAACAATGATGCACTGCTTTGGGATGTTCTTTTTTTAAATCAGACAAATATTGTTTTACCTGATCTTTTGAAGTTAAGGGATAAGCATAAGCCAGAAATTTACTGCCTCTGTCTTTATATTCTGCAAATGCTGGTTGTTGAATGGTGAAGAAAAAATCAGGTGTTTCATTCATATTCAGCAGGAATAAAATATTGAATAAAATCGTTTTGTAAATTTTCTGAACATTGTAATTGCGCTCCATGTAATTTGGGTGCGGGTAAGCCACGGTTCATCCACATTGTTGTATTGGTAATTACCCTTGCATCATCCCATAAACCGGCATCAATAAAACACTGCAACAAAGTTGTACCCCCTTCGACCAAAATGCTTTGAATGTTTTTTTCATAACAAGATTGCACAATAGCAGGGATTGCTGATATTGAATGCTTCCATTGTATGTATTCAACACTTCCTGTTGTACGGTTTATTTTTCGATTCCAAACAAGGGTAGGATTTCCATCTGATAAAATATGTAAGCGCTCAGGAAGCTCACAATCGGCATCAATCACCATTCGCAGAGGTTGCGCACCATTAGGCCAATACCGATTGTTTAAAAGTGGATTATCCTGTAAAGCTGTATTTTTTCCAATAAAAATGGCTGCCTCCTCACTCCGCCATTTGTGTACCAGTCGGTTGGTATAAGCGTTTGTTATGAACAAACGTTCTGTTGAATGATTCGCAATAAACGCATCGGCGGTTTGTGCCCATTTTAAAATAATATAGGGTCTTTTTTTTGTATGAAACGTAAAAAATCGTTTATTTAATTCTTTACACTCCTTTTCCAGAAGACCGGTAACTACTTCAACCCCTGCTGCTTTTAATTGATCAATACCCTTACCGTTTACTGCCTCAAAAGGATCAAGAGTACCAATAACTACCCGCGGTATTTTATGCTGTAAAATCAGCAAACTACATGGTGGTGTTTTACCAAAATGTGCACAGGGCTCCAATGAAACATATAAAGTAGATTTTGAAATGAGTTGCCGGTTCGCATCAGAAACGCTATTCATGCAATTCACTTCTGCATGCGGGCCACCAAATTGTTGATGATACCCCTCTCCAATTATTCTGTCATCATATACCAAAACAGCACCCACCATTGGGTTAGGTTGGGTGTACCCAACAGCCATTTTTGCCAATTGAATACAACGTTGCATATAAAACTGATCTCTTTCCATATTACACCTGCCAATTTTACAAAAGTAGCTGAATTGGTGCTATTTTGCAGTATGACTATAAAAACTGCATATCAACAACTACTATTGGCTTTGTTTGAATTGTACAATGACAGAGAAGCTGCAAACATTGCCGATATGGTCATTGAAGCAATAACCGGTTTCAATAAAATTAACCGGATCGTGCATCCGGAAATAACACTGAATCAGGTACAAAAGGCTATATTGCAACAATATTCAGATGAGCTGGCACAATATAAACCGGTTCAATATGTACTGAAAAAAGCCTGGTTTTTTGGTTTGCCATTTTTTGTAAATGAATCTGTATTAATTCCAAGGCCAGAAACAGAAGAACTGGTTGCATGGTTGCTGCAAGAAGCAAAGAATATAGAACTTCCTGTTTCAGTTTTAGACATTGGCTGTGGAAGTGGTTGTATACCCATTACTATAAAACATCAACGCCCCGATTTCAATGTAATCGGTGTTGACATTAGTGAAAAAGCTTTATCAGTTGCTAAGCAGAATGCAGTAACACATCAAACTAATATTAATTTTAAAACAATTGATATTTTAAATACCTACAACTGGTCATTATTGGATAGGTATGATTTTATTATCAGTAATCCACCCTATATTGGATGGTTAGAAAAAAAATCAATGGCAAAACAAGTGGTTGAATTTGAACCACATGAAGCCTTGTTTGTGCCGGATAATGATCCATTGCTATTTTATAAAACAATAGCCCAATTTTCAAAAAGCCATTTAAACCCGAATGGTTTGCTTTTTTTGGAAGTGAATGAAAATCTGGCACTTGAAACTGAAAAGGAATTACAGGTATTGGGCTATACAACTTTTTTAAGAAAAGATTTGCAGGGCAAAAACAGAATGCTACAGGCAAAGTATAATTTTTTAAATGAAAATAAATAGTATATTACTTCAAATTACAGCATGGAAAAAATTCTCACCACCGATAATATTTCTAAAAGCTACGGGCCTGTTAAAGCATTGAACAGTCTGACTTTTGAGGTTCCGAAAGAAGCTATTTTTGGTATATTGGGACCCAATGGAAGTGGCAAAACAACTACCCTCAGTATTTTATTGGATGTGTTAAAAGCAGACAGTGGACATTATAGTTGGTTCAACAATAGCACCAACAAGCATTACAGAAAAAGAATTGGCACTTTATTGGAAACGCCCAACTTTTATAATTATTTATCTGCATATGATAATTTAAAAATTACACAAGCCATCAGTAGCCGGGGTAATAAAACAGATATTGATGCTGTATTAGAAACTGTTCGGTTACAAAGCAGAAAGAACGATAAATTCAGCACATACAGTTTGGGTATGAAACAACGGTTGGCCATTGCAGCAGCATTATTAGGCAATCCGGAGGTATTGGTTTTAGATGAGCCCACGAATGGTTTAGACCCGGTTGGAATAGCAGAAATAAGAACATTGATAAAAGAATTGGGCCAACAGGGAAAAACAATTATTATGGCCAGCCATTTGTTAGATGAGGTAGAAAAGGTTTGTACCCATTTCTGCATTTTAAAACAGGGCAATTTATTGGTAAACGGGCCGGTAAAAGAAATTTTGAGTAATGAAGATGTTATCATTCTTCGTTCAAGAGATCTCAACCAATTAAAGCAGGTTTTATTATCCATCCCAGGATATACGCATTTAACAGAAGAAAAAGATTTTTGTCAAATGCACTGTTCCGCAAACGCTATTCTACCGGAGGATATTAATGCCCATTGTTACAACAAAGGTGTTATTTTATCGCATTTGGAAGTAAAGAAAAAAAGCTTGGAAGAAAAATTCTTTGAATTAACAGGAAATTAAAATTATATTTTAAAAATATTTATACTGCATCATGAAACAACTATTACAAATAGAATGGCTGAAAATAAAAAAATATCCTGCATTCTGGTGGATGCTGGGCATTGTAACTTTTACTTATCCGGCTATCAATCTACTATTCCACAACGTATACGAAAATATTACCTCCAGAAAAGATATGGCCGGTAATGCTGCAAGATTTTTATTAGGTAATCCTTTTGCTTTTCCCGATGCCTGGCATTCTGTTGCTTACTTTTCTTCCTGGTTTTTGCTGGTACCTGCTATTTTAATTATTATGCTCATCACCAACGAGTATCAATATAAAACGCACCGGCAAAATATTATTGACGGATGGATCCGGGATGAATTTATTACTGCTAAACTTTTAGATGTATTGATTGTAGCTGTACTTGTTACGGTAATGTATACTTTGGTAGCTGCATTTTTAGGATTTTATTATTCTGATGCGGTGGGTCAACACAGATGGAGTGAGGAGCTGTATTTTATTCCACTTTTTTTCTTAATGACATTTGCACAACTCAGTATTGCATTTTTTACAGGATTTATTATTAGAAAAGCATTTATTGCGTTGGGCATTTTCTTTTTTTATATGCTCGTTATTGAAAATATAATGAAAGCCTATTTCAGTTTCAAAAGCATACCCATTAATGCCTATTTACCGTTTGAATTATCAAACAGATTGGTACCCAGACCAAACTTTTTAGGAAAAATTGATGAAGCATCCAATCAGGCCTATTTACAAAGTTTATCAGATATTAATTTGCATATCTTGTATACACTAATTTTTACAGGCTTTATCTGGTGGCTTTGTTATAAAACTTTTAGGAAGGCAGATTTATAAATGTTATTATTCCGAAGCTTTCAATTGTTGTAAGGCATGCTCAATTTCCGGATATAAAAATGTAAACCCTGCTGTTCTTATTTTGGTATTGTTAACGGTAGTGCTTTTCAGTACTTCAATACTCATTTCGCCCATTATTATTTTTAAAAGGAATGATGGAACATAAACGGGTATAAACCATTTTCCACGTTGAATTTTGGCTAATGTCAGTGTCAATTTTCTGTTAGTAACTGGTTGATTGGCTACAGCATTATAAACGCCATTGAGCTGATTATTTTCGAGGGCATTCATAAAAAGCCGGCATAAATCGTCAATATGAATCCAGCTTATCATTTGGTTCCCGGATCCTAATATGGTAGCAATCCCCCCCCGTAATGGTTGTCTAAATGCCTGAAGTGCCCCGCCGGCATTACTTAAAACAATACCAATTCTATATTTAACCAATCGTATTCCTAAGTTTGAAACAGGTGTAATGCTTTCTTCCCAAAGCCTACAAGTTTCTCCTAAAAAATCCTTTGCTGGAGGTGTACTTTCAATAAAGCCGTTTATTTTGCTTTCATCGTTATCCGGACCATACCATCCAATGGCAGATGCACTTACAATTGTTTTTACTTTAAAATTATTCATAGTTTGCAATGAATCAACAAGCAGTGCACTGCTTTTGATTCTGCTTTCCTGTATTGCTAATTTTCTTTTAGCCGACCAGCGTTTATCTGCAACACCCGCACCGGCCAAATGCACAATGGCATCTGCTGAAGCCAGCGCTTCAACATCAATCAACTGATTTTCTACATCCCACTTTGCATAGGAAAGTGCCTTGTGATGACTATTTCCAGGCGGATTTCTACTCAGCACAATTACCTGATAACCATTGTTTAGCAACATAGCAGTTAAATGTTTTCCTACCATTCCTGTGCCACCTGTTATAACGACAGTTTTCATAAAAATGATTTACAATAGTAATTGAATGAATAAAGTTTTTATTTAAACAAGAAATATATCAATTGTTATCAAAAATAAACCCTTCGCTACGAAACGAAGGGTTATTTTTTATTCTACCAACTAAACCTAAAAATTAATCAGGTTTTTTACCATCTAAAAAACTATTCAGACTAGAAATCTGAGTTTTGTTCTTTTCATCTTTTTCAACTGTTATTTTACTATAAAAGTTTTCTACTGATGCCAATTGGTTATTTCCAAATAATTCCATTTTACGGCGCACATAAGCAGGCACTGTATCAAATTCATTATTCGGATCATTAGAATTCATGTTATAAGATAAATTTCTTAACCGATGTAAGCGCTCAGTAGCCCTGCGACGTTGTTCTTCTGCCTCATCCAAATCACTATTGTATTGAAACAAAGAAGGCTGCTCAACCTGTGTACGTTCGTGGTAATGGTGTTTTACTTCAGGTTCTTCTTTCTTTTCATTGGTATAAAACTGAAGTGGTAATTCTTCTTTTTTAGTTTCTTCTTTTATTTCAGCAGGCTGAACCGGTAAACTATTGCCGGTAACTTCCGGTATTTCCGGTTCTGCATAAATCTTAAAAGGTTTAGAGAGAATAGAAGGTGATTCAGCTTTCTCTGTTAATTTCATGCCTGCAATATTTTCCTCAATGGCACTAGGCAGTTCTGCCTCCATTTTTACTTCCTGCTGAGGAGTTACAGGAGCTGTTATTTCAGTACTCAATTCAAATTGCAAAATCTCAGTTTCACGCATATCTAACACAGCTTCTCTTTCCACAGGAGTATACAAGGAAAATTCAGCAGTATTATTTTCCGGTTCATTTTTAATATGTGGTGCAAATGGATCTGCAATAGCTTTATCATTTGCATCAGTAGTATTTGAAGCCGGTTGCACATCTGTATACTGATGTTCATCCAAACCCAGCGTCATTACAATTTTTTCAGGTTTGGGTGCTTCCATTTTAGGAGCAGCTTGTTTTTCAAATGGATTTTTATGCTCAAATCCGGTTGCAATCATGGTAATACCAATTTTTTTATCCAAAGTATTATCATAACCCATTCCGACAATAACATCTGTATTTTCTCCTGCCTGCAGGCGCAAGTAATTATTAATCACTTCAATTTCATCCATCGTGCATTCATGATCTCCTTCCGCGCTATTGATGTTGATTAAAATCCATTTGGCGCCTTTAATATCATTGTCATTTAATAAAGGCGAGTTTAATGCTTCTTCAATCGCTCTTTGTGCCCGGTCTTCACCTTCTACCTCAGCTTTTCCTAAAATAGCAACGCCTCCATTTTTCATAACAGTGCAAACATCTGCAAAGTCAACAATAATATGGCCGCGGCTATTAATAATATCTGTAATACATTTAGCAGCAGTTGCCAACACATTATCAGCTTTACTAAATGCTTCTTTCATTTTTAAATTTCCATATTGCATCCGTAATTTATCATTGCTAATTACAAGCAATGTGTCTACGTATGGTTTTAATTGCATAATACCTTCTTCCGCTTGAGCCATTCTTCGTGGGCCTTCAAAACCAAAAGGAGTGGTTACAATACCAACGGTTAAAATACCTAATTCTTTACATATTTGGGCAACAATGGGGCCACCTCCTGTTCCGGTTCCTCCACCCATACCGGCCGTTATAAATGCCATTTTGGTATTTACTTCTAAAATACTTTTAATTTCCTGCAACGATTCTTCTGTTGCTTTTTTTCCAACTTCAGGATTCGCACCTGCACCAAGACCCTGTGTTAAATGTGGGCCTAGTTGAATTTTATTGGGTACTTTACTTTGTTCAAGCGCTTTGGCATCGGTATTACATATAATAAAATCTACACCTTCAATGTTTTGTTCATGCATGAAGTTTACGGCATTACTACCTCCACCACCAACACCAAGCACTTTGATGATGGATGATTTTTGTTTGGGCAAATCGAAATGAATCATAACGTACGGTTTAATAGTTAGTAAGTAGAATAAACGGTATTTACAGGATAGTGGTAAAAAATTTATCTTATAATTTGATCTTCTTCTTCTTTAAACAATTCAATGATGCCATTTTTAAACTTATCCCAAAAACGTGCATTCAATTTGGGAGCAGTTCCAATTTTTTCAGTTGGTTGAACCATTGGCGTTTCTATAATTTTGGTTTGCTCTTTTAACTGATGTGGCACCTGAATATATTTAAATTGTTTTGAAAAATCTTTGGATTTTGATTCGTAATCATTATAACCTTTCAGAATTAACCCCAGGCAGGTTGCATACATGGGCTGTTTTAATTCTGCAATATGATTGGGTGCCAAATGCTCATTAGGATAACCAATTCGGGCATTTAAACCGGTAATATATTCGGTTAACTGAATTAAGTGTGTTAACTGAGAACCGCCACCGGTAAGAATAATACCTCCATTTAAAGCATTATTATCTAAACCAACCTGTTTTATATGGTAGGTTACAAAATCTAAAATTTCACTCATTCTTGCCTGTATAATTTGCGCCAGATTACGCATGCTGATTTCTTTTGCAGGCAAACCTTTTAATCCCGGTATGGTAATATAAGTATTGGCTTTGGCCTCATCGGCAATAGCACAACCGAATTGAACTTTTAATGCTTCAGCCTGTTGTTTTAATACACCAAGGCCCATCCGTATATCGTTGGTAATATTTTCACCACCAAACGGAATAACTGCTGTTTGTTTTAAAATACCTTCATAAAAAATTGCCAAATCGCTGGTTCCACCACCAATGTCTAAAATAGCAACTCCGGCTTCTAAATCAATCTCACTCATTACTGCACTGGCACTGGCCAAAGGCTGCAATACCAGATCTTTTGTATGAAGTCCACTTCTCAATACCGCTCTGTTAATATTTCTGATGGCATTTTTATCGCCGGTAATAATATGAAAATTAGCTCCGACTTTTACGCCATTGTATCCAACAGGGTCTTTTATATTTTGAATGTTATCTACCTTAAAATCCTGAGGAATTACATCAATAATTTCGTCTCCTGCAGGAATAAAAGTTTTCCGTTGATCGGCAATCAGTTGATCAATTTCTTTTTGCTGAATTTCAATTTCAGGATCCTGGCGTACAATATCACCTCTTGTTTGTAAACTTTTAATATGATAACCGGCAATTCCTACATACACATCTTCAATCAACAGTTCCGGATTACTTTTGGCACAATTTTCTAAAGCCTGTTGAATAGATTTGATTGCCTGATCAATATTCAGCACCTGGCCATGATGCACACCATTGCTGTTGGCTTTTCCAAAACCGAGTATTTCTAATTTACCTTGCTCATTTTTTCTGCCTGCTATCACAGCAATTTTGGTAGTGCCAATATCTAACCCTACAATAATTGGCGACTCGTTCATTCCAACTATTGCTTCGTTTTGAACAGATGATTGATTCATATTTGGCTTATCTTGTTGCATCATACTGATTTTGTTTTGTATAGGGTACTTTGAAAATGATGATATTTAATTTTGTTTTTTCATGACTGCTTTGGGCGCTTTTTTATTCTTATTTGAATTCGTTTTTAAACCCAACTTCTGATTATCTGATAACGTGTGATTGTTTATTTTATTTTGTTTAAAATTTATTTGTTTTTGCACCTTTTGCTGCTCTTTTTCTACAGGTAGGTTATTCGTTTTATTCACACTATTTTGTACAGGTAAATTATGCTGAACAACTGCAGTATCAGACATCCATGATATAGCAGCGTCTTGTTTGGCTTTTGCAGAATCAAGGCCATTATTTTTATATTCACTTTTAACAGCTACAACCTGATTGTTAAATCGAAGATCAATTGTTTTATAAGCATTCATGCTTGTACGGGTAAATATCTGTTGATAAAAAGCATAAAGATTATTAAACTTTTTTTCCAGACTATCAGCTGTACCAAAATTGATTAAATGACTGCCAACCGTAGGCACCAGTTCAAATTCAGCATTTGATTGTATGTTGATTTGTTCAATTTGTGCCATCCAAAAACTATCGGCTTGTATAAAAGATGCCATCCGAACCATTTGCCGTAACAGCAAACTATCTGGTTTAGAAATTTTAGCTGACATACTGCCGGGATAACCAGTAAACACCGGTACACGAACCGCAAACTTATCACTTTGTGGTAAACGCATTGCTGCACTATCTATATAAAATGCATCTTCATTATTACCCAATACCATTGCAACAGGAGTTCGTTCTTTAATTTTTACGTGTAAAATATTTTTATTATCAAAATACAAGGCTGCATTTTTAACCCATGCATTCTTTTCAACCAGCATTTCAAAACTTTTTAAATAAATACTTTGGAGCGAATGCTGTGTAATTTTTCCATTCGTATTCAATAACGCTATAACATCTTTTTCATCTATAAAAGCATCCTCAAAATTTTTATCTAATTCAACACTTACGCCACTACACACCTGCTGGTTTTGCCTTTTAATGGCAGCTGACAATAAAACAATCATACCCACACCAAAAATTATCCAAAACAGATTGGCAATGCCTTTTCTGCTGAATAATTGTTTGAAACGAATATGAGTAAGTACGGCCATTTTTATTCTATTAGTTTTTCTTTTAAAGGTTCTATCATTTTATCAATATCTCCTGCACCGGCTGTTATCAGTAGCTCGGGCCGGTTCGTTGCTACCCAATGTATTAGTTCATCTTTCGATAGTAATAACACATTCGCACTATTCATTTTTTCTGTCAACAATGCAGCATCAACGCCAGGAATGGGTAATTCTCGTGCCGGATAAATTGGCAGTAGAATTACCTGATCTGCATTTTGTAAACTTTTTGCAAAAGCATCCGCAAAATCTTTTGTTCTACTGTATAAGTGTGGTTGAAAAACCAAGACCATTTTTTTATTTGGATAAAGACTGCGTACACCATGAATGAGTGCATCCAATTCAGCAGGATGATGTGCATAATCATCTATAAAAACATGTTGAGCTGTTTTTAAAATGAATTCAAATCTTCTTTTAACTCCTTTAAATGTGCTTATGCTTTCTTTGATTAAATGGTCGGCAATACCTAATTGTTTGGCTACGAGAATAGCAGCCAGGGCATTTTCAACATTATGCAAACCACCCATATTTAATTGAACGGATGTTAATTGCCAGTATTTTGCCTGAACCGTAAATACATAACCACCCTCCTGAATTTGAATTTGTGAAGCATGCACATCGGCGTCGGGAGTTGATAAAGCATAATTGTAGTGCACTACTGTTTTATTTAATTTGTCTGCACATGGTATTGTAGAATGATAAATTAAAGTTCCATCTTTTTTAATTTTTTTGGTAAAAGCAATAAAAGCCTCTTCTACTGCTTCAGCTGTACCATAAATATCTAAATGGTCTGGATCAATTGCAGTAACAATAGCAATATTGGGCAAAAGTTTTAAAAAGCTTCTATCATATTCATCGGCCTCTACCACTACTACATTATTTTCACTGCTCCAGAAATTAGATTGATAGTTAGTAGAAATACCACCTAAAAATGCATTACAACCATAGCCTGAATGTCTGAGAATGTGCGCAATCATGGTACTGGTAGTAGTTTTACCATGGGTACCACTAATACAAATATTAAAAGAATGAAGGGTAATCCATTGCAGCACATCGCTCCGTTTTACAATCAAATATTTTTTTTCGGCACAAAACACTAATTCTTTATTGTCTGCAGGTATTGCAGGTGTATATACCACCACATCTGTTTCAGCAGGAATAAGTTTGGTGTTTTCTTGATAATGTACAGCAATACCTTCAAGTTCTAATTGTTTCGTCAATGCGGTTTCGGTTCTGTCGTATCCACTTACATGTGCACCTTTAGCATGAAAATATCTTGCCAAAGCGCTCATGCCAATGCCGCCAATGCCAATAAAATAAACAGTCTGTATGTTTTTTAATTCAATCATTGAATCGTTTCTAAAATTTTTTCAGCAATCATATCTGCGGCATTCAACTTAGCCAGTGATGCAATATTTTTACTCAGTGTTTCCTGCAACGCCACATTTTGAATTAAATCAAGAATAGCAGGCACTAAGCCAGTATCAGCCTCATTGTCTTTTACCAAACGTGCAGCATTTTTTTGAACCAGATATTGTGCGTTAACGGTTTGATGATCTTCGGCTGCATATGGATAAGGTACAAATACAACAGGTTTCTTCACTACACACAACTCAGCAACAGACAGGGCTCCTGCTCTTGAAACCACCACATCGACAGCAGCATAAGCCATATTCATTTTTTCAATAAAAGCTTGAATACAAAATGAATTTGTTCCTTCTGACAAATGCTTATATTGTTGATAGGTATGTTGCCCGGTTTGCCAAATTAGCTGTAATCCATTGTCGGAAAACGATGCAATATTTTTTGCGATTGCATCATTAATACTTTTGGCACCAAGGCTTCCACCCAGAATTAAAATTGTTTTTTTGTTGTTCAATAACCCAAAATATTCCAGCGATTCATATTTTGAAATTTTGTTATTTATTATTTCCTCACGTACAGGATTACCTGAAATAATAATTTTTTCTTGAGGAAAATATTTTTGCATGTCCTCAAAAGCAACAAATACGTATTGTACTTTTTTTGCCAGAAGCTGATTAGATTTACCGGCTAAGGAATTACTTTCATGTATAAATGTTGGAATACCCTTACGCTGTGCTGTTCGCAATACCGGAAAACTGGAGTATCCACCTACACCAATCACAGCATCAGGTTTAAAATTGTTCAGTATTTGATTCACTTGCCAAAAACTTTTAATCAATTTAAAGGGCAAGGAAAAGTTTTTAAAGAGATTGGCTCTGTTATATCCGGCAATATCAATTCCATTAATTTTATAACCCGCCTGTGGTATTTTTTCCATTTCCATTTTTCCCTTCGCACCAACAAACAATAACGAAACAGCAGCTTTTTTTTCAAGTGCTTTTGCTATGGCCAATGCCGGAAAAATATGTCCGCCGGTTCCTCCTCCGGCAATCAAAATTTTAAGCATTCGTTATTAATTGTTGTATCATAATATTATACAATTTAGAATCAAGCGTTTTGTAATGGTACCTGAACTAACTTTTCATCTATATTTTGTTTCTCGTCTTCATTGGTTTTACCTTCTAACTGTTCAACATTTCTTGCTACACTTAGAATAATACCTATCGATGCGCAAGTAAATAAGAAAGAGCTTCCGCCCATACTAATTAAGGGTAGTGTAACGCCGGTAACGGGTACCATATTTACATTCACTGCCATATTTGCCATGGCCTGTATAACAAGGGTAAAGCTGAGTGCCAGCGCTAAAAATGCACCAAATGCATAAGGGCATCTTCTGAAAATACTGATACATCTGAATAAAAAAAGTAAGTAAATAAAAATAACAAACCCGCCTCCTAACAAGCCATACTCTTCAATAATGATGGCATAAATAAAATCATTATAAGCCTGCGGCAAATAATTCCGTTGTCTGCTATTACCAGGACCTAATCCCAATAAAACACCTCCATTGGCAATGGCAATTTTAGCCTGCTGTACCTGATAAGGTACTTCTGCATTGTTGGAATAAATAAAATCCTGTACCCTTTTTACCCAGGTAGATAACCGACCAAATGAATTGAGTTTTTCTATATTTTCTGTTTTATAGTTATTGCCGGGTTTTACCGGTTTGTAAGTAGTAATAGCAATGGTAATAATGATCATAACCGGAATGGAAGCCACCATCAATAATAAAAGAATGTGTTTAATACTTACACGGCCAATAAACATGAGTAATAAAGAAGTGGCACCTGTTAATAATGCATTTGACAAATTAGCAGGCATAATGAAAGCACAAACCAGAATAACCGGAATAACAATGGGGATAAACCCTTCTTTAAAATCTTTGATTACCCGTTGTTTTTTACTTAGCATTTTAGATAAATACATAAACAAAGCCAGCTTGGCAAAATCACTGGTTTGAAAAGTCATGTTAATAATGGGCAGTCTAATCCATCTGCTTCCATCATTAATTCGGGTACCAAATAATAAAGTATATAACAATAATGGAATGGAAACCAGAAACAATATTGTTGCTACTCTTGAAAAAATGGTATAATTAACTCTGTGCAAGAAATAAATAATCAGCATACCCATTACCATAAAAGCCAGTTGCTTAAATAAATAAATCTCATTATTGCCTTTATTCATTTTATAAGCAAGTGAACCGGTTGCACTATATACCACAAGTACTGATATTAAAGTCAGTAAAATAACGATACCCCATATGTATTTATCACCTCTTGTTTTTTGCAAGAGTTGTCCCTTCATACCTTCTATTGAAGATATTTGTGTAAAAAGTGTATCGCTATTTGCCTGACTCATTTTTTATAAATCTTTTACAGCAACTTTAAATTGATTACCCCTGTCTTCAAAATTTTTAAACAGGTCGAAGCTGGCACAGGCAGGGCTTAATAAGACAACATCACCCTTTGTTGCTAATTTAAAAGATTGTTCTACTGCATCTTTTGCGGAAGCTGTTTCGATGATTACCGGAACAACATTTTTAAAAGCAGTAACAATTTTTTTATTGTCGGTACCCATGCAAACAATTGCTTTTACCTTTTCTCTCACCAGGTCGGTAATCAGGCTATAATCGTTTCCTTTATCAATACCGCCCAGTATAAGAATAGTAGGCTTGTTCATACTCTCCAAAGCAAACCAGGTACTGTTTACATTGGTTGCCTTACTATCATTAATAAATTCAACACCGCGAACGGTTGCTACAAACTCCATTCGATGCGCAAGGCTTTGAAAATCATTCACCGCCTCTCTAATTTTTTCTTTTCTGATTCCTACTGTTGTTGCAGCAATACATGCAGCCATTGTGTTGTAAGTGTTATGCTTTCCTTTTAAAGCAAAATCATAAATGCTCATGCTTACGCGTTCTTCCTGAATGCGTAACATCATTTGATCTCCTTTTAGGTAAGCTCCGTTTTTAATTTCGTGTTTCATAGAGAATGATAAGGGGTTAGTATGAGTGATTGAAATTTTGTTTAATTCTTTTTTAATAACATCGTCATCATCGCAATAAATAAAATAATCATCGGTAGTTTGATTTTCAATAATCCTAAACTTACTGTTGACGTAGTTTTGAAAATTATATTCATATCTGTCTAAATGATCTTCTGTAATATTGAGCAGTACAGCAACATGTGGCTTAAAGGCAATAATATCATCTAATTGAAAAGAACTGATTTCGGCAACATACCATTGCTTAGGAGCTAATGCAACCTGTTTCGCAAATGAAATACCAATATTACCTACCATTGCACAATCCATTCCTGCCTTATCCAGAATATGATACATTAATGCTGTGGTAGTACTTTTGCCATTACTACCGGTTATTGCAATGATCTTGCTTTCGCCACAATACCGGTATGCCAATTCCACTTCACTGATAATGGGTATGCCTTTTTGTTTAACTTTTTTTATTATTTCATTTTTATCGGCTATTCCCGGACTTTTTACAACAATAGCTGCTTCCTCTATTTTATGAATTGAATGTAATTGCTCTTCAAACTCAATTCCAAATTGTTGCAACTCGAGTTTGTATTTTTCAGCAATTGTATTACCATCAGATACAAAGACTGAAAACCCTTTCTGCTTTGCAAGAATAGCAGCACCAACACCACTTTCGCCAGCACCTAATACTACTAACTTTCGATTAGCAGGGTTTTTAAAATCAATATGTTTAAATATATCTGGATGCATGGTATGATACTATCTAATTTTTAAGGTTACAATTGACAACAGCACACAAAAGATGGTTATAATCCAAAATCGTACAGCAATTTTACTTTCATGAAAACCTTTTTTCTGATAATGATGATGCAAAGGACTCATGAGAAAAATTCGCCTGCCTTCGCCAAACTTTTTCTTGGTGTATTTAAAATAAGCCACCTGAATAATTACACTTAATTCTTCAATTAAAAACACACCACAAAATATTGGTATCAATAATTCTTTCCGAACAATAATTGCCAATGAGGCAATAATTCCTCCTAACGCAAGGCTGCCGGTATCGCCCATGAAAACTTCTGCAGGATATGCATTGTACCATAAAAATCCAATACAGGCGCCAACAAATGCACCAACAAAAATGGAGAGTTCGCCCAAATTGGGGATATACATGATATTTAAATATTCAGCAAACTTTAAATTACCACTCACATAAACGAATATGCCCAATCCTGCACCAATAATGGCACTTACACCTGCTGCCAGTCCATCTAAACCGTCTGTTATATTTGCACCGTTCGAAACAGCAGCAATGATGAATGTTACAATTAATATATAAATAATCCAGGTATAAGCCTCGGCTCTGTTCCCCATCCAACTAATTAATTTACTATAATTAAATTCATGATTTTTGGTAAATGGAATGGTGGTGATGGGTGTTTTTACTTCAACAAATCTTCTGCTCTCGCCTTCAATATTTTTGGTAACAACATTAGAGCCTCTTGCTACAATTTCACCGGGATGCAACGATTTATTTACTTCTTTCGTAATAATTTCTCGTTCAACCGTTACATTACTATTAAAATATAAAGTGGCGCCAATAATAATACCCAAGCCAACCTGCCCAATAATTTTACTGACTCCGGCCAAACCATCACTGTTTTTCTTTTTGTATTGTTCACCCCGTTTACCTGCCAGCCTTCTTGCTTTAATTTTAAAATAATCATCTAAAAAACCAATTATTCCAAGCCATACTGTACAAAGCAACATGAGGCGTATGTAAACCTTACTTAAATCCGCAAATAATAAAGTTGGAATTATAATCGCCAATAAAATAATTATACCCCCCATAGTAGGAGTTCCCTTTTTCTGTTGCTCTCCTGCCAAACCCAAATCACGCACCGTTTCACCAATTTGTTTATCCTTCAAAAAAATAATTATCCTTTTACCATAAACTGTAGTAATAATTAACGATAATAATATAGCCATAGCTGCCCTGAAGGTGAGGTATTGAAATACACCTGCCCCCATTATGTTGAAGTGTTGTTTAAGCCAGCTAAATAATTCGTATAACATAGTTTATATTATTATCTATCATTTATAAATTCATTCAAACTTTGCAAACATTTCCCGCAATACTTGTTTATCATCGAATGGATATTTCACTCCGTTTATTTCCTGATATTTTTCGTGACCCTTTCCTGCTACAAGTATAATATCACCGGTATTTGCCATTTTAACGGCTTTTTCTATAGCCTGCCTTCTGTCGGGTATCGCAACATATTTTTTCTTTGCTGCAGTAGTCAATCCATTTTCCATATCAGCAAGAATATCCATTGGATTTTCGCTTCTGGGATTGTCGCTTGTAAAAATGGCCTTATTGCTTAAATCACATGCAACCTGCGCCATAATGGGTCTTTTGGTTTTATCCCTATCACCACCGCAACCCACTACAGTTATGATTTGCTGAAAATTTTTTTTTAATTTTATCAGTGTAGTTAATACATTTTCTAAAGCATCTGGTGTATGCGCATAATCAACAATTCCTATAACCTGATTTTTACTTATAATGTAATCAAACCTTCCCTCTGCTCCGGTTATACCACTGAGAACAGTTAATGTTTTTTCGGAATCTTCTTTTAAACATAATGCAGTACCATATACAGCCAATAAATTGTATGCATTAAATTCACCAATAAGCCTGAAATGAACCTCTTGCTTATTGATAAGCATTTGTAAACCCGTTAAAGCATTATCTAAAATTTTTCCTTTAAAATCAGATGAGGCTTTTAAACTGTAATAGTATTTTACAGCTCTGGTGTTTTGCAACATTACTTCACCACGTTTATCATCTTTATTAGAAAGTGCAAAAGCATTTTCTGTTAAATTATCAAAAAAGCTTTTTTTAACCCGGATATATTCTTCAAATGTTTTGTGGTAATCTAAATGATCGAGTGTAATATTGGTAAATATTGCTCCTTTAAACTGAAGACCTGTTATTCTATGTTGATGAATAGCATGGCTGCTGCATTCCATAAACACATGCGAACAATTTTCGGTAACCATTCTTTGCAATAATGCATTCAAGCTGATGGCATCTGGTGTGGTATGTGTGGCAGGAATAATGTTTTGATTGATTTGATTTTGAACAGTACTAATCAAACCGCATGAATATCCTAAACCTGAAAAAAGTTTGTACAACAATGTAGCCACCGTTGTTTTTCCATTGGTACCTGTAACACCCACCAATATCATTTTTTCGGAAGGATAATCATAAAAATTATGTGCCATATAAGCCACGGCTTCATGGGTACTGTTTACTTTAATGTAAGTAATATTTTTTTCAAATTGTAGTGGTAAAACTTCAGCAATAATTGCAATAGCACCATTAACAATAGCCGCATCAATGAATAAATGACCATCTGCCTTTTCGCCCTTTATGGCAATAAAAACTGAATTTTGTTCTACTTTACGTGAATCAATATATAAACCGGATATCGCAATATCGGTATTGCCATACACTTCCTGTAAACGCACTTTATATAATATATCCTGCAATAACTTCATGTTGCTTAATTTAATGCTACCGTTAATATTTGTCCTTTGGAAATTGTTTCGCCCGGTATAATGGACTGATCTATTACTTTACCTACTCCTTTGGCATTTACTTTTAAACCCATATTACCGCACAAATACATTACATCTTTTAAACCCATACCCTTTAAAGAAGGCATTCGATAAAGCTGTATTTTTTTTGTATATACAATTGCATGACTTGGGGTGCCTGCAATACCGGCCCAATCATCTACAATAGAAACCGAATCGGTTGTTTTTATTTTCAATGATTTTGCAATATTCAATAAGTCAGTTTTATAACCAATATAATTAAAATGCGTACTATCGTTTTTAGCAACTGCAAATTGCGTACTGCTTTGTTTAACGTAAAGGGTATATAGTCTGTCTGCAATTTCTTTAAACACAACACCAGCCACTGCTGCACCATAAAAAACTTTTGCAAAAGGCTTATTTTTGATTACCACAATGCAGGTATACTGCGGGTTGTTGGCGGGGAAATAACCTGCAAATGAAGATTGATAAACTTTATCTGCATATCCTTTATTTGCATCTGCTACCAGAGCGGTACCGGTTTTACCTGCAACAGTATAGGGTGTATTTTTAAAAAGCTCTTTAGCAGTACCATTTGTACATACGCCTTCCAAACATGATTGAACTTGTTTTAAAGTAGTATTACTGCAAACTTTATCAATAAGTGTTACTGGTTCAATTTTCTTTAATACATTACCTTCTTCTACAATTGCGTTGACCAAATAGGGTTTCATCATTACACCGTTGTTGGCAATAGCATTGTATAATGTGAGTATTTGCAAGGGGGTAACCTCCACATTGTATCCAAATGCCATCCAAGGTAGTGTAGTAGCACTCCAACTTCTGCTTCCGGGTTTAATGATGGTAGAATTTCTTTCTCCAACCAAATCAATTCCGGTAGTTTCATCCAATCTAAAATCATGTAATTTTTTAATGAATGATCGTGGATTATTTTTATAGGCATCCAACGCCATTTCGGCCACCCCAACATTTGAACTTAGTTCAAATGCATGTTTTGCAGTAACTTCAAAATGTCCATGTTGTTCTGCATCATAAATGGTTCTATCGGCAATTTTTAATGTACCGCCATGCAGGTTTACAGTTTGACCTAATGTAATTTTTTTATCTTCTAATAAAGCCATTAATGTTGCCAGCTTAAAAGTTGATCCCGGCTCTGATGCATTGATTGCATAGTTATAATTTTCATAATAACTACCATCAGTACCTTTACCCAGGTTGGCCATTGCTTTAATTTTACCAGTAGCTGTTTCCATTACAATGGCGCAACCGTGTTGTGCATCGTTTTGTACCAACATTTTCATGAGTGCATTTTCGGTAATTTCCTGAATCAACACATCAATATTTGTAATTATATCTTTTCCGTTTATTGCTTCTGTTTCGTAACCGGCATCTACCGGAACTCCCACTCCACCTGCAATGTATCGAACAAGGCGGCTTCCTGATTTGCCACGTAGAATACTATCATAACTTAATTCCAATCCCACTTTAAATGAATCCCGATCTAAGCCAATGGTTCTAAAAGCCAGCATTTTATATGGATTGAGCCGTATACTTTTATCATCAGCAATAAATCCGCTTTTATTTTTTCCCAAACGAACCAATGGAAAGTTTTTTAGTGTTGTGTATTGCTGATAGGTAATACTTCTTTTTAATAGAAAATAACGAAACTTCTCTCTGTAACCTTTCAGTAAAATTCTTTTATAACCTGCGGCAGATTCATCTTTAAAAAGATTGGCGAGTGAAATGCTGAGCGAATCAATATTTTCTCTGAACCTTTTTCCATTTCTTTCACGTAATCCATCAGCGCCAAAATCTACATATATATCAAATTGCGGAATACTGGTACTTAACATTTCGCCATCCTCACTATAAATGGTACCTCGCTCTGCATCGGTTTCTACATAACGTTCATGCAAACTGTCGCTTAAACTTTGCCAGTATTTTCCCTGTACCTGCTGAATATAAACAGCTTTGGCAAATATGGTAATACCAACCGCTACAATTAAAATGTAGGTTAGGTATACTCTCCATAATATGTCGCGTTTTACATCCATTTTATACTATTTCTTTTTAGTATATAATTTAACGGGTAATTCTTTGTTAATCTGAATACCCATTGGTTCAACTTTTTTTAAAATTTCTGTTTCTTCAGTTTTAAACATCACTTCACTTTTCAGTGTTTTATATTGATATTGTAAATCTTTGATATCATTTTTTGTTTTACTGATATTTCGAATTGTTTTATCAGCAACATGGCCATTAGCGATATACAGAACTGCCAAAAAACTAATGAATAAAATAAAAAACAGATTATTGGTAATCCATTCAGAATTAAAAAGCCTTTGCAATGGCTTTCCGTTTTTATTTTCTGTTTTATTATTCGTATTCATGGTATTGAATCATGCTTTTATAATTTTTCAGCTACTCTTAGCTTGGCACTTCTGCTCCTTGAATTCATTTTTATTTCACTCTCAGAAGGCACAATTGGTTTTTTGGATATCAGTTCAAACTCCTGTTTTTTGGGCGTTGAAATGAAAGGGTTTTCATCTTCAACTGTTGTTCCTTTAAAATAATTTTTCACCAGCCTGTCTTCTAATGAATGGAAAGTAATAAAAGCCGCACGGCCACTGGTTTTTAATATAGTCGGCAATTGCAGTAATAAATCATTGAGTGCCCCCAATTCATCATTTACTTCTATTCGTAATGCTTGAAATACCTGAGCAAAATATTTATTAGGATTACCCTTTACCATCTCTGCCAAAGCTGCTTTAAACTGTGCAACATTGCTTACGGAGGTATGCTGACGGTATTGAACAATATGCTTGGCTAAAGTTTTAGCATTGGTAACCTCACCGTATTTTTCAAATAACTTGTGTAATTGGTGTTCAGAATAAGTAGCAATAATTTTTTCAGCAGTTAATTCAGAACGACCGTCCATACGCATATCTAAAGGCCCATCGAATCGTATTGAAAACCCCCTTGATGCTTCATTGAACTGATGACTGCTTACACCTAAATCGGCTAAAATACCATCTACCTGAAACACACCATGCAATTTTAAAAATCGTTGTATGTGTCTGAAATTTTCAGGAACAAATACCATACGAGCATCATGCGGAAAATTTTGAAAAGCATCTGCATCCTGATCAAAAGCAAATAACCTACCCTCCGCATTCAGGTGCTTTAAAATTGCAGCAGAATGTCCACCTCCTCCAAAAGTGCAATCAACATAAATGCCATTGGGCTGAATGGCCAGCATATCAATTGTTTCTGAAAGAAGTACTGGTATATGGTAAGTATTATTCATTGTAGCGCAATTAAAAATGTAAAACCATGATTATATACCACCTTCTAAACCCGACATTACTTCTTTGGCTAAATCGCTAAAAGCTTCCGGTGAAAAATCTTCAAAGAGCTGTTTGTATTTACCTGCATCCCAAATTTCAAAACGATCAATAGCTGCTGCTAATACAATATCTTTTTGCAATCCTGCATACTCCTTTAAAGATGCCGGCAATAACATACGGCCGGCGCTATCCAATTCTACTTCAGTAGCACCTCCTAAAAACTGGCGACGGAATTGACGTACTTTTGGATCAAAATCATTTAACCGATTAATCTTAGCAATAATGACTTCCCAGCTTTTAAAAGGATATAGTGTGAGGCATTTTTCAAAACCACGACTGAGGATAAAACGAGACTCCCCTTCCGGCAACTGCTTTTTCAAGCCACCGGGCAAAAGGAAGCGACCTTTCGCATCTACTGTAGCCTCATATTCGCCGTGAAATCCGTTCATTTTTAAAATTGTGCTTTAAAATTACCATTTATTTACACAAAATAACACTTTTTCCCACTTTAAATACAAATTTTGAGTACTTGTATTTATCCACAAAAAATAACAGAGCCAAATCCTTACCTGCATTAACTTTCAGCGATTTTTGATGAAAATTAAGGTGAATTCAATGTGAATTAGTGTGGATAAGCTGCAAAAATGCTGTGAATACAGGCGTTTACAAAACTTATTTTTGAAAATTTAAATGATAAAAACCACCCAAACAGTATTTGCCGAAATGGCTATACCTTGAGTAAAAAAGGATGAATGGATGCTTTATTGAACATTAATCTTTCAAAACACCAGTTATAAAATATTATGTTGTTATGCAGAAATCTATCAACCCACAACAAATTGCTATTCAGGAATACCAGTATGAATTACCGGAAAATGCCATTGCTAAATATCCGTTAGCCAAACGTGATGAAAGTAAATTATTAGTATACAAACAATCAACTATACATACCTCAACCTACCAGCATTTACCTGATTTTTTACCTGAAGATAGTATTTTGATTTTCAACAATACAAAGGTGGTAGAAGCGAGATTGTTATTCACTAAATCAACCGGCAGCACTATTGAAATATTTTGTTTAGAACCTTTTGATACGCATAAAGATATTACAATAGCCATGCAACAAACCGGTAATGTACAATGGAAATGCCTGATTGGTGGTGCAAAAAAATGGAAAGAAACCATATTGGAAAAAGTAATTACAATGCCTAACGGTACTCTATTGCTGCAAGCAGCAAAAAAAGAGGTATTAGACGAGGCAGGAACTTATTTGGTAGAATTTAATTGGAATGATGCAAATGTCAGCTTCGCTGAAATATTGCATTTTGCCGGTATTATACCATTACCCCCCTACTTGAACAGAGCAACGGAACAAGAAGATGCTATTCGGTATCAGACTATTTATGCTGAGAAAGATGGTTCGGTAGCAGCACCTACTGCAGGGCTTCATTTTACACCAGAATTAATGGATGCATTGAAACAAAAAGGAATACAAACCGATTATGTAACATTGCATGTTGGCGCCGGAACCTTTAAACCCGTGAAAGCTGCTTATTTAGCCGCACATGAAATGCATGCTGAGTTTATAGATGTTTCAAAACAGTTTATACAACATATACAAATGCAATTGAATTATCCAATTGTTGCAGTTGGCACCACTTCATTAAGAACCCTGGAATCACTTTATTGGATTGGTATAAAAATTCATCAGTATTATCAAAAAAACAAAACACTCAATTCTTTACAGGATATCACAGTAGAGCAATGGCTACCCTATCAACAACAGGAAAATGTTTCTATAGATCAGGCACTTAACTATATTCTACAATGGATGGATATTCAGGGTAAAGAAAGGCTCATTACAAAAACAAGTATCATCATTGTTCCAGGGTATGATTTTAAATTAGCAAAAGGTATTATTACTAATTTTCATCAACCACAATCTACTTTACTGTTATTAATTGCAGCGATGATTGGTGATGACTGGAAGCGTGTTTATGATTATGCACTGAACAATTCTTTCAGATTTTTAAGTTATGGTGATGGCAGTTTGCTTTGGAGGATTTAAGCAGTTACACCAACAGGCATTTCTATAGTAAAGGTTGTTCCCTTACCAAGGGTACTATCCACTCTTATTTTACCCTTGTGCGCATCAATTACGGTTTTAACATAACTCATGCCCAAGCCGAACCCTTTTACATTGTGCACATTACCGGTATGGGCCCTGTAAAATTTTTCGAAGACACGCTTCATGGTTTCCTTACTCATTCCAATACCATTGTCTTCTATCATAATAACAATATATTTATTGGTACTGTGTGTTGTAATTTTTATTTCAAGATTATCTTTTGAATATTTAATGGCATTATCAATCAGGTTCGATAATAAGTTGGAAAAATGAACTTCATCGGCCACCAGCATATCATTTTTTGCATTGAGTTGTAATACTACTTTGGCTTCTTTTTCCTTCAGTTGTAATTGATAATTTTCTACAATTTTACGTATCAGTTCATGCAAATGCAGTTGTATCTTTTTTAATTGCAGCTCCTGTTTTTCTGTAATAGCAGCCTGCAATATGGTTTCAACATGCTTATTCATTCTTTTATTTTCTTCTTTGATAATGCCACTGAAATAATTCAGCTTTTCTCTATCACTCTGCACTTTTTCATTTCTGATAGCATCAACCGCCAAGGATATGGTAGCCAATGGTGTTTTAAACTCATGCGTCATATTATTAATAAAATCACTCTTAATTTCGCTCAATTTTTTTTGATTTAAAAGTGTTCGCAGTGTAACAAAGAAAGCAGCAATAATTATAAGCATGAAAACTGCAGCACCGGCAATGATCCATTTCAGTGAATCCCAAACCTGTTTTTGAAAATCAGGAACAATGATAATTAAATTTTCATAAGGTCCAATCCCTTCTAAATCGCTGCCAGTTTCAGGTACCACCGGTACAAAAATTCTTCTGTTGTGTAATGTATCCCAGAATTCTTTTTCAAAGCCTGCTGATTTCATTTCTATTTCATCATTATTATTGGTAATGGCAAACTCAAAATTCAAATCTTTAATATTGGCTTTGTGAAATGCACTGCGTAATTTATGATCAACATCTTGTTGTGAAAATCGGTCGCTGATGGCAGGTGGTTTTATTAAACTTAAAAAATCATTGGCAATTCTAAAACCGGGTCGTTTTGGAAAACGAAGCGAAGGGGTATAATGCATACTCTTACTTAAATCAATAGCCACATTTACACAGGCTTCTTTTACATTTCGCTGTAACTGTTCCTGTCTTACTGCCAGTAAATTTTTTAACCAGGATGCTTGTAGAAGAAAAAGCCCGAAAAGGGAAAGAGATATCAAAACAACAATAAGCGGTAATGTTTTCTTCATCATGTATTTCAAATATAAAACCCTGACAAGAAATATGGAACAATCTGTTGGTTATTATCATGCTTTTAACTTATTTACCGGATATACCAGGTAAATAGAGTTTACTTAGAAAGTTAAATATGCATATCCGGAACATTAGCCGGGCAAACTAACCTGCCCAATGTTTTGGCTTTAATTTCTTCAACAGATACGCCCGGAGCCTTTTCTTTTAATAAAAAACCTTTGGGTGTAATTTCTAATACTGCTAAATCGGTTACAATTTTCTTCACGCATCGCAGTCCGGTAAGGGGCAAAGTACACGCAGGCAAGAGTTTGCTCTCACCTTTTGGATTGGTATGCATCATTGCTACAATAATATTTTTGGCACTGGCCACTAAGTCCATAGCGCCACCCATTCCTTTCACCATTTTACCCGGTATTTTCCAATTGGCAATATCTCCATTTTCACTCACCTCCATCGCACCTAATACAGTTAAATCTATCTTACCCGCCCGAATCATGCCAAAACTTTCTGCACTATCAAACAAAGCGGCACCTTTAATGAGTGTTACGGTTTCTTTTCCGGCATTAATTAAATCAGGATCTATTTCAGCTTCGGCAGGGTAAGGCCCCATTCCTAAAATGCCATTCTCTGATTGAAATATAACGGTGATGGATTGGGGTACATAATTGGCAACTAATGTTGGTATACCAATTCCTAAATTAACATACATGCCGTCTTGCAGTTCCTGCGCAATTCTTTTGGCAATTCCATATTTATCTAATGCCATAAAAAATGATTTAATGATGTTGAGAGAAATTTGAAAAAATATTTACTTCTCCATTCTTACTGTTCTTTTTTCAATTCTTTTTTGATAATGCCACCCCTGAAAAATCCTGTGTATATAAATGCCGGCAACATGTACCTCATCGGGATCTATTTCACCGGGTTGAACCAATTCTTCTACTTCTGCAATGGTAATATTACCGGCCTTTGCCATTGAAGTTGAAAAATTACGGGTTGTTTTTCTGAATACAAGATTTCCCATAGTATCTCCTTTCCAGGCTTTAACTATTGCAAAATCGGCATGCAGGGCTAACTCCATTAAATAGGGTTTATTATTAAAGTACCGTACTTCTTTACCAATTGCTACTTCTGTACCAAAACCTGCTGGTGTATAAAAGGCAGGAATGCCCATGGCGGCCATTTGTATTCTTGTGGCAAGTGTACCTTGTGGAATTAAATCAACTTCTAATTCTCCTTCCAATAATTGCCTTTCGAACTCTGCATTCTCGCCTACATAACTGCTAATCATTTTTTTTATCTGTTTTTTTTGCAGCAGAAGGCCTAAACCAAAATCATCTACTCCTGCATTATTGGAAATACAGGTTAAATTTTGAATACCCTTTTGTACAAGGGCAGCAATACTATTTTCAGGAATACCATTTAAGCCAAAACCACCCAACATAATGGTGGCACCTTCATGAATATCTTTGATGGCTTCTTGTGCATTTAAAACAACCTTATTCATACCTTACCATTTAAAATATGTATTGCAGCAATGCATGCATCATTCAAAAAAAACGAACATCTGCTTAGATGGTATGATGCATTTGATTATAACCGTTCTTATGCAAGATAAGGCAAATAATTAAGCCATAAAACGTAATGTTCTATAAAAAATTAATCTGTGCCTATTTATGAGTAGGTTGGGTATCAACAGATTTAAGTGTAACTCTTCTACCATATGCAGAAAGTGAGTCCACTAGTTTTTTCATTTTATCAGGATGTTGTTCATAATATGAGAGGCTATGATAAAAACTGCTTTTGGTAATATGATGCCAATAGAAAACCTGTTCAAATTGTTTACGGTCGTCTCTAATTTTTTTAAAAACGGTATCCTGCCCGGCTTTCATATTATTCCATTCATTTACATTCAGCAAATCCCACATTACCACTTTCATGGTATCAAAATTCAGTACAGGCATTTCTGATTTATGGCTATTACAGGCCATCAGGTAAATTATTAAACAAATTATCATTAATATCTTCTTCATTTTATCTATTCATGCAGGTGTTTGGCAAAATTTTATAAGCTTTAGTTATTTTATTTTTTATCAATACATTTTAAATTATATTATTGTAATTGTTCTTTATATTTTGTTGCATTTCCAACATCTAAATTGGTAAAAACATCCAGCGCTTTTAGTTTGTCATCGGAATTTGCTTTTACAAAAAGGCCAATTAATTCCTGCACTTTTGTTTGCATAAAAAATTGAACAAACATGGTATTGGGATGTTCTCTGTTAAATGACTGTAATAAATTCAAAGCCTGTAAAATTCCGGAGCGTGCCTGCAATTCATTATCATACATATTATCAAGTCCCAATCGGTAATAATCATAAATTACAGTATGAATAATATTGTTGGCATTGTTGGTTAAATTATCTACCAGCCAATATCTGTTTCTCAATCCATCAAATGCACGCCATCCGCTAATACTGGCATCTTCAGGTGCATTGTTTACTATATTTTGTGCTTTTAAAAAATAGGGTTGTCCTGCTTTGGGAGCAAATGAATCATAATCCAATCCAATGATTACATAGGCATAATAAGCCAGCACAGCAGTTAAGTTAGCTACCAAAGGGTCATTGCCCTGTACTCTGCTATCATTAAATTCTATGGGTTGAAATTCTATGTACTTGAATGTTATATCCTGATCTTGAAAATTTACCAATGCTGCCTGATAGGTACTATTGTATACAGGCCTTGCTGCCTGAATAATCAATGATGCACTAAATACATTGGTTTGTGGCATTGATTCAATATTGAATAAAAAACTGCAAACAATTTTTTCAGCAGGATTAAATTGATCATCTGTCCACTTCCTGCTATTTAAAAAATTGGTTAATTGCGATTGAAGTGTATTGAATATTTTTTTATCGATGGTAGTATTTACCCTGCTTGCATTAATGGTTACTTTGGCCTGTAATTCCTGTGCCGTAATGCCAGTACTTAAACCCAAGCAAAGCAATAAAAATATGATAAATATGCTACGCATCTAATTCTTCACTTATGTATAAAACAATGTCTTTTGCCAGTTCTGTTTTAGACTTTAATGCCATCTTTTCTGTTCTGCCATTTTTTGAAATAATGGTAATTTGATTGGTGTCATATCCAAAACCGGCTTGTGCATCATTGAGTGAATTTAGTACAATACTATCAAGTTTTTTTACATTTAATTTTTCTAAGGAATTTTTAAGTTCTTGCTCTGTTTCTAAGGCAAAACCCATAATGTATTGATGCGCAGTTTTCTGCTTTCCGAGCAATGCAAGGATATCAATAGTTTTAACCAATGGAAGAAGCCATTCCGATTCGTTTTTACCCTTTTTAATTTTTTGAGTTTCTTTTTTTAGTGGTGTATAATCTGCCACAGCTGCATTCATGATAATAATTTGTGCTTGCCGCGCTTCTATCATGCACTGTTCCAACAATTCATTGGCAGTAGTAATATGAACCAACTTAATTTCTTTGAATGAAGAATACAATGCAGTGGGGCCGGTTATTAAAACAACGTTGGCACCTTCCAGATAACAGGCTTCAGCTATGGCGAAACCCATTTTTCCGGAAGAATGATTTCCAATAAATCGAACAGGGTCTATTGGTTCATAAGTAGGACCAGCAGTTACCAGAACAGTTTTGTTTTTTAATAATGTACCTCTAAAAAACTGACTAATTAAAAAGTTTACAATGGTTTCAGGTTCAGCCATTCGGCCCTCACCTACTAAGCCACTGGCCAACTCACCATTTTCAATAGGAATAAAATGAACACCATCTGATGCTGCATGCTGAATATTTCGTTTTGTAGCAGGATGTAACCACATGTCTTCGTCCATAGCAGGAGCCGCTACAACCGGACAAGTAGCAGAAAGATAAACGGCCATCAATAAATTATCGCATATTCCGTTGGCAATTTTTGCAAGACTGTTTGCACTGAGTGGTGCAATTAAAAATACATCGGCCCAACGGCCTAACGCCACATGGTTTACCCAGGTTGACGATTCGGTTAAATTTTCTAATACCGCATTTTTACTGAGTGTTTCTAATACCAACGGACTCACAAAATTTTTTGCAGATGCAGTCATAATAACCTTTACTTCTGCACCGGATTTTACCAGCAACCGAACCAAATAAATTATTTTATAGGCAGCAATACTACCGGTAATACCTATTAATATTTTTTTCCCCTTCAACATGATATTTTAATTAAACTGCAAATAACAAAAAAGGCAGTATATATACTGCCCTTTTATCAATTTTAATACATTTTGTTGCTTTATCTGAATAAATCGTTATCGTTGTTTAAACGGTAGTAAATTTTTCCTTCCATAAATTCATTTAAAGCAAGAATTGCCGGATTGGGCATTTTCTCGTAGGCACGAGAAATCTCTATTTGTTCTTTATTTTCATGAATTTCTTCCAGACTGTCGGTATGGCTAGCAAATTCATCTAATTTATTATGCAACTCTTCCCGAATGGTAATGTTAATTTGATTGGCCCTTCTGGCAACAATTGCAATAGACTCATAAAGATTACCGGTGATATCTTTAATATCTTTCAAACTTTTAGGTTCAACAGAGCTAGGTATATTAGCGCTGAGCTGTCTTCTTAGTTTGCTCATTTTGTAGGTTTTTAATTAAATTATTTGTTTCTGTATTAATTTTTGTAATTTCTGTAATGTATTTACTTCCCTGAAAACGATCCAAAAAATCTGAACAATCGGCTTTTACTTTTTCAAATCTTTCCAATTGTTTATCAGGATAACTCATTTCGGCATATTTAAAATATGAACGTACTGACTGATATTTATATAAATCACCATTTTTTGAATCGGGATAATTATCTAAAACTCCTGAAAATGTTATAGCAGCCGCCTTAAAATAACCTAAATTATAATAGAGCTGGGCATTTAAGAAATCTTTTGTTTCTAATTTTTCCCGACATAAATCAATAATATTATTTGCCTCTTTTATTTTAGATGAACCGGGATGCATGTTAATGAATGCCTGCATTAAACCAATTGCCTTATTGGTATTTGTTTGATCTAATTCCGGTTTGGGCGATTGCTTATAATAAGTATATGCCCGCATGTACTCACACTCTTCGCTTTTTGCACTGGAAGGAAACGTTTCAGTGAATGTTTTAAAATAATTTTCAGCGTTCAAATAATCTTTTTGATAATAATAACAATAAGCCAGTTTGTAGTACATGTCTTCATACCGATCAGTTCCTTTTACATAAGGGAACAAATCTTCAAAGAGCTGCTGAGCAAAATTATATTTTTTATTTACATAATATTGTTCGGCCATTTTGAATTTATAGTCAATATCCTTACTCTTTAAAATCTGCGAGAATCGGTGACTTTTTTGAAACTTCACTCCTTTTCTGGAACAAGCAGCAAATCCCAAAATTATTAATGAAAACAATACAAGTTTCTTCATACAAGTTTGCGAAGGTAAATAATTTTGGCAATATAAATACGCAGCTTTAAAACATACGTTAATATTCTTGAAAAGTACCCCAATTTACAGGAAAATGAAGCTATTATGGATAGGCAAGGTAAAAACCTTCTCTTTATCTAAACATAAAAAAGCCCCAAAATTGGGGCTTTTTTAAAAATATGCTGATTAATTATTTAGTTTCTGCTTCTCAAGTTCGGATGTGGAGCAGGTACTGTATTAGGACCTTCTTCGGTTGTGCCTTGCAAATCAATGGTATTAGCATCACCGGAACCACCATCGTAAGAGAAAATGAATCTGCTTTCAGAAATACCTTGTTTATCAACTAAGTATTTAATTACAGCATTTACTCTTTCCCATGCCATTTGCTGAGCTGCTTTGCTGGCAGCGGGGTGACCAATTACTTTTACTTTACAATCTGGGTTTGCTTTAATGCTTGCGGCGGCAGCATCTAATAATTGCATTGCTTCTTTGGTTAATTTATCACCTCTTTTAAATTGTATGCTGGGTAAGCTACTGATGTTACAAACCGGTGCTTTTTGCATGTTTGCAATCATATCTCTTAACTCTTTGCAACAAGCTGGTTCAGGACAAGTACCAACACCATCTGCATTTACCGGGAAACAACTTTGTGGTGTTAAAATTTCTTTATCTCTGTAGTCAGGAACGCCATCACCATCAGTATCTTTTGCTCTACCATGGCTATCAACAGGAGCACCGGCTGGTGTATTGGGTTCTAAGTCGAATTGATCAGTTACACCATCACCATCTGCATCAGGCAATACAACCTTTGGCATTTTCATATGCTTGGGGCTATTCAGCTCATTGTACTCATAATTGTAAGGGTTAATCCACCATAAGGGTTGTACTCTTTTGGCAGTTTTACCTAAGTTAATGTTTAAATGAGCAGTTGAGAAGCTGTATTGGTCTCCTGAATTACCTACTTTGTTACCATCTAAATAATCATTACCGAACATGGGAACAGTGAATCTTTGTTCAATTCCGATATTTACACGGTTGCTGATTTTATAAGATACACCACCTCCATAGCTTAAGCCATGCATTAAAGCCCAGGTATGTCTGCCATTTACAGCAGGTGCATCATTGGGAAAATTAGAGGTACCAATTAAATTAGTTTGTGGATAATACAAGTTATGCAGTGAACCACCTTGGTTGGTCATTACTCTGGTATAAATTAAAGAATAACCTCCAAAAACATAAACATCCCATTTTGGATTGCCTCTGTAATGACTTATAGAATTTAAAGACGCGATGGCATCAATAGAACCCATGTGGGTATAGTTTTTAGCCCATACGGTAGTTTTACTGCTGGGAATAGAAACAATGGAACCATTGTAAGCACCTCTAATCGAGAATACATGACTGATGGATTTACGAAGAGAAATTCCACCTACAATACCACCATTGTATCCGCCAGTTAAAATGGCCCGGTCACCTAAAATGAAAGAACTACCGGCACTTAAACCTAACTCCCACTGATCGCGGGGTTTAGCCGGGTAAGGGTATTGGTTGTTTAGAAACTCATTGTACTGAGGTATCCTTTTAGTAGGAACTTTAGAACTGTCTTTCCAGTCCCAACCCCAATCAGTTGATGTTTGCGCAAATCCAATGCTCTGAAACAGAACAAACATTGCTGCAAATAACGAAATGTACTTTTTGCTTGCCATAGCTTATGTTTAATGTTGATGATAAAATTCCCGACAAAAGTATTATAATTGGAATGAACAATCAAATTTTATATTATGTTTTTACAGAACTGCCTAAAAAGACAGTTTATTTCTGAAAAACGTTGCATCTGCAAAATTATTGTAAGTTATGGCTAATTAACACACTATATTATTCTGCTGCACATAATTAATTCAAGTTTCCTATTTTAAACGA